>Ga0308158_10004123_pt1 | contig 12395 bp, 6 predicted proteins | sample PhyBR2_FD_201038 | JGI IMG/M metagenome (GOLD analysis project Ga0308158, IMG submission 201038) | Phyllosphere microbial communities from UC Gill Tract Community Farm, Albany, California, United States - DLSLB.R2 | ecosystem: Host-associated > Plants > Phyllosphere > Unclassified | place: USA...
CCCGCTCTACGAATCATTGACCGAGGCACTCAAGGCCGCGCGCAAGGGCAGGGGCGACGACACGCGCTTTGCCAAGACCGATGACCGCGCCGCGCGCCGCGCCGAACGTGCACGGCGCGAAGCGTCGTTGTCGGACCAGCTGCGTCAGCTGTTCGACCCGGCGCTGGCCGTGCCGGAGATTCCGAACCTGCCGCAGGGCAGCGGTGGCTGGCGGCCCAGCACCGCATCGGGCTTTGCGGTCGCGCCGCCGGAACGGGGGCCGGATGGGGCGCCGGCAGCGAGCACGCCCGCCAGCACGGATGCTGGCGCCCAGGCCGGCGTGCCAGCTAGCGCCCAGGCTGCCTTCCACCCAGGCGCTCCAGGCCACGCCATGTCGACGCCCGCCCACGGATTCACCTATGGCGCCGCCAGCGGATCACCTGTGCCCGGCGCGCTGCCACTGATCGACCTGCTCGGCCGCCTCGGCACCGGCACCGCCATTCCCGGCATGCCGGACCTGCCCCAGTTTGCCCTCAACGCTGGCGCCCCAGGGACGACCAGCACGGGTCACGGCAGTAACAGCAGCGTCCCGCACGGCGCTTTCTACCTCCCGCGCCTGCGCGCCAGCCTGCCGCCCGGCGCACTCTCGCGCGGCGATGCCACCACGCTCGATCTGCTGGCGCGCGTGTTCGAAGGCGTGCTGCAGGACGATGGCGTCGCGCCCGAGACGCGTGAGCTGCTGGCGTTCCTGCAAGTGCCGGTGCTCAAGGCGGCCCTGCGCGACCGCAGCTTCTTCTACGAGGAAGCGCACCCCGCGCGGCGCCTGCTCGACCTGCTCTCGCAGACGGGCTGGGAGCAGCCGGCCGACCAGGACGATCCTGTCTACCGCGCCATGCGCCGCAGCGTCGAACGGGTCCGCGATGCCGAGCAGCCCGAATTCGAGGCCGCCGTGGCCGAACTCGAAGCTGGCCTGGCCGCACGTGAGGCCGCCGAACAGGCGGCCATTGCCGGTCCGATCGCCAACGCCACGCGCCAGGAAAAGCGGGCCGCCGCCGAGCGCTCGGCGCAGCGCGCCGTGGCCTTGCGCCTGGCCGGCGAGCAGCTCGTGCCAGCGGTGGCGGGTTTTCTCGAACAGCGCTGGAGCGCCGCGCTGGCGCTGGCCTACACGATCGAAGATACCCGTCCCGGCGCCATCGAGAATGCCACGCGCACGATGGAAGACCTGATCTGGAGCGTCAAGCCCAAGGCCACGCAAGAGCAGCGCAAGGCCCTGATCGCGCACCTGCCCGCGCTGCTGGCAAGCCTGAATAAATGGCTCGATGCGACGCGCTGGCAGGACGCCGAGCGGCTCCAGTTCTTTGCCGAGCTGGCCGAGTGCCACGCCTCGATCGTGCGCGCGCCGATCGAGCTGGCGCCCGAACGCCAGCTCGAACTGGCGGTGGAAGCGGCGCAGCAGGATGCGCTGCGCCGTGTGGCGCAGGAGCAGGCGCAGGCCGAGGACGAAGCGCAGGCCAGTCAGGGGCCGGAAGCCGACACCCTGGCGGGCCTCGAGCGCGGCATGCGTCTCGAGCTGGCCGAGGGCGATCGTGTCCGCAAGGTGCGTCTGGCCTGGGTCAGTCCGCTACGCACGCTGTATATCTTCTCTGGCGCCGCGCGCCAGGAAGCGTTCTCGTTGCCTGCAGGGCGCCTGGCGGATCTGCTGCGCGCCGGCGCGATCCGGGTCGTGCTGGCCGAAGGCGTCGTCGGTCGCATTCTTGGCGCCGCCGTCGGCAGCGCGGCGGTCAATGATGCAGGCCCGCCGGCGGACCATCGCGCCGCCGAGTAAGCGCTCTTTTGTCGGCCTCCCGGTCATGGCCTTCGCCATCCCGGCGATGGTATGATGATCGCTTCTTTGCTACCTTCCTCTCCCACGCAACGTGCGCCTCTCTTCCATCAAATTGTCGGGATTCAAATCGTTCGTCGATCCCACCAATTTTCAGGTGCCCGGCCAGCTGGTCGGCGTGGTCGGCCCCAATGGCTGCGGCAAGTCGAACATCATCGACGCCGTGCGCTGGGTGCTGGGCGAATCGAAGGCCTCCGAGCTGCGCGGCGAGTCGATGCAGGACGTGATCTTCAACGGTTCCACGCACCGCAAGCCCGCCGGACGCTCGTCGGTCGAGCTGGTATTCGACAACAACGCCGGCAAGGCCGCCGGCCAATGGGGCCAGTATGCGGAAATCGCCGTCAAGCGCACGCTCACGCGCGACGGCACCTCCACCTATTACATCAACGGCCAGCCAGTGCGCCGGCGCGACATTCAGGACATCTTCCTTGGTACAGGCCTGGGCCCGCGCGCCTACGCCATCATCGGCCAGGGCATGATTTCGCGAATCATCGAATCGCGCCCCGAAGAACTGCGCGTGTTCCTCGAAGAAGCGGCCGGCGTCTCCAAATACAAGGAGCGCCGCCGCGAAACCGAAAATCGCCTCTCCGACACGCGCGAAAACCTGCTGCGGGTCGAAGACATCCTGCGCGAACTGAACGCCAACCTGGAGAAGCTCGAAGCCCAGGCGGCCGTCGCGCGGCGCTTCCAGCAGATGCAGTCCGACCAGGAAGAAAAGCAGAAGCTCCTCTGGCTGCTGCGCAAGAACGACGCCAACGCCGAGCAGGTCCGTTTCTTCCGCGAGATCGAAGACGCGCAGACCGGGCTCGAAGCCCAGACCGCGCAACTGCGCGGCGTGGAGCTCGACCTCGAACACCTGCGCCAGGCGCACTTCGCGGCGGGCGACCGCCTGCACACGGCGCAGGGCGCGCTCTACAGCGTCAACGCCGAAATCGGTAGTCTCGAAGCGCAGATCAAGTTCGTCGTCGAATCGCGCACGCGCCTGCAGAACCAGATCGCCACGCTGAGCGCCCAGCGTGACGGCTGGTCGACCCAGGCCGAGGAACACCGCGAAGGCCAGGAGGAAGCCGAGATGCAGCTCGAAGAACTGGCCGCGCGGGCCGAGGGCGCGCAGATCGCGGTCGAAGTCCATGGCGAGCGCCTGCCCGAACTCGAGGCGGCCTGGCGCGCCGGCCAGGATGCAGCCAATGCGGCGCGCGCGCGCATCATGGCAGTCCAGCAGCGCATCGAGCTGGCAGCCGCCCACGGGCGCAACGCCGGCGGCATCCTGGCCAACCTGGTCGTGCGGCGCGAGCGCCTGCAGCAAGAGCGCAACGCGCTGAACCTGCCCGACAGCGCCACGCTCGACAACCTGCGCCTGCAACTCGAAGAAAAGCAGCTGGCGCTTGAAGAACAGACGCAGGCGCTGGACGATGCCACCTCACGCCAGGACACCGTCGAAGCCGAGCGCCGCCAGGCCAACGGCGACGTCCAGCGTGAGAGCGCCGCCAACACGCAGCTCGAAGCGCGCCTGGCCGCGCTGCGCCAGATGCAGGATCGCGTGCAAACCAAGGGCAAGGTCCAGCCCTGGTTGCAAAAGCACGCGCTGGCCGACTTGCCGCGCCTGTGGCAGCAGCTCGATGTGGAGTCGGGCTGGGAAACCGCGCTCGAAGCCGTGCTGCGCGAACGCGCCGGCGCGCTCGACGTGTCGAACCTCGAAGCCACCAAGGCCTTTTTCAACGATCCGCCACCGGCGCGCCTCGCACTGTACGCGCCGCAGCCTGGTGCTGCGCGTGACCCGGCGCCGGCCGGCCTGACGCCGTTCGCGAGCCTCCTGCGCATCAACGACGCCGGCGTGCGCGGTGTGCTCGACGACTGGCTGCACGGCGTGTATATCGCGCAGGATGCATCGGAAGCGTTCGACGCGCGCGCCCGTCTGCCGCATGGTGCCAGCTTCGTCACGCGCCAGGGGCACGTGATCACGCGTTCGAGCGTACGCTTCCATGCGCCTGACGCCGAGCAGGATGGCATGCTGGCGCGCCAGCACGAGATCGACAACACCGACAAGCAGGTGCGCGCGCAGGCGCTGCTGGCGAACGAGGCGCGCGAGCGCGCTGCCCGCGCCGACGCCGCCGTTCTCGATCTGGCTCGCCGTGTGCAGGATGCGCGCGCCCGCGTCGCGACCCTGCAGCGCGAGGTGCACGCGCTGCAGATCGAGGTGCTCAAGCAAAGCGAGATCGAAGCACGCTTCAACCAGAGGAGCGGCCAGATCGCAGCGGACCTGACCGAGATCGCAGCGCAGGAAGCCGAACAGCGCCAGGCGCAGGCGGAGGCCGAGCAAACCTTCGAAGAACTCGAGATGCAGCTGGCCGAACTGCAGGACGCCAGCGAAGACGACCAAGCCGCGTTCCAGGACCAGGAGCAGGCGCTGGCCCGCGCGCGCGAACACCTGCGCGACTTGGAGCGCGGCGCGCAGGAAGCGCAGTTCGCCGAGCGCGCCCAGCGCAGCCGCATCGACGAATTGCGCCGCACGATCGCCACCGCCGCGACGCAGGCCGAGCAGGTTGGGGCGAGCCTGGCGCAGGCGCGCCTGGAACTGGCAGCACTCGAAAGCGGCAGCGCCCACGAAGGCCTGCAAGTGCTGCTGGACCAGCGCACGACGCAGGAAGCGGCATTATCAAGCGCCCGCCATGAACTCGATCAGGTCGCGCAGCAGCTGCGCACGGCCGAAGAATCGCGCATGCAGACCGAGCGCAGCCTGCAGCCGCAGCGCGACCGCATCACCGAGCTGCAACTGAAAGAGCAGGCGGCGCGCCTGAACCAGGAGCAGTTCGCCGAAGCGCTGGCCGCCACTGGCGCCGACGAAGCCGAGTTGCAGGCCAAGCTTGTCCCTGACCTCAAGCCGCAATACCTGCAGGGCGAAGTCACGCGCCTGACCAATGCCATCGCCGGCCTGGGCGCCGTCAACCTGGCGGCGGTGGACGAACTGGCGCAGGCCAGCGAGCGCAAGCACTTCCTCGATTCGCAGAATGCCGACCTGAGTGAAGCCATCGCCACGCTGGAAGACGCGATCGGGCGCATCGACCGCGAAACGCGCGACCTGCTGCAGGACACGTTCGACCGCGTGAACGGCCATTTCTCGGAGCTGTTCCCGATCCTGTTCGGCGGCGGCAATGCGCGCCTGGTGATGACGGGCGACGAGATCCTCGACGCCGGCGTGCAGGTGATGGCGCAACCGCCGGGCAAGAAGAACGCGACGATCCACCTGCTGTCGGGTGGCGAGAAAGCCCTGACCGCCACGGCGCTCGTGTTTTCGATGTTCCGCCTGAACCCGGCGCCATTCTGCCTGCTCGACGAAGTCGATGCGCCGCTGGACGACGCCAACACCGAGCGGTTCTGCCGCATGGTCAAGCGCATGTCGGAGCACACGCAGTTCCTGTTCATCTCGCATAACAAGATCGCGATGGAGATGGCCAGCCAGTTGATTGGCGTGACGATGCAGGAGCAGGGCGTCTCGCGCATCGTCGCGGTGGACATGGAAGCGGCCGCGGATCTCGTCGCCGCGTGAGCGTGCGGACTTCGCGTGCGGCCCGGCCCGTGTCAGAATGCTAATAAATGACATTCACGCGGGGGAGTTGGTATCATTGCATGCCTTCGCGTGGGGACTGCCCGCACACGTGGCATTTCGATTGAATCACCCAGTTCGCGGCAAGACCAGGACCGTGTGTCCGGCGCGACTTTCGCTATTGAGGCACAAGCAGCATGACTGATCTCCAAATGAGCCTGATCGCAGCCGGCGGCGTGTTCGTCGTCGGTGTCGTCACTTACAACAAATGGCAAGAGTACAAGGCCAGGAAAAGCGTCGAGCGCGCGTTCGCATCGGACCACGACGACGTGTTGATGCGCACCGGCGAAGGCGCGCCGGCGGCCGAACGCAGCGAGCCGATGTTCGACCTCGGCATGCCGTCTGCGACACTGCCAGCGACGCTGCCAGCCAACCCGCCAGCGGCCCCTGTCACCGGCGCCACCGCGCCCGTGAAGGACACCGAATTTACCTACACGCGCGTGAACGAGCCGACGCTCGACGCGGACGCGTTCACGGTCGCCGACACCAAGCCCGAGCCGCAGCTCGATGCGCCCGTGCTGGGCGACACGCCGGCGCCTGCGGCGGCACCGATTGTCGCGCCAGCAGCCGAAGAAACGCCTGTGCCTGTAACGACGCCGGCACCTGCGCCAGCCACGCCGGCGACACCACCCGCGCCAGTCGTGCCAGCCGCACCCGTCGCGCCACCGTCCTACCGCGCCGCCGGCGCCACCGCTGCGCAGGACGCCGTGGCCGCATCGCTCCCGGGCACCCGTCCCGGCATGCCGCCGGCCGAACTGGCCGAATGCCTGGTCGACCCGCTGATCGACTGCATGATCCCGCTGGCGCTGGAAGCGCCGGTCCGTGGCGACAAGATCCTGCCGACGCTGCACGGCCTGCGCCGTGTGGGCAACAAGCCGATCCACTACATCGGCTTTGCCGTCAGCGGCGAGTGGGAAGCGATCGTCCATGGCGGCGTGTACACCAAACTGCAGGCGGGCGTCCAGATGGCCACGCGCACCACGGCGCTCAATGAACTCGAATACTCCGAACTCGTCACGCGCCTGCGCGCGGTGGGCGACGACATCGGCGCCGAGCCCCACGTGCCCGACATGATCGAAGTGATGAGCGAAGCACGCACGCTCCACCGTTTCGTCGCCGGTCACGACGCGCAACTGAGCGTCAACCTGGCCGCCAACGGCGCGCCATGGGCGATGTCCACGCTGATCGGCGCGCTCGAGAACGCGGGCTTCGACGTGCGTCCAGATGGCCGCTTTGCGATGCCGGACCGTGATGGCGCCGGCAACAGCGTGTTGTTTACGCTGTCGACCAACGTCACGCTGGGCGCCGACACCACGTCGCGCCTGACGCTGCTGCTGGACGTGCCGTGCGTGTCTCCGGCGCGCGATCCTTTCGGCCGCATGGTCGATACCGCGCGCGCACTGACGCAGCGTCTGGACGCGACCATCGTCGACGACGGCAACCAGCCGCTCGAAGCCGAAGCGCTCGACGAAATCAAGGGCCAGGTGGTCGAGTTCTACGCCGAGATGGATGCGGCCGACATCGCCGCCGGTTCGACCCGGGCACTGCGCCTGTTCAGCTGAGGACCGTCCCGTGACCGAGCAACCCGATGCCCCGGCCCGGATGGCCTGGCTGGTCGCGGAACTGAACCGCGCCAGCTACAACTACCACGTGCTCGACGCCCCGACGATTCCGGACGCCGAGTACGATCGCCTGTACCACGAGCTGGCCGCGCTCGAGACGCTGCATCCGCAAGCGATCGCGCCCGATTCGCCGACCCAGCGCGTGGGCGACGCCCCGATCTCCGAATTCAACCAGGTCACACACGCAGTGCCGATGCTGTCGCTGAATAACGGGTTCGCCGACGAGGATGTCGACAACTTCGACCGCCGCGTGCGCGAAGGGCTCGAGACGCGCGAAGTCGCCTACAACGCCGAACTCAAATTCGACGGTCTGGCCATCAGCCTGCGCTACGAGAACGGCCGCTTCGTGCAGGCCGCCACGCGCGGCGATGGCTACACGGGCGAAGACGTCACCGCCAATATCCGCACCGTGCGCGTGATCCCGATGCGCCTGCATGGCGACGCCGTGCCGGCCGTGCTCGAGGTGCGTGGTGAAGTGCTGATGTTCAAGCGCGATTTCGAGAGTCTGAACGAGCGCCAGCGCGCTGCTGGCCACAAGGAATTCGCCAACCCGCGCAACGCTGCCGCCGGTAGCCTGCGCCAGTTAGACGCGCGCATCACCAGTGCACGCCGGCTGCGCTTTTTTGCCTATGGCGTCGGCCAGCTCGAAGGCGCGCCAGCGGCGCTGCCTGCATCGCATTCGACCATGCTCGACTGGCTCGATGCGCTTGGCCTGCCGGTGGCGAAGGAGCGCCAGGTGGTCACAGGGCGCGACGGCTTGCTGGCGTTCTACCGCGACATCGGCGAGCGCCGCGCGTCGCTCCCGTACGAAATCGACGGCGTCGTCTACAAGGTCGACCGGCTGGAGGACCAGCGTACGCTGGGCTTCGTCTCACGCGCGCCGCGCTTCGCGCTGGCGCATAAATTCCCGGCCGAAGAAGCCTTGACCACGGTCCAGGCGATCGAAGTCCAGGTCGGCCGCACCGGCGCCATCACGCCGGTGGCGCGCCTGGTCCCCGTATCGGTTGGTGGCGTGACCGTCACCAACGCCACGCTGCACAACGAAGACGAAGTGCGGCGCAAGGACGTGCGGGTGGGCGACACGGTCATCGTGCGCCGCGCCGGCGACGTCATTCCCGAGGTGCTGGGCGTCGTGCTCGAACGCCGCTTGATGCCGGAACCTCCGGTGTACACCTTGCCGGCGACCTGCCCGGTATGCGGCTCGCACGTCGTGCGCGAAGAAGGCGAGATCGTCGCGCGCTGCTCCGGTGGCCTGACCTGCGCCGCGCAGCGCAAGGAGGCGATCCGCCACTTCGCTGGCCGGCGCATGATGGACATCGAAGGGCTGGGCGACCGCTACATCGACAGCCTGGTCGAAGCGAGCCTGGTCACCGGCGTGGCCGACCTGTACAAGCTGACGCAGGACGACCTGCTCAAGATGAAGCGCCTGGCCGACGAGGCCGAGGCTGCGACACCGGAGACCGCCCGGCAGGGCAAGGTGCCGACCAAATGGGCCGACAATCTGCTCGCGGCGATTGCCGCCAGCAAGGCGCCGCCGCTCGAACGTCTGCTGTTCGCACTGGGCATCCGCCACGTGGGCGAGTCCACCGCCAAGACGCTGGCCGAGTATCTGGGCAGCCTCGCACTGGTGCGCCGCGCCCCGGCCGCGCTGCTGCGCGTGCTGCCCGATATCGGCGGCACGGTAGCGCAGTCGATCGCCGACTTCTTCGCCGAAGAAAAAAACCAGATTGCGCTCGATGCTTTGCTGGCGGCCGGCGTTGCTCCCAGGGGCGAGCATCCGCCCAAGGCCCAGCTGCGCGAGAAGCTCGACGAGATCAAGCTGCTGGCTGCGCTGGACATCCCGAAACTGACCGAGCCGCGCGCGCGCCAGATCATTGCCGCGGGCCAGACGCTCGACGCCATCGCGGCGCGCACCGACTTCGGCCTCTTCGGCTTGCCGGCCACGGTGGCGAGCGCACTCGAAGAATGGCTGGCCAACGCGGCCAACCGCGACCTGCTGACGGCGCTGGCGGCCATGCGGCGCGAACTGCTGGACGCGGTGCCCGAAGCTGTGCAGGTGCAGGAAGGCCCGTTGACCGGCAAGACGTTCGTGCTGACCGGGACGCTGCCGACGATGAGCCGCGACGCGGCCGGCGCGCTGATCGAAGCGGCCGGCGGCAAGATCTCCGGCTCGGTGTCGAAGAAGACCTCGTACGTGGTGGCCGGTGCCGAGGCGGGCAGCAAGCTGGCCAAGGCCGAAGAACTGGGCGTCGCGATCCTGGACGAAGCGGCGCTGCTGGCGCTGCTCGAACAATCATCCCAACCTGACTGACTACGATGACCCTGATCCGCAAAGCCGTATTTCCTGTCGCCGGTCTTGGCAGCCGCTTCCTGCCCGCGACCAAGGCGCAGCCGAAGGAAATGCTGCCGATCGTCGACAAGCCGCTGATCCAGTACGCGGTCGAAGAGGCGGTCGCTGCCGGCATCACGGAGCTGATCTTCATCACGGGCCGCAACAAGCGCGCGATCGAAGACCATTTCGACACCGCTTACGAGCTCGAAGCCGAACTCGAAGCGGCTGGCAAGACGGCGCTGCTCGAGACGGTGCGCAATGTCATTCCGAAGAACGTCAACTGCATTTACATCCGCCAGTCCTCGCCCCTGGGCCTGGGCCACGCGGTGCTGTGCGCGCGCCCGGTGGTGGGCAACGACCCGTTCGCCGTCCTGCTGGCCGACGACTTCATGGATACCGCCAAGGGCCACAAGCCGGTGCTGGCGCAGATGACCGATCTTTACACGTATGAGCGCAGCAGCATCCTGGCGGTGCAGGATGTGCCGCGCGAGCAGACGCGCCAGTACGGGATCGTCAGCGCCTCGCCATACCGCCCGGACCTCGAACTGGTGTCCGGCATCGTCGAGAAACCGCAGCCGGCCGATGCACCGTCGACGCTGGCTGTCGTTGGCCGCTACGTGCTGTCGGCATCGATCTTCAGCTACCTCGAGACGATCGGCAAGGGCGCCGGCGGCGAAATCCAGCTCACCGACGGCATCGCCGCGCTGATGCAGGCCGAGCGCGTGCTGGCCTATCGCTACGCCGGCCAGCGCTACGACTGCGGCTCCAAACTCGGTTACCTGCAGGCGATGACGGCCATGGGCCTGAAACACCCCGAGACGGCCGAAGGCTTTCGCGCGTCCCTGACCGCGCTGCTGGCCGGGGAGGGGGCGCAATGACCGTACGAACCATCCTGCGCATGGGCGATCCGCGCCTGCTGCGCGTGGCCCCGCCGGTCACGCAATTCGATACGCCCGAGCTGCACACGCTGGTGGCGGACATGTTTGAGACCATGCATGCGGCCAAAGGCGTGGGCCTGGCCGCGCCGCAGATCGGCATCGACCTGCAACTGGTGGTCTTCGGTTTCGCCAGCAACCAGCGCTATCCGGACGCGCCGCCCGTGCCCGAGACCGTGTTGATCAATCCCGTGCTCACGCCGATTGGCGAGGCGATGGAAGAGGGCGTTGAAGGCTGCCTGTCGATACCAGGCCTGCGCGGCAGTGTGCCGCGCTACACGCGCTTGCATTACGAAGGCTTCGACCAGTTTGGCAAGCGCATTGCCGTCGACGCCGAAGGATTCCATGCGCGCGTAGTGCAGCATGAAGTGGATCACCTGCTGGGCATCCTGTACCCGTCGCGTATTCGCGACTTCAACCGCTTCGGTTTCACCGACGTGATGTTCCCCGACCTTGAAACGAAAGCGGCCACTTGATGCGCACTCTTTATTTGCTCGCGCTTCTGGGCGCAGCGCCGCTGGCGCATGGCGCTGACTTCTTCACGAAGATCGACCCGGCACCAAAAAGCGAGTTGTGGATCGACACGGGCTTTTACACGGCCCACTTCGACGGCGACAAGGACCTGAACAATAACAACAAGGGCCTGGCGCTCGAGTACCGCTTCAGCGGCACGCTGGCCGCCACCGGCGGGCGCTTCTACAACAGCGACCGTGCCTGGTCGAACTACGCCGGCGTGATCTGGCAGCCATACGCGGTGGGACCGGTGCGCGTGGGACTGGCACTGGCGGCGTTCGACGGCTACCCGAAGACGCGCGACGGCGGCTGGTTCCCGGGCGTGATTCCCACGCTGACCTATGAGTACGAGCGCGTGGGCGTGAATGTCGGGATCATCCCGAATTACAAGGACCGCCTGTACGGCGGGATCTCGTTCCAGCTCAAGTTCAAGCTGTTCCAGCGTTAAATGCGCAAAGCCGGGGTCAGGTCTGACATTCGGACACGATCTCGACAGTCAGGTAGCTGGAACCAGATGGCATGGGGCGATGCTAGCACCAGGCAAGACACTAATCGAAGTGGCCAAGGCCGAGGCCGTGTCTGAATGTCAGACCTGACCCCGGCTGTGCTGTTCACGCGTTCAATGCCCGAGCGATCAGCTTTCCTTCGGATACGGACTCGGTCCACCATCAGCGATGAACGCGTCGATGCGCTGCTGCAGCACCGGCAGCGGCACCGATCCCATATGCAGCACGGTATCGTGGAAGTTGCGGATATCGAACTTCGGTCCCAGCGCCTTTTCGGCCCTGGCGCGTGCTTCCTGGATCGCCATCTGGCCCAGGTAGTACGACAGCGCCTGGCCCGGCCACGAGATATAGCGATCGACTTCGGTCTCGACTTCGTGCTTGGACAGCGCCGTGTTCTCCATCAGGTAGGCCTGCGCCTGCTCGCGCGTCCAGCCCTTGGCGTGCACGCCCGTGTCGACGACGAGACGCGACGCGCGCCAGGCCTGGTAGCTGAGCATCCCGAAGACTTCATACGGCGTCTCGTAGATCCCCATTTCGGCGCCCAGGCGCTCGGTGTACAGTGCCCAGCCTTCGCCGTAGGCCGAGATGTACGCACGCCGAAACGGCGGCACGCCTTTCTGTTCCTGCGCCAGCGGAATCTGGAACGCGTGACCGGGCGCCGATTCGTGCAGCGTCAAGGCCGGCAGGCTGTAGAGCGGGCGCGCCGGCAGGTTATACGTGTTCACCCAATACATGCCCGGACCGCCGCGGCCCGCCGTCCAGAACGGCGCCTGGTCGTCCGGCACCGGCACGATCGCAAAGCGCCGGCGCGGCAGGTGGCCGAAATACTGGTCGGCCTTGGCGTCGAAGCGCTTGGCGGTCCATGCCGCGCTCTTGAGCAGTTCGGCCGGCGTCCTGGCGTAGAACTGCGGATCGGTGCGCAGGAACTGCAGGAAGGCCTGCAGGTCGCCCTTGAACCCGACCTGCTGCATGATGGCGTGCATCTCGGCGCGGATCTTGGCCATCTCGGCCAGGCCGATTGC
>Ga0308158_10004125_pt1 | contig 12393 bp, 10 predicted proteins | sample PhyBR2_FD_201038 | JGI IMG/M metagenome (GOLD analysis project Ga0308158, IMG submission 201038) | Phyllosphere microbial communities from UC Gill Tract Community Farm, Albany, California, United States - DLSLB.R2 | ecosystem: Host-associated > Plants > Phyllosphere > Unclassified | place: USA...
TGGTTCCCGCGCCCCCGCGCCGGGTTGTAGCCGTTAAGAGTATGGTGAAGACGTGCCGGGTAGCTTCCCCAGCTCTAGTAGTTGCTAGGGCCTGAGCTCGTAGAGATTAGGCCGGGGCCAATATCGCGGAGAGGCGTGTCGCGGCAATGGCACCGGTTGCGACTGCGCCCTCCATCCAGCCGCGGAATGCGTGGGCGATGTCCGATCCCGCAAATACGACACGGCCTTCCGTGGCTTCAAGTGCTGAAGCGTACTTCGACAGCAATCCTGCCGGCGGGGTGCACCAGGTTCCCTTGGAGTAGGGGTCAGCGAACCAATCATGACCGTCAACTTTGAGGACCTGGGCTTCAGGAATGTACCTTCGGAAGGCCTTTTCCACGTCGTCACGGTCCAAAATGTCCAAGGGACGTTCTTGCGTCGAGAACCCAACGATGAGGTCGCCGTCAAGAGCAGTCTCGTCGCGGGGATAGTCGGTGAAGAACACGTCGATGGGTTCGTCGTGCTCGCCGATTCCAAGAACGTTCTCAGGAACTTCTGTGACGAGAGCCCAAAGCTTCTTTGCCGCTCCTGACTGCCCGATTGCCGCAGCCGCGGTCTTTTCAGGTGAGAGCGGCGGTACGAACTCGACGTCAGGGAGGCAGTTCAGGGGAATGGCAATTACGGCGCCTCGTGCACGCACGACCTCTCCACTCTCCAGCCGTACCGTGACTTGGTCGTCAGACTGTTCGACTTGCCTTACAGGGGCAGAAAGTTTCAGGTCAGCAGTTGAGTCGTCCAACATGCGCTGCAGGAGATCTGTAGTGCCGGCTGCGAACCGGTGCGTTGGAGTGTGGCCGATGGCCATAACGTCGTAGTTGAGAACCGGGATCCAAGCCATCAGGTGGAGGGCCGAGATTTGGGAGAGGTGGCAACCAGTTTCCTGTCGAATCCACGCACCCATGAGTTCTTTCAGAGTAAATGAGAGCCCGAACCCGTCGATGTAGTCATCCAGCGGCACATCGAGGTCTTCGACGTTCTGAGTGTCCAAGGGCAGCGTCGGGTCGATGCGTTCCACTTGCTTGCGGACTTCTTCCACAAAAAGTCGGAGAGCGAGTTCGTCATCTCGGCTGATGGGACAAGCTGCATGGCTCAGGACGCCGTCCAAGATGGACACGTGATTCTCGGCCTGAGGGCTGGTGCTGAGGTCAACCCCGTACCGAAGGACCTCTGCCATGATGGCTTCGTTTCCTACCGGATCGAGCCAGTTGCCGCCCATCTCGACGGATACGTGTGTATCTGCGAAGGGACGGTACCAGGTGCGGCCGCCGATTCGGTCCCGGGCTTCGACGATCAGGACCTTTTTGCCGTCTTTGGCAAGGTCGCGGGCGGCCGTTATGCCGGCAAAGCCAGCACCAATAACCACTGCGTCGTATATCTCGCTACTCATTTTCTGGTCCCTATCTTTTGTTCCTGGTCGGCGGCTGCTTCGCCCCCGGGGTTTCACACGACGTTGTATTGATCAGTGGTGGATCGGCAGGTGAAGTGGGGAGCCCTGAACGCCTGGGTCGCAGGCTGTGACTACTCCGGTGCCGAGTGAGGCAAGTGCGAGCACATTCAGCTGGGGGCCGGCGAAGGCGATATTTGTTGGTGTCGGGGCGTACACTCCCGACCAGTCGTCGACCTTGACGTCGAGTTGACCGTCCACGGACAGGCGGTAGACGCGATTGGGCTGCCAACAGCTAATCCATAATCCCCCGTCGGCGTCGAATGCGATTCCGTCCGGTACCACCTGGTCCAGAACTGCGACCACTTCGGTGGGTCCCCCGACGAGGGGCATGCGAATGACTCTGGGCCAGGTCGACTCTACGATGTAGAGCCAATCACCGCGTATCGCCAGTCCGTTGGCAAAATTTAGGCCCTCGAGTACGCGTTCTGTAGTGCCATCGGGGTCTATTCGAACTATGCCGCCGTTGGGTTTGCCCCAGTCCCCCGAGTCCGAAACCCATAGGCTTCCGGTGCTGTCGAAAACAGGATAGTTGGGATAGCCGATCGAATCCCCAAAGGGTCGGGCGACTCCAGCGGTGTCGACTCGTTGGACGCAGCTGTTTCCGGTATCGCAGACGTAGACGTGACCCGAACCATCAACTGCCAGACCCAGCATCGAAGCACCTGGCACCGTGCAAACAGTCTCCACGGCCCCGCCCTCGAGGTTGAAGCGGTAGAGCTGGCCGCCTTCCCCTCCTGCGTAGAGGGCTTGATCCGAAGGCGACCAGCATACTCCCTCGGCGTGATCCAATCCGTCCACAACGGTCCTCAGGCCGCTTCCGATAACGGAAGCGGGTACGCCCGTGGAGATCTGGGCCTGCGCCGTTATGGGGATGTCGATTGCTGGGGTCACGTCACTAGTTCCTTTTCAGCGTGGAAATGCAATTCATGCGCGAGCCCATGATCGTCTTTAGCGCGCACAGCTCTTGCAGAATAACCGTGGGTTAGGCGACTTGGCTGTGGTCTCCGAGTTCGTGCCAGGTGCGGTTGTAGTAGACCAATGGCACCTGCTCCTCAGCGCCCTCCTGTGTGCTGGCTTCAATTGCCTCAACCAGGACGATCGCCGAGCCGCCGGCATCCATTGAGGTCAGGACGCGGCCGCGGATCCAGGCGCGGGCGCCCGGGAAGTAAACCTCGCCGCTCGGCAGGGTGGACCAGAGTTCGGTGTTGGCGAAACGATCGACGCCGCTTGTGGCACCAAGCTTGGCCAGTTCCAGTTGTCCGGCGCCGAGCAGGTGGACAACAACGGTTTCTGCTCGTCGAATGGTGGGCGTGCTTGAGGAATGCGCCGAGAGGGAGAACATGAGCAGTGCCGGATCTGCACTCACGGAGGAGACGGACGTCGCCGTGAGCATCACCGGGCCGTTTCCTGAGTCAGCCGTAATGACGGCTACGCCTGCGGGGTGCTGGCGGAATGCTGCTTTGAAATCATCGGACGACAGAGAAGTCGTGGGAGATTCGGTAACTTGTGCGGTAGTCATGATCTTTCCTTCCTGTTCCCGGGCGAAGGCCGGAATGTTGTATCGGCCCGTGTCGAATAGCTTGTGGCTCCGTGCCTGTATAACAATGATCGAGGAGCTTTGTGATCCTCACTATTAGTGCGCTATACAGATCTGGTCAGGCTGTTTATGTCTGCCTGCAAGACCCGTCTTACTCTGAGAGGAACGGCCCCTGCGTGGCCAGTCGCTCCACGGCGAGCCTCGGGCTCGAAAGGACACGTGAACCATCGATGGGTCGCATGGCGGCAATCCTCGCCATGGACGCCTGTGCAAGAACGACTACATCGACCTCCGCAAGCAAAGAATCGAGTTCCTCTGCGATGATGGCGTCGTGGCGGGCGGTGTCGCCGCGGTCCAGCGCGAAAAAGGCCCCCTCGCAGAGACGGGGGATAACGGTGACTTCGCGGCCAGCCGCGCGTGCGGCGCTTTCTATGACCGCAGCGGTCGGTGACAACGTCGTAGGCAGTGTGGCGAGGACACCTATCCTGGTTCCCAACTCAACGGCACGCTCTGCCATGGCCAGGTCCACCCGAAGGACCGGAACTTCTGCGTTTCTGGCTATGTCATCGACGACCCCGCCCACGGAAGAACATGTAACCAGGACCCCGTCGACGCCGTACTCAGTGAGCGCAGCCACGTGGGCGCGAAGCCGGTCCCGGGTGACACTATCGATTTCTCCATCGCGAACAGTGCGTTTCAGGAGCAATTCGTCACTGATAACGATCGTCTCCACGGTGGGAAGCAGCTCTTCTGTGAGCTCGGCAAAGGTGGTTCCAAGCTTGGATACGGTGTGTATGAGACCGAGTTTGGACATGGATATCCCTGTTTCTAGAAGTAATAACTTGTGCGAACACGGATCAGGACCCAAAGACCGTCAAACGTGACGGCAATGCGTTCATGGTCGACGTAAATCCGGCTTTGAGTCCTGACCCGGTTTAGGCGGTGGTGGTTAGTAGCATTCCGCGAGCAGGCCGCCGTCGACGACGAGCGCCTCCCCCGTGACAAAACTTGCCGCGTCTGAGGCCAGGAACAGCACGGCGCGCGCAACTTCGCTTGGCTGACCAATGCGGCCGAGAGGGTATTCACCCTCCGCTTGCGCGCGGAGAGCTGCCGGGTCCTTTGCCGCCGCAAAATACGCTTCAACGAGTGGCGTTTGCATGTCTCCTGGCAGGACAGTGTTGCAGCGGATGTTATCGCGTCCATACTTCACGGCCGCGGCCTTGGTCAGGGCGAGAACTCCGCCTTTGGCGGCACCGTAGGCGGCGAGCATAGGATCACCTGTTACCGCCAGAACCGAGGAGACGTTGACGATCGAGCCCCCGCCAGCGCCCCTCATGGCGCGGATTGCGTGCTTGCATCCGAAGAACGGTCCCTTCAGATTTACACCCAGAACCTTGTCCAGCTGTTCCTCTGTGGTGTCCGCCAGTTCTTCTTCGACCTGTATGGCTGCGTTATTGATCAGGACATCTAGGCGGCCGAAGCGCTTTACCGCTTCGTTGACCAGAGACTCAACCTCAGCTTCTTTGGACACGTCGGTGTGACGGTAAAAGCCAAGACCCTCCATGGCGGCTTCGCCGGCGGCGTCGTTCACGTCGCAACCGAGGATTTGAGCGCCTTCGGCAGCAAACTCCTGTACCAGGGCGCTTCCCAAGCCGGAAGCAACTCCTGTAACGATCACACTGCGTCCCTCAAATGACTTACTCATGGGCTTTCCTCTCGTTCACTAAGCCCCTAGAACTATGCCGTCCACAGCCGTCGCCGTCCATGTGTCTTCCATATAAATCAAGAGGGCGAAGCTGTGTTCAGATATAGGTTGCTACTGTACGGTCTGTGAAAGTGCCAGGGCGCGAAGTGCAAACCACAACTCGCTGACATCACCTGTGGACCGCATGGATCGACCCGTCAATTCTTGAACGCGGGCCATGCGGTAGTTAACGGTTTGCGTATGGATGTAAAGCAGCTCGGCGGTCCGACTAGGAGAGCGATCGCACTCCAAATACGCCTGAAGGGTCTTCACCAATTCCGTGCCCTGCTCTCGGTCATATTCCATGAGAGGGCCAAGGACGCGGTCAGCAGTCAGCTTGGATTCTGCCAAGGTTCTTGGAAGGAATGTAGGACTGCCCTGTCCGTAGGGGACGAGAGCTGAGCTTTCGGGGTTGATGGTTTCCAGTGCCCACCGTGCCTGGCGTACCGCATCACCAAGGTTGCCGGTGTCGCCAAACGTGTCGCTCAGCCCCGCCCTCCAACGTTCAAGCGCGGTTCGTTCCTCCAGGACGGATGTCGGCACATCTTCGGATCTGACTACTGCCACTGCGACTTGTCCGATCTCGCCCAACAGGAAGGGGATGCGCCGAATAAGCCAGCTCCGGGCCAGTTTGTCTATGGCGTCGGGTCGGCCGTCGATCGCCAGGACGCGCAGGTCACCTTGTAGTCGACGTTCGCGGAATAGCTCTGTCAGAACTACCGGGTCAAAGCGGCCGACCAGTGCATCATTCAAAAGCCCGGCTCCGGAGCGGCGGTAGCGCTCCACGGTGGCGTCGACTCGCCCGATCTCCAATCCGCATGCCGCTGCGATCTGGTGGAGGACAGCCAGAGGCGGTTTCGTCTCACCGTCGGGGAAGGCGATGAGACAGGCCGACCTTTCGCTGGGGACTGGCATCGCCAGCGCGACTTTGTCGTCGACAATGAGGTTCATAACAAAAGGTGCCCGACCGGACGACCGGCCAACTTCCTCATCGTAGGCGTTCTTCCATTCCGGCCCGGGGGTACCCCCGCCTGGGATCAATGATTCCCATAGGTCCGGGTCTACGACCTGTAGCGTGCAATTGACGACGTTGCTGAGCCGGTCTACGAACTCTGTGCCTGCAAGTTCCTCGCGCAGGCTGGCCATCACCTCGCCGTGTACCCGCGCGATTTTGGTGAAGGACTGATTTTCTTCTTTTGCATTGGCGACGGCTACAAAGCGGACGTACTGGGCAAAGCCCACGGTGTGCGCACCTTTGATCAGCGGGAAATCGGCGCGGTCAGCAGCCTCGAGCATCTCAGACGAGATCGTTGGACAGCGTTTGTCTTCGCCTATGACCAGGCCGCTTAGCCCGGCCTCTGCAAGCTTCTCAACAAACCGCACCTGATCCTGGGGTTCCTCGGGCACGATATAGCCGCACGTAAGTACCAAATCACCGGGATCGAGCCAGTTCCAAGGGTCGAAGGCATCGCTCACATGAGCCCAGGAAACCCGGCGGTCCAGCCCGGACATTCCCGCCAATGTGGTCGCTTGCAAATGGCGTAGCTCAACGAGGTCGCGTACTGAGATTTTGCCCAACCCCGCTGTGGTTCGGGGAATCCCAGCAGGTTGAGTTGCAGGGGGTGTTGTCATGTTTTGCACCTCACAGGAAGAAGTATGGGAAGGCAGAATTTGCGTATCGGGGCGTTGGGGTACCTGTGACGACATCACGCCCCTGGGCGTTGTTCCGAGGCTCTGACCATCTTGGGCGCGGTCGTGCTGCTTTCCAGTGCGGCGCTCCGCCGATCAGTTAGTATGCGACCACAAAAGAGACACAGGTGCTTATAGCCGTCCACGTGCACATGGTATCTCTACTCAGTGCGCTTGGGGACTATATTCTCATATAAACAGCGCCTAGGAAGTTGTTGATTTCTTCAAGTCATGATTGGGCTATATTTTGGAACTTCAAGAGCAGTGGCACCCCTATGAGGTGCCACTGCTCGCTATGGAGTTTGAGGGAAGCGTTGCCGCAGATCAGCGACGTCCTGCTCGCTGAGATACCTCGGTGAGTGCCGTTCCAGAAGCAGATGCAGGCGTGCTGTTTCCTCGATTTCCTCTACGGCATCAACGGCACCGTCCAATGTCGATGCTGTGGCCAGCGTCCCATGGCGACGTAGCAGCACTGCGCGCGAATGCTTCGATACCCTTGCGACTGCCTCTTGTAGTGCTGTGCTCCCGGGAGCCGCATAGTCGACTACGGGCAGGCGGCCGGCCCGCATGACGTAGTAGGGCGTCAGGGGAGGAAGTGCATCCTCTACGTCCAGATCAGGTAGGCAGGATACGGCGACAGCGGAAGTCGAATGTAGATGTGCCACGGCAGCGCACGTGGGATGGTTTTGGTAAAGCGCCTGGTGCAGGACAAGTTCTTTCGATGGCTTGTCGCCAGCGATGTGCTCTCCATCAACAGAGGTGATGGCCAGTCGGTCTGGGTCAAGTCGGCCCAGACAAGCGTTAGTGGGGGTGATCATGATTTTATCCCCGACACGGACGCTGAGGTTTCCTGTTCTGCCCGGGGTGAGGCCGCGGTCGTACAGCGCAGCTCCCAGAGTAACCATGTGGGTTCGCATTGCTTGGTCAAAACTCATTTTCCCGCCCTTTCGAGAGCATCACTGAAGAACAACGGCCCGCCGAAGTTCCCCGATTTGAAGGCCAACGCCAGTCCGCGGTCCTCTGCCACAATCCATGGGACGCCCACGCTGATGTCGGGACCAATCCGCGCGGACCGCAAATTGAGTGCTTCGGCCACTGCTCCGGAGGTCTCTCCCCCTGCGATGATGAACCTTCGAACGCCCAGACGCTCAAGCTCGACAGCGATGGCCCCCATGGCAAGTTCCACGCGTCGTGAGACCTGCGCCGAACTCAGTCCCTCGGCAATGGACGTTCCGAAGGAGTTGTGGTCTGTGGTGATCAGCATGGGGCCGTCGGAGATCCTGTTTTCGACAAAGTCTGCCGCTTGACGCAAGGCGGCCTCACCATCGACAAGATCTTGCACATTGAGGGTCAACGTAGGTCCATCAAAATTGCGCACCTGTTCCTGCGTTGCCCGGGAAAGGCTACCGGCCAAAATTGCTGCTGGACCCGGCGGCAACGCCGAAACTCTCGGGTCGGCTGCCAGGTCTCGTCCGGAACGCTCGTGGGCGGCAACTGCGAAGGCGGCTCCAAAGGCGGCACCGCCGGCGGCGACGCGATCATCCGCGGCCGCTATAGCGATCTTGTCGAGGTCTGAGTCCCTGACGGCGTCGACGATTACGTGGTGCGCCTCCGTGTGCTTAGCCCCGATTTCGGCAAGGCGGTCCGAAATCGCACCGGGGCCTTGGTCCACCGTCGATAGATAGACCGAATCCACTGCGTGCGGTGTCTGTTCGGCGAGCACACGCCGCAGCTGTGGATCACGCATGGGATTGAGTGGATGGTTACGCATGGGGGAATCGCTGAGGAGTTCCTGCCATACGAACAAGTGACCTTGGTAAACCGTCCGGCCATTGGCGGGGTACGAAGGACAGTGGACTACTCGGCCAGAGCCGGCGAGGTCGATGAGAGCGTCCGTGACAGGCCCGATGTTTCCCTCGGCTGTGGAGTCGAAGGTGCTGCAGTACTTGGAGAATATCTGTTCGGCGCCGACAGCCTGCAGCGCTTTGGCGGCTTCCTGCGCGGCAGCGCGCGCTTCTGTGGAAGGAACACTGCGGATCTTCAAAGCCACGACGACAGCGTCTCCGGTATCGGCGGGGAGGGTGTCAGTTCCAAAGGCCAGGCGCACATCGACTCCGCGGGTTGCGAGCACACTAGCAAGGTCAGTCGCACCAGTTATGTCATCGGCGATAAACCCGATCGGACGTAAGGCCTTGTTCATTTGGCCACCACCGAGTCAGAGAAGCGGGGCAGGTCGTGCATTAGCTGCCTTGTGTATGCGTCCTGGGGCTCTGTAAGCACCTGTTCCACTGGTCCTGTCTCCACTACCTGCCCTCGTTTCAGCACCATGATGTCTTGAGCGATGCTCCGGACCACGGCGACGTTGTGCGTAATAAACACCATTGATAGTCCGCGCTGATACTGCAGCTCGCGCAACTGTTCAATCACGAGCGCCTGAACTGATACATCCAGCGCAGAGGTGATCTCGTCGCAGATCAAAAGTTCTGGGTCCACAATCAGAGCCCGTGCAACTGCGACGCGCTGACGCTCGCCGCCGGAGAGTTGTTCGGGCATGCGGTCAGCTAAGTCGCCACCGAGGGCCACTATCTCCAGGGTTTCAAGAACTTTTTTACGCCGGTCGGCGTATGAGAGTCGCTCGAAGAACCGCAAGGGCTCTTCCACGTTCTCCCCGACTGACAGCCTCGGGTTCAGCGAGGCATGGGGGTTCTGGAAGATGTATTGGATCCGGCGCCGTTCCTGGGCGCGACGTCGGCGTACTTGCGGGTCCAGTAGTTGCCCGTCAAAGCTGACGAGGCCTTCCCACGCGGAGTGGAGTCCGGCCAGGCAGCGTGCGAGCGTTGTCTTTCCGGATCCAGACTCACCCACAACGCCCAGGCAGCTGCCGGCTTCGACGGTGAACCGGACATCGTGGAGTGTTGGCTTTGAACCGTACCAGGCCGAGAGCCCTCCGACCTCCAGGGCACCCTTTCGGGCGCTGGGTGGGGGTAGCGGGACGGTGCCAGATGTCGGAACTTCTTGTGTTGTGGCTGTGGGCTGCACGGGGTGGTAGCACCGGTGGACGTGTCCGGGGTCGGCGGTTGCAAGGACGGGTATGGTTTCCCGGCAAATCGTTGTTGCCGCTGCGCAGCGGTCTGCAAACGCACACCCTTTTGGCCACTGGCCGGGCCGCGGAGGGCGGCCGGGAATGCCGACGAGGGCGCCGGCACGCTCGGGTGTGGGTGCGGCCTTGAGTAATCCAGCGGTGTACTGGTGACGGGGTGTGTTGAAGATGGCGGGAGCCGATGCGTGTTCTACAAGCCGTCCCGCGTACATCACGGCCACATTGTCAGCGATTTCGGCGACCACGGGCAGGTCGTGGCTCACGTACACTGCGCTGACATCGTGGGAAGTGGAGAGGCGACGAATGGTTTCAAGGATGTGGCGTTGTGTCGTGACGTCCAACCCGGTCGTCGGCTCGTCAAGGACCACGAGACGGGGCCGACATGCGAAGGCCATCGCAATGGCTAACCGTTGCGCTTGACCGCCGGACACCTGGTGCGGGTAGCTGTTCAGCAGCTCGCGGGTGGCTGGTAAGCGCACCTCTTCAAGCAGGGCCGCGACGCGTTCATCGATGGGCTCTGTGGCTTGGCCTTCGTCGTGAATGCGCATTGCTTCACCCAGCTGGTAGCCGAGTGTCAGGGCAGGGTTCAAGCCACTGGTGGGATCCTGGGGAACGTAGGAAACAAGCGTCCCCCTTGCCTTACGGAGGGCAGTTCCGGACAGGTCCAGCACGTTGGTCCTGTCAATGAAAACTGAGCCGTCGGTGATTTTCAGACCACGTCGAGCGTAGTTCAACAGTGACAGGGCTACAGTGCTCTTCCCCGATCCGGATTCACCGACAAGTCCCATCACTTGGGCAGCTCCGACGGAAAAGGATACATCCTGGACGACGGGGATGTTCGACCGACCGAGAACGACACCCAGTCCTTCGACTCGAAGCCGCGTTTGAACCGGAGCAGGTTGTGATATTTCGGTCACTTCGACCCTTTCGACGTGGCACTGATAGATGCGTTGAGCACTGCTTCTTCACCGCGGTTTTCCCCCAGGTTTGCTCGCGCAATCGCGTCGGCAAATGTGTTGGTTCCCACCGCGAGCAGGGCCAACAAGAGTGCCGGGGCAAGGACTCCCCATGCATTGGATGCCAGACCGATGCGGTTCTCGTTGACCATCACACCCCAGTCGGGAGATGGAGGTGGCGCGCCGAATCCAAGGAAGCTCAATCCTGCAATGAGGACAATCGAATAGCTGAGCCGGAGGCCAAGCTCCACCATCAGTGGCGTTGTGAGGTTCGGCAAAACGTGACGGGCAAGAATCAGTCGCGTGGGTACACCCCATACCGCCACTGCCTTAACGAAGTCTTTCTCCGTTACCGACTGGGCTGCACCGTAGACGACACGGGCAGTCTGCGGAGCCTGCGACAGGCCGACTGCCAAGATGAGCAGCCACCACTGGGGTCCGACGAGGCTTAGCAACAGAAGCGCGAACACCAGCTGCGGAATCGCCAGCACCATATCAACACCGCGCATAAGCAGGTTTTCGACGAACCCCCTACGGTAGGCCGCAATGACGCCAATGATTGCACCGGACCCCACGGCGACGACTGTTGCGGCAAAGGCCAAGAGCATCAGGTTGAGGCCGCCGTGTAGAACGCGATCCAACACACCTCGCCCAAGAACATCTGTTCCGAGCAAGCCAGCACCTTCAACGCTTGAGTCGGAGAACGGGGCTGCGGCAAAATCCGTCGGCGACGCCGGGGAAAGCGGGCCAAGGAAAACGATAGCCAGGACGAACAGCGCAATGCCGGCACCGATCCGCCCACGCCACGTGCGAAGAGCGGCCCGGAGGACACGAAGCGCTGCGTTGGATTTCCGGCTAGGAACCTTGGCGGAAGCGGGGGCTTTTGTGGCCGTGGAAACTTTGTTTGACATGGTTACCTAGGTGCGCGTCGGCGCGGAGTCGAAAGAAGCACGAACAGGTCGGTGAGGATGTTGAGTCCCACGTAGAAAATTGCGAGCAGGACGACAATGAACTGCAGGACCGGGACGTCACGTGTTTGTACGGCGCCAGCCAATGCAAGCCCGATTCCCGGATACTGGAAGACTGTTTCGACGAGCACTATTCCGCCGGCGAGATACAGCAGGTTCAAGCCAAATACCTGAACGGCCGGGGCGACAGCGTTGGGCAGTGCGTGACGGAAGAGGAGCCGGCCTGAACTTGCCCCCTTGAGCTGTGCGACTTCAGCGTAGTCGCTGGTCAAGGCTTCGATCATCGCTGCTCGCACCATGCGGAACATGTACGGTGTGGTGACAATGACCAAAGTTAGGACAGGCAACACCAGTTTGACGGGCTGGTCCCAGATACGTTCCTCAGGCGAGATGATCGACACGGCGGGAAACCAGTCCAGGATCCCTACTGAAAAGATGAAGATCACAAAGACGCCTACGACGAACTCGGGCAGGGCGCTGACGACCAATGCAATGATGGACGCGGTGTCGTCGAACAGGCCGTCGCGTCGGTGGGCTGCAATGACACCTCCGACGATTCCGATCAATGTAGATGTCAGGGCGACGATGATGACCAGGACTGCCGAGTTTTGCAGGCGTGGGATGACGACATCGGTCACTGGGACCCGCGCTGCAAGTGAATCACCATACTGGCCTGAAACGAAGTCCCCGAACCACGAAAACAACCCGGGCAGGAGACCCTGATTCAGCCCAAGCTTTTCCCGCAACGCTGCAACTGCATCGGGGGTGGCGTACTGCCCAAGCACCGCCTGGGCAGCATCGCCGGGAAGGATTCTGGTAGCCAAGTAAGTGAGTACTCCGACGAAAAGCACTGAGACTAGTCCCAGCGGAACCCTCCAGAGAAGCAGGTCTCTTACGGGATGAAGAACGCGGG
>Ga0308158_10004126_pt1 | contig 12389 bp, 16 predicted proteins | sample PhyBR2_FD_201038 | JGI IMG/M metagenome (GOLD analysis project Ga0308158, IMG submission 201038) | Phyllosphere microbial communities from UC Gill Tract Community Farm, Albany, California, United States - DLSLB.R2 | ecosystem: Host-associated > Plants > Phyllosphere > Unclassified | place: USA...
GTGTGCATGTAGCCGCCGGTGCCATAGAAGTCGATGGTGCCCGGCGGTGTGGTGCGGTAGCCGAAGCCGGAGGTAATGGGGATGCTGCCGTCAAAGGGGTGGCGGAGGCCAAAGGCCGACGGCGATCCTGCTGCGGGCGGAACAAAGGGCTGGACGGGCGGAGCCGGGCGGTTAGCTGCCGCCGCTGCGGCGGCAGCTGCGGCAGCGGCCGCCTCAGCTTGCCTGCGCTGTTCGGCTTCCCAGGCCTCCCGGGCCTTTCGGTCGCGTTCAGCGATCTCGTTGGCCACTTGGTTCTGGTTGGCCTGGACGCCCGCGAGCTGGGCCTGGATGCCGGGTTTGGCCGCCTGGAGCTCCGCATCGAGGCGGGTGGTGTCGGCGATCAGCTGGTCAACCTGGGCCTTCTTGGCCGCGGCTTCGTCACGGGCAGCCTTCTCGCGTTCCAGTGCAGCATCAGCCTTGGCCTTGAGGTCCGTGATTTCCGCTTCCACAGCCTGCAACCGGGCTTCGGAGTTGACGTTGGTGGCGTTCTGCTGGTTGAGCTTGTCCATCGCCGCGTTCTGGCTTCGCATGGCTTGGTCGGCGAGGTCCATGGTGTCGGTCAGGCTGCCGCCGCCGCTGGACCCGAAGAAGAGCGAGAGGTTGGAGGGCACGCCGCCGGATTTGTAGGCCTGGGTGGCGATCTGGCCGATCAGCTTCTTGGTGTCGGCAATCTTCTGCTTGTCCGTTTCGAGCTGCTGGGTGATCTTGGCCTTGTTCTGCTGGGCCATGTCGACGCGCGCCGCCAGGGCCTCCGATTCCTTCACCGCACTGGCCACACGGCCTTGGGCGTCAAGGAGGGCCTGCTGCGCACCCGGCAACTGGCCTTGGTAGATCACCAGGTCACCGGCGGCCTTGGCGATCTTGGAATCGACGAACTCGAGGGAGGCCTGGACACGGGCAGCTTCGGCCTCGAGCGCGGCCTTGCGGTCTTCGAGGTCGTCGGCGAAGGCCACCGGCGTTGCCACGGCCATCCCCGCGGAAAGTATGACCGCCAGGACACCGCTGACGATCCCCATGCGGCGGCCGGCCGCCCGTCCCCGGCGGAACCGGGGGCGTGGAGAGGTTTGATCGGTTACGTTCATGAGCATTCCTTGGTCGGTTTGCATAGCCTAAACGCGCAAATATCTGCGAAGGGTCAAGAGAGACGAAATTCCTGCCAAGGATCCGCCAAGGATCAGCAGCGCCGGCGCGAGGATCAGTGTCTGGCCTGAAGAAATGAAGGCGGTGTCCGGGTATTGGCGGGACATGTAGTCACCCAGGAAGAACTGGGCCACGGCCCACAGGGTGCCGGAAGCCAGCGCCGCACCGATGACCGCGGCGATGACCCCCTCGAGGATGAAGGGCAACTGGATGACAGTCTTCGACGCGCCAACGAGCCGCATGATCCCGGTTTCCCGCCGCCTGCTGAACGCGGAGAGCCGAATGGTGGTGGCGATCAGCAAAATGGCGCAGACGATCATCACCCCGGCGATGCCCACTGCCACCAACGAGGCACCGTTCATCACTGAGAAGAGGCGTTCGAGCAGCTGTCGCTGGTCGATCACGGTCTCCACGCCCGGCTGGGAGGAGAAGGTCTCACTGATGATCTGGTACTTCTCGGGGTCCTTCATGTTGATCCGGAAAGACGCCGGCAACTGGTCCGGGGTGACGGAATCAACGATGGGCGAGTTGGAGAACTGGTCCTTGAAGTGTTTGTAGGCCTCGTCCCGGGACTCGAACTGGAAGTCATTGATGTACTGGGCAACGGCCGGCGACTTGAGGAGCGCGTTCAGGCCTTGCTGCTGCTCAGGGGTGACCGGCCCCGACGCACACCCCGGCGCCGTCGAACCGTCGCTGCACAGGAAGATGGCCACCTGGACCTTGTCGTACCAGTACCCCTTCATCTGATTGATCTGCATCTGGAGCATTCCAGCCGCGCCCACGAACGTGAGGGAGACGAAAGTCACCAGGATGACCGAGACCACCATCGAAAGGTTGCGGCGCAGGCCGCTGCCGATCTCGGAAAGGATGAATGCAAGCCTCATTGCCGTGCCTCACCTTCGGCACCGTTCCCCGGCAGTCCGTCGTCGGGCGCTTCCCTGCCGCTGGCGTCCTTGAGCCGCCTGGACTGGCCGACGACGGGGATCATCGAGGTGTACAAAGCCTTCGCTTCGTCGCGGATCACCACGCCGTTCTTGAGCTCGACCACCCGTTTGCGCATTTCGTTGACGATGTCGTCGTCGTGGGTGGCCATCACTACCGTGGTCCCGTTCTGGTTGATCTTGTCCAGCACGCCCATGATGCCCATGGACGTGGTGGGGTCAAGGTTTCCGGTGGGTTCGTCGGCCAGGAGGATCCCGGGACGATTGACCACGGCCCGGGCAATGGCGACGCGCTGCTGCTCGCCGCCGGAGAGTTCGTGCGGCATGCGGTGTTCCTTGCCTTCGAGGCCAACGGTCTTGAGGACCTCGGGCACCGTATCGCGGATGACGCTGCGGCTCTTGCCGATGACCTGCATGGCGAAGGCTACGTTGGCGAAGACATTTTTTTGCGGCAGGAGGCGGAAGTCCTGGAAGACGACGCCGATACCGCGCCGGAGGCGCGGCACGCGCCAGCTCGAAATCCTGGCGACGTTTTGGCCGGCCACGTAGACGGCGCCCGAGGTTGCGCGGTCTTCCTTCAGCACCAGCCGAAGGAAGGTGGACTTTCCGGAGCCGGAGGCCCCCACCAGGAAGGCGAATTCGCCGCGATCAATCTCAAGGTTGACGGAGTCCAGCGCCGGCCGGGCTTTTTGGTCGTAGACCTTGGTGACATTTTCGAATCGGATCATGGCCCTAAGTACCCTGCAGGGCATGGCTGATTGTTCTGATGCAGCCCAGTTCTGCAGCCGGTGCACGGGTTTTCGTTTGGGGGAAGTAGGGCCCCGGCCCCTCGACTATACGCAGGATGCCCGGCCCTTGGGCGGGCTTTCGGGGGCGTGTCGCCGGATCCGATGGCGGCCGGCGGCCCGGCCTGCTACTTTTCGGCGTTGCGGTTGTCAGTACGCCAGCGGATGCCGGCGTCGATGAAGTCGTCGATCTCGCCGTCGAACACTGCCGAGGTGTTGCCCACTTCGTGTTCCGTGCGCAGGTCTTTCACCATCTGGTAGGGGTTGAGGACGTAGGAGCGCATCTGGTCGCCCCAGGAGGCTTTGACGTCCCCGGCCAGGGCCTTCTTCTCCGCGTCTTCCTGTTCCTTCTTGAGCAGGAGGAGCCGGGACTGCAGCACGCGCATGGCCGCGGCCCGGTTTTGGAGCTGTGACTTCTCGTTCTGCATCGAGACGACGGTGCCGGTAGGAATGTGCGTGAGGCGCACCGCGGAGTCGGTGGTGTTAACCGACTGGCCGCCGGGGCCGGACGAACGGAATACATCGACCCTGATTTCGTTGTCCGGGATGTCGATGGAATCTGTCTGTTCGATCAGCGGGATGACTTCCACGGCCGCGAACGACGTCTGGCGCCGGCCCTGGTTGTCGAACGGGCTGATCCGGACCAGCCGGTGGGTTCCTGCTTCAACGCTGAGGGTGCCGTAGGCGTAGGGCGCCTTGACCTCGAACGTGGCCGATTTCAGGCCGGCTTCCTCCGCGTACGAGGTGTCCATGACCGTCGTGGGGTAACCGTGCCGTTCGGCCCAGCGGAGGTACATGCGCATCAGCATTTCGGCGAAATCTGCCGCATCGACTCCGCCCGCTCCCGCCCGGATGGAGACCACGGCTTCGCGCTCGTCATATTCCCCTGACAACAGGGTGACGACTTCCAGGTCTTTGAGGGCCTTCTTGATGGATTCGAGTTCGGTCGCGGCCTCCCCCATTGAGGCGGCGTCGTCCTCGTCCTGGCCGAGTTCCACCAGCACTTCGAGGTCGTCGATCCGCGAGGCCAGGTTGGTGAGGCGCTCCAGTTCCGACTGGCGGTGGGAGAGCCTGGAGGTGATCTTCTGCGCCGCTGCGGGGTCGTCCCACAGGTCCGGCTCCCCTGCCCGCTCGCTGAGTTCGGCGATGTCTTCACGGAGGGCATCGACGTCGGAGACGCGTTCGATGGACTCGTAGGTGGCGCGGAGAGCGCGGATTTCAGCGGAAAAATCAATATTGGCCATGGTGGTTTAAGCCTACGCTATCGGGGCAGACGGCCCTGCGCCGCCGCTGAACGGGGCTGCTCCGCCGGGCCAGGCGTCAACGGACCAGCCGGGCACGTGCCGTGGAGGACGCCTTGATGCGGATTCCGTCGGGCACCAGGAAGTTCACCACTGGCGGATGCACCGCGGCGGTAAGGACTACGACGGCGGTCGAACCGTCGGGCGATCCCGTTCCCGGGGCGACGGCAAGGCTGGAGAACCGTTGCGAGGCCGGGCTTCTGCCGATGAAGTCAGCTGCCACGTTGCGCACCCGGGCAGGGTTGAGGACAGCAGACGGGGTTCCGCCCTGTGATGAGACGTCGCCCAGTGTGTAGCTGTCGGCAGCGGCCATGGATGCTCCGTCAGCCAGGGAGAGGAGCCGCTTGTGCTCGAGGTAGACGCTGGATATTCCGATGACGACCGTGGCGACCAGCAAGGCCAGGGCCACGTAGCCGACGATCATCACCATCAGCTGGCCGTCTTCGCCGTTTTGCTCACTGGGTGTCACCGGTACCGCCCCACCAACTGGGTTGCGGAGGCCTGGACGTCCGTGGCAGACAATCCCTCCGCAAAAGGGAGGAACGGGAGCGCCACGTTGAGGCTGACGGTCACCGTGACTGCGCTTCCCGCAGCGGTGCAGTCTGCAGGTTCACAGCTTGTCGTCACGTTTGCCCGCCCTGGTTCATGCCCGAAATCGGAAAGAGCCAGGGATACGGCCCGCTCCGCCGCCGCCTGCGCGTTGACGGGGTCGGCCTGGGCAACGTACACCTTTGCTGCCTGGTCCGCGGCGCCAACGACGGCGAAGGAACCTCCTTGGATCTGCCCAACCGTGATGACGAAATACACCAGCGGAACCATCAGCAGAAGTGCCAGGAAGGTGAACTCGACCACGGCACTCCCCTGTTCGTGCTCTGTGGAGTGCCGCTCCAGGTGTCCCCAATGCTGGAGGCCGGAGACGTTTGCATTTCCCGGGAGCAGGCCGGAGTCCCGGACTGGTTGCCTGCAGACTGCTTCCGCGAACCTTGTCACGATGCGGAACGTGCTCGCGGTTCCGGGCGGCCGGTCAGGTGCGCCCGGATCACGGCTGGATGGCTGCATGCCCTTTCACCTCCAACATGTCCCGGGGGCCGATCAGGCCGATGACAGGCAGTGGTGACCTGACGGTAACTTCCAGCGTGCGCGTTCCCTGCAGATTCACTTCCCTGGTGCTGACCTGCTCGGCAAATCCGGGGTTTAGGGCTATCCCAATGAGGCTGCGGGTCCGGCCCTCCGCATCTGCAGCGCTGCGGTCTGCCAGGGTCCCGTACCGGGCCCCGGACGCGGCAGCATCGATGAGTGTGTTCCGAACGTGCAGGACCAAAGTCAGCTGGATGATCGCGAGGAAGAACAACGTGAGCAGCCCGCCGACGAGGACAAAGTCCACGACGGCGGCTCCCCGCTCCCCCGGGGAGGGCAGCCCGGGACGCGCCCCGAGCCGTGGAGCGGATCGTGCCATGGATCAGTTCCCTACTTTATCCATGGCCTGGTTGAACATGGCCTCCAGCGCGGGGCCGGCGAGCGCCAGGAGAGCCGCCACCAGGACGGCGGACATCAGTGTGACTGGTGCCTGTTATCACCAAAGGGGGTGAACGGTGATTTTGGCGCGTGGCCGCCCGGGCGCGACCTCTACGTAGCGGATGAGGCGTGAGAGCAGGTCGCGCCTCATATCGACCGGGATGAGGTCCCAGTCTTCAACGAGGCCGGGCAGTAAGTCACTGGGCGGTTTTGCGACGGCGGACTTTGCGGCGGCCAGAGCCGTCTCTGCGTCCTGCTTCTGTTTGGTGAGATCGTCCCGGAGCCGGGTGTAGGTCTCTTGGGGGACGGTTCCGTCGAGCATCTTCAGTGTGAGCTGGTCCAGTCGTGCGTCCAGCTTGTCCACCTGTTTGGCCAGGCTGGCGGCTTGGTTGGTGTTCGCCGCTACCTTCTTCACCATCTTGGCGGCCGCCGCGCCTTCCCGGTTCAGGTCCTCAGCCCATTCGGTTAGCTGCTCGAGGAGCTTGCCTTCGACGTAGTTGACCATGACGTAACCGCCGGTGTGGGCGCGCTTCTCGGCCGCGGCTTTGCACCGGTACTTCGGGGTCTTATCGGCGCCGAAAAGGCCGGCGTTCATCCTCGCCCCGCATGTGCAGCGGATCAGCCCGGACAGCAGGTACACGGATCGTTCGCTCCGCCGGTTCACTCGCCTGCTCTCACGCCGCGCCAGGTACTCGTTCCACTGCTGCGGCGTGATGACCGGCTCATGGATACCGGGCAGGCGCTCGCCGTGCCGGGTGATGAAGCCGGCGCCGAAGCCCTGGTCCATGAGTCGGCGGATAGTTCGGGCGGACCAGAGCCCGTCCTTGGAGACGCCGTACCCGGTGGATGGGCGGGTGGGTCCGTCGTTGAGGAATTGGACCAGGCTGTAGACGGACTGCCCTGCAAGGTACCGGCTGTACAGCTCGGCGAGGATCGGCCCTTGGACCGGGTCCGGACTGAAGCCCTTCTCCTTGTCGTACTGGTAGCCGTAGCGGGGTTTGCCGTTCGCGGGCTTCCCCTGCTGGACACGCCGCTCGTGGGCGTCCTTCCAGGACTCCCCCATCCGTTCGGATTCGAAGGCGGCCAGCTCTGCGAGCATGCCGCGGGCGAAGCGCCCGGATGAGGTGGTGGTGTCCATGGGTTCCGTGGCTGATTCCAGCCGGCCGCCGACGCCCTCAACCCGGTCTACGGCGATGATCCAGTCCTTGCGGTTCCTGGCCACACGGCTGAGCTTCCACACAACGAGCACGTCTGCGGTGCCGGCCTCGATCATGGCCACGGCCTGCTCCACCTGGCGGCGCTTCCAGAACTGCCCGGACAGGTCCAGGTCCGTCAGCGTATGCACGATCTCGTAACCGTGCTGCTCGCAGTGCCGTTCGATCGCAGCGAGTTGCAGCTCCGGGCTGATCATCCCGTCACGCTCTTTGGAGACGCGGACATAGGCGACGGCACGGACGGCACGGTCAGGGACAGCGCGCAGCTGCCCGCGGGAAGCGCTCATGAAAATGATCCCTTGGGGGTAGAACCGAAACAGTGGTGCAGCTAAGCAGCTGCGGCGGCGCGGACGAGATCCTCGATGGCTTGGCGCTCGCCGTCCGTCAGTGCGTCGATGTAGTGCTCAACGACGTCGGGCAGGACCCCGAGTCTGTGGGCGATCGCGACGGCGTTGTTATCCACGAGGATAGCGTCAACGAAGTCTTGCTTCGAGATGAGGCGGACGGCTGCCCAGTAGTTGGCCTCGCGTTCATAGCGGGGTGTGGTGCCAGTGTGCCGGTAGGCCGCGTGGCCCAGCTCGTGCATGAGAGTGCAGAGCAGTTGGGTGGGGGCAAGTCCCCGCTTCAGGGTGATGATGTGGAGGTCGGCATCGTAGGTGCCCCAGAGGCCGTCTGGTACCCATCCGTAGCGAACATGGACTCCGAGGGCCCGGGCGTACGCCTCAGGTATCTTCGGCATCCTCATCATGTGCTATTCCCCCGTGCGCCGGCTTCGCGGCAAGATCGTAGTGCCCCGCCTGGTGAAGACGGTCGATCGCATCATCGTCTAGAGGTACGACATTGCCGCCCGAAATCTTCTGTCCAGGGACAGTGTTACGGCGCTCTTTGACCTCGCGCCGGAGTTTGGCCAAGCGTTCCCGATCTGCCTCTCGTTGGGCGCTAAGTGCTTCACTGCGTTCTTCATCCGGGACCCCATTCATGTCCACGAGAACCCTCAGCATGTCGATGGCGACCTTGCGCGCCTTGGGCGGCAGGTTATCTACACCTGGAGGGAGTTCCTCGGCAAACGGCGGACCGGGGACAGGTTGCCCCGCGGCCGTGAACGCAACCTCATCATTGACGCCGGCCAACCAGGCAATCGCCCGAATGGTAGCCGCTCGAGGGCGAGACTTGTAGATGCCCTGTCGGATCTGATTGATCGTCGTAGCCGTCAGGTGGTAGCCATTCTTGGTTGCCAACTGCGAAAGGCCAAGGCCTGACGCGTCTCGCTTCCTGATAGCCAGCTCTACTAGCTCGCTCAAGCTCTTCGGTTGGTTCACAACGCTGAGTCTTCCCACTCACTTTGCCCTTTAGTAAGTCCCGAGCAAAAAAATAAATACAAGTAACTTCTTCATCTTTGCAGACGGGACAAGGAAACTTCCGCTTGTTGGATTGACAAGTAAGAACAGATTAGAGATATTGAACTTGTAAGAATCACAAGTGGAGGTAAATAATGGTCATGCAGGCAACCAGACGGCGCCCGCCGCCCAATCGAAGGGACTCGTGGATGAAGGTCAAGGACCCCGCGGCGCTCCGTCGATGGCGCAAACAGCAACGCTTCTCACAGCAGCAATTGGCAACGCTGATCAGGCGCTCACAGCAGACGATCCACCTACTGGAGACTGGAGGAATGAAGACATGCACAGAAGGCGTAGCCGTTGGCATAGCCGCATGGCTCGGAGTCCCCTGGGAGGAACTGTTCGAGGCCGAGGAGCATGACATTTTGCCTCCAGTTGCAGATTCAATACATGCAACTGCGCCAGCGACGACGGCCCACAAGGCCACAAACGCGAAGAGGCCCAAGCGCCACTACGCATGAGAAGGGCGGCCCAGTGCCATTCCGCCAAGAAAGTTCACTGGACCGCCCGTAATAACCCAAGAGCCAGGCCCACCACTGGAGGGGGTAGCCCGGCTCTCGAATTAGAAAAGAGCATATCAATGCCAGTTCGTGGTCTCCGAACTCTGCCCCCTGAAGCACAACCGCATATAGCTGCCGCCGGCCGCGTACTCGCGCAGGCCACGGCAATGCTCAACGCCATGACTCCTGAAGAGATTGCCGAGGCGGCCTACAGGCCTGGCGGTCCCTCCAAGGAGCAACTGATCCTGCTCGCCAAGGCCCGCCAGCTGCGCGGCTCGCAGCGCTCGCTGGAGGTGGCGTCTTGAGCACGAGATATGACACTGGCGGCCTCGACCTCGACGGCGGCTTCTATGACGCGTCGTTCGAGTGCGACGACTGCGGCCTGTCGCTGTCCTGGCCGGTTACCGAGGGTGTGCCGGCGGCCCAAGATCCGGTTGCGGCTCCGATGCTCGCGATGATCGCGGAGCACGAGGACCGCGGCTGCGCTGCGCGCAGTCTCCAGGACGAACGTCTCCGCCAGTTCCCTCGCGATCTCTACTTCAACGCCGAGGACTTGAACGTCGGCCCTGATGCGCGACCGGGCAGCGAGATCGATGTCACCAGTTCCCGCCGCCTGAGCGACTACCGGCGGGTCTGCACTCTGCTGGAGGATCTTCAGATCGCGTCGAAGCCTCTTCGGGGATTCGACCGCAACGGCAACATCGGGATGGCTGCGGCGAACCTCATGGACACGGCCCTGACCGCGCACAAGGCGCTCCGGAATCTTGTCCAGGACATTGCCCTCGCGGAGCAGCGCTACCGCGAGCTGTCCGACCCTATGGAGTCCACGACTCCCCCACCAGCCCCGGCGGACGTCGAGCCATCCGCCCAGGCCCCGACGTCCGCCGGCCCCAAGCCAGGCCCGCACCTTGCCCAGGTCACGGTGTTCAACCCGTCAGCCTCCCCCAGGGAGCAACTGGCCGCGTTCGACCGCCGGCACCGCCCGGCTGTGGGGCTGTGAAGGCGCGACTCAAGCGCTTCGCCATCGTTCAACCTGTAGGGCACCGTCCGTTCAAGGACCGCGCTCAGCTCCACTATCGGGACAACAGTGAACTGGCCAAGCAGCTTGCCCTGTACTGCCGCACGAAGTGGCCCATGCCCCAGAAGATCCAGATCGATGTCCACGCCGGGCACGTCCTGGTAGATGGCGCGCACAGGGCCAACTTCTCCATTCACGAGCCACGGACGTGAGGGCCCCATCAGTGCGGGTCGGCCGGAATCGCCGCCGCACTTTCCTCTACACGCCTGCCTTCGTTCTCGGCGCGCTGCTCTACCTCGCAGCCGTCGCCTCGTTCCCCGTTATCAACTCCGGCTACATCGCCGGCGTCACTTTCCTCATCGCAGGCGCCGCCGGTTTCATCATCGAGACAGGACCAAGAAAATGACCGAACAACCCGTCGAGACCGAACAGCAGTTCCTCGGCAACGAAGCGCTCCAGGTAGACCGCCTGTACCCGTCCGCAGCAGCCCTTCTCGACTGCACTGGCGCATACTCGTGCACGGCCAATCGGCATCTGGAAGGCTGCCTCTCCGGCGACAAGCCAGCACCCGCCGCCCCGCAGCTCCAGCACTATTCCCCCGGCGCCCACCTTCGCCGCCCGGCTTGGTCCGTTGTCGATGATGTGGAGCTGGCCGCCCTGGCCCGCAGGAGCGCCCACGCCAACAAGCTGGCCGGCATCGCGAAAGCGCAGGCCGTCAAAGCCGAAGAGGACTTGAAGCTCGCACTGGAGGTCGAGGACAAGGCGGTCACGGCGGCTCACGAGGCTGAGAAGGCGCTGCTTGCTCTGGTCAGAAAGGACTCCGGACTGTGAACGCCACCTTCCAGGAACTCCACATCGACCAACTGGTGATCCACGCCAAGAACGTCCGGAAAGACGTCGGGATCGTCACGGACCTTGCCAACAGCATTACCGAGCAGGGCATCCTCCAGCCGCTGGTGGTCGCCCCGGCGCTCGCCGGCAACGGGTACACCATCATTGCCGGGCACCGCCGGCACGCTGCCGCCAAACTGGCCAACGTCGATTCCCTCCCGTGCGTCATCCGCGAGGATCTGGACACGGAGCCGAAGCAGCTGGTGGCCATGCTTGTGGAGAACACCCAGCGAGCCGACCTTACGCCGGTGGAGGAAGCAACGGCCTACCAGACGATCCTGGACTTCGGGGACGGATTCAACGTCAAGACCGTGGCCAAGGCCACCGGCCGCTCCCAGAGCCACGTCCGGAAGCGGCTGTTGCTGACCAAGCTCAACGAGGACGCCAAGGGCAAGCTGGAAGATCAGACCTTGAACGTGGATCAGGCGCTCGTGCTGGTCGACTTCGCGGACGACGAAGAGGCCACGGCCAAGCTCCTGGAGGCAGCGGCCGAGGGGCGGAACTGGAATTACACCGTCGAACTGGAGAAGCGCCGCCGGGACGCGCCGGCGAGGATGGCCAATGCCAAGGCGGCCTTGGAAGCAGCTGGCATCGAACTGGTTCCCGAATCGCAGCGCTACTCAGGACCGTGGAACCGGCTCTATGAGCACGAGGATGCCCGGAGCATGGAAGATCACGCTGCCGCCGGCCACCGGGCGTTCGTCAGCATTTGGGGCGATATCGAGTGGTTCGAGAAGCCCGCTAAGGCTTCCAAGGTAAAGGTGGAGCTGACCGAAGAGGAGCAGGACGCCAAGCGCCGTGAGGCTCAGCTGACGGCAGCCCTGGACATCGCCCACGCCGTCCGCGCCGAGCACCTCAAGAGTGTCGTTGCTTCCCCGCCCGAGGGCGCCGCGGACGAGGCCCTTTACCGGTTGCTGATCCGCGACCTCCACTCGCGTGTGAACCTCTTCGCTGAAATCACCGGCTGCCACCCGGACAGCGAAAACGACCACCAAAGCATCAAGGCAGCACTAGCGGCCATGACCGTGGAACAGATGGCGCTGCTGCTCCACATGGCTGAGAAGTCCCAGGAAGACGAGCTGTTGAAGCTGTGGGCGTGGGACGCCGGCGACTACCGCCACACGTGGGGTCCGAAGGGATGGATTGAAGACTTGGGCAGCGTCTACCACTACGAGCTGTCCGCCGTCGAGCAGGAAGTGCTTGACCACTTCAAGGAAGCGCACGATGCCCGCCTTGCCGAGATTGCCGCAGAAGACCAGGAAGACGAGGACAACGACGATGAGTAACCACGGACTGACCACCAACGAAGCCAACGAGCCCGTCTGCCTCTGCGGAATGCGCCCGGAAATCCTTGACGAGATCGCCCCGGTCGGCCGCGACTGGACGGCGAGAAGAACCATCCAGGAGCACGCGGAAGCACTCAACGACCCGGAAGCACCATCGCCGTCCGACCCGTTCCTGGTCGATGACGCCAAATTCCCAAGAGCCGGGGTGCGGCGCACCGAGACGGGTAAGTGGCTACTCACACTGTGGGACGGCATGGGCATCCAGCACCACATAGACGAACCCGAGTTCAAGAACCGCAAGGACGCCTTCGACTACGGCTGGATGACCATCGGCGCGTGCCGCCAGGCCGGCACCAACCTGA
>Ga0308158_10004128_pt1 | contig 12386 bp, 10 predicted proteins | sample PhyBR2_FD_201038 | JGI IMG/M metagenome (GOLD analysis project Ga0308158, IMG submission 201038) | Phyllosphere microbial communities from UC Gill Tract Community Farm, Albany, California, United States - DLSLB.R2 | ecosystem: Host-associated > Plants > Phyllosphere > Unclassified | place: USA...
CTCGCCGCCGCCATCCGCATGGCACGAGCCGAGAGCCGCTGAACGCTCCTCCTACGCAGAACGCGCCCCGGGCCATCAGGCCGGGGCGCGTGCGTGTCGGGTGTCAGGCGGCGCATTCCTTGCAGATGGGGCCGTCGGCGCCGTCGTGGTCGAGCTGCGAACGGTGCTTCACGAGGAAGCAGCTCATGCAGGTGAACTCGTCCTGCTGCGGCGGCAGCACGACGACATCGAGCTCCATGTCGGAGAGGTCAGCGCCGGGGAGCTCGAAACCCGTGGGGTTGTCGGAGTCCTCGACGTCGCCGGCGCCGGACTGGCTGCTCGGCACGCGCTCCTTGAGGGCTTCGATCGACTCGGAGTCGTCTTCGCTCTTGCGAGGGGCGTCGTAATCGGTTGCCATGCGGTGATTCTCCACTTCCGTGGTGCGTGTGGGTCTGGGTGGGGGGATCCGATTTCGGGTGATCGGCGGGCCATAGTTTGCACGACTGCGTTCCATTTAGCAAATGCCTCTTGACCCGCAGAGGGAAACTTGCGGCGCGCCCGCGATATTCCCCGCCCGATCAGGGTGGTCGTGACACCATGAATGCACACCCATCAGAGGGGCATTGGCATGGAAAACGTCACCATTGTCGGAACGGAAGCGGGAGTCCTCGTCCTCGCCACCGAGTCCGGACAGCGCTTCGCGCTGCCCATCGACGACGTCCTGCATCGTGAGGTGCGTCGAGCGACCCGCGATGCGGAACCGGCGCCGGCGCGGCTGGCCGCCAGCCCGCGCGACATCCAGGCGCAGATCCGCGCCGGCCTGTCGGCTGCCGAGGTGGCGGCGCTGCTCGGCGTGAGCGAATCGGACGTCGCGCGATTCGAAGGTCCCGTCCTCGCAGAGCGCGAGCACATCGTCAATCAGGCGCTCACCGTCCCCGTGCTCATCGGCAGCGACGTGGAGCCCGACGCCCAGCCCACCTTCGGGACGGCCGTGCGTGCGAAGCTCGCAGACCTCGCGGCGTCCGACGAACGCTGGGCCAGCTGGAAGGACGAGTCGGGCTGGACGGTCAAGCTCGAGTTCACCGCCAACGAGGTGGCGCACGACGCCCGCTGGGCGTTCGATCCGCGCCGCAGCACTCTCTCGCCGATCAACGCCGACGCAACGCAGCTGTCACGTCAGGGCTCGCTGCCCGAGGGCCTGATCCCCCGCCTGCGCGCCGTCGACGCCGAGCGTGTCTCGCCGTACAAGGACGACAGCCGCTTCGACTCGGGCGCCTTCGGACCGCGGCTGCTCCCGCAGCCGGAGGAGAGCGACGAGTCTGCGGTCGAGCACTCCAGCGCTGCCGCTCACGATGCCGCTGCACGGCGCGCACCGGACGAGCATCGCACCAGCTCGGAGACCGCCGATCTGCTGGAGGCGCTTCGCCGCCGCCGCGGACAGCGCGAGTCCGCGCCCCTCTTCGACGATGCGGAGGACGACGAGCCGTCGCCGATCGCACTCTTCGATGCGCTCGACGAGCCGGAGCAGGAGCCCGAGACCAGCCCGGCTCCTGAACCTGCCGAGCAGCCCAGCGCGCGCCGGAAGCGACGCAACGCCATGCCCTCCTGGGATGAGATCGTCTTCGGAGCGCGCACAGACGAGTGAGGCACTCGCCGTGATCAGCGGCGGAACGCACCCATCCGGATGAACGGCACCCGCCACTCCTCCGGCGTCAGAGCGCCGTGCTGTCCGATCATGCCGCGCCCGCGCTGGTCTTCGGCTTCCGCGTCGTAGAGCGCGACATTGCCGCGAGCGACGACGAGCATGTCTCCGATGCGGTCGCTCACCGCATCCGCGCTGACAGGTCCGAACAGGCCCGCGTCGATCGCCTCGGTGCGGCTGACGACGTCGGCCGCACCGTCGAGGTCGCGCCGCCACCGGGCCAGCAGGCCCTCGAGATCCGCATCCGGCTCTGCGTAGACGTGCAGCATGCGCGGCTCACCGCCGATGTGCCGGATGCCGTCATGCCACCCTCCCGACGCGTCGAGCACCAGCTGCCGGTGGTGCGGGACGTCGATCATGCCGTGGTCTGCGGTGACGAGCACACCCACCCCATCGGGAACCGGCCGCGACAGTGCGGCGTCGACGTCCTCGAGTGCGGCGACCCAGTCGGCCGAGGCGATGCCATGGCGATGCCCCGCCTTGTCCACCTCGGGCAGGTAGCAGTAGACGACCGCGCCGTCGTTCGCATCCGCCAGCTCCCACGCCAGCTCCACGCGGTCGGCGGCGCTGCGCGCCGCGTGGAACCGCGCCCCGCGCAGGGTCGCACGCGAGAACCCGCTTCCCTCGTACGCCGGGATGCCGACGGCGAATGCGGGGTGGCCGGCCGCCTGGGCCTGTTCGAACACGGTGGCGCTCTGCTGCCACTGCAGCGGGTCGATGCCGTCGTCATCCCACCCGCTGAGCAGGTTGACGAGTGCGTCGGCGTGCGGGTCGCGAACCCGATACCCGACCAGTCCATGCACGCCGGGTGCGACCCCCGTGAGCAGAGTCGTCAGCGCGGCTGCCGTCGTCGTCGGGAAGACCGAGCCGGCCACATCCTTCTTCGCCATCGCCGATGACAGGGTGCGCGCATGTCCCGCATGCGCCCGCAGCGGCAGGACCCCGAGACCGTCGACCACCACGAGGACGACGGATCGTGCCGCGGAGAGGTCGGCGGATCCGTCACGCAGGGCCGCGAGCAGCTGAGGCGCCACCCCGCTGATGTTCCGCGTCGATTCGAGGCTGGTCGGTAGGATGAGAGGCATCCGGGTCAGTCTCGCACAGGTGACCCGACGCACCGCGCCCGAGCGCCGTCGCGAGCCCGCCCCGAGCGACCAGCAGGAAGTCCATGCCAAAGCCCTCGCCATCCGAGCCCGTTCAGGAGCGCATCCAGGACATCGACCTGTCTCAGGAGATGCAGGGCTCGTTCCTCGAGTACGCCTACTCCGTCATCTACTCGCGCGCCCTTCCCGACGCCCGTGACGGACTCAAGCCCGTGCAGCGCCGCATCCTCTATCAGATGGCCGAGATGGGACTGCGCCCCGACCGAGGCCATGTCAAGAGCGCCCGCGTCGTCGGCGAGGTGATGGGAAAGCTGCATCCTCACGGCGACTCCGCGATCTACGACGCCCTGGTGCGTCTCGCACAGGACTTCGCCCTGCGAGTGCCGCTGGTCGACGGTCACGGCAACTTCGGCTCGCTCGACGACGGACCTGCCGCGTCCCGCTACACCGAGGCCCGCCTCGCAGCATCCGCTCTCGCGATGACCGAGAGCCTCGACGAGGACGTCGTCGACTTCGTGCCCAACTACGACGGCCAGTTCCAGCAGCCCGCCGTGCTCTCCGCCGCGTTCCCGAACCTCCTGGTGAACGGCGCGAGCGGTATCGCCGTCGGCATGGCGACCAACATGGCGCCGCACAATCTCATCGAGGTCGTCGCGGCGGCCACGCATCTGCTCGAGAACCCCGAGGCATCGACCGCCGAGCTCATGGAGTTCGTGCCAGGACCCGACTTCCCCTCGGGCGGGATCCTGATGGGGCTCGACGGCGTCAAAGAGGCGTACGAGTCCGGGCGCGGAGCGTTCAAGCTGCGCGCCAAGACCTCGATCGAGCCGCTTGGCCCCCGAAAGACCGGGATCGTCGTCACCGAGCTGCCGTATCAGGTGGGTCCCGAGCGCGTCATCGAGAAGCTCAAGGACGCCGTCGGCGCCAAGAAGCTCCAGGGCATCAGCGACGTGCAGGATCTCACGGATCGCAAGAACGGCCTGCGTCTCGTCATCACCGTGAAGACCGGCTTCGACCCGGCCGCTGTGCTCGAGCAGCTTTTCCGCTTCACGCCGCTCGAGGACTCGTTCTCGATCAACAACGTCGCATTGGTCGACGGTCAGCCTCGCACCCTCGGGCTCAAGGAGCTGCTGCGGGTGTACCTGCAGCACCGCATCGAGGTCGTCACACGTCGCAGCCGCTACCGCCTGGCCAGGCGCAACGAGCGCCTGCACCTCGTGCGAGGCCTGCTTCTGGCGATCCTCGACATCGACGAGGTCATCCAGGTCATCCGCTCCTCCGACGATTCCGAGACCGCACGGGCCAGACTGCAGCAGGTCTTCGAGCTCGACGAGGTTCAGGCCGAGTACATCCTCGAGCTGCGCCTGCGCCGCCTGACCAAGTTCTCCCGTCTCGAGCTCGAGGCCGAGCGCGACAAGCTGCTCGCCGAGATCGCCGAGCTCGAGACCCTGCTCGCAGACCCCGCGCTCGTGCGGGCGCAGGTCGCGAAGGAGCTCGACGCCGTGGCCGAGCAGTTCGGCACGCACCGCCGTACGCTGCTGCTGAACGCCGCACCGCCCAAGGCGCGCACGACGAAGTCGGCGGCCGACCTGCAGATCGCCGACGCTCCGACGACCCTGCTGCTGTCGACGACGGGTCGCGCCGTCCGCGTCGATCTCGAACCGGGCGCCATGATCACGACGCCAGCCCGCCGCAGCAAGCACGATGCGATCCAGGCGCGACTCGAGACGACCACGCGCAGCGAGATCGGGGCCGTCACCACCGCCGGCCGGGTCGTGCGCTTCACCCCCGTCGACATCCCCGCGGTCCCTGCCACATCGGTCGGTCTGGGGGCGGGTGTGCGCATCGCCGATTACCTCGGCCTCACCGACCGCACAGAGCGCGTCATCGCCCTGATCCGTTTCGACGACGACACACCCCTGGCTCTGGGCACCAAGGACGGCGTGGTCAAGCGCATCGTCCCGTCGTCGCTCGCCGTGCGCCCCGAACTCGAGATCATCGGACTCAAGCCGAAGGACGTGGTGGTTGGCGCCGCGCCGGCTCCCGATGAGGCGGAGCTGGTGTTCGTCACCTCGGATGCCCAGCTGCTGCACTTCCCGGCGTCGAGCGTGCGACCTCAGGGAGCGCCCGCCGGCGGCATGGCCGGCATGAAGCTGAGCGCCAAGGGACAGGTCATCTCATTCACGGTCGTGGCGTCTGCCGAGGCCGCCGTGGTCGTCACGGTCTCGGGATCTGAGGGAACGCTCGCGGGAGCGGATGCCGGGCGCGCGAAGGTCTCGGACTTCGCCGAGTTCCCGGCGAAGGGCCGTGCCACCGGAGGGGTGCGTGCGCACGCGCTCCTCAAGGGAGAAGACGGCCTGCGCCTCGCCTGGGTGGGCGTCGACCCGCGCGCGATCGGCACAGACGGAGCGGCACGCGTTCTGCCTCCGTCCGGTGCGAAGCGCGACGGCTCCGGCCAGCTCCTGGACGCGGTGATCGGGTCCGTCGGCACGGCCATCGGCTGACGCGCCGGATTCACTCGCGGAACGCCTTTCCGGCACGCCTTGCCGGCACGCCTTCCGGCTCGCCGGCGGCAGTCGACGCGCTGGGCGTCAGGCGTCGATGGACTCGCGGCTGAGCCGGTCGCTCGAGCTCATGATGAACTCGCGGCGTGGGGCCACCTCGCTGCCCATCAGGAGCTCGAAGGTGCGCACAGCGGCATCCGCGGACTCGGCGTCCTCGATCGTGACCCGACGGAGCAGACGACCGGACTTCTCCATGGTGGTGTTCGCCAGCTGATCGGCGTCCATCTCACCCAGACCCTTGTAGCGCTGGATCGGGTCCTGCCACCGCTTGCCGGCCTTCTGCAGCTTCGTCAGCAGCGCGTGAAGTTCGGCCTCGGAGTAGGTGTAGATGGTCTCGTTCGGCTTCGAACCGGGGTTCATCACGATCACCCGGTGCAGCGGCGGCACAGCGGAGTACACGCGCCCGGCTTCGACGAGCGGCCGCATGTAGCGGAAGAACAGCGTGAGCAGCAGAGTACGGATGTGCGCGCCGTCGACATCCGCATCGCTCATCAGGATCACCTTGCCGTAGCGTGCGGCGCTGAGATCGAACGAGCGGCCGGAGCCGGCCCCGATGGTGGTGATGATCGCCGCGCATTCGGCGTTGCCGAGCATGTCGCTGATCGACGCCTTCTGCACGTTCAGGATCTTGCCGCGAATCGGCAGCAGCGCCTGGAATTCGCTGTTGCGCGCGTGACGGGCGGTGCCGAGCGCCGAGTCGCCCTCGACGATGAACAGCTCGCTGTGCTCGACGTCGTTCGATCGGCAGTCGACGAGCTTCGCAGGCAGCGACGACGACTCGAGAGCCGTCTTGCGGCGCTGCGTCTCCTTGTGCGCACGCGCGGAGACGCGTGCCTTCATCTCGGAGACGATCTTGTCGAGCAGCATCGACGCCTGGTTCTTGTCGTCGCGCCTGGTCGAGGCGAAGCGCTCGGCGAGCTGCTTGCGCACGACCTGGGCGACGATCGTGCGCACGGCGGGCGTGCCGAGCACCTCCTTCGTCTGCCCCTCGAACTGCGGTTCGGGCACGGTGACGGTGAGCACGGCGGTGAGACCGGCGAGCACGTCATCCTTCTCGAGCTTGTCGTTGCCGACCTTGAGGCGGCGGGCGTTCTGCTCCACCTGGCTGCGCAGCGTCTTCAGCAGCTCCTGTTCGAAGCCCTGCTGATGCGTACCGCCCTTGGGGGTCGCGATGATGTTGACGAACGACCGGATCGTCGTGTCGTAGCCGGTGCCCCACCGCAGCGCCAGATCGACCTCGCACTCGCGTTCGACCTCGGTCGCCTTCATGTGCCCGTCGGGCTGCAGCACGGGAACGGTCTCGGTGAACCTGCCGCTCCCCTGGATCCTCCAGGTGTCGGTGACCGGCGCATCGGATGCGAGGTACTCGACGAACTCCGAGATGCCACCCTCGTAGAGGTAGGAGGTGATCCGCGGCTCCGCGGGAGCATCCGCCTCGGACGACGGCGTCGAGAGCGGGCGCTCGTCGCGGATCTGAAGCTCGAGTCCCGGCACGAGGAAGGCGGTCTGACGCGCGCGCGTCTCGAGTTCAGGAAGCTGGAACGCCGCGTCCTTCGTGAAGATCTGGCGGTCGGCCCAGTAGCGCACGCGGGTGCCGGTGACGCCCTTCGCGACCTTGCCGACGACTCGCAGCTCGCTGCGCTGCTCGAACGGCGTGAACGGGGCATCCGGCCGCGGCTCGCCGTCGTCGGCGAACACGCCTGGCTCGCCACGATGGAACGACATCGCGTAGGTCTTTCCGCCGCGATCGACCTCGACGTCGAGGCGCTCGGACAACGCGTTCACGACGGACGCGCCGACGCCGTGCAGGCCGCCGGAGGCCGCGTACGATCCGCCGCCGAACTTGCCTCCGGCGTGCAGCTTCGTATAGACGACCTCGACGCCGGTGAGGCCGGTGCGAGGCTCGACGTCGACGGGCACGCCGCGGCCGCGGTCAGCGACCTCGACGCTGCCGTCGTCGTGCAGCGTGATGTCGATCTTCGTGCCGTTGCCGGCGACCGCCTCGTCGACGGAGTTGTCGATGATCTCCCACAGGCAGTGCATGAGACCCGGCGAGCCGTTCGAGCCGATGTACATGCCGGGGCGCTTGCGCACGGCCTCGAGGCCCTCGAGAACCTGGAGATGGTGGGCGGAATACTCGGCAGTCACAATGAACGATTCTATTTCGAGGCGCCGACACGCCCCTCCACGACACTCCCGGCCGCGCAAGTGCGAAGGGCACGCGTACGCGCACAGCGAAACACGCCGCAAGACGGGCATGCACACAGGCAGCGCGTGGTTGTATTGAGCACGATCTCAAAGGATCTGATCGCTGAGGAGGCACCGAGATGAACGCTACGACTGAGCGCGAGACCGTCGAGTACCGCCTCACCGCGATGGACCGCTGCGACTCGTGCGGAGCGCAGGCGTACATCGCCGCCGAGGTCAACGGCACCGAGATGCTGTTCTGCGCACACCACGGACGCAAGTACGAAGAGAAGCTGCGCGCCGTCGCCACCTCGTGGCACGACGAGACCGCCCGCCTCATCGAGGCCTGAACAGGCTCGGCACCGAGCGCGGCGCGTCAGCCGACGACGACGCGCCGCACCCGCGGCGACAGACGAAGGGCGATCTCCTCGCCGATCGACCCGATGCTCTCGCCGAGCGCGGTGACATCGGGCTCGCCGTGCTCGCCGGAGCCATGGATGCGCACCCGATCTCCGACCGCAGCGGAGTCCCAGCTCTCGAGCATGGTGCTGTGCGCTCCAATATCGAGGATGCGTCGCAGGCCTCCCGGCGTCCACACGCTCTGTCCGACGAGGGTGGAAGGCAGCCCGTGCAACGCCCCGAGCCCGATCTCGACGCGATCGGCGTCCACGCGGTCGACTGATGCGGTGAGTGCGGCGATCGGCACGACGCCAGGGATCTGCGGGCCGTCGCCCGACCGGATGCCGTAGCAGAACGCCCCTATTCGGCAGAGAGTCCCACGGAGCTCGGGACGCCACCACGACGCTGCAGATGCCGTCAGATGCTCGACCTCGAGCTCGGCGCCGGCATCGCGGAGCGCTGCCGTCGCTGCGCGGAACACGGTCGCGGAGTCATCGTCTTCGGCGTCGCTGGCCTCGCTCAGATGGCTCCATACGCCGACGACCCGAACGGCGGACCTCTGCTGCGCCGCCATCGCGGTCGCCACGAAACCGGACCACTCCTCGGGTCGCACGCCGTTGCGATGCAACCCCGTGTCGATCTTCAGGTGCACGCGCGCGGTGAGACCGAGGCCGGTCGCCGTCTCGATGACGCGCTGCAGATACTCGCGCGTACCCACCCCCAGGTCGATGTCCGCCGCGACCGCGGCGGCGATCTCCTCACGCGAGGCGATCGCCCAGGCGAACACACGCGCGTCGGGCCGCAGCGAGCGGACGCGCAGCGCGGTCGCCACGTCGTAGGAGCCGAACCACCTCACGCCATCAGCGGCCTGCACCACCCAGTCGACACCATGTCGGTACGCGTCGTCCTTCACGACGAGCATCACCTCGCTGGGCGCGACCTGCGCGGCGACGGCGGCGATGTTCGAACGCAGCGCAGACCGCGAGATCATGAGCTCGGGCACGGAGTTCATGAGGTGTGCTCCCGTCGCGCGTTCATGCCGACCACGGTCACCAGCTCGGCCGCGGTGAGACCGGTGATGCTCCCCCAGTCGGCGAGGTGCTGTGCGGCGGGCCCGTCTCCGCCGAAGTAGATGACCTCGTCGCCCTCGTGGATCGGGGCGTCGCCGATCTCGACCACGCACACGTCCATCGCGACGCGCCCGACGATCGGATGCAGCTCCCCGCGGATCTCGACGCGCGCGCTGTTGCCCAGCGACCGAACGATGCCCTGTGCGTACCCGCCCGTGACGAGCGCGACACGCGTGCTCCTCGAGGCGCGGTACAGGTAACCGTAGGAGACGCCGTCGCCCACCTCGAGCGGCTTGGTCGAGAGCACAGCGCCTGCCAGACGCAGTGCCGGCCGCACCCCCGATCCGGGAAGCCCGAACAGGATGCTCGAATCCGCATCGGCAGGGACGTCGCACGCGGCCGGCATCCCGAGCTCGATCAGAGAGGCGAGGTCGACCTCGTCGACGAGCACCGCGGAGGCACCGGCGTCAAGGACGATCCGAGCGACCTCGGCCGCCCCGTGGCCCCAGGCATCCGCCCTCAGATCGAAGACCGAGCCGCCCTGCGCGAGCGCCGCTTGGGCCCCGGCCCGGAGCGCCTCCCTCGACACCAGGGCACGCGGAAGGCTGCTGCTGGCGGTGGGGCTCACAGTTCCACAGTACCGCTCGCACGTAGACTGGAATCTTCCGACACCGACTGGAGATGTGCATGCCAGCCAAGGGCCTGGGCCTCGCCCCCCGCCTTCGTTACCTCGTTCAGCGCGCCACCCGAATCGACGTCGGGTCCGTGCTCACCCGCGCGAAGGAGGTTCGCGCCGAGCACGGCAAGCCCGTGCCCGCCGTGATCGCCGACATGGTGTGGAGCGCTGCGAGACACAACGTCGGCTTCCAGGACTACGTCGACTTCGACTTCGCGATCCTGTCGAAGGCCGAGCGCGAGACGTACATGACCCACCCGATCTCGAACCAGTACTCGCAGCGTTTCGACGCTCCCGAATACCGCCACTTCTTCCACGACAAGATCGAGTTCAACAAGGTCTTCGCCGACTACCTGCGTCGAGAGTGGATGATCGTCGACGAGTCCAACGCCGATGCGGTCGAGCAGTTCGTCTCGAAGCACGGAACCATCATCGCCAAGACGCCCATGGGCCAGGCGGGCAGCGGTGTGCGCCGCTACCACGCCGCCGATGTCACCGACTGGAATGCCTTCCACCGCGAGCGCCTCGAGCGTGGCGAGCTGCTCCTCGAGGAGGTCATCGTGCAGCACGCAGACCTCGCCGCGGTCTGCCCCGGCACGGTGAACACCACGCGCGTGACCGCGTTCTTCGACGGAACCCAGACGCACATCCTCGCGATCGCCCAGAAGTTCGGCAGGGGCGAGGTCAGCGACCAGATGAGCTTCGGCGGCTTCTACACGATGCTCGACGACGACGGCCACGCCCGCTCCGCAGGCTACGACTCCCACGGGCACGTGCATGTCGACCACCCCGACTCCGGCTTCCGCATCGCCGAATTCCAGCTGCCCCTGATGGACCAGCTGCGCGCATTCGTCGACGAGGTCGCTCGCGTCGTGCCTCAGGTGCAGTACGTCGGCTGGGACTTCGTCATCACTCCCGACGGCCCCGTGCTCGTGGAGGGCAACTGGGGCGCCGGCGTCTACGAGAACAAGCCGTCGGTGTCGGGCATCCGCACCGGTCACCGTCCTCGATATCGCGCGGCGATCGGCTACTGACCATACGAGAACGGCCCGGGCTGATGCCCGGGCCGTTCTCGTACATCGATGCCGCCTGAGCTCAGGCGCGACGGATGACTCCCAGGGGCGTCGACTGGTGCCCCTGACCGAGGGGATTGTCGCCGAGGATCTCGACGAGACGCTGCTCCCCCGCACGATCGAGTGTCGAGCCGAGGATGTTGCCGCCGATGTCGTTGATGTCGACGACCGCGACGTCCACGCCGGCGACCCCCACCAGGCTCTGAAGTTCGCGGGCCACCTGCTGAGGCTTCTCCGGCCCGAGCACGACCGCCTTGTTGTACGGCGGGATGGTGCCGGACGTCGGCCCGTCGATGGCCCGCGCCCTGTCACCGGCGATCCGATAGAAGTCGCCCTTGCGGCCGAGGGCCTTCGTCACTGCAGAGACCGCTGCCGCGAACAGGATGCGCGGAGTGCCGCATTCGCGCAGCGCCATCTCCATCGTCTCGGGCATGCCGAGACCGATGCCGTACGGCGTTCGGGTGACGTACTTCGACAGGAAACGGGCCAAGGGGCGTGGCTGGATCTCGTCGAGGCGGAACGACCGTCCCTGCGTGATCGCGACGATCTTCTCCGTGACGAAGAGGATGTCTCCTGCGCGCAGGTGTGTCGGCGCGTACTCGCGGATGACCTCCTCGAGAGAGTCGCCCGGCATGACCACCCGCGTGCGGATCGGGATGCGCTGATACGACGTGCCCCCGACCTCGACGGTGAGGGCCTTGCCCTCGTTGGCCTCGGACATCATTCGAGGTAGTCCCGAAGCGACTGCGAACGACTCGGGTGACGCAGCTTCGCCATCGTCTTCGACTCGATCTGGCGGATGCGCTCGCGCGTGACGCCGAACGTGTCGCCGATCTGGTCGAGGGTCTTCGGCTGGCCGTCGCCGAGCCCGAAGCGCATGCGGATCACTCCGGCCTCTCGCTCGGACAGCGAGTCGAGCAGCTGCTCGAGCTGGCGCTGAAGCATGGTGAAACCGACGGCGTCGGCAGGAACGACGGCCTCGGTGTCCTCGATGAGGTCACCGAACTCGCTGTCGCCGTCCTCGCCGAGCGGAGTGTGCAGCGAGATCGGCTCGCGACCGTACTTCTGCACCTCCACGACCTTCTCAGGGGTCATGTCGAGCTCACGCGAGAGCTCCTCGGGCGTGGGCTCGCGGCCCAGGTCCTGCAGCATCTGCCGCTGCACGCGAGCGAGCTTGTTGATGACCTCGACCATGTGCACGGGGATGCGGATCGTGCGGGCCTGATCAGCCATGGCGCGGGTGATCGCCTGACGGATCCACCAGGTGGCGTACGTCGAGAACTTGAAGCCCTTGGTGTAGTCGAACTTCTCGACCGCGCGGATGAGGCCGAGGTTGCCCTCCTGGATCAGATCCAGGAACTGCATGCCGCGGCCGGTGTAGCGCTTCGCGAGCGAGACCACGAGACGCAGGTTCGCACCGAGCAGGTGGCTCTTGGCGCGCTGACCATCACGCGCGACCCACTGCAGGTCGAGTCCGAGCTGGCTCGACTTCTCTGCCGCCGACATCGTCGACAGCTTCTCCTCGGCGAACAGGCCGGCCTCGATGCGCATCGCGAGCTCGACCTCTTCGGCCGCGTTCAGCAGAGCGACCTTACCGATCTGCTTCAGGTAGTCCTTGACGGGATCCGCGGTC
>Ga0308158_10004132_pt1 | contig 12378 bp, 11 predicted proteins | sample PhyBR2_FD_201038 | JGI IMG/M metagenome (GOLD analysis project Ga0308158, IMG submission 201038) | Phyllosphere microbial communities from UC Gill Tract Community Farm, Albany, California, United States - DLSLB.R2 | ecosystem: Host-associated > Plants > Phyllosphere > Unclassified | place: USA...
GTTAAAGTCAGCGTATCGACATTTGCAGCAATCGTTTTTAATTTGTCTTTTACGTTGACTCCAAACTTTTGTTCCTCGTCTACAATCAACAATCCTAAGTCTTTAAAAACTACATTTTTATTTACCAATTGGTGCGTCCCAATGACAATATCCAGTTTTCCTTCAGCCAATTGCTTTAAGGTTTCCGATTTTTGTTTCGCTGTTCTAAAACGGTTCAAATAACCAATAGAAACCGGCATGTCTTTCAAACGTTCTGAAAAAGTGCGATAATGCTGGTACGCCAAAATAGTTGTTGGCACCAAAATAGCAACTTGTTTACTGTTATCCACCGCTTTAAAAGCAGCACGAATAGCTACTTCCGTTTTTCCAAAACCTACATCACCACAAACCAAACGATCCATAGGACGATCGCTTTCCATATCGGCTTTTACTTCGGCGGTTGATTTGGTCTGATCGGGCGTATCTTCGTAGATAAATGAACTTTCTAATTCGTTTTGCAAATAACTGTCCGGCGCATATTGAAAACCTTTTTCCAATCGTCTTTTGGCATACAACTGAATCAAATTAAACGCAATATGCTTGACTCTTGCCTTGGTTTTTTGTTTTAAAACCTTCCAGGCATTCGAGCCTAATTTGTATATTTTCGGTGGTGTTCCGTCTTTGCCATTGTATTTCGAAATTTTGTGTAGCGAATGAATACTCACATACACAATATCATTATCGGCATAAACCAGCTTAATGGTTTCCTGCGTTTTGCCTTCGACCTGAATTTTCTGCAATCCGCCAAATTTCCCAATTCCGTGGTCAATATGGGTTACATAATCTCCAACCGAAAGTGTAGTTAATTCTTTTAGCGTAATATTCTGTTTTTTCGAATAGCCATTCTTGATGCTAAATTTATGATAACGCTCAAAAATCTGATGGTCGGTGTAGCAGGAAATCTGATTTTCTTCATCAATAAAACCCTGATACATTGGCAAAACTATCGTATTGTATTGTTTGCGAATGTTCTCAGAATTAGCCTCATCCAAAGTTTCGAAAATATCATGAAAACGTTTTGCCTGCGCCTCATTCGAACAGAACAAATAATTTTTATAACCGTTAAAATGATTCTCACTCAAATTATTCAACAACAAATCAAATTGCTTGTTGAACGATGGCTGTGGCTGAATATGAAATTCGAATTTCTTAGTCGTTCTGAAAATGGCTTTCGAACTCCATTCTACAATTGAAAAATCCAAAGCACGTTTTATAAACATCTTCTGATTCAGGAATAAATCCTCAGGAGTAGCGTGTTTGATATCTTTAGACAATTTTTCAAAAGCTTCTTCGGCTCTGGCAAATTGTTTGTCTAATTGGGCTAGTAAATCTTCTGTATTTTGAATAAAAATCACAGTTTGTTCCGAAATGTAATCCAGAAAACTTTCCCTGTTTTCCTGAAAAACCTTGTTTTCTACATTCGGAATAATCGTAATTTTCTTTTTCTGTTCCAATGATAATTGTGTTGCCACATCAAAGGTTCGGATACTCTCCACCTCATCGCCAAAAAACTCAATTCGGTACGGGTTATCATTCGAAAACGAAAAGACATCAACAATTCCTCCGCGCACCGAAAATTCGCCCGGTTCAGTGATAAAATCGACTCTTTTAAATTCATATTCGAATAAAACTTCGTTTATAAAATCAATCGAAATCTTATCGCCAACACTTACTTTCAAAGTGTTTTTATCCAAATCTTTTCGCGTAACCACTTTTTCAAAAAGTGCTTCAGGATAACTGACAATTACAGCTGGTTTTTTACGGGAATTGATGCGGTTTAATACTTCGGCACGAAGCAAAACATTGGCATTATCGGTTTCTTCAACCTGATACGGACGGCGATAGGAACTCGGGTAAAACAACACATCTTGCTCGCCCACCATCTGTTCCAAATCGTTCAGATAATAAGCCGCTTCTTCTTTGTTATTTAAAATCACCAAAAACGGAAGTTCCGCTTTTTTAAACAATGAACGGATAACAAAAGAAACCGAAGAACCAAGCAAACCGCTCAGATGCAATTTAGCTGTATTTTTTTCCTGTAAAGCTGTCGAAATTTGTAGAACTTTAGGCGAAGTTTCGTAGATGGTATATAAGGCAGATTTACTCAACTCTGGCGTCGTTTGGGTTAATTATTGCTCTCGTGCTTGCCGGAATAACCGATTGAATGGGCATCATCGAACCATTAGGAATAGCTCTTGCAGTATCTAACAGCATTCTTCTCATCTCATCCTCGCCTTCCTCAACCGGAATTTTGCTTTTCTCCGTAAGAATATCCATCTGGCGTTGTAAAGTCGCCAACTCTTTATTGATTTCGCCGACTAATTGCACCACTTTTTTATCAGGAATATTATCCAAATGGATAAACATATCCAGCAAACGTACCTTTGTAATCAACACTGAAACCCTGCTTTTTATTTGTGGCTTATTGAATAACTCCGGAATATTGTTATTCAGAACCATTGCCTTTTTAGAAATTGCAGCTGCTTTTTGCTGATAAGCACTTATTGTTTTTTTAGGTTTTTGACCCAATTCCTGCATAAATGCGCGCAAATCGTTCCAGGTCTTTATACTCTCTTCAGTAGCTTCATTGATTGGCTCATCATAAAAATCCCAGCCTTTTTTTATGTTGCTAAAGATGAGTTCCTTTTTCTTGGCATCTCTTGCATTTTCGGCTAATCTTTTTTGGTTGTCATCTTTATTACAGGAAACCAATAAAATCAGCAGACTTAAAATATATAATAGTTTGTTTTTCATCGAGTTTTTCATTGAACCGCAAAGTTACAAAGTAAATCATATTCCTTATACTTCTTTAAGCAAAGAATAACAGAGTTGTATGTAAGAACTTTTTTATTAGATTTGTTTTGAAGTAGCTTGGGGTTATAGATAACAAAACTGCATTTCCGAGAATAACTTATAAATTTACAATTGAATAATGAGAAAATTATTTGAGCCAATATTTGTTTATTTTTCAAAAATTTACATATTTTTTTATGCTGATAAAGGAGATAATTGGTCTATATTTCCATCATTAATTTTAGCAACTATTTTTACTCTTAATTTACAAGTAATATCTTATTTTCTAATTGAAGTAAACAAATATTTTTATGCTGGATTAGTAGTTTTTTTTATAATATATTTCATTTTATTATTTAGAAATATAAGATATGAATATATCAAAAATTACAATCTTTCGAAAAGATCAAAATTCTTAATTAGTACATTAATTTTTATTGACCTTGTTACCGTTTTTATTTTTTTAAATATTTCAAGAAATGGAAAATTTATATTATAAAATATACGCTATCGCACAGATTTATCTACGCAACTATAGCAAATTCTATGATAAAAGCACTGTTTTTAATCATAATTAGGAAACAAAAGAATCTCTTCCTTATTGTTTGTTGCAGCCGAAATTCTGGTCTCTTTTAAACAAGCGCCTTTTTCATCTTTAGCTTCACAGCGTACCGAAATTTCGTCAATAAGCTTGTTGTTTTTGTCCCTGACGATAATTCTGGAAAGCTGGTTGTTGGTATAATAAAAATACTGTGTGTAAAAAGTTGTAAAATTGTCTACTATTTTATCAATTGTTCCATCGGTATTATAATGAAAGATGCTTTCGTTTTGTTTGTATTGTTTTTTAGTGTAACAACTGATACGTTCGCGTTGATTAGGTTTCCATCGGGTTTTACAATAATACGATTCTTTATCAGGATAAGATTCCACTACAAACCATAATTTCTTTTTGGTTTCCTTCAATAAAATGCCTTCAGCATCGAGCATTTTGGAATATTTGATGCGTCCATTTGCAGTAAAAAACATTTGCTTTTTTTGTAAAAGTTGTTTCTGATTGTTGACCACTTTGTATATTTCTTCAGTTGCCGATTTTATTCCTTCAGGCAGTAGTTGTTTCTTGGTATCCTTTTTAGTAGCACAGAATTGCAATGTCAAAAGCAGGATTAAAAAAAGTAAAACTCTCATAATCATAAAGTTTAACCAAGTACTAAGTTACGGATTTTAAAAGATTTAAATTTTGACAGAAAAAATGATCAATACAAAACACACTTTAAATCAGGAGTTTATTTCACCTCAAAACTATTATTAGTCAGTTTCACATCGGCCATTAATTCGCTTGAATCAATGATTATCTTTTTGATAGTACTTTTAGGTTTAGCAATCGTAAACTCATATTTCGGATTAACCCAGGTCCAATCATTTAAAACCGTTCTTTTAACAGCTGGATTGGAATTGGGTTTTTCAAAAAATAGCATTCGCAACGGAATATAAAAAGTCTCCACAGTTCCATCCACATATTCTACCTGCAAATCGATAGGCATCGGCATGCGACCAATTCGCTCTAAACTCACTAGCGTATTTGCTCCATTTTCTGAAACAGCAGTAATTCCGTAGTCAATAGTATTTGTTGTCTGAGTCCAATCGGTTAAATACCAATCGAGTTGCGCTCCCGAAACACGTTCGGCAGTTCGCATAATGTCATTTGGCGTAGGATGTTTGAATTTAAAATCATGGTAATATCTTTTTATGGTTTCGGCTAGTTTATCCTGACCTATCAAATACCCCAACTGCGAAAGGAAAATACTGCCTTTAATATAAGACGAAATACTATACGAACGGTTTTCATCGTATCGGTCGCTGTGGGTAGTTTGTGGCTGCTCCTTTCCTGAATTTACTAAATCAACATAAAGTGCATAATTCTGCTTAAATGGATTTTGCACTTTTTTCGTCGCCAATTCATTGGTTACAAAATCTTCTACATAAGTCGTAAAACCCTCGTCCATCCAGGGATGTTTGGATTCATTAGAAGCTAAAACATGCTGAAACCAGGAATGTCCCAACTCATGCGTTGCAGTACCGTAAATCCCTTCGAGGGTTCCGTTGCCCAGGATTAAAGTACACATAGCATATTCCATTCCGCCATCGCCTCCCTGAATAAAAGAGTATTGTTTGTATGGATAATTGCCAATATTTTTGTTGTACAAATCCATAACCTTAACCATCATGGGCTGTACTTTTTTCCAATTTTCAACTATCTTCAGATTGTTTTTATATAAAAAATGCAAATCGACATTATTAGGTCCTTTGACCACATCATGTACATAATCTTTATCAGCTGCCCAGACGAAATCATGCACCTTTGGAGCAATAAAATGCCAAGTTAAATTTTTAGTATTCTTTGGATATTTTATCTCAACTCCTTTTCCCTGATAACCATGACCTATTTGATTTGGATTTTGCAAATATCCTGTGCCTCCCAAAACATAGTCTTTATCGATGGTAATATTCACATCAAAATTACCCCAAACCCCATGAAATTCTCTGGCAATATAAGAATCGGCATGCCAGCCTTCAAAATCAAATTCGGCTATCTTAGGATACCATTGCGCCATAGAAAGCGCCACTCCTTCGGAATTATTTCTGCCTGAACGTCGAATTTGAACCGGAATCTGTCCGTCAAAATCTAAGGTGAAAGTAGTTTTAGAATTGGGCAGAATTGGCTTAACCAAAACAACTTCCAGAATGGTTCCAATGGTTTTTGTTTTTGCACCAACACCATCCTGTTTAAAATTGCTAACATTCAAATAACCTATTTCGTTGGGTTTTAAATTTTTGATGCGGTTTTCTTTAACCTCTTTTCCATCCACCTTTGTTTTTTTGACCATTCGGGCATCGGCGTCTTTGATATTATCAGCCCTGTCAGCCATTTCACTACCGGGTTGAAAAGCATTATTATACAAATGGTAGTAAATTTTTTTCAGAGTATCAGGAGAATTATTAGTATAAACTAATTTCTGTGTTCCCCTGTACTGGAAATTATTTACATCCATAACAACATCCATTTTATAATCCACTTTTTGTTGCCAATAAGCAGCACTTTGGGCAAACAAAGAAAAAGTGTTGGATAAAATCAGTGATAGTAAAAAGATTTTTCTCATAGGTATAGAATAAAAAAATGGAAGGATGTTTGTCCTTCCATTAGATTACTATTTTGTTCCATTATTTTTTAGCCATTGCATTTGCCATTAAAATTGCATTGTAAGCATTTACTATTTTACCTGTTTTTGACAATTCATTAAAAGGACGAATATCTTTTGGATTACCTCCTACCACAACATCCATATTTATTGCTACACCCGAATCCATCAAAATATGTTTTACTTGTGAAGCCGTTAATTTTGGGTAATACGAACGAATTAATGCCGCAACTCCGGCTACATTTGGTGCAGCCATCGAAGTCCCTTGTAAAAATCGATATTTATTATCAGGAACAGAAGCATAGATTTTCACACCAGGAGCAAAAACATCCACGTTGATTTTTCCAATGTTTGAAAACTTAGCCGCAATGTTTTTATCATATTCAAAATTCAAAGCCCCAACAGTAATCAGATTGTCTGAAATCTCCGTTTTCTTATCTTCAGAATCATTTGGAAAATTATCATAATAATCGATGTTTTTAGCATCATTCCCTGCAGCATGAACAATTAGCACATCTTTTTTAGCTGCATATTTAATGGCATCAAAAACCCAATTTTTATGTGGTGAAAAAGCTTTTCCAAAACTTCCGTTAATCACTTTTGCGCCATTATCTACAGCATAGCGAATAGCCAAAGCAATATCTTTGTCGTACTCGTCACCATCAGGAACGGCACGAACAGTAAGGATTGCTACGTTATTAGCAATTCCGTCACCTCCAATATTATTATTTCTTACTTGTGCCACAATTCCTGCCACATGGGTTCCATGAAGCGCTTCTTCCTTATCCGGCCCCATTACGTTATTATTTCCGTAATCCGTTTTTGTAATATCGTTTGGATTGTCGCCCAGCACTTTTCTATAATCAACATCAAAATTATCCTGTGCTTTTAGCAATTCGGCTTTAGCATCTATTTGTTTTTGAATCTCCGTTTTTAAATCGGCAATAGGCATTCCATACGCAAACATCCTTTGCACAATTGTTTTGCTTTTTTGAACCAAAGTATCTTTAGATTCAACCATTTTCAATTCATCGGCAGTATATACTTCTTTGCCCAATTGCTTTTGAATTACTTTATCTGCATTAGTTACACCGGTAATCATTTTGGCATAATAGTCTTTTTCGCCTTGAGCGTCAGCTATTGTTTTTTCATAGAACTTTTTTGCTGCCTGATAAGTCGTTTCGTCTACCAAAGTTTTATCTTTAACAATCCTTTCGTATTCTAAATGTTCTTTAGTAATATCTCCCAAAAAATTCCATCCGTGAATATCATCAACATAACCATTTTTGTCATCGTCAATTCCGTTTCCGGGAATTTCTTTTGTATTAGTCCAAATCACCGATTTTAAATCCTCATGATCAATATCCACACCCGAATCTACAATTCCAACAATGACTTTTTGGGATTTTCTATCTTTCAATAATTCGGCATAAGCCCTGTCCACACTCATCCCCGGAACCGTATCTTTTACAATATCATAATGATTCCAATGTTTCAATTGGTTCTCAGTCAGAGCCTTATTTTTTTTAATATTTACAGGTGCTGTTATTTCCGTAAACGATTTATAATTAGGTAGTTTTTGCGCTCCACATCCCGCCAAAACCAAGGCAGAAAAAACAGAAAGACAAATGGGTTTTATCGTATTCATGCACATCAATTATTTAGTCCATTTCAAATATAGATTAAAAATAATCTTTCTTTTCGAAAAAAAGCAGGATTAACACTAGATTAAGATATCCTCACATGAAAAAACTTCCGATAATCTAACTCCTTTCTCAGTATGTTTTACGGTGATTATGGGGTTATGAGCGTCGTGTTCCAGAAACAAATAGTAATTATTATCGGCTGCAGCGTTCATGAATTTTGTTTTTTCATCCATTGTCAAAAGTGGTCTGGTATCATATCCCATCACATAAGGAATTGGAATATGTCCGGCTGTTGGTAATAAATCAGCACAAAAAACGATCGTTTTTCCTTTGTATTGAATATGCGGAATCATCTGTTTTTCGGTATGACCGTCAACGAAGAAAATACCAAAATCCAATTCTGATTTCGCCAGAAAATCAGTTTTATTTCTTTTTATAAAATGCAACTGCCCGCTTTGCTGCATGGGCAAAATGTTTTCGGACAGGAAAGAAGCTTTTTCGCGGGAATTGGGTTCGATAGCCCATTGCCAATGGTTTTCATTGGTCCAGAATTTAGCGTTTTTAAAAGCAGGTTCGTAGCCTGTTTTGTCTTTGTTCCATTGAATACTACCACCACAATGATCAAAATGAAGATGCGTTAGAAAAACATCGGTAATATCATCACGATGAAAACCGTATTTTGCCAAAGAAGCATCCATAGAATGTGTTCCCCAAAGCGAATAATACCCAAAAAACTTATCGGATTGTTTATTTCCCATTCCGGTATCTATCAAAATCAAACGATTGCCATCTTCAATTAATAAGCAGCGTGCAGCCATATCAATTAAATTATTTGCGTCAGCGGGATTGGTTTTATTCCAAATCGTTTTTGGCACAACGCCAAACATAGCGCCTCCATCCAATTTAAAATTCCCTGTTTCTATGGGGTACAACTTCATATTTTTCGCTTAAATATTTAAAATAATTTTTCATAGCAATTTATGGAAATTCAAAACACAGAGAAAATGAAATCCATAGAATTTATGCCAAAATTAGCAGAAATCGCATTGTAAATTACACAATCAACCTTTAAAACAAAGCATATTAATTCTAAAATAAAAGCAGAAATAAATATTATCTATTTCCATATTAGTTATAAAAATGTTATCTGTTATGGAATACCATTTTTATGCCTTATCTTTGCAGTTAATTTAGACAAAATCAACATACAATGATAAAGGTTTCTGATACTGCCAAGAAGAAAATCATCGACTTGATGACAGAAGATGGTTTTGATGCCGCCACAGATTATGTAAGAGTAGGTGTTAAAAGTGGAGGTTGTTCGGGCTTATCCTACGATTTAAAGTTCGACAAACATAAAGGTGAAGACGACAAAATATTCCTAGATAACGGTATTACTATTGCTGTAGAAAAAAAATCTTTCTTGTATCTGGCTGGAACTATTTTGGAGTTTTCAGGAGGATTAAACGGAAAAGGATTTGTTTTCAATAATCCAAACGCAACCAGAACTTGCGGATGCGGAGAAAGTTTTTCTCTATAACCCCCAATAAGACAATTCATCTTTTTAGAATCAAAATAAATGATTAAAAACTATTTAAAGAACTTTTTAATCTTTAAATTTTTCAATCTTTAAATAAACACAATGAGTAAATATACAGAAGACGATTTAAAAATCGAACTCGAAAACAAAGAATACGAATACGGATTTTACACCAATTTAGAATCGGAGACGTTTCCTGTTGGTTTAAATGAAGACATTGTTCGTGCCATTTCTCAGAAAAAAGGCGAGCCACAATGGATGACCGATTGGCGTATCGAAGCTTTCAGGGCTTGGGAAGAAATGGTTGAGCCAAATTGGGCAAACGTTCATTATGAAAAGCCGGATTTTCAAGCTATATCCTACTATTCAGCTCCTAAAAAAGCCGATCCAAACAAAACTCTGGATGATGTAGATCCGGAATTATTGGAAATGTACAAGAAATTAGGTATCTCAATCGATGAGCAAAAGAAACTGAATAATGTAGCAATGGATATTGTTGTAGATTCTGTTTCTGTAGCAACAACATTCAAACAAACATTAGGCGAGAAAGGAATTATCTTTATGAGTATTTCTGAAGCCATCAAAGAACATCCTGAATTAGTTCGCAAATATCTTGGTACTGTTGTTCCTCAAAGAGACAACTTTTATGCTGCCTTGAATTCGGCTGTTTTCTCAGATGGTTCTTTCTGCTATATTCCAAAAGGAGTTCGTTGCCCAATGGAACTTTCTACTTATTTCCGTATCAATCAGGCAGGAACAGGACAATTCGAAAGAACACTGTTAATTGCCGATGAAGGGAGCTATGTTTCTTATCTGGAAGGATGTACAGCTCCAACTCGTGACGAAAATCAATTACATGCCGCTGTAGTGGAATTAATTGCCCTGGATGATGCTGAAATTAAATATTCTACTGTTCAAAACTGGTATCCTGGAAACAAAGAAGGTAAAGGTGGAGTTTTCAATTTTGTAACCAAAAGAGGATTCTGCGAAAATAACGCTAAAATTTCATGGACACAGGTCGAAACAGGATCTGCGATAACCTGGAAATATCCTTCTGTTATTTTAAAAGGAGACAACTCAATCGGTGAATTCTATTCGATTGCTGTAACTAATAATTACCAACAAGCCGATACAGGAACTAAGATGATTCATTTAGGTAAAAACACTAAATCGACCATTATTTCTAAAGGTATTTCGGCCGGAAAATCACAAAACAGTTATAGAGGGTTGGTACAAATTAGCCCAAGAGCTGATAACGCCCGTAACTTCTCTCAATGTGACTCATTGTTAATGGGAAACAATTGCGGAGCACATACTTTCCCTTATATCGAAAGTAAAAATCCTTCAGCTAAAATTGAACACGAAGCAACCACTTCTAAAATTGGTGAAGACCAGGTTTTCTATTGCAACCAACGTGGTATTCCAACTGAAAAAGCCATTGCGTTAATCGTAAACGGTTTCAGTAAAGATGTACTAAACAAATTACCAATGGAATTTGCCGTTGAAGCACAAAAATTATTAGAAATCTCGTTAGAAGGTTCGGTAGGATAATTAAAAACAAATGCTATGGATATCATTTTAAAAAATGTAAAGAAAAAAGATTTTCCGGTTTTAAAATCATTAGCTAAATCGCTTGGTTTTGAAATCGTTGAAGAGAAACCATACAATCCGGAATTTGTAAAAGAAATTTTGGAAGCAGAACAAAGCATCAAGGATGGCAAAGGAGTTAAAATTAAACTAGAAGACCTGTGGAAGTAATCTATTCTGAAAAAGCTCAAAGAGACAGAGAGTTTTGGAAGAAATCCGGAAATAAAGCAATTATGAAAAAAATTACTGCTTTAATCCAAGACATACAATTACATCCTTATGAAGGCATCGGAAAACCTGAAGAATTGAAACATCAATTATCCGGGCGTTGGTCAAGAAGAATTAATAAAGAACACCGTATCATATATAAAGTTACCGAAGAAAACAAAATAGAAATTTTAGATATCCTTTCATTAAAAGGACATTACGAATAAAACAAAAAAACTGATGTTAAGTATAAAAAATTTACAAGCCTCAATAGGTGATAAAGAAATCCTTAAAGGGATCAATCTTGAAGTAAAAGCAGGTGAAGTTCATGCGATAATGGGACCTAATGGTGCCGGAAAAAGTACACTTTCGGCAATCATTGCCGGAAACGAAAATTATGAAGTAACCGAAGGTGAAATCCTATTAGACAATGAGGACATCTCAGAATTAGCTCCTGAAGAAAGAGCACATAAAGGAATATTCCTTTCATTCCAATATCCGGTAGAAATCCCTGGAGTTTCTGTAACCAACTTCATGAAAACCGCTATCAACGAGACTCGTAAAGCTAACGGTCAGGAAGAAATGCCAGCAAACGAAATGCTAAAAGTAATTCGTGAAAAATCAGAATTATTAGAAATAGACCGTAAATTTTTGTCTCGTTCTCTTAATGAAGGTTTCTCTGGTGGAGAGAAAAAACGTAATGAGATTTTCCAAATGGCTATGTTGGAGCCAAAATTAGCTATCCTTGACGAAACCGATTCAGGATTGGATATCGATGCTTTAAGAATTGTTGCCAATGGTGTTAACAAATTAAAAAGTGATAAAAATGCCATCGTTGTAATTACGCACTACCAAAGATTATTAGATTATATTGTTCCTGATTTTGTTCACGTATTATACAATGGAAGAATTGTAAAATCAGGCGGAGCTGAATTAGCACACGAGCTGGAAGAAAAAGGATACGACTGGCTTAAAGCAGAAAACTAAAATTTGTTTATAGTTTATAGTTTGTTTCCATTTGGACAATAAACAAAAAACCATAAACCATAAACATTAATAAAATATGGAATTAAAAGAAAAATTAATCTCATCGTTCATGGCATTTGAAGAACGCATTGATGTTCAGTCAGAACTTCACAATGTGAGAACTTCGGCTTTAAAAAACTTTGAAACAAAAGGCTTCCCTACAAAAAAAGAAGAAGCTTGGAAATATACTTCGCTAAATGCCATTCTAAAAAATGACTTTACTGTTTTTCCTAAAAAAGATAGCGCTATAGAATTCAATCAGGTAAAAAAATACTTTATTCACGAAATCGACACGTATAAAGTTGTTTTTATTGACGGTATTTTTAGCTCTCACCTATCATCA
>Ga0308158_10004135_pt1 | contig 12374 bp, 14 predicted proteins | sample PhyBR2_FD_201038 | JGI IMG/M metagenome (GOLD analysis project Ga0308158, IMG submission 201038) | Phyllosphere microbial communities from UC Gill Tract Community Farm, Albany, California, United States - DLSLB.R2 | ecosystem: Host-associated > Plants > Phyllosphere > Unclassified | place: USA...
CATAGGAGCCGGCGTAACCAGCGAACTTTGCACGATCGAGTTCCTGAATACCAGTGAACAGCAGTTTGTCTCCCTGCTCGATGTGGAACATTGACCGACCAGTTGCTGCGTCATTGGTACGCATGTTAACAGTGCCGCCGTTCAGAATGTCATTCTTAAGAACGTAGGCCAAGTGCTTCGCCGCTGCGGTATCCAGCAACGTGTTTTGCGCCAACAAGCCCAGGCCGATATCAGAGCGGAATTTGTTAAGCGCGGTGACGAAAACGTACTCCTCGCTTGCAACTGCATAGGAAAAAGCCGGGACACTGATTTGAATGTCCGAAGGCGTAACCGTCGGAACCGGCGCTGGCGCAGGCGTCGACACAGGAGGGATCACCGCAACCGGAGGAGTCACAGGAGCGTCGCTTCCACCGCCGCCGCCGCCGCACGCAACGAGGGTCAGAGCGATAGCGACAGCAGTAACGGAAGTTTTGGATTTCATCATGGTCTTGCCTTTAGTGAGAAGTTGAATACGTTTCTTTGATGAAACTTATAACCATGATATGGCAGCTTCCGGTACATGCAAGCCGACAATCGAGCCGGAAATCCTATCGATTTCTAAGCCGCTTTCACGAACTGAGACACATTCGATATTGGTACAGTGCAACATATCCTTTCCGATTGGAGTGTCCTGATGAGCCCTACCATCATCTCAACCGCAACCCGATGAGCTACCATTGCAGCAGCTGTTGCAACGGCTTTGTCAGTCTTCGCGCATGGAGGTGGCAGCGGTAACACAGTCAACGAAAAACCTGGCGTCGCCCTGTTCACGGATGCGGGTTCCGCGGCGACGGTAACGCACGGAATGGTTGCGGAGTTCAGCATCGGCGGTGGCGCACAAAAATTCGTCAGCTACAGTGCGTCGTCGAGCGACACGAAGATCGCAACTGTGTCCGTCGATGGCTCGAAACTCAAAATTTCCGGCGTTACCGCTGGCGAGGCGACCGTGACCGTGACCGACTCGGCAGGCGCCAATGTCAAGATCGCAGTCAAGGTGCCAGCGACCCAGCTCGACAAGCTGACTGTAAACGCTCCATCGGAAGTGACTTTAACCGCTGGAATGTCGTCGCAGTACCGCGTCAGCGGCGGCGCTGCACCGTACTCCGTCGCTGTCAGCAATCCGAACGTCATCGCTGCGACAAGCGCAAATGGCGTCATTTCCATGACGGCCGCCAACCCGGGCTCTGCAACCATTGTTGTTTTCGACGCTGCTGGTGGATCTACCAAGTTCGAAGCAATCGTTACTGGGGCTGGCCAGAAAGTGGCCCTCTACACGACGGCCCCTGAATCACTACGCATGACCCGCCACATCAGCAGCGATTTCATCGTCAATGGTGGTGTCGGCCCATATGTCGTCACGACGACGGATGCAGAAGTAGTCACTGGTTCGATATCCGGCGACAAGCTTGTGATCAAGTCAGGTATGTCTGGCCGCGGCATCCTGAACGTACGCGACGCTAAGGGTACGCTCGCGGTAATTAACGTAAATGTGTCGGGCGACCTCGTAGCACCCATGTACTCTACGGCGCCTAGCAATGTAACTCTTGCTGCAGGCAGCTCGCCAACTTATCAAATTGATGGCGGCGTTCCACCATTCATTGCGTCGACCAGTAACGCCGATGTCGCGCAAGCAAGCATCATCACGGGCAATCAACTGCAAATTAAGGGAATATCCGTAGGTGTCGCTGATATTTTCGTGTTCGACAGCACCGGCGAATCCTTGAAAGTTGGAACCACTGTCGGCGGCGGAACTGGCAACGTCCCACTGTATAGCACTTCGCCAAGTGCCATCACGCTGGCCCTGGGCGCCGAGCCGACTTACAAGATCGCCGGCGGCGCTGCTCCTTACAACGTGTCCACCAGCAATTCAAATGTTGCGCAGGCCACTATCGCGGACGGCAACCAGCTGCGCGTCAAAGGTATTGGTGCTGGTGTAGCGGAAATCGTCGTGTTTGATCGATCCGGCGCTTCCTTCAAGGTGGTCGCCACCGTTGGCAGCGGGAACGGCACGGTCCCGTTGTACAGCACCTCACCGGAAGCGATCACGGTAGCGATCGGCGCCCAGCCGACGTACAACATTGCTGGCGGCGCGGCTCCTTACACCGTCACTAGCAGCAATGTTGCAGTGGCGACCGTTACCCAAACTGCGACGACTTTCTCGGTCAAGGGCATCGCGACTGGCCAGGCTGGGGTCTCGATCCGTGATGCGAACGGTACTTCCGTGAACATCCTCGTCGAAGTGCGTTAATCCAGCTGTACCGAGGCCTGCGCCGAAACGCGCAGGCCTTTTTTTATTGAGAGATTCCGAGTATGCGTATGTCCCTTTTGTATAGCGTGTCGGCAGTGGCCATATTTATCGGCAGCGTGGCTACGGTCTTCCCCGCGCACGCTGCGCCTGGTACGCTAACCCAGCAGCTCGCTCCTAAGCTGGAACCAATTCTTGGACCCAAGATGGTCGAGAAGGTTATGCCTTCTGCTCACTCAGGATTATACGAAGTGCTTACGCCCCGAGGCATTGTCTACACCGACAAAACAGCTTCTTTCGTGAGCTTCGGTCCAATCGTCGACACTGCCACAAAAGTCAACCTAACCGAAAAGCGCCTGCAGGAATTCAGCAAGTTCGCTTTTAAGGACCTGCCTTTCAAAGACGCCATCAAGATGGTCAAGGGTGACGGGGCGCGCGCAATCGCCACGTTTGAAGATCCCAACTGCGGCTTCTGCCGCAAGCAGATGACCGAGGTGGAAAAGCTGGACAACGTGACGATCTACACTTTCCTGATCCCGATCCTGGGGCCCGATTCGGTGGTTAAGTCCACTGCGATCTGGTGCGCGAAGGACCAGTCTGCTGCCTGGACTGGTTTCATGACCGGTAAGGCGCCGCTACCGGCAGCGCCGGTAGGGCGTTGCGAAACCCCATTCGAACGAAACACCGCGCTGCAAGAGAAGCTGCGCATTACTGGCACACCGGCCGTTCTCTTCCCGGACAACAGCAAGACGCCTAGATACGTCACGGCCGACGTCATCGAGGCCAAGTTCAAGAAATAGCGCATTAAGCTCCCGCCCGAAGAAGCAATGCTCTCCAACCGCAACATACATCCAACGTTCACCGCCGGTGCCGCCCTGGTGCTGGCGCTTCTTGCCCCGATCCCTGCGGCGGCCGACTGTTCCGACGACGCAGCCCGATTTCACAATGTCAACCCGTGGATTCTTCGCGCGATTGCTGCAGTCGAATCCAATTTCAATCCAGCCGCCAAGCACCCGCGCAATATAGACGGGTCGGTAGACGAAGGCATGATGGGAATTAACAGCGTGCACGGGCCAGACCTTGCTCGGTACGGCGTTAGCACCGGCGACATGCGCGATGGATGCAAGTCTGTATTCTTGGGGGCTTGGCACCTACCAAACAGGATCAATGAGCGGGGTAATAACTGGCAGGGGATCGGAACCTATCACAGCAAGACCCCAAACAAACGTGATGCTTATGCTGCGAAGATCCAGCACATTATCAACTTCTGGATTGAGCGGGGCATCATGCCGCGGTAGGCAAATTTTAGGACGAAAAAAGGGAAGACAGTGTGTCTTCCCTTTTGCATTCCAATATGCGCTTTAGCGTTTCATCTCACGCCGGACAGAGTTAAAGGCCGCTACAAGGACGCCTTCTTCTTCGATATCGGCAGCTGCTTCCGCTACCGACTGCGCAAAGCTGAGCCTGGACAGGGTCAGCGCATGGTGAAGGCGATGGAATGAAATCATTGCGAGCTCGAGCGTAGCGCTCGGCACTGCAGCCATGTAGACCGCGCTGTACAGGTTCCACCAGGTAGCCCGGAGATCGCCCTTGCCAGCAAGGTATGCGTGAACCGAACGCGGGTCTTTCATAGCGGCGTCGGCACCCCAGCCGCTCGAGGCGGTGACCGGCGCCTGCAGCGCACGGCCCGCGTGTAGGGAACGGAGCAGCGAGGCGCGGTCGCTCTGGGCCCAGTCATACTGGTTAATGTCGGCGTTGTTGGACTTCTGGTGAAACATGCTGTACTCCATCGGTTGTTTAACCCCAAGAGTAGCAACGGAAAGCGGCGGCGCAAGTCGGGGTTACGCCGCCAGCGATTAGCCAGCCTTCTTGCGTAAGTGTTCCATAAGACGATCCCGAACTTTAGGATCTAACTCCGGCACGACACGCGAGAACGAACGGCCTACTGCAGCTTCCCCTGCCTGAGCAGAACCGCGCTCGAAACCTATCATGAGCGCGATGGCCATTGCGACAGCTGCGACGAATGCTCCACCGATAGCAAACCGAATAGGGATATAGCGGAAATCCTGTAAGCTGGACTGCCCTTTGTTGGCCTGCTTCACGCACCGGGCCACATGAGCCTCGATGTCTTTGAAAAGCTTCGACCGGTCCGCAATAAGCAAGCTGTTTGCAGAACTCGCGAGATTCGAAGCAGCACGCAGGTCAGTCGCCGCAGACTCCAGCCTTACTGCAACGGCATTGCCTGCTGCACGCAAATGCTCGCTGTAGAAGAGGGCGGCAATAACTAACGGGTCATAACCATCGACTTTTGCCCCCGTCGCAGCAAAAATTTCAGCCGCAATCTGTTTTCGTTTGTCCTGCGAGTCCATACTAAAGATCGATCATTGCAAGCTGGTTAAAAATGTCTTTGCGGATCAGGCCCAAGCGATGCTGAGTAGCAAGATCTGTTTCCGGTGAGTTCAGCACCTCATCGAAGGTAAGGTATTTTTTTGCCATATTTGCGACGTCCTGCCCCGATGTATCAGCAGTCAGCTCTTGGAGCACCACGACGCCAAGAAGCCGATCTTTAGCGTCCTTGTAGAGCGAAGAATCCTTAAAGCCAATCCCGTCCTTTTGTACCTTGCCGAAGTATTCATTCACCCACACGACCACCGGTGCAGAGAAGAATTCAAGAATGGTCTGCAGTCCACGAATTGTCTCATCAATTGCTTGACCGCCGACCAATGGAGTGTGAATCACTACGCGGCGACCGGTGCTCTCTAGCAGGTCAACCATTTTATTCTCATGCAAATAATGCATAAGTGGCAGGAAGCTGGATGCGCCGGTATCGACAACGCAATCGCCTTCAAACGCTGCAATATGGTTAATGAGAGCGTCGAACTTGCGGGTGTCCACCTTCAACTGATCGTCGGAAATATTAAAGTGCTGGACATTAAGCGCTTTGTAATGCGAAAACGTCATATTGGTTGGATCAGTGTCAGCGCAGAACAACGTGCGCTCTTTTTTGATCAAGCACTGCGCTAATAAGGATGCCGACATCGATTTTCCGACGCCGCCCTTTCCCATCACGACAAAATGAACTGTATGCATTTCTTACTCCTTTAATCACTTCCATTTAACTTCGGACATTGGGTCCCACAAAATCTTCGTATCTTGCGTGCTCTGCTCGCGCGGCCTATCTGGCGGGACCGAAGAAACGACACCGACCGGACGCGATGCGTGTACATCTGGCGAACTCGCGGAACGCCGCGATCCTGCAGAGCGATTACTAGACACCCCTCTCTCTCGCCGGAGCCGAGTCATAATAGCGCGGTACTGAGGATAAGGAATCGCAAGTCCTTGCTGATTTAGATGCTCACAAATTTGCTTGTGGTTGTATCCTTCATCAAAGAAGCGCGTGATTTCATCAAACCGTCTTCGCAGCTCTGCCGTTCCCGTACGCCTGACTGTTTCGAGGCCGCCCGAATCACCTTCGTTCATGCTTACACTCCCTCCAGCATTGGTAGTTGCAACACCAGCGAACTGAATGTTGCACATTGCTGCACTAAGTTGCACATTGCTGCACTAAGTTGCATATTGCTGCACATTGCTGCACTCCGGATAAGATACATTCCGGCATGTCTGGTTAGACAGCGAATAGTTGTGTTTTTTCAACCCGTTTTATATTGACTCGTTCGCTTGGAGAATCTATTATTTGCCTGTCGCTATGCGGCATTGTTGTAACCCTTTACCTTTTCTGTTCTATCGAATCGAAAAGCACCAATTAGTACGCCGCCTTAGCGGCACGCCTCCTGCCCAGGGAAATTTAGCCTGGCGCTACAACCTCAACTTGAGTTTCTATCTTGCTGCCCCGGACGTTCTGCGTCCTTTTTTTGGCTCCTGATTAAGAACTCTTCCCAAATACAGAGTGTCTGCGATAACCACTGCGAATGCGGGTTAGCGGACATTTACGAACACTGAACGGCCCCTAAACGGAAGTTCGCCACCCAAAAGGGTGCAGCGAAACCCGTGGGCACCACCGGTGTCGCAACAGCGGCTCGTAGCAGCTGCGCCCAGGCTCGATTCAGAGCCGCCCCGCAACATAAGAGACGCAGAAAGGCGGATATCGGGATGCTCCCCGACGCAGGAATCGCTGGCCCCGTGGCCAGTGCCAATGCAGCCTCCGCGACACCTTCGGGTGAGAGAAAGACCACATGGTGCTAGCGCCACCACGGACCTGCCTGCGGGCGGGATGCGCTACGCGAGATACAGCGATAAATTTCAGAGCCTGACGGCAGTAAGTCAGGCAAGCGGTTGCCGAAAGGCGCCGCCGCGTTGTCGTTTTGCCAAGAGGGGCGACGATGCGAAACCAGTGTTCTTACGTTTGGGTCCTTCTCCCCGGCATGAAGCAAAAATTTATTGTCATTACGTGTGTGGCGTTACGTGCTTGCCCGATTTAACAGTCGGCAAACAGGTGCCGCTACGGCGCTGACTCGATCGAATCCGGAGATAACATGAACCAACTGATTGCCCAGCTCAATATACTTCTCGCCCAGCACGCTGGAACCCGCGTAAATGGCAAGGTCGCCAGCGATCGCACTACGAGTTCTTACGGAGCGGGACTTCGTACAATGTTCAACAAGCTGCTTGCGATGGGATATAAGCTAGAGAAGCCCGGAAGCCTCTCCGAGAAACACATTGAGGCGCTTTGCAAGGAATGGTACCGTCTGGGGAGGTCGCCGAAAACGATGCAAGTGAATCTATCGCACTTGCGCATTTTTTCAGGGTGGATCGGAAAGGGTAATATGGTGAAGGATATCCATCACTATTTGCCAGATGTTCCACGTGAGAAGCTCAAGGTGCGTACAGTGGCTACCCGAAGCAAAAGCTGGTCCGAAAATGGCATCGACTTGGTTGCAAAGATTAAAGAGGCCGACGAGGTTGATTGGCGTTTTGGCCTAATGCTCCGCTTGCAATTATCGTTCGGGTTACGCCGAATGGAAGCAGTGCAGTCCGTCCCTTGGAAAAATGATCATGGCGACAAATTTGCTGCATATGCGACGAAAGGCGGTCGCCCACGGGATATCCATATCGAAACGCCGGAACAGCGCAAAGTGCTTGATATGGTAAAAGCTCGATTAAAGAAGAACGAACCGCTCGGCTGGGCGACGCGACCGGATGGCTCCGCCGCTAATCTGGCTTACTCGATCCGAAAGTACTCGCGCCTTCTTCCGCAAATCGGCATTACCCGCGCTGAAGCACTTGTCACCGGGCACGGACTTCGGGCTCAGTTCGCAGAAAATGCCGCGCTAATTGCAGCGCTCATTCCGGTTACGTTGGGGGGGAGCGGCGGCCAGATGGACAAGGATGAAATGAATCTGCAGCGAGCAAAAGTGAGCGAAAAGCTAGGGCATTCTCGCCTTTCGATTACACCTGCATATTACGGCTCCTTTCCACGAGACAATACCCCTGATTCACCGGATAGGACGAAACACGCGGTGGAAAGTTCGATTAATAAGATTCCCGCTGATCGTGTCAGGGACATCCCTAATGAACGGCTTGACGACTGCATTCGGCTTACATCGGAATTGATGGGCGTGCGTGCCTTCATTGATCCGCGTGCAACCCACGCCCTTTGGGAGTTCCACAGCGGTCGGCACAATACCGAGTGGCTTGCGCCTGGTGCGAATAACATTGCGGCTCTTGAATCGGCAGCCAACCACTTTCACGCGGCCATGTAATAGAGTTTGACCATGAAAAAAGCCCGGCTGGCCGGGCTTTCTTGTTGGATGCTGCTTAATTCACAGCGTTGGGTGACGCAGGTGAAAAGACTCTGCCGCCTTGCAAAGGCCGTAAGCTGTTCAAGTATTCGGTCTGAGGCACAATGGGGTGCTTGGCGCTAGGACCAGTGTGCTCCCTGTAGTCGCCCATGAGAGCCCGCAACTGGCGCAAGGTAAGGCCGGTTTCTTCGTGCATGCTGATGAGCAGGGCAGGCGCTACGGAAAGTCGGCGCTTTCGGACCTTGCAAATTTGCGAAGGATTAACATTAAGCCTCGTCGCAAGCTGCCGATCATTTCGGGCGCCCAGCAGGTGCATGAGGGTATCAAGAAGTATCGCGGGATCATAGTGCGGATTGTCGTGCTGCACTGCCTCGTGAGTGAACTTGTACATATCCGCTCCTATAGCGAGTCTTATTGCTCTCACGGCGCTCTTGCGCTTCGACGCAGAGTGTCGTCGTCGGGCAGATCAGTAGCCGGCCAACACCGATCATCTCGCCTGTTTCGGCGCACCATCCAAACTCGTCAGCCTCGATCCGCTTTAGCGCTGCGCGCACTTCGAGCAGCTGCGCCGCGTCACGAGCCCGGGCTGCAATCGCGAACTGGTGCTCTTCCTCGGCGCTTGCACGATCGATCGGATCCGCACCCGCGTTGCTGTCGGCGATCTCGGCCGCGGACAACCTGGCCCTGGACTGCAGCGACTCTTCAAGGGCCGCCAGCAATACGTGGAAGCAGCGCTTCTGGGCCTCGCCCATGTAGTCGTTGCTGTCCATATGTAGAATTTGCGCCAGTGTCAACGAAGGCACGGGCACTCGGTATTGTTGGGCTGCGGTTGCGACGCTTTGTTGTGTGGCCATCTGTTCCGTCCATAGTAGAAAGTTTTCGTGATACAAGAATTGTCCCATTCGCCTTCCTGTGAGCCTTTTTTAAACACACATAAAAACGTGACTTTTCACCGGCGTCAGTGCCCGGAAGAAGAGAGAGGCGATTCAAGTTCGTTTTTGCCGAGCAGCGCCAATATGGCGTGGGAAACTGCGGACTGGACAACTTCGACTCCATGGCCATGAACGACGTGCACCCGGTCACTATTACGCTCAACGACAGGACGCAGACCTTTTCTGCGAGTTTCCAAACCGATGAGCAATTCTAGAATGGCTGGCAATCCGTATTGAAAACAGCCTACGGTCGCGCAGATTTGCGTTGCGGGTGCAAGGGAAAAGGTGCCAAGCGTCTGGCAGTGAAATATTACGAGGGGAGTGATCTATTCTCGCTCGCACGGTTCAGTCTGACCGGGGGGCAGCATGCTGCCGATTGCCAGTACTACAGCGCTAATCCTGCGCAGAGTGGCGGAGGCGGGGAGAACTTCGGAGTAATCGACCAGCAACCGGACGGCTCAGTCAAGATCCGCCTGGAAATCGGGATGCTCGAGCGTGGTGATGCTGCCGCGCCGGCCGGACCCACCAGGGCGCCAACGAACCGCGCGCCTTTGGTCAATCAGTCGTCAATGAAGCTTCTCGGGCTGCTTCACTATCTGTGGGAAGAAGCCGGGCTGAACCAGTGGAAGCCAGCGTTCGCGGGAAAGCGAAGGGCCTCGCTTTCCTACTGGTGGATCAACAATGCAGCCGACAATGTCTGGGCGGGGCAGGTAAAACTGGTCGACCAGTTGCTGTTGCCGGCATTTGGTGCGGATTCACGTGAGGCTGAGCGCAATCGCACGCGCGCTGCTTCGGCGCTGCAGGCCAAACATCGAATGCTTGTCATCGCACCGCTGGCCAGTTTCACGCAAGAGCGCTTCGATGCAATGGCTCGACAGTTGAAGAGTGGAGGCTTCCATGGGATGCCTATGGCATTCATGCAGAAGGGCTTGTGGGAAAGCACCGCCCGACGGTTCCCGAACGCTATATCGGCGTGGCGCGGTGGGCATGGAACAGTCGTGATCGCGCAGGTAGAACTGAGACAGGGGGGAAAAGGGGTGTATGCCTCCGTCATCGACATCGCGCTTATGAGTATTACTGCCGAGTTCTTGCCGGTAGAGTCGAGTTATGAACGCACGGTGGCCGAGCTGCTGGTGATGCAGGGCCGCTCATTCATGAAGCCACTGCGCTACAACGCCAGCGCCGACCTGGTGCTGCCGGACTTCATTTTGACGGATACGCTACGGGAAGTGCCGATGGAGGTCTTTGGTCGTGACGACGCACGGTACCTCCAGCGCAAAGAAGAGAAAAGCGCTCACTACGACGAACAGTACGGAAAATCAGGGTGGTGGAGCTGGGATGCGGCTTCCCATGGCGGCAACGTGTCGAGCGTGCCCTCATTCCCACCTGCGCGTGGATCAAATGGGAAATACGGCGACAAGGCTGACTAGCGGCGCCAGGGAAGCGCCTGCAATGAAATCTGGAAAACGAAGCCCGGCTCATTGCCCGACTACTTGCAAGTTACTCCCGGGATGCGATACACCCCCACGATCCGTCTTTTCAACTATTGGCCTCGTGCACACATAGAAAAAAACCTGACATTTGCTCGGGCTTTTTTTCGATTACCAGGAAAGCGTCAGTGCGTATTCGCGACGTCCCCGTCAGAGGACGCGGATCAGCCATTGTAATTAACGCTGCTTGGGTTCCAGCTCGCGTTCTGGTAATCGCTATCGTCGATGGCTTCATCGTCTTCAACGCTACTGCTCGAACTGCCGTTACACATAATGAATAGTACGCCCACAGCCAGAAGGATGTGGATCGAGTTGGTATTCATGAGAGTGTTAAAAAATTCCATCACTTAGTGCTCCAGAAATGCTGTTCGGTAAAGTACGATCTAAATGTCTATAGTAACCCTCAAACTTCATGGCGCAAGTCAACAAACCGATCAATGTGAAGAAGCTGGCCGCTCGTGTTGGAGTCCTGGTTGCCGCAGCCTTCTGCGTCAACTTACTTTTGAGCCCGGCAATGGAAACGCAGCTCGATGCGTCGGCGATGAGCGCAATCACGACCGATGCCACATTCAAGACCACCCTGGTCAACGGATCGCGAGCTATACACGTTTTCCTGAGCACTGAGTGTCCATTCTGCCGGCAGATCGAGCCTAAACTGGATCAGCTCGACATCGTCACCGTGTACAGGCACATGCTTCCTAGCACCACCGAGTCAAGCCGCCGCTTGGCCGTGAACGTGCGGTGTTCGGTGTGCAGACGATCGAGTGAAGGAGTGGAAGGAAATCGCGGCAGGCAGACCATCAAGCTTTGCGAAACGTGATGGCACTGCCTTGGAAAAATCTGCTGCTGGCGCGGCGTTTGGAATTGACTACGACCCCGAGCATTGTGTACAAAGATGGGTACGTCTCTACTGGAATGCTTTCGTCCGTCGAGATTGCCAGCCGCATTTCTAAGTCAGCAATGCGCTGACAACGCCCTGTGGGGTTCGTCCAAAGACGAACGCTAGGGAAGGTGGGAAGCGCAACAGGCTCCATATGTAGGCTGCGGCATTGGACCTACGGATCGAAGGGGTCAGCCCTGCAGCCCTGAGCAGGTTCGGTCGATACCTGGCCGGGGGAGGGGTGCGGTACTATCCATCAAAAGGTTTTACGCACCTGGACCGAGGGAGCATCAGGAGCTGGGTAGGCTGAGAACAAAAAGATATCCACAATTATTGTGGATAAGAAAGCAAAGTGGCCCTTACCTGTCATAGGTAAGGGCCACCGTCGCTTCGGGCCCAACAAAAATTAGGCAGCACTTTTTGCTGGGTCGTGAGCAGCCGCTGCGTCGAAGATGGCCGTCTGCTTCGAATGGTCGACCGCGCCGTCGTCCTTCGCCTTCTCCAGCGTCACCATGATTTCCAGCAGCTTTTCGCGGGTGGCCGCGTTCAGTTTCGCGAAATCCGGGTCCTTCTTGACGTTCGCAAGCGCGTCATACATCGCCGGCGCCGAACGTTTGACCGCCTTCGTGAACGGGTTGTTGGGCTTAATGTTCTTGCGGGTGAGCTTGACCGGCTTGCCTTGGGCCTCCTTCTGTTCTTGCGGGTGAGCTTGACCGGCTTGCCTTGGGCCTCCTTCTCGGATGCCGCTTCCTCAATCATCTCTGCGGCCTCTTCGCTGCCATGCTCTTTCAACAGCTTAACCGCGAGCGTGACTGTCAAAGCATCATTGGCCACCCGAGCGCGCAGCTCCTTTGGGGCCGCCATCAGCAGCAGGAGACTTTTGCCCCATTCACCGGACAACCCCAAGCGACGCGCGATCTCACTATTTGGCCTGCCTTTATCGGCCGGCCGTTTGCACGCGATAGCGTACTCATAGGCTGAGTGTGGATTGCTCTTATTGCCCTGAACCATGGCAACTGTCAGGTCTTC
>Ga0308158_10004138_pt1 | contig 12371 bp, 14 predicted proteins | sample PhyBR2_FD_201038 | JGI IMG/M metagenome (GOLD analysis project Ga0308158, IMG submission 201038) | Phyllosphere microbial communities from UC Gill Tract Community Farm, Albany, California, United States - DLSLB.R2 | ecosystem: Host-associated > Plants > Phyllosphere > Unclassified | place: USA...
AAAGAACCGGCGGGTTCGGGCCGGCCCCGCGCCGCTTTTACCTTTGCGGGCCTATGGAAACCCTGCACAACCCCGATGCCCCCGCCGCGGTAGGCCCCTACGCCCAAGCTATTGTAGCTGGCGGCTTTGTGTTTTGCTCGGGCCAGACGCCGCTCGTGCCCGCTACCATGCGCATCGAGGCCACCACTATTGAGGAGCAGACGCGCCAGGTGCTCGACAACTTGCGCACCGTGCTCGCCAGCCGCCAGCTAGGGCTAGCCGACATTGTGAAAACCACCGTTTTCCTGAAAAACTTCGCCGACTTTGGCCGCATGAACGCCGTGTACGCCGAGGTATTTGGGGCGCATCGGCCGGCCCGCACCACCGTTGAGGTATCGCGCCTACCGCTGGAGGCACTGGTCGAAATAGAGTGCATTGCTGCCCTGCCCAATGGCCATTGACCCCCGCTTGGCGGCCTTTGCAGCCCAGCCACTCCAGCCCGGTGACTTCTACTATACCCCCGAAGGCTACATGGTTTTCACCGAGCAGTACCACCGCCGCCGGGGCTTTTGCTGCGGCAACGGCTGCCGCCACTGCCCGTGGCGCAAGGAGGCAAGGAAGTAAGCAGCCTAGTAATACTAAAGGAGTGGAGACGAGGTAAAGCAGCCCGGGAGCGTAGTAAAAAAGCTCCTTCGCTCCGCGATACCTTTCACCATCTCACCTTCTTACCTCCTCACAGATTTGGTAATTGGCTGAAAATTGCCGATATTTGCGGCCCGTTTCGGAATAGCATCATCTAACCCTTCGATATCATGGCCCGAGTTTGTGATTTGACCGGCAAGCGTACCCGCGTAGGCAACAACGTATCGCACGCCAACAACAAGACTAAGCGTAAGTTCTACCCCAACTTGCAGAAAAAGCGCTTTTATATCCCTGAGCAAGATGCTTGGGTTACGCTGAAAGTAGCTGCTTCTACCATCCGCACCATCAACAAGAATGGCATCATGGCCACCTTGAAGAAGGCGAAGGAGCAGGGCTTCATCGTTTACTAGTCCGCTTTTTTTAGCGGCCGGTCGTAGGTTTTTTCGGGCCTGCCAACTGTGCGCCGGTGCTGGCGGCTAGCCCCTTGCTAGGGGTGGGCCGCTAGCACCGGCTTCGTTGTGCCAAGGCGCCCAAACCGGGGCTAGCCCCCGCCCACGCCGCTACCGGGTGCTGAACCCGCGCGTTAAAAGCGCTAAAAAAGCAGTGGCAGCCTGACTTTTAGCGTCCTATCACCCCGGCTGCTTGCGAAGTTGCGGAAAAAACCCGTACCTTTGCAGTCCTAAAATTAAAAACTAACCCCCCTCCCGTCGCGATGGCCAAGAAAGGAAACCGGGTGCAGGTTATCATGGAGTGCACCGAGCATAAAAACTCGGGTATGCCGGGCACCTCGCGCTACATCACCACCAAGAACCGTAAGAACACCCCCGAGCGCATCGAGCTGAAGAAATTCAACCCGGTTCTGCGTAAAATGACTGTTCACAAGGAAATTAAATAACCTGAGTCATGGCTAAGAAAGTAGTAGCAACGCTGAAAACCGCCACCGGTAAAGACTGGGCGAAAGTAATTCGCGCCGTAAAATCGGAGAAAACCGGTGCCTACACCTTCAAGGAGGAAATGGTACCCGTAGACAAGGTACAAGACGTGCTGGCCGGCAAGTAAGCCGCCTAGCCGCTGATGAAGCAAAAAAGTCCCACCTTCGTGGGACTTTTTTCGTGTTATACATTTTCGTTGGGCCCCGCCCAGCGTTCTTTTTGCCGGTATTATGGGCCTCTTCGACTTTTTTAAGAAGGACAAGGAAAACAAGGAGCAGCAGCAAGCCCTCGACGAAGGCTTGCAGAAGACGAAAACCAACTTCTTCGACCAGCTCAGCAAGGCCGTGGTGGGCAAAAGCACCGTGGACGAGGCCGTGCTCGACGACCTCGAAACGCTGCTCGTGCACGCCGATGTGGGTATCGACACGACGGTAAAAGTCATTGACCGCATCGAGAAGCGCGTGGCCCGCGACAAGTACGTGAGCACTGGCGAGCTTGACCGCATTCTGCGCGAGGAGATTGCCGGCCTGCTCGATGGCAACGCCGGGGCCACCGGCTCGCGCGCCATTTTGGATAGGCCCGATAGCCCTGGCCACCCCTTCGTGATAATGGTGGTAGGCGTGAACGGCGTGGGCAAAACCACAACCATTGGCAAGCTGGCCCACCGCTTTCATAGCGCGGGCAAAAAGGTGGTGCTGGGCGCGGCCGATACCTTCCGGGCCGCCGCCGTGGACCAGCTCATCGTGTGGGGCCAGCGGGTGGGCGTGCCCGTCATCTCGCACGGCATGAATACCGACCCCGCCGCCGTGGCCTACGACGCCGTGCTGAAGGGCGTGGAGATGGGCGCCGACGTGGTGATTATCGACACCGCCGGCCGCCTGCACAACAAAATAAATTTGATGAACGAGCTTAGCAAAATCAAGCGCGTGATGCAGAAGGTTATTCCGGAAGCACCGCACGAAGTATTGCTGGTGCTCGACGGGAGCACCGGCCAGAACGCATTTTTGCAAGCCAAAGAATTTACCCGGGCCACCGAGGTTTCGGCGCTAGCCATCACGAAGCTCGATGGCACGGCCAAGGGCGGCGTGGTTATCGGTATTAGCGACCAGTTCAGCATTCCGGTGCGCTACATCGGGGTGGGCGAGAAAATGACCGATTTACAGTTGTTTGACCGGCATACGTTCGTCAATTCCTTGTTTAAGAAGTAGGCTTTTGCCGCTTTATTTGCCCTGGCCGCCGGCGCCTGGTAAACTACCGGGCGCCGGTGTGCGTTGGGAGGGTTCCTTAGCTTCTTCTACGATGCGCAACGCACTACTAGGCCTGGGGCTCGCCGCGAGCGGCCTGCTCGCCGCCTGCAACTCCAATACCGACCTTGCCACCGCTATACCCAACGTGCCGGTGAACGTGCAGCTTGACCTGCTCGACCAACAAAACAAGGCATTGCGTTTTGACAAAGGCGTGGTGACTATTCCGCCGGGTAGTGCCAATGGCCAGGGCGGCGTGAAAGGCATCTACGTGGTGCGCCAGAATGCGACCACTTACTTGGCCTTCGAGCGCAACTGTACCTACCAGCCGCTAAATGCCTGCGCCACCGTCACGCTCGATAAAAGCTCTCGTTTATTCTTTCGCGATAGCTGTTGCACGTCCCAATTCGACCTTCAGGGACTCGTGATGGGTGGCCCTGCCCCGCGCTCGCTGCGCCAGTATAGCACTAGCCTTAGCGGTAGTTTGCTGACAATCACGAACTAAAGAAAAATATGTGCAAAAAAGTGGTAATTTTTTGTCGCGAGCTTGTTTTCTGAAAAATCCTGTTCCTATCTTTGTGGCCCGAAAGCGCCGGTTTCGGGTATAAAGCTTCCTTAGCTCAGCCGGTTAGAGCATCTGACTGTTAATCAGAGGGTCCCTGGTTCGAGCCCAGGAGGGAGCGCTTTTAGACAAAACCCCACTGCAAATTTTTGTAGTGGGGTTTTTGTTTAGGAGCCTTTTGCCAGGCAGGCCAAGCTAGCCACCAAAGGCTGGGCCCCGGGGCCTAGCTTTCGCAGCTAGGTCCCGGGGCCCGATAAATGGCATTGCCAATACGCCGGTAAGGCGTGGCTAGCCTACCAGAAGATGGTATAGAGCATCGTGATGATGGCTAGCACGATAGCCGAGCCAATGGCGAAGCTGCGGTTGGGGCGGAACATGCTCGCGTCGATTTCGAGGCCCTTGGGGTTGGTGCGGCCGTGGCCCTCAACGAGGCTGATGAGTACCATGCCGATGATGCAGAACACGAACACGAAACCCATGCGGTCGAGGAAGGGAATGACGTAGGCGCCGTTATCCTTGGGGTCGGTGCTGACGGCCGAGAAGCCGAACGGCGCCAGCCATTGCAGGTTGGTGAACGTGGGCAGGAACTTTAGGAACACCGAGGCCGCGAAGCCGCCAATCGTGGCGAACAGGGCCGCGTTGGAGGTCGTTTTCTTCCAGAAGAAGCCTAGGATGAACATGGCGAAAATGCCCGGCGACACGAAGCCTGTGTACTCCTGAATGAACTGGAAGCCGCCCTTCTTGTCGATGCCCAGGTGCGGGGCGATGAGGATGCCCAGCAGCATGGCTACTACCACCGAGATTTTGCCCACGGCCACCATCTTCTTTTCCGAGGCGTTCACGTTGAGCACCTTCTTGTACACGTCGAGCGTGAAGATGGTGGCAATCGAGTTGGCTTTGCCGGCTAGCGAGGCCACCACGGCGGCCGTGAGGGCGGCGAACGATAAACCTTTCAGGCCCACCGGCAAGATGTTGAGCAGCACCGGGTAGGCGCGGTCGGGGTTAAGGTCGGCGCCCGAGCCAAACTCGCTGGCGCCGAACACGTTCTCTTTATACAGCACGAAGGCCGCGATGCCGGGTAATACCACAATCACGGGCATCAGCATTTTGAGGAAGGCCGCGAAGAGCAGGCCGCCGCGGGCGGTGGGCAGGTCGGCACCCAGGGCGCGCTGCGTGATGTACTGGTTGCAGCCCCAGTAGTTGAGGTTCACAATCCAGAGGCCGCCGAGCAGCACGGTGAGGCCCGGCAGGTCGAGGTAGTTGGGGTCATCGCGCTTCACAATCATGTGGAAGTGATTGTTGGCCTGGTCCATCAGGATGTTGAAGCCGTTAATTACGCCCGTCGTGTTGTAGTGCTCCGATACGAGGTTGAGGGCCAGGTAGGTGGTGGCCAAGCCGCCCAGAATGAGGAAGAACACCTGGATAACGTCCGTAAAACCAATTACTTTCATGCCGCCCAGCGTGATGATGACGGCGGCAATGGCCAGCGCGTACATACAAAACGTGAGGTTGAGGCCCGACACGCTGCTTACGGCAATGGCGCCCAGGTACAGAATGGAAGTCAGGTTCACGACCACGTACAGGGCTAGCCAGAAAATGGCCATAATCATGGCCACCGTGCCATTGTAGCGCTGGTGCAGGAACTGCGGCATGGTGAAGATTTTATTCTTCAAATACACCGGGATGAAGAACGTGGCCACGATGATGAGCGTGACGGACGCCATCCACTCGTAGGCCGAAATAGCCAGGCCGATTTTAAAGCCCGAGCCGGCCATGCCCACAAACTGCTCGGCCGAGATGTTGGAGGCGATGAGCGACGAGCCGATGGCCCACCACGTGAGCGAACCCTCGGCAAGGAAGTAGTCTTTGGAGTCGCCTTCAACGGTGCCGTCGTGGCCGGTTTTTCGGTTATAAATCCAGATGCCGTAGCCGGCGACTATTAAAAAATAAACGAAAAAGACGATGTAGTCTAGCGTAGCCAGCTTGTGCATAGGGCGGGAAAAAACGAATGGAAAACGAAAGTAGGGCAAATATCCGCTAGCAGACCTACGCAAACGATTGTGCAGCAAAAAAACTCTGGTTAGCCTGCCCATGCCTTCTAGTAGCTAGGCCACCAAGTTCGCTTCGGGCAAGGTGTCAGCAGGCCGCGGCCAGGGCCAAACTAGCTTTCGGTGGGCAGGGGTAAGCACCTGGCAAATTTTTAAGGTAGCAAAACCAACTTAGTAGCTGCACGAATCAAAGATTAACTTGGCGCGAACGAGCAAGCTGCCGTTGTATTTTTGTAGGCATACCTACCTTTTGCTTGTGAAAAAAGCGCTGTACCTCATCGGCTCGCCCAACCAGACTACCCAGATGCACTGCGTGGCGCAGCTGCTGGAGGATGAGTACGAGCCCTACTTCAGCCAGCTTTACTACGACGGCTGGATGCGCGGCTTCTACGAATGGCTACTGCGCAATAACATTTTGGAAAAGACCATTGTGCAGGGCCTAGTGAAGGAAAAAGCCGACCGCTACGTGGCCGAGCACCAACTGCGCCGCGACTTCGAAAACCGCGAGCTGGGCCTCGACTACGACCTGGTGGTGTGCTGCTCCGACATTGTGGTACCCTGGCCGCTGCTGGCCCGCACCAAGTCGGTGTTCGTGCAGGAGGGCATGACCGACCCCATGCACCTGTGGGCGCGCCTGGTGAAGCGCTTCACCCGATTTCCCATCCTGGCCATCGGCACCTCGCTCAATGGCATGAACAATTGCTGCGACCTCTACTGCGTGGCCTCGGAGGGGTATGCCGAGCACTTCAAGATGATAGGCGTGGACCCCGGCAAGCTGGTGGTGACGGGCATCCCCAACTTCGACGATGTCGAGAAGCTGCGCAACAACAGCTTCCCGCACCGCGGCTATGTACTCGTGGCTACCACTGACATGCGCGAAACCTTCCGGCCCGACAACCGCAAGAAATTCATCCGTGAGGCTACGCGCATTGCCGCCGGCCGCCCCATGATTTTCAAGTTTCATCCCAACGAGGAGATGGACCGCGCTACGGCCGAAGTCAAAAAATACGCGCCGGCGGGCACGCTCATCTACACCAGCGGCAACACCGAAGAGATGATTGCCAACTGCGTGGAGCTAATAACGCAGTATAGTACAGTGGCTTATGTAGGGTTAGCGCTCGGTATTCCGGTGCATTCCTACTTCGATGTAGAAGACCTCAAGCGCAAGCTTCCTATTCAGAATGGCGGCACTAGTGCCCAGCGCATTGCCGACATTTGCCGGCAGTTTGGGCACTTCCAGGGTACTGGACCGCAGTTTTTGCGGCAGTACCGGCCGGCGACTAGCTTACCCCAACCGGCTCAAATAGCCGAAACGGCCCGCTAGCCTCTATTTGGAACTCTTGGGCCAATTATGATACACTTTGTGCCGCTGGCGTTACGTTTTATACTTTAGTTTATGCTCACCCTTATTCAGGCTCGCCGCGGCTCTTCCCGTCTTCCCGACAAAGTAAGTCTCGACCTCGTGAGTCGGCCATTGCTGGTGCGGCAAGTCGAGCGGGTGCAGCTGGCTAGCCGGGCGGGCCGTGTGGCCGTCATCACAACCACCGACCCTAGCGACGACGTGCTGGCCGACCTCTGCCAGCAGCACGGCATTGCCGTGTTTCGGGGCAATGCCCTCGACCTGCTCGACCGACACTACCAGGCCGCGCTGCACTTTGACGAAACCGAAGCCGTGGTGAAAATACCGAGCGACTGCCCGCTCATCGACCCCGCCATCATCGACAAGGTGCTCGGCGTGTATGAGGAGACCAAAGGCCAGTACGATTTTGTGAGCAACCTGCACCCCGCCACTTACCCCGATGGCAACGACGTGGAGGTAATGACTTTTGGCGTGCTCGAAACGGCCTGGCGGGAGGCTAGCCGGCCGCTGGAGCGCGAGCACACCACGCCCTTCTTCTGGGAAAACCCTGAGCGCTTCCGGCTAGCCAACGTGACCTGGGAAACGGGCCTCGACTACTCCATGTCGCACCGCTTCACCATCGACTACGCGGCCGATTACGATTTTATAAAAGCCGTGTACGAAGCGCTTTACCCCGCCAACCCGGCGTTCAGCCTGGAGGATATTCTGACTTTATTAAAACAAAGACCGGACATTTACGCCTTAAATGCCGACCTAGCCGGCGTGAACTGGTACCGCAATCACCTCGACGAATTGAAAACGGTGGACGCGGGCAATACGAAGCAATTATAATCTCCAGTATAAGAACGTCATGCTGAGCTTGCCGAAGCATCTCTACGGCTTCGTTAGGTAGTGACCCTAGCGGCGCGGTAGAGATGCTTCGGCAAGCTCAGCATGACAACGATTTTAATTTGACGTTTCTGTTTTTATGACTACCGAAAAAAAACAAGCCCTCTCCGAGCTCGCCCTGCGCGTGCGCGAGCACATTGTTCGCCTGAGCACCGATGGCGGCTGCTTCACCGGCGCCTCGCTAAGCTGCGCCGACTTGCTGGTGTACCTCTACGCCGACTTCCTCAACGTGAACCCGGGCAACCTCACCGACCCCGAGCGCGACTACCTCTTCCTGAGCAAAGGCCACGACGTGCCCGCTCTCTACGGCACCTTTGCCGAGCTGGGCTTCATGCCCAAGGAGCGCCTCCAGAACCACCTGAAGTCGAACGACAGCATCTATTGGCACCCCAACCGCAGCGTGCCGGGCGTTGAGTTTCACTCGGGCTCGCTAGGCCACCTGCCGAGCGTGGCACTGGGCGTGGCCCTCGATGCCCGCCTGCGCGGCCAAAACCAGAAGGTCATCGTGATAACCGGCGACGGCGAACTGAACGAAGGCACCTGCTGGGAAGCCCTCTTGGTGGCTAGCGCCCACAAGGTGAACAACCTCACCATTGTGGTAGACCGCAATCACTTTCAGGCCAACATCGCCACCGAAGACCTCATTCCGCTGGAGCCGCTAGCCCCCAAGTTTGAGGCGTTCGGCGCGGTAGTGAAGCGCATCGACGGCCACGATTTTACGGCCCTGGAAGAAGCCTTCTCCGCGCTACCCTTCAGCGAAGACAAGCCTTCGGTTATCATCTGCGACACGGTGCGTGGCCGCGGCCTGCCCAGCATCGAGCGCCGCGCCGACCGCTGGTTCTGCAACTTCAGCAGCGAGGAAATCACCTCGCTCCTCAAAGAGCTGCACAGCCAGGAGGCCACCAACCTCACGAGCGAAACCCTCACGGTTAGGTAACGGGCGCCTCACCCCCCGGCCCCCTCTCCGAAAAGGAGAGGGGGAGCCTGACGGTTTGCAACTGCCAGTCAACGTTAATAGGCGCCGCCAGCATCGCTATCACCCGCGTAGTCAGCTTGCCACCGGCAAGCGTATCCGCGCAATCCGTTAAATCCGTTAAATCTGCGGTCATGAATTACGAACAGCTTATCCACGAAACCGCCCTGGCCGACGAGCGCCTGCTGGTGATGACGGCCGAAAATCGTGCCCTTATCCGCAACCTGCCCGGCCCGCTGGGCGCCCGCTTCATCGATACTGGCATCACGGAGCAAACCATGATTGGTGCCGCTGCCGGGCTAGCCCTGCGCGGCCGCGTGCCGGTGGTGCACGCCCTAGCCACGTTCCTCACGCTGCGGGCCTTCGAGTTTATTCGCACCGACGTGGGCATTGCCAACCTGCCCGTAAAAATCAGCGCTTTCGTGCCTGGTTTCCTCTCTGATGGCAACGGCCCCACGCACCAGGCTATCGAAGACGTGAGCCTGATGCGTGGCATTCCCGGCATGACGGTTTTTGCGCCCGCCGACGAGGCCGACATGCTCGCCATGCTGCCCGCCATCTGGGCTTCGCCCAGCCCCGCCTACCTGCGCGTGAACACCCGGCCCGGCACCTACCAGCACGAGCCCTTCGTGATGGGCAAGGCCGAAATCGTGAGCGAAGGCAAGGACATTACCATCCTCACCTACGGCATGCTCTTCGAGCAAGCGCTCATTGCCAAGGACCTGCTGACCGAAGCCGGCTACTCGGTGGGCCTCGTGAACCTGCGCAGCCTCAAGCCCCTCGACACCGAAGCGGTGCTGAACGTGGTGCGCGGCGGCTCGCTCGTCGTGACCCTGGAAGACCACTTCCAGACCGGCGGCCTCTACTCCATCCTGGCCGAGCTGCTGCTGGAGAATGAGCTGACGGCCAAAGTGCTGCCGCTAGCCCTCAAGGAGCGCTGGTACAAGCCCGGCCTGCTGAGCGAAGTGCTCGAATACGAAGGCTTTACCGGCCAGCACATTGCCCGCCGCATCGGCGAGCGCCTGGGCGACGGCGTGCACTCGTTCGGGGCCAAGACCAAGGTGGTCGAAAACGAGTTTGCCGAGTAAGTACTTTTGTACGCCTGTCATGCTGAGCTTGTCGAAGCATCTCTACCACGCCGCTAGGGTTGTTCACCCAACGATGGGGTAGAGATGCTTCGGCAAGCTCAGCATGACGTTCTTTTTAGACCTTTCTCTTTGCCCAATTCCAGTCTTATGAATTTCCCCAAATCTGACGACCTCTACGCCCGGGCGCAGAAAATCATGACCCCGGTCACCCAAACCCTCGCCAAGGGTCCGGGCCAGTACACCAAAGGGGCTAGCCCCAAATACGTGAAGCGCGGCAAGGGCTCGCACGTGTGGGATGTTGATGGCAATGAGTACATTGACTATCAGATGGGTATCGGCCCGCTGAGCCTGGGCTACGCTTACCCCCGTGTAGATGAGGCCATCAAGGCGCAACTCGAAGACGGCATCACGTTCTCGATGATGCACGAGCTGGAAGTAGAGGTAGCGGAGCTGATTCACGAGATTATCCCGAACGCCGAAAGCATCCGCATCTCCAAAACCGGGGCCGATGTGTGCTCGGCAGCGGTGCGCGTGTCGCGCGCCTTCACTGGCCGCAAGGACGTGCTGTGCTGCGGCTACCACGGCTGGCACGACTGGTACATCGGTACCACGAGCCGCGACAAAGGCATTCCGCAGGAAAGCAAGGAGTTGGTAGCTGCGTTTGAGTACAATAACCTCGACTCGTTCAAGGAGTTGCTGACGCCCGACGTGGCCTGCGTTATCCTGGAACCCTTCATCTTCGACGCACCCAAAGACAACTTCCTGCACGAAGTAGCCCGTCTCTGCAAGGAGAACGGCACGCTGTTAATTTTTGACGAAATGTGGACTGGCTTCCGCATCGCCATCGGCGGCGCGCAGGAATACTTCGGTATCACGCCCGACCTCGCGGTGTACTCCAAGGCCTGCGCCAACGGCATGCCCATCGCGCTGCTCACCGGCCGTAAGGACGTGCTGCAACTCTTCGAGCAAGACGTATTCTTCTTCACCACCTTCGGCGGCGAAGCCCTGAGCCTGGCGGCTACCATCGCCACCATCAGCGAGATGCGCGAGAAAAACGTGCCCGCGTTCCTGGCTAGCCAGGGCAACAAGCTGAAGGAAGGCTACAACCAAATTGCCGCCGAGCTGGGCCTGAGCAGCTACACCAAGTGCTACGGCTACGACTGCCGCAGCATCATCACCTTCGACGCCAGCGCTGGCAATCCCTTGGAGGTGAAAGCCTTCGTGCAGCAGGAGTTGTTCAAGCAGGGCATCCTGTGGGGCGGCTTCCACAACATGAGCTTCTCGCACACCGACGAAGACGTGGCCAAGACCCTAGATGCCTACCGCGCCGTGCTGCCGCTGCTGAAAGACGCCATCGACAAAGGTGACGTGGCTAGCCGCCTCGAAGGCGAGCCGGTAGAGGCCGTGTTCCGCAAGGTGACCAACGCTGCGCCGGTGAAGGCGAAGTAATGCACCTACTAGGGTGGCTTGCGGCTATTCTGGTGGTAGGAGTGTTTCTAATCGGAGCACTCCTATTGCTGCTTATCCGGCCGAATAAGCATTGGATTATCCTCGGTCAGGAGCTTGCTGAACTGGTTGCAAAAGCAAAGGCGTTGGGCTTGCCCGACTGCGATGTAGCCAATAGCAATTCTATGTTAGAACATGCCGAATATGGTGAAGCGCTCAGTATCCTCGCTACTCAGCTCTATGAGCACACCATTTTCTTGGATGCAGAATACTACCAGTTACTCCAATCTGTAGCGGAAAAGCTGAAGCTGCCCGAGCAAGAATACCTTTTCGCTAAGGAACTTATAAAATGAATTTCTTCGATTTAACCAACAAAACAGCCATCGTCACGGGCGCGTGCGGCCTCATTGGCCAAAAGCACTGCGAGGCTCTGGCCCTGGCTGGTGCCAACGTAGTCGTGGCTGACCTGCACCTCGACAAGGCCCGCGAGGTGGCCGCTGGCCTGCCCGGCGCCGTGCACCTGCCGCTAGCCGTTGACGTGACCTCGCCCGAGTCTCTAGCCGCCGCCCGCGATACCATCATCGAGCACTTCGGCCACATCGACATACTGGTGAACAATGCCGCCATCAACGACATGTTTGAGAACCCGGCCCTGGCCGCCGACCTCAGCAAGTTTGAGAATTTTCCGCTGGCGACTTTTACGAAAGTGCTGGAGGTGAACGTGACGGGCATCTTCTTAGCCGCGCAGGTTTTCGGTACACCGATGGCGGAGCAGGGGAGTGGCTCTATCATCAACGTGGCGAGCACCTACGGCATCGTGGGGCCCGACCAAAGCATCTACCGCAACGAAGCGGGCGAGCAGACTTTTTATAAGTCACCGTCTTACCCCATGACCAAGGGCGCGGTGGTCAACTTCACCCGTTACCTAGCCGCCTACTGGGGCGCTAAGGGCGTGCGCGTGAATACCCTTTCGCCCGGCGGCGTCGAGAATAGCCAGGATGCCTTCTTTGTGAAGCAGTACAGTGCCAAAACGCCGCTCGGGCGCATGGCCATGCCCACCGACTACCAGGGTGCGGTGGTATTCCTAGCCTCCGATGCCTCGGCCTACATGACGGGCGCCAACCTCGTGGTAGACGGCGGCTGGACGGCGATATAAGGCAGTGCTACGGGCTTTGTAAAATCCGGGCGTGGCAATACGGATGTATGCTA
>Ga0308158_10004139_pt1 | contig 12371 bp, 13 predicted proteins | sample PhyBR2_FD_201038 | JGI IMG/M metagenome (GOLD analysis project Ga0308158, IMG submission 201038) | Phyllosphere microbial communities from UC Gill Tract Community Farm, Albany, California, United States - DLSLB.R2 | ecosystem: Host-associated > Plants > Phyllosphere > Unclassified | place: USA...
GGTGGATTCGGCAGCGGCCGGAACTCAGACGATTTCCCCTTCGGCGGCAAGCGTCATCCCGGTGGGCCGTTCGCCGCACACGGCCGCGGGCGTGCACTCATCCGTCTGCTCGTCTCCCTCGTCCAGGCAGGCACGGCGCTGGGAGTCAGCGCACTCGGCGATGCGATCGGCGTCGATCAGCCGCGCGCGTCCAGGCTCGTGTCCCAAGGCGTCGAGCTCGGACTACTGCGTCGCGAGGCAGACCCGGATGATGCCCGGCGAACCCTCATCGCGCTGACGGACAAGGGCCGCGCGATCACCAACAGATTCCGCGGCGCCCAGCGTGACAACGTCGATCAGGCATTGAGCACATTCACCGAGGACGAACGGGCACAGCTGGCATCGCTGCTCACGCGCCTCGCCGACGCCTGGCCGAAATGAGTGCCTCTATCCGTCTGTTCTGACCGGACTGCTGTCCCGGCGGGACGGCCACTCGGATGCGGTGAGCAGTCAGGCCTCGGCCGCGGCTGTCTGCCAGGCGCCTGATCTCAGCCTTCGGCGAGCTGCTTGAGTCTCTTGAGCGAGGCGAGCAGATTCGCCGCGGTCGTCGACTGCGCCCGCGACAGACGCTTCGGATCGCGCAGCTCGGTCCAGTCATAGGTGTGACGAACCAAGACCGAGTCGTCCCCGGTCGATTCGATCTCCCACACCCACTTCTGACCGAACGGCTCTCCACCCACTTCGGAGGGCTTCCAGGCGATGAGCCTGCCCTCGGCGAAGTCGACGATGTGGTTCTCCCGGTCCACGCCCTTGGTCAGAGTCGTGACGAACGAGCTCCCGGCCCCCTGCACTCGCTGGCCCTCGACGGCCGAGCCGAGGTTGTCATTGCCGTCCCATTCCGGCTGACGCTGCGGGTCGGCGATGAGTTCGAAGACCGCCTCGGCGGGAGCTGAGATCTCGATCTCGGCGGTGACGACCTTGAGGACCGGATCGATCGAATCGAAGACGGAAGCATCGGGGGTCTGGTCGGTCATGGAGTCCTGCCTTCGTGTGTGGTCCAGCCTCGGCGTCGAGCTGAAGTGCGGAGTCCGGAGTGGATCGGACACGGTCAGAATACACGGACCCGCCACCCCGGGCCCTGCGGGCGGGAACCCGCCGCCCCATTCCTCACGGGTGGGAACCCGCCGCGTCAGTCCTCGAGGGCGCGGTCCTGTCGTTCGGCACGCAGGGCTGCCGTGCTGAAGCGGGTGAACATCCGGGAGGAGTCGCTCGACAGCGCCAGCAGCACCGCCACCTGCATGGCGATGGTCGTCAGCGCATACATGTTCGTCGCCAGGTCGCGGTCTCCGGTGAAGTAGTTCGTCATCGACACGATCACGGAGATCGTCGAGAGCGTGAGGATCCACAGCCTGGCCCGGTTGCTGCCGCGGAACACCGACGTCGAAGCGATGACCTGCAGACAACCGATGAGGAGGCTGACGCCGACGAGCACTCCAGCGACGATGCGCGTGGCCGTGTCATCGCTGATGGCCGCGATGTCCGAGCTGTAGCCGACGACTTCGGAGCGCAATCCGTTCCAATCGAGAAGCATACTGATCACATCCCACGCCTGGAAGAGCAGCAGGACGAGCACGAGGGCGGCCCCGACGACGGTCTGCAGCGGGCGCTGTCGCCACAGCGTCTTCGTCACTTCGGACACGCTGCGTGAATCGGAGTAGATGCGGGTGGCGTCGAGCGCCAGCTCCAGGCGTTCGGGATGGTCGGCTTCGTCGGCGACCACCTCGGTGACGTCCACGATCGGCAGGTGCCCGTCGGTGATGATCGCATCGCCGCCGCCGTTGCGGGAGTGGTATCCGGTGGAGAAGTCCTTGATCCGATCGACCGCGATCACTTCATTGGCACGGGTGACTGTATCGACGATGTGGTCTCGTTCGACGTCGGTGTTCTCTTCGATCTTGTGGGTGAACTGGAGGGTGAACAGGGAGATGCCGACGGCTTTGTCATAGGTTCCGGCGGCCAGCCAATCGGCCTGATGTCCGCCGGGCAGCAGCCATCCGCGCGGGCATTTCCAGAACCGCACATGGTGGCGCTGGCCCGGATCTCCATCGACTTCCTGCTGGTAGGCGAAGTCCTGACGGCGGCCGAACAACAGCAGCGGGGACACCGGCGCCTGCGGGTAGCTGCGCTTCGTCACCGTCGACCGGATGATCTCCCACGTCGATGCGGGAGTGATGCTGTCGGCGAGGATCCATCCGGCTTCGCGCATCGCATGGTGGATCTGCGCTTCCTCACCACGCCAGGCGAGATTGACCGGATCGCCGAGCAGACCGTCAGAGGTGCGAGTGCGGCCGATGAAGTAGTTCGGCACATAGATCTGGGACAGGATGCGGTGCAGCCTGGGCAGAGCCAGATAGGACACGACTCCCCAGAACACGAGCAGCGTGAGCACCTGCCACCAGCCGAGGCTGAATCCCTTGAGCAGGATGAGCAGCGCCAGCCAAGTCGAGGCCGCACCGGCGAACAGGAAGAACAGGTAGTCGAGCACTCCGGTGGGCGTGAAGTGGTGTCGCCGATAGACGAACGGCTGCCTCAGCCGCCGCTTCTGCCCGACCGCCGCACCGGCCGCATCCGTTCCGTCCGTCGTCCCACCCGTTGTCATGAGGGCCAGTTTAGTGATCCGTGCTCAGCCACCGGAATGAGGAAGACCCGACATCCCTTCGCCGAGGCGGTCGGAACGCGGATTCCCACCGCCCCCTCACAGAGGCCGCCCGACCGAAATCGGTCAGGTTCGCTCTTTGTCCGATGTCTGCTCCCGTCGTCGGCGGTCGAGTGCGGCGAGCGCGGTGGCTGCGAGTTCAGGACTCTCATCGTCGCTGAGCTCGGCAATGAGGTCACTGCTGCGGTCACCGGGGATCTCGAGGAGGACTTGGAGCACCCGGAACCGTATCTGGGGATCGCTCGAGTCCGCTTGTCGATGCAGTTCGGTGAGAACCTTTTCGCCGATGTCGGCAGTCGGTCCGGTCGCGTCGACGATGGTGCCGAGGGTCTCGGCCGCCTCGATGTCCTTCGGTCCGTTCATCGCCATGTCGAGCAGCACGGGCACAGCTTTCTGGTCACCTGAGTGGCCGAGGGTGAGTGCGGCGATGCTGCGGATATCAGGGTCGACATCGTCGAGTCCCTTGTCCAGTGCCTGACGGATAATCGACGTCGAGCGTGAGTCGAGTTTCTCGTCCGGTGTGGTTCTGCGGATCTCGTCGAGGGCGAGCAGGGCATTGCGACGCACTTGGGCCGATGCGTCGTCCATTCCGACCACCACATGGGGCACGGCCTCGGCACCGGCTTGGGCGAGTGCCCACCGCATGGCCCCGGCCGCGTTGAGCACGGTCTCCTGCAGGACCGCCTGCGCCAAGGCCTCGATCGGCATTCCTCCGTCGACTCCGCTGCCGAGTGCGGCTTTGTGCCGTTGGATGACATCGCCGGATTCGAGAGAGCGCATGAGATCGATGGTGTACAGGAGAGACTCGCCGTCGGCTCGACCGAGCCGAGCGACGGACTGGAGGTGGTCGAGCAGACGCTGCTCGGCCGCGATCCGCTCACGTGCCTGGTCGATGAGGTCCCCGAGCACTGTGCCGGGGTCGAAGTCCGGCTCGGACAGCACCCGACCGACTTCGGTCAGAGACATCCCGAGTTTGCGCAGACCTTCGATGTGGAAGATGCGCCCGATGTCGGCGTCGGAGTACTCCCGGTAGCCGCCGGGCGTCCGCTGGCTGGGCGAGACGAGGCCCAATGATTCGTAGTGGCGCAGCATGCGTGCGCTCACACCGGAGCGCCGGGCCACTTCGCCGATGAGCATTGCCACCTCTTCTCTGCTGTCAGCCACTCTATGCCGCAATAGTGGCCCTCCGGGTGCATTGTTCCGAAGTTCTTCGATGCCTGTGACCTTTCGGACGTCGCTCAACGGTCGCAGGCGAATTTCGCACAGGTGCTGGAACCGCAAACTGAAGGAAGGGATCCGAGACCTCGGCCGTGCGCCGGCGGGCTTGCCCCACCCGTCGGCACACGCACGATCAGACCTTCCCTGTGCCGATCTAGACCGTGGCCTCGGACCCCAGTGCGACCACCCGCTTGGCTGCGTCCAAGGCGTGGGCGAAGCCGGCATCCGGGTCATCGAACATGTCCCGAGTCGCCATGGCGTGAGCCCGCACTGTGTCGTCCTCTGCATGAAGCCTCTCATCGACCACTGACACGAGATCCTCGCCGAGGGACACAATCGCTCGACTGAGGCTCTTCTGCATCTCGAGATCCCCTCGACCCAACTGTGTCACCAGGGCGGATGCCAGTTCTTCACGATCTTCACCGGGCACAAGGGCAACGGCGGCTCTCCACGCACTGCGGGCCACCTCGGTGTCGGTATGGGCGATGAGCGCGGTGCCGATCCGGGCCGGGTCCATGGGCGGCCAGGCACGCACGTCACCGATCTTCGACAGGGTGTGCAGGGATTGGCTGATCGCCTGCGACAGCGGCGAGTCGAGTTCGGCGACGAGGCGGGGAACGGTGTCGCCGGCGGGCAGCCGAGTGAGCGCCCAGGTGAGCATGTCGCGGACGAAGAAGTCCGGTTCGATGCGGCACCGGGCGATGAGCACGTCGAGGTCACGGGGCTCGGCTCGTGTGCCGATGGCCATCGCCGCCTGCAGGCGCTGCTGCGGGGTCGACGCACTCAGCGCTTCGATCATGGGGTCGCCGGTGTCGGTCCGGTGGTGTTTGAGTGGATGTGTCATGGTCTCCACCTCCTTGCCACCCAGTGAAGACCCTGACATCGTGTCAAGGTCAAGCGGATCAGACTCATCTCATTCCCAACCCTGGAGCGGAGCCTCGTATGGACAAGATCGATTTCAAGAGATCGCTGCCGAGTTTCCGCGCGAAGCAGGGGCGATTCGACCTCATCGAGGTGCCGGAATCGCAGTACCTCATGATCGATGGCCACGGAGACCCGAACACCTCGCCGGATTTCGCATCGGCGCTGACGAGCCTCTATCCGCTCGCCTATGGGCTGAAGTTCTTCAGCAAGCTCGAACTCGGCCGCGACTATGTCGTGCCTCCGCTCGAAGGGCTGTGGTGGGCTGATGATATGGCGGCGTTCACGAGTGCTCGGGACAAGTCAGCGTGGGACTTCACGCTCATGCTGCTCGTCCCGGACTGGTTGGACGCAGGCCACGTCGACGGCGTCAACGGCACGGTCCGGGCGAAGGGATCGGCGCCCCGCCTCGGCGAGATCCGATTCGACACACTGCGGGAGGGAACGTGCGTCCAGACCCTGCATATCGGTCCCTTCGACGACGAAGGGCCCGTCCTCGAGCACATGCACGCCGATGTCATTCCCGAGGCAGGGATGACGATGGCGGGCAAGCATCACGAGATCTACCTCAGCGATGTTCGCCGGACCGCACCGGAGAAGCTGCGCACGATCCTCCGCCAGCCGGTGGCCCCGCAGGATCACCGAGGCTGATCCGGATCGGTGATCTGGACGGGCACCGTCGATGCTGCTCGCCCGTCCTACCAGGGACTCCGCCGGGACCCAACCTGCCCGACCGCTGCCGAAGAATCAGCCTCCGCTCGTCCAACCTCCGGACACCGGGGCAGTGGTGCTCGGACCGGGGCCGCCGTCCGAATCGGAATCGGAGGATGAGGATCCGATCGACGAGGAGTCCGAGGTCGGCGATGAACCTGTCGACGATGACTCCGCGGAGAGGAAGATGATGGCGACGAGGATGCCGGCAACGGTCAGGATGCCGACGGCGACGAAGGAGAAGACCACAATGAGACAGGTCATCAGAGGTGGGCGGTTGTTGCGCCGAACGATTCTCACCATGGTTCAAGCCTAAGCTGTGCGGGGCCTTCCGAAACCGGTCCGCGATCGGCTCCACTCGCACGCTCACCGCCGCCCGGCCGTGACCTTCCTGTGATAAAAACCTCGGCGTTGCCCCATGCACTCTTAAGTTTGTTGCATTATCGTTATATTCATGCCTCGTCTGACCTCATCTCGCAAGGGCCGCCGGTCCGTGCTCACTGGTGCCCTCATCGGGCTCGGGGCAGCAGTGATGGCACTGGTCGTGGGCGCCGTCATCATCCTCAATTCCCCCATTTCATTCGGTTCCACGAAGATCAGGCAGATGCAGATGGCTTCGGTCAACCAGCTCAGCGAACAGCAGATCGACAATGCTCGGCTCATCATCGGCGTCGGCCGCGGCGGCAACTTCGACGACCATGCGATCAGGATCGCCCTGATGACAGCGCTGCAGGAGTCCTCGCTGCGCAATCTGGATTCCGGCGACCGCGATTCGGTCGGCCTGTTCCAGCAGCGCCCGTCACAAGGCTGGGGCGAACCCCATCAGCTCACCGATCCCATCTACGCGGCCAAGGCGTTCTATGGGATCAATCCCGAGGTCGAGAACCCCGGCCTCAACCAGATCGACGGCTGGGATTCGATGTCACCGACCGAGGCGGCACAGTCCGTGCAGCGGTCGGCACTGCCGGACGCCTACGGTCAGTGGGAGACCTTGGCCGATGACCTCCTCGGCTCGCAGGCCGACGTCGAAGCCCTCGACTGAGGCGCTGGCTGCCCCGACCGCCCGAACCCCGCGACTGCCGCGACCGCCTCACGGTGCCGGATATCGCATGACCACGCCGGTTGTCCGGTAATCTGCACTCATGGCTTCCATTCCCGATTCCGTCCCCGTCAATGACGATGTCGAGCAGCTCCTGCTCAACCCCGAGGACCATCTCGAAGCCATCACCGAGACCGCCGACCTCTTCAAGGCACTCGCCACACCCTCCCGGCTGAAGATGCTGCTCGTCCTCACCCACGGCGAGGCCACGGTCACCCACATCGTCGAGGCGACCGGACTGTCCCAGCCGCTGGTGTCCCAGCACCTGAAGTTCCTCCGCGGACTCCACCTCGTCGGAGTCAATCGGATCGGCCGCGAAGCCTACTATTCGCTCAAGGACGACCACGTCGCCCACATCATCGTCGACGCCATCGCCCACACGATCGAGGCCCACGAACACTGAGTTCCACCCGGGGCGCTGCTTCCGCAGCGATACCTTCGCCGAGGCGGCCCACCGTTCCCAGCCCACAGCAGCGATCCTTCGCCGAGGCAGCCCATCCCTACCGACGTCGCCGACGCGTGAGGGCCTCGGGTCCTCCACCGACGATCCAGACGATGAGGGCCACGAGGACGGCACCGATCCACTGTCCCGCCTGCAGCCGCTCCCCGGCGATGATGGATCCGAGCACGACTGCGGACAACGGTTGGAGCAGCATGAGCGCCGCGGTCATCGGCACCGGCACCAGCGGGCTGGAGATGCTCAGCAGCACCCATGACAGGGCCTGACCGCAGACGGCCAGGGCGATCATCCAGCCCCAACCGGCCCAGCCGAGGTCGAAGTCGAGGCCGCCGAGGGTCAGCCCGGCGACCGCGGTCATCACCCCGGCGGAGATCGTGCCCACTTGGACCGGGGCGACGATGAAGTCTCCGGCGACCTTCCGGCTGTGGTGGATGCCGAAGATGTAGACGCCGTAGAGCACACCGGACAGGACCCCGAAGATCGCTCCCCGCATCGGATTCGCCGCCGTCTCGTCGGCGCCGAACACTCCCCCGGTCAGCAGCATGCCGATGATCATGATCGGCACGCAGCCGATGAACAGCCATCCCGGCCTTGAACCGCCGAACGCCCACACGAGCGCCGGGAACACGATCACTTGAACGCTGATGAGGACCGTGGACACGCCCAGACCGGCGTCGAGCACGCTCTGCGCCCACAGCACATAGTCGATTCCGAGCGCCGCTCCGGAGACCGCGGCGATGAGGATCGCCTTCGGCGGGAAACGGCCGTACCGTCGCAGCTCGAGCCACGCCAACGGGGCGAGCACAATGACCGCGATCCAACACCGCAGGAAGGCGGCGGTGGGGGCGGTCGCCTCGGCGAGGATGACGAACAGTCCGGCCGATCCGAGCAGGACGGCGGCCAGGATGATGCCGAGCACCGGCAGGGCCTTCGGGGGCGGAGGCGGCCCGCCCGCTCGCACATCCTCGGCGCTCATCGGATCCCCTCGGAAGGGCTCATCTCACGACGTTCAGGGCTCATCCCATGAAGTTGAGGATGCGGTCGATGGCTTCGGCCGTGCGGTCCGCTCCGACGGCCAGCGACAGGCGCACCGAACGGGAGCCGTCGACGGAGTCGAAGTCGTCACCGGGGGCGAGCGCGACGCCGGTGGCCTCGAGCACCCGCGCGCACCACTGGCCGGCAGTGGCAATTCCCGCGCGGTCGAGGATGTCGTCGATGCGGGCGTACATGTAGAAGGCGCCGTCGGGTGGGGCCATCTCGCCGAAGCCGAGGTCCGCGCGGGCGCCCAGGACATGTTCGCGTGCACCGGCGAACGAGGCCACTGCGGCCTCGCATTCGGCATAGGATTCGTCTGCAAAGGCCGCGACCGCCGCGTACTGCGCCGGCACCGGGGCGCACAGGGAGAGGTTGCCCGTGACGTTCTGGGCCGGCGCGACGAGCGCTTCGGGCAGGATCGCCCAGCCGAGTCGCCACCCGGTCATGCCCCAGTATTTGGAGAACGAGGAGATGACGACGGCAGAGTCGTCGTGGGCGAGTGCGCATTCGCCGCGGGTGCCGATATAGCTGATGCCGTGGTAGATCTCATCGGAGATCACCTGCACCCCGTTGGCCCGGCACCAGTCGACGATCCGGCCGAGCGCCTCGGGGCCGATCATCGTGCCGGTCGGGTTCGCAGGTGAGGCGAGCATGAGCCCCTTGAGAGGGGCCTTCGCATGGGCGGCGGCCAAGAGGTCGACGGTGGGCTGGAACCCTTCATCGGCACCGCAGTCGAGTTCGACGACCTCACAGCCGAGTGCCGCGAGGATGTTCTTGTACGCCCCATACCCGGGTCGGGCCAGAGCCACCCGGTCACCGACGTCGAAGCAGGTGAGGAACGTCGTCTGGAAGGCGCCGGAGGATCCGGTCGTCACGGCGATGCGGTCGGGTGCGATGTCGAGTCCGTACCAGTCGCGGTAGTGGGAGGCGATGGCTTCGCGCAGTTCGGGGATGCCGAAGATCGGCGAGTATCCGAGTCCAGTGCCGTCGCTCATGACCTCGGCGGCACGTGCGAGCACGGGACCGGGCGCACCCTGGGTCGGTTCGCCCAGGCACATGGCGATGGTGTCACGACCGGCGCGCTGCATCTGCCCGACGGTGGCGACGATGCCCATCGCGGCGAACGGTTTGACGAGCCCGGATCGGGCGGAGGCGGCCGGGAGGGTTTCGGCGGAGGCGGCCGGACCGGAAACGGCGGAGGCACGGGTGGTGGGGTCCGCCTCGGCGGGAGTGGATGAGGTCATCGGTTCATTTCTTCTCACGCGGGAGGCGGCCGAGGGTGTAGAACTCCGGGTTCGGGAGCATTCCGGAGATGTGGGCCATGCGGTTGGACAGGCCGAAGAAGCCGGTGATCGCGGCGATGTCCCAGGCGTCTTCGGCGTCGAATCCGTGGTCGGCAAGCCTCTGGTGGTCGGCGTCTCCTACGGCCCACGGCTCTTCGCAGACCTTGACGGCGAAGTCGAGCATAGCCATCTGACGTGGGCTGATATCGGCTTGGCGATAGTTCGTGGCGACGACATCGGCGATGAGCGCGTCTTTCTGGAAGATCCGCAGCATCGCTCCGTGCGCGACGACGCAGTAGAGGCAGTGATTGATCGCCGAGGTGGCCACGACGATCATCTCTCGATCGGCCTTGGTCAGGTTCCCCGTCTCCTTCTCCATGAGCGCGTCGTAGTAGGCGAAGAAGGCGCGGAATTCGTCCGGTCGGCGGGCCAGTGCGAGGAAGACATTGGGCACGAACCCCGACTTCTCGGCGACCTCGAGGATCTGGGCGCGAATGTCATCGTCGACGTTGTCGATGTCAGCAAGTGGGTATCGCATATCCCTCATGCTAGCCCGGGTGGATCGGTTCAAGTCGAGCCCGCTCAGGGCGATACAGTGAGGGCGTCAGGTCCGTCCCGGCTTCTGCCGCAGGCCGCTCGCGTATCGAAGGAGATCACCATGACCGCAGACAATACAGAAGACACCGGTTCGACCGGCGAGGTCCAGCTCGACAACGGAGTGTTCCGGGTGACGAAGTGGACGATCCGCCCCGACGGCGTCATCCCGATGCACAAGCACGAGTACGAATACGTCGTCGTGCCGATGGTCACGGACACGATGCTCGTGCGCAATTCGGATGGCACCGAGATCCGCGCCGAACTCGAGGCCGGAGTCTCCTACACGCGTCCGGCAGGATCCGAGCATGAGGTCTCGAATCCCGGAGGCAGCGCTGACGTCGTCTTCGTCGAGGTCGAGCGTCTCTGAACCAAGTAGTTCATAAAGCACGTTCCCTGTGGGTAGATCCACCTCGATTTCTGCCGCGATATCGGTGTGGATCCACCTACAGGAGACATTTCAGCTCGCGTCACATCACTCGAGCGCCTCAGAGGCGACGAGAAATCAGCCTCAGCGAGTGGGGATCTCCCAGGTGTGGACGGGCTTCCCTGTCGCCTGGTTCGCGAGGTAGGCATCCATCATCGCCGTGATGCCCTCGGCGCGTTCGGGCGAGTCCTGGCGGCTGCCGGGCGCGAGGCTCTCGAGGGCCTTCAGCTGCCAGGTCGCACCATTGACGCGGCTTTCGGCACGGCCTTCGATGATCGACATGTATTCGTCGATAACGTCCTTGTCGATGTTCAGTCGCGAGAGTCCGCGCCTGGCCTGCGGCGCGAGCACATCGGTGACGAGGTCGGCCACGCCGATGCGTCCGATTTTCGGCCAGGTCACCCGGGCCTCGATCCCATCCTTGGCGCAGGCATTGAAGTTCTCCTCCGCCTCGGCGAATGACATCCGCGACCACACGGGACGGTTCTCCCCGACGAGGAACTCGGCCAGGCCGTAGTAGAAGGCGGCGTCGGCAACCATGTCGACCGGGGTCGGACCGGCCGGAAGCAGGCGGTTCTCGACACGGATGTGCGCGCCGCCGTCGCCGGAGTTGTAGATGGGGCGGTTCCAACGCCACACCGTGCCGTTGTGCAGATTGAGTTCGAAGAGCTTCGGAGCGTCGGCGGCACGGAATTCGACGAAGTCCTTGATCTCAGGCAGCAGCGGCGGGAAGTAGCGGACGTTCTCCTCGAAGAGGTCGAAGACGCTGGTGATCCACCGTTCGCCGAACCATACACGGGGACGCACGCCCTGGTTGACGAGTTCGGGCGTGCGGGTGTCGATGGACTGCGCGAAGATCGGGATCCGGGATTCGTGCCACAGCTTGCGGCCGACGAACAGCGGTGAGTTCGCTGCCATCGCCACCTGCGCCCCGGCGATCGCCTGCGAGGCGTTCCACGCGTCGGCGAAACGGTTCGGCGCCACCTGCAGGTGCAGCTGCATCGACGTGCAGGAGGATTCCGGAGCGATATCGGCGAACTCCGCCTTGTACCGCTCTTCACGACCGAGCTCGATGCGGACGTACTCGCCGCGGGCGTCGATGACCGAATTGCTCAGCGCCTCGTAGCGGTTCTCCTCCGTCATCCACTTCTCATCGGTGAGGAATTCGGTGGTCAGGGTCGGCAGGGTGCCGATCGACACCACCTTGAGTCCGTCCTCCTCGGCGGCCTTCTGCGCTTTCTCCAAGCGATGGGCGACACCGGCCTCCAAGGTCTTCAGCCCCCGCCCGGCCACTTGGAGCACCGGATGGTTGAGTTCGAGGTTGAAGCCGCCGATCTCGGACTGGTACTCGTCATCAAGTCGATCGAGCACCTCCTTGTTCCGCAGGCTCGGCTGATTGCCCTCGCCGACGAGGTTGAGCTCGAGTTCGAGCCCGATCGTGCCCGCCGATTTGAAATCCGCATGACGAAGGTAGGTATCGAAGAGCTCGAGATTCTCCGCGAGCTTCTCCCGATACAGTGTGCGTTCCTCCGGCGTGTACCGCTTCGAGCTGACTGCCTCACCCATAGGACTAGCAAACCACAGACGGCCGGGTTTGTGCGCGGCCGCGGTCCACAGGCCATTCCGCACGGAGACCGCGATCCTTCCCACGGCGCACCGCACACCGATTCGGCCGCGGTGCGGACAAGCTGCGCATCGGGTCCGTCCTGCATCATTCGGACACCTGCGATGTCGGCAACCGGCCTTCCGTAGACTCGCCCTATGACTTCGACCACATCATCTGCGCCCCAGCCCGCTGACTTCGTCGAACAGGCGAAGCGACGTCTGCCCGACATGCTCGCCGACATCGAACGGGTCATCTCCATCGAGACCCCCTCACACGACAAGGCGGCCGTGGCCGCAGGAGCACGGGACTTCGCCGCGCTTCT
>Ga0308158_10004142_pt1 | contig 12364 bp, 13 predicted proteins | sample PhyBR2_FD_201038 | JGI IMG/M metagenome (GOLD analysis project Ga0308158, IMG submission 201038) | Phyllosphere microbial communities from UC Gill Tract Community Farm, Albany, California, United States - DLSLB.R2 | ecosystem: Host-associated > Plants > Phyllosphere > Unclassified | place: USA...
CAATCGAGACAGTGTATCCGGCGATTACCGATCACGAGGGGCTTGCTGCCTACGCGGCACGAGGAGACCGCGACGGATTCACCGGGATGATGGCGATCCACCCGGTGCAGGTCGCCATCATCAACGCTGCCTTCACCCCCGACGCGGAGGCAGTCGCGCGCGCTAAGGCAATCGTGGCGGCCTTTACCGCATCGCCTGGTGTCGGCGCGCTGCAATTTGAAGGGCGGATGATCGACGCTCCTCACCTTCGACAAGCAATGGCCGTTCTCGAGCAAAAGAGAAACCGATGAGCAAGCTATTCCCGAACGCCACCCTCGCCCTCAAGGGGCTACTGACTGAGGGCATGACGATCTGCGCGGGAGGATTTGGTCTCTGCGGTATCCCGGAACGGTTGATCGATGCGATTGAGGCGTCGGGGGTTAAAAACCTGACGATTGCCAGCAACAATGCCGGCATAGACGGGCAAGGGCTCGGCAAGCTGCTGCGGACACGGCAGGTGAAGAAAATGATCAGTTCGTATGTCGGCGAGAACAAAGAATTCGAGCGTCAGTATCTCAGCGGCGAACTCGAAGTCGAATTCTGCCCGCAGGGCACGCTGGCGGAGCGCTGCCGGGCAGGCGGTGCAGGCATCCCTGGCTTTTACACGAAGACAGGCGTCGGCACCCTGGTAGCCGAGGGCAAAGAGGTGAAGAGCTTCGACGGCGAAGACTTTATCCTCGAGCGCGGGATCCGCGCCGACCTCGCCATCATCAAAGGCTGGAAGGCCGATGAGACGGGCAACCTTATTTTCCGCAAGACAGCACGCAACTTCAACCAGCCGATGGCAACTGCGGGCAGGGTGTGTGTCGCGGAAGTGGAGGAAATCGTGCCGGTCGGCAACTTCGATCCGGACTCTATACATTTGCCCGGCATCTATGTGCAGCGGCTGATCCTGGGTGCGCCGTACGACAAAAAGATCGAGTTTCGCACTGTTCGCGAAAGGGAGGGCGCATAATGGCTTGGGACCGCAACCAGATCGCTGCGCGGGCCGCGCGCGAATTGCAGGATGGCTTCTACGTTAACCTTGGTATCGGTATTCCGACGCTGGTCGCCAACAATATCCCGGAGGGCGTCACAGTGACGCTACAGTCGGAAAACGGGATGCTGGGTATCGGCCCCTTTCCCTACGACGACGAGGTCGATCCCGACCTGATCAACGCCGGCAAGCAGACGATTTCCGAACTGCCCAGCTCTTCCTATTTTAGTTCCTCGGATAGTTTTGCGATGATCCGCGGCGGGCATATCGACCTGACAGTGCTCGGTGCAATGGAGGTGAGCGAAGGCGGCGACATCGCCAACTGGATGATCCCGGGCAAGATGATCAAGGGCATGGGCGGTGCAATGGATCTCGTCGCTGGGGTCAAGAAGATCATCGTGGTCATGGATCACAATGCCAAGGACGGCACCCCGAAGTTCATACCTGAATGCACGTTGCCGCTGACGGGTAAGAATGTCGTAGACATGATCGTGACCGACCTCGCAGTGTTCAAGCGATCGGATCACCGTTCACCCTTCGAACTTCTGGAATGTGCGCCAGGCGTCACAGTCGAGGATGTCGCGCGCTCTACGACAGCGCATTTCGTCTGCAGCCAGTAGTATAGGACCGCATCATGATCGATATCGTCATTACTGCTGCAAAGCGCACCCCGGTTGGGAGCTTTCTTGGCGTGTTCGCAACCACTACCGCACACGAGCTTGGTCGCACTGCGATCGAGGCTGCGCTCAAACAGGCGGGCGTTTCTGGCGAGGACGTCTCGGAAGTCATCCTGGGGCAGGTGCTGACTGCAGCGCAGGGCCAGAACCCTGCCCGTCAAGCGGCGATGGCAGCGGGAGTGCCAAAGGAAATCCCCGCGTGGGGCGTTAACCAGCTCTGCGGGTCAGGCCTGCGTGCAGTTGCTCTTGCCGCTCAAGCAATCGCGACGGGCGATGCAACTATTGTTGTTGCGGGCGGCCAAGAGTCCATGTCGATGTCCGCACATGCCCAACAGATCCGCAGCGGTCAGAAAATGGGAGATCTCAGCCTCGTCGACACGATGGTAAAGGATGGGCTGACCGACGCCTTCAATGGCTACCATATGGGGATCACGGCTGAGAATCTGGCCGAGCGATACCAGGTGACGCGCGCAGATCAGGATGCCTTTTCCGTTCGCTCGCAAAACCTGGCGGAGGCTGCGCGGAACACAGGTCGTTTCAAGGACGAGATTGCACCCGTCACCGTCAAGGGCCGCAAGGGCGAGACGATCGTTGCTGACGACGAATATATACGTAGCGGCGTGACGATTGAGAGCATCGCTGGAGTTCGGCCTGCCTTCAAAAAGGGCGGCACCGTCACCGCCGCTAACGCCAGCGGCCTGAACGACGGTGCCGCAGCGCTAGTGATGATGAGCCGGGAGGAGGCCGAACGCCGCAATTCACCGATCTTGGCGACTATCAGGAGTTGGGCATCAGTGGGCGTAGATCCGTCCATCATGGGCATTGGTCCTGTTCCTGCATCTATTCGCGCGTTGCAGAAGGCAGGATGGACGCTCGGGGAACTGGATCTGATCGAGGCAAATGAAGCCTTTGCCGCACAGGCGCTCTCAGTTGGCAAAGAACTCGGCTGGGATGCCGACAAGGTCAATGTAAATGGCGGAGCGATTGCGATCGGCCACCCCATAGGCGCAAGTGGTGCCCGCGTTCTGACGACGCTGATCTACGAGATGGTCAAGCGTGACGTGAAGAAGGGGTTGGCGACGCTGTGCATCGGTGGGGGCATGGGCATTGCAATGTGCATCGAGCGCTGAGCGATGACATACCCTTCGAGCTCCACGCCGGGGAACGAGGCTAGCTGACAAGATTTCGAAGAAGGATACGAGCATGAGCGAGACCGCAACCCTCAAGGTCGACGGCAATGATTTCGAGTATCCAGTGATGTCCGGAACGGTGGGACCCGACGTCGTCGATATCCGCAAGCTGTACGCGCAGACGGACAATTTCACCTATGATCCGGGTTTTACCTCGACGGCGTCGTGCCAATCGAAGCTGACCTATATCGATGGTGACGCCGGGACGCTTCTACACCGCGGCTACACGATCGGCGAACTGGCCGAACAGTCGAACTTCATGGAAGTCGCCTATCTCCTGCTCAACGGCGAACTCCCAAGCGCGGAAGAGTTGGAGAATTTCTCGACCAAGATCACCCGCCACACGATGGTGCACGAGCAACTCGCGCAGTTTTTCCGTGGCTTCCGCCGCGACGCGCATCCGATGGCGATCCTGTGCGGCGTCGTCGGGGCGCTGTCGGCGTTCTATCACGACTTGACCAACATCCACGATCCGGCCCAACGCGCCATCACGTCGCAACGCCTGATCGCCAAGATGCCGACGATCGCCGCGATGGCGTACAAGTACAGCGTCGGCCAGCCGTTCGTCTATCCGGACAACACGCTGAGCTACACAGGAAACTTCCTGCGCATGACGTTCGGCGTACCGGCCGAGAAGTATGTCGTGAACCCGATCGTTGAAAAGGCAATGGACCGCATCTTCATCCTCCATGCCGATCACGAGCAGAACGCGTCGACCTCGACCGTCCGTCTCGCCGGCTCGTCGGGTGCCAACCCGTTCGCGTGCATCGCGGCGGGCATCGCCTGCCTGTGGGGCCCCGCACACGGCGGCGCGAACGAAGCCGCGCTCAACATGCTGCATGAGATCGGCACAGTCGACCGGATCCCCGAGTATATCGCCCGCGCCAAGGACAAGAACGATCCGTTCCGCCTGATGGGCTTCGGTCACCGCGTCTACAAGAATTACGATCCGCGCGCGACCGTCATGCAGACGACCGTCAAGGAAGTACTCGGCGAGTTGGGCGTCACCGACCCTGTGTTCGACGTGGCGATCGAGCTTGAGCGTCTTGCGCTGAGCGATCCGTACTTCATCGAGAAGAAGCTCTTCCCGAACGTCGATTTCTATTCGGGTGTGATCCTGTCGGCGATCGGCTTCCCGACGTCGATGTTCACGGTCCTCTTCGCGCTCGCCCGCACCGTCGGCTGGGTTGCGCAGTGGAACGAGATGATCACCGATCCCGAGCAGAAGATCGGCCGTCCGCGGCAGCTCTACAGCGGCCCGACGCAGCGTGACTACGTCCCGATAGACGCACGTTAAGATGTGCGGGCTGTTCTTGTTATAAATAGTTAGCTTGGCGATCAAGGGAGGCCTCGCGTCGAAGATTATGGTCGCTTAATCTCGTCTGCCACATTCGCCGCAACCTTTATCAGGCAGTTCATGAACGATATTTGTAGTTTCGTCGGAATCTGATCGCGGCGCGTTATTGCGCCGATCGTCCTCATGGTATCAGGTATGCAGGAGCCGATTCTCACTAGCGTGCCGGAATCGATCTCAGCGCTCACCTGATCCTTCGAAAGAAGGGTCATGAAGTCGCTACGTACCAGGACGCCGCGGATGAGCGCAACGGATCCGCACTGTATGGGTGTCTCTGGACGTACCATCCCGGACTGGTCGAACATCTTCTGCCATCGATCAAGTAAGCCGGAAGCCCGGCGGGCCACTATCCATGGGTAGGCCGCCAGTTCCTCAAAGCCGGCAACGCCGCGAGCGAGTGGATGCTAGGCCCGCCCGATGATGGTGAGACGATCATCGAAAAGTGGTTCCTGTAGAAGGTCCGTCCCGGGGTGCTCGCGAAGCGCGCCGATGAGGATGTCGATCTTGCCGCTGCGGAGGAGTTCAACTAGCTCGAGGTACGAACCCTCCAGAACGTCGACCGTTATACCCGGTTGCTCGCGCAGTAGATTCGCCAGCGTCGCTGGCAGCAGCAGAGAGCGCGACAGCGCCATCGCGCCGACGGAGAGATGGCCACCGTGATCCGCGGTTTCCTAAAGTGCGGCGGCAAGTTCTGCGATGCCGATCATGAAACTCCGTGCGAGCCTCGATCCCGCACGCGTGAGCTCCACGCCTCGGCCGCTTTGCTCAACGAGACTGGCGTCCGACAGCGCTTCCAAGCCGCGAACGGCACGGTGCAGCGATGGCGCGGAAATGCCGGCCAATCGGCAGGCGCCACCGGTTCATCGCCAACCAAAGTCAGAAGAGTGCGATCAGCGCGTCGGCTGGAACGCCGAGGGCACGAGCAAGCTTGTCCCGTACCTGACTACCGCTGTTCAGCCCGCGCTCGATGCTGGACAGTCCCGTTGAACTTACTCCGGCGGCCTGCGCGAGCGAGATGCGCGTCATCCCCCGGAACGTTCGCCAAGCAGCCGTGGGCGAGGACCCGCCAAGCAGCGCATAGACGACGTCGATGGGGTAACGGGTTTCGCGGGCGACGCGTACCGCTGCATTGGTGAATTCGGTCGAGGAGAGCGTGGCTTTCACCTCCCAAAGATCATCGAGCTGTCGTCGGGTCATCGGATTGACGTCGATGTATTCCAGGTTCACCGATCCGTCCTTCATGACTTGGTTAGATGGATATTGCCAACAGGGTATTCCTCATCCTTTCCGTAGAGGGTCCAGTCGCCCAAGCGAACCGGTGTCATCAGGAGAACGGCTTGCGCGTCGGACAGGAGGCAATTGGAAGCGGCCCGCGCAGATCGGCTGTAACCCGGGCGGAGGGAAGCCGGATGCACGGCAGCTAATGCGTCTGCGGATATGATTCACCTGGTGCCTGTACCGTTGTACGCAGAAAATCGAACCACGGATTGGGCCCAGCCAGCGACAGAAAGGCCGACCACCGCAAATGAAAATACGTGTCCGGATCGTCCTCGCCGAGTGAATGTAGTTGATCGGTCAACCGGTTCCTCCGTTCAAAGCTGATCACCAGATCGAACAGGAGCAGGGTAAGGCGTGGCAAACTGCCAGAGCCGATCATACCCTCGTCCTGCGCTTCCGCAATTAGGCTGCAACTCTGGTCAAATAACCGTTGATACCATTCCTCATATCGACGGCTTATCACTGGATCGTTCGCCGCTTCAAAGGCGACGAAACGCCGAAACGCCTGAGTCTCCGGCGTGCTGATGAAGTCAAAAATAGACTTGATCCATCGCTTCAGGCGATCGAGGGCGGTGCTGGAAGACAGCTCGTCATTGTCATGTTGCTCCATGCCCCTCAGCAAACGATCGATTTCGCAGCTCACTGCAGCGTCGATTAAGCCTGCCTTGCTCTTGAAGTGACGATAGATCGTCCGTTTGGTAACGTTGATCTGTTCGGCCAACTTATCCACCGACAGACCTTCAGACCCTACCGTTCGCAAGGCGATCAGCGTTTGTTGCAGGATATTCTCACGCAACGCGGTAGATTCGTCAGTGGTCGGTCGTCCAGTCCGACGTTCCGGAATACTCGCCATCGAACTCTCCCTACGGCCATCCGGCGCGCCAACCGGTTAAGACAGTCGTTATGATTTATGCGGCCGTGACATGCAGAGCCGATTGGCACCGTAGCGGCCTAATAGAATTGGTGAAACGAACGTCGCGTTACTTCTGGGTGGACGCATTCAGAATGGTGAGGCGTCAACCCGCAGGCTTTGCCGCTGGGTCGGCCCAGCCAAGCCCCAATGCCTTCTGAACCGCGACATAGCTGAGGGTAAGCTGCGCCGTCGCTTGGGCAACCGAGAGCGTTGCCGAATAGCGTTGCCGTTCAATATCCAGCTGATCGATAACAGTGCTGGTCCCGGCCTGCACACGCAAGGCGTTAAGCTGAGCAGATCGCGTGGCAGCACGCTCGGCTGCAATCAGCTGAAGGAGTTGCTGCCGTCGGTTGCCGAACTGAGACAGGCTGGTCTCCGCGTCCTGCAGCGCCTCAAGCACCACTTGACGATATTGCGCGTCCGCAATGTCACGTTGCGCCTCTGCCTGACGGACCATGGCTCGGTTCCGGCCGAAATCCAGAAAAGACCAGCTAAGCCTGGGTGCCAGCAGCGCTGTGAACTTGTCAGGGTCCACCACATCCCCAAGCGACGTTCCGCCAAGCCCTAGCAGCCCAGTGAAGCTTATGTTCGGATACATCCTGGACTTGTTGACACCGATCTGCGCTGAGCTGGCGGCAAGCGCGCGTTCCGCCGATCGGATATCGGGTCGATGCGCAATCACGGTTGCTGGATCCCCGATCGGTACGCTGGCGGGCGGCAGGGGAACGGGTGCCTTGGTGGCCAGTGTAGCGTCCAGTGCGCCGGGAGCGCGCCCGGTAAGTACCGCGAGCTGATTGCGATACTCATCGAGCTGCGCACCCAGCGGGAGGTTCTGAGCGTCGGTCTGGTTGAGTTGGCTCTGCAATCGCTGAACATCGAGCTCGGTGGCCGTACCTCCCGCATATCGTCGGCGGGTTAGAGCCAGTGCCTGTTGTTGAAGCTTTGTCGATTGCGCGTTCAGGTCCGCCCGTCGCTGAACGTCACGTACGTTGACATAGGCCTGCGCGACCTCGGCCGACAGACTCACCTGAGCGTCGGCGAGGTCGGCAAAGCGTTGTGCTACCGTGGCCCTCGCTCCCTCGACGCCGCGACGCCCGGCGCCAAACAGGTCAGGCTCCCACGAGGCGGTGGTGCCGAGATTGAAGAAGTCGACCGATGTGCTTGTGGTCCCTTGCGTGTCCGTTCCGTCACTGCCGCCCCCCGACCCGCTCGCAATGTCGATCCCAGGCACCTTGGCGTGGATGTAGCTGGCCGATGCGCTTACCGATGGCAGCTGGTTCACCTGTTGCGTTCGCAGCTCGGCGCGCGCTTGGCGGATCGTTGCCTGTGCCACGTCGATCTGCGGGCTGTGCGCTAGCGCATCGTCAACAAGCGCAATAAGCGTCGAGTCACCCAAGGCTTCCCACCAGCGGGCGAGACCTGGCGTAGGCGTAAAGGCTGGGTCACCAGCACGGACAAAAGTGCCGCGCGCGACAGCATCTGCCGCAGCTCGTGGAGGGCCCCCATAGTTCGGCCCAACTGTGCAGCCGGCCAGCAAGGCTGGGGCGACGACGAGGGCAGAGGCTAAAAGGATGGTCTGTTTCATCATCAGTGCACCGCAGCCGGTTTGACGTTCTTGGGGAGGGGCCGTAGGAACAGGACGAGCGGGATGACCGCCAAAGTCGCGACGCCCATCAGCCAGAAGATATCGTTGTATGTCATCACGAACGCCTGGCCCGTGATTTGCTGTTCGAGCTGTCTGGCCGCGGTGGTAAGGCCGCCATTGGCGTTCACATAATGCTGCACGTCATAGGAATTCGCGCTCAGCGACTCTTCCAGGCGCCGTTCATGCAGCCATAACCGTTTTTCCTGCAGGATCGAGATCGCCGCCAGCGCGAAGCTGCCACCCATGTTGCGCATCGCGTTGAACAATCCGGACGCGTCGCCCGCGTCTTCGCGCGGGACCGACTGCACCACGGCCTGGCTCAGAAACATGAAGCTGAGGATCTGGCCGAAGCCGCGCATAAGTTGGCCGGCGGTGAAATCATGTCCTACCGACTCGATATTGAGCTGTGCGTTTATCAAAGCCGAACCGCCCATCAGCAACAATCCGCTCGCTACGGCCAGCCGGATATCAAGTCGCGCCAGCAGAATGGGGATCACCGCCATCATGAACAGACTGGGGATGCCTGATATCATGACGACGATGCCCGACTGTAGCGCGTTGTAGCCGGCCACGTTGGAAAGGAATTGGGGGATGACATAGGAGGTGCCGTAGAGCGCGACACCGACGAACACGCCCATGATCGCGACTGAACCGAACTGCCGGTCCAACAGCAGCGAGAGCTTGATGACCGGCCGCGAGGCGAGCCTCTGCCCGGCGAACAGACAAATAAAGCCGGCTACGCTGATCGCGGTCATAATCTGGATCATGGACGAGTCGAACCATTGCTCGCGCTGCCCTTCCTCTAGCACCACCGTCATGCCGCCAAGGCCAAAGGCCAGGCCGGCGATACCGAGCCAGTCGGCCTTTGCAAGTTCGCCGAGCTGGGGCTTTTCGTGCGGCAGGCCTAGCAGCAGCAGGATCACCAGGCCGGCGCAGAGCGGGACGTTGAGAAAGAAGGCGTAATGCCAGCTGATGTTCTCAGCTAGCCAACCGCCAATTACCGGCCCGATGACCGGGCCCATGATCGCGGTCACGCCGAACATTGCGGTGCCGATGGGTTGCTGACTGCGCGGCAGTCTCTGCGCAATAATCGTCTGCGCCGTGGGGATTAGCACCCCGCCGGTGATGCCTTGCCCGGCCCGGCCGACGATCATCATGACGAGGCTGGTCGACGTGCCGCACACGATCGAAAAGAGCGTGAACAGGATCGTGGATCCTAGCAGGAGCGTGCGCAAGCCGAGCATACGCACCAGCCAGCCCGACAGCGGGATAACGATAATCTCGGCGATCAGGTAGGCTGAAGAAATCCACGTGCCCTCGGTGCCGCTCGCGCCAATTTCCCCCTGGATGGTGGGTAGTGCCGAATTGACGATGGAGATGTCCAGCGTTGCCATCAGCGCGCCCAGCGTACCAGCGAGCACCGCTAGCCATGCAGCGGTATCAGCCTTCTCCTCGCCGCCGGACGCGTTTGCCTTGGATCCGGCTCCCGCCGCAGCCGCCACGTCAGTGCCGCTGACCCAGCTGTTCCTGCTGGTCCTCGATGCGATCGAGATCACCCTTCGCGCCGATCGTGTCCACTGTCACGTTGACCGACAGACCAGGCACCAGCAGCTTCCAGGCGTCGGGCGATGCCTCGATGGCAATGCGAACAGGCACGCGCTGGACGATTTTGGTGAAATTGCCCGTCGCGTTGCTGGGTGGGATCAAGGAAAACTGAGAGCCCGTCCCGGGCGAAACGCTCTGTACCCGTCCACGCAGCTTGATGCCCTCAAGCGCATCCACTTCAATCGTCGCCGGCTGCCCCACGCGCATCAGGCCGATCTGCGTTTCCTTGAAATTGGACGTGACGTATAGCTTGCTCAGCGGAACCAGCGACATCAGTCGGGTGCCGGATTGCGCATATTGTCCCACGGTCACCGATTTGTTGCCGATGCGGCCGGCCGCGGCAGCGCGGATGAGCGTAGCGCCCACGTCAACATTAGCAGCAGCCAGTTGCGCGCGAGCGCCCTGCGCCTGCGCGTCTGCCTGGCGGATCTGCGCGAGGAACGTGCCGATCCGCCGTTGCTGCATGACAACCTGCGCGGCCGTTGCGCGGGCGTTCTCGTTTGACTGACCTGCAGTTGCGCTGAGCTGTGCCAATTGCGAGCGCGTTTCGGCACCGGCCGCAGCCAGCGGGGCATAACGAGACACCTCACCTGCATCATAGCGTGCCTTGACCTGGTTAGAGGCAAACTGGGCGCGGGTCTGGGCAATCGTCGCATATTGTTCACGAATGGAGGCACGTGCGCTGTCTGCGCTTGCCTGCGCCTCGGCGATCTGCGCTTGCGCCTGAGAGGCTTGCGCCTGATAGTCTCGGGCATCGATCCGGACCAGAGGCTGACCAGCCTTTACCTCTTGATTATCAGCGACAAAGACCTGAGCAATGTAGCCGTTGATTTTGGGTGCAATAGTGATCGCGTCGACCTGAATGTACGCATCATTTGTTTCCTGAGCGTACTTTCCAACCGTCTGATGGTGAACGAACCAGATCACCACCGCGACGACAACGACGATTGCAATCAGCAGCAGAATGATCTTCGCGCGGCCGCTGAGCTTTTTTTTGGGTTTCTCCGCGTCGTCTCTCCCGGCTTCCTGCTGATTATCGGCAGCTTTGCGAGAACCCTCTCCGCTCGGATCCTTGTCGGACTGGTCGTCAGGGGGCGAAGTTTCTTCGTTCATGCGAACACTCGATCTGGAATGGCGTGGTCGTGATCCGGCCAGATGGTTGCGCAGTGCACCGCGTCTTGTTGGTGCGGTACCGGCTATGACCGAGCCTGCCCAATCATACGGTAGCCGACGCCCCCACGACCTCGATTGTGAGTTTGGAGGCGGGATGGTCCGCACGACGGTAGTCACGCTCATGGCCTTGTTTGCTACAGCAACCGATCAACCTGAGGGATAGTATCCTATCCCGTATAATTACCGCGAATTCCGAGGTCAATGATAAACGCAGGGCTACCCTTAGCTCGCGTTGCGGACCGCCCCCTCTGCCGGTCTTGTTGTGAGGTGGCCCCCTAAATGACCTGACAGGGCCCCGCTATTAGATAAGAGTGAGGCATATGACTGACGGTACGACCAGGCGTTACAACGATGGCGAGGTTCTCTCCGGTGTTCAGCGCCGGAGACGGTGGACACCGGAGGAAAAGGTCCGGATTGTCGAAGAGACGTATCTACCGGGGATTAGCGTGTCGTTCGTCGCCCGCCGGCACGGCATCGGTGGCAGTCAGATCTTCACCTGGCGGCGCTTGATGGCGCAGGGCGCGCTGACCGCTGCGACAGCGGGCGAAGAAGTGGTGCCGGCGTCCGAATACCGCGCGCTCGAGCAGCAGGTGCGCGAACTACACCGGCTGCTCGGCAAGAAGGCCATGGAGACGAGCTGCTCCGCGAGGCCGTGTCCCGGGCCGCAGGCCCAAAAAAACTGCTGTTGCGCTCGACCTCGTTGCCGCGGGATGGACGGTGAGCGCGGTGTCAGGCGCGGTCGGCATCGCTCGCCCACACCTGTCCGCAATGCGCCATCGCCCAGCGTCACGACCACGCGGACGACCGCCGCTGCCGGATGTTGAGCTGGTCGCCGACATCCGCGCGCTCGTCGCTGATCTGCCGACCTATGGCTATCGCCACGTTCATGCTCTGCTGCGCCGGCAGGCCAAAAAGACCGGGCGCGAAGCGCCCAATCCGAAGCGCGTTTACCGCGTCATGAAGGTGCACGGGCTGCTGCTACAGCGAGACGGCGAACGCCGCGAGGAACGACGTCACGATGGCCGGGTCGCCGTTGACCTCCGCAACACTCGCTGGTGCTCCGACGGTTTGGAGATTACCGGCGACAATGGCGAGAAGGTGCGTGTCGCATTCGGGCTCGACTGCTGCGATCGCGAGGCGATGGGACACGTGGCGACAACGGGCGGCATCACCGCAGAAGACGTCCAGGACTTGATGGTCGCCACGCTCGAGCATCGCTACGGTCAGGTGAACCGCGTACCGGAACCGATCGAGTGGCTCACCGATAACGGCAGCTGCTACTGAGCAGCCCCCACCGGGTGGTCCGGGTAGATAGTTAGTGCATTGTGACCTCCGCCGCCATTGTCGGGCGTAGGTGGAGCGAAGCGGAGCCGGAGGCCGGCAATGGTGGTGTCGCCGCGGCTGGCGCCGGAGGTCGATAGCCCAGACTGCTGTGTGGTCGGATGGTGTTATAGTGACGCCGCCACGCCTCGATCAGCACCCTTGCCTCGGCGAGGCTGTAGAAGATCTCGCCG
>Ga0308158_10004143_pt1 | contig 12361 bp, 13 predicted proteins | sample PhyBR2_FD_201038 | JGI IMG/M metagenome (GOLD analysis project Ga0308158, IMG submission 201038) | Phyllosphere microbial communities from UC Gill Tract Community Farm, Albany, California, United States - DLSLB.R2 | ecosystem: Host-associated > Plants > Phyllosphere > Unclassified | place: USA...
AAGCGCTGTGGCCGTTGTGCCACCGCACGGGCGTCGCGCCGACCTTCCGCCTTGACGACTGGTCGCATTACGTGGCCGTCAACCGCCGCTTTGCCGACGCCGTGATTGCCGAAGCCGCGAGCGAGCGGCCCGTGGTGCTGGTGCAGGACTACCACCTGGCGCTGGTGCCGCAGATGGTGCGCGAGCAGTTGCCGGACGCCGTCATCATCCTGTTCTGGCACATTCCGTTCCCGACGCCGCAGACCCTGGCCACGTTCCCATGGGCGCAGCAGATGATGGCGGGCTCGCTGGCCAGCACCGTGATGGGTCTGCAAACGCCGGCCGATCTGACCAACTTCAGCCTGGCGCGCGCTGCCATTCCCGGCGTCCAGGGCCGCGGCGCAGCGCATGCCGGCGCCTATCCGATCTCGATCGCGTGGCCGGCGAGGGATGATGTGGCCACGCCCGGCATCCGTGACGCGGTGGGCAGCCAGTTCGGCATCGCGCCTGGCGTGCGATTGCTGGTCGGTGTCGATCGCATGGATTACACGAAAGGCCTGAGCGAGCGCCTGCAGGCTTTCGAGCTGCTGCTCGAGCGCCGGCCCGACTTGCGTGGGCAGGTGACGCTGCTGCAGATCGGCGCGCCATGCCGCTCGGCGCTGGCCGCGTACCAAACGATCACGCGCGACGTGGTTGCGCTCACGCAGCGCATCAACGCACGCTTTGGCAAGGATGACTGGCAGCCGGTCGTGCTGCATGCGAAAAGCGCGGATGCAGCCACCGTCACCGCGTGCTATCGCGCGGCCGACGTGTGCCTCGTCACGAGCCTGCATGACGGGATGAACCTGGTGGCGAAGGAATTCGTGGCGGCGCGTACCGACCTGCGCGGCGCGCTGGTGCTCAGCAGCCAGGCTGGCGCTGCCGCTGAACTGCATCAGGCGCTGATCGTCGATCCGCGCGACATCGCCGGCATGGCCCGCGCCATTGAGCGTGCGCTGGACATGCCGCTCGACGAGCAGACCCGGCGCCTGCGCGCGATGCGCGGCGTCGTCAGTCAATACACGGTGTTCCGCTGGGCGGCGCAGTTGCTGGTGGATGGCATGTGCATCGAGGCGAGCCGCCGGATCACGCGTGTCCCCACACACGCTTGTTTGCGTTGACCGGGTAACGATACACCCCTGTCAACACTCAGGTCGTTGACAGGGGCACTTCCATCTCGCACGTTACGGCCAGCAGCGTATCCCCGAAGCCACCGCGCGCCCGCGCATCCAGTCTGGCGCTGGTGAACACGCGCGGCAGCGCGCTCCAGGCGAAGCGGGCGCCCGACAGTTCCAGCGCCCGTACCAGCAGCACGTCTTCATGGCAGGCCACTGCCGCAAAACCTCCTGCCGCCTGGTAGGCCAGCGCGCACACACCCAGGTTCGCGCCGTGGATATGGCGATGATCCTCGCGGTCATGATAGGTGCGGGCGAAATGCTCGCGCAGCAGTTGCGCCTTGTCCGCGTGGGGCGACCAATCATCGACCGCCACCGAGCCACAGACGACGTCTGCGCCCAGTGTGACCTGCACAGCCAGCCATTGTGGCGAGACGCGCGTGTCGGCGTCGGTGAACGCGAGCCAGCGCGCCTCGGCTGCGATCAGGTGCAGGGCGCCAGCAGCACGCGCGCTGCCAACCTGGCGCGATGAGATTTCCAGTGCGTCTAGCCGGCACCCGGCCAGCGCGAACGCCGTCTGCCATTCGCGCACGATCGCAGCCGAGCCGTCGTCGCAGGCATCGAGCACGACACACACCATGACCGGTTCACCGGCCAGTTGCGGATGCGTCGCTGCCCGCAGGACGGCCTGCAGGCAGGCGCCAAGGCACGCTTCTTCGTTATGGGCGGGGATGGCGACGCCGATCATGCGCGTTCTCCCTGCAGCGGTGCTACCGGACGCCAGACATCGAGCACGAACGCCTCGTCGCGATGGTGCAGCGAGCGGCGCAGGCCGGGCAGCGCGTCGGCAATCGCGTGCACGGTCGCCGTCGGCGTGATGCGGTCGTCGAAGTCGTGCAGGTAGTGGCACAGCACCAGTTCGCCGTCCGGCGCCAGGTTCGCTGCAGCACCCGCCAGCATCGACGCGATCGCCTCTTCGTCGAAGTAATACAGCAGTTCGCTGAGCACGATCAGGTCGAACGTGTCGTCCAGCGGCCAGTCGGCCGGAAGGCGGCGTGTTTCAAAACGAATGCCGCGCGCGGTGGCGTCGGGTATGCGGCGCCGTGCAGCGTCCAGCGCACTGGTGGCGCCGTCGCATGCCAGCAGGCGGTCGCAACGTTCGGCCAGCGCCATGCTCATTTCACCGTTGCCGCAGCCAGGCTCGAACGCGCTGCGGTAGCGCGGTTTGCCAAGGCTGGCGAGCAGGATCGCGCGTTTGCGCTGTTCATACCAGGCGCCGCGCACGTCCCACGGATCGTCCGACTGGGCGTACAGGGTTTCGAAATGGGCCAGGGGTTGGGGGTCACGCATGGTCGGGGAAGTAAATTTCAAAAGGATGCAGGACGCGTTCCATCGCAAACGCGGGCAGGATGGGCGCTGCGCCGCTGCTGGCGTCGCCCTCGATCTGGCTGTGGAAGCACCCGAGGGCGGCGCGCTTGCGCGCCAGCGCGTCGGCCGGCACCGGCAGTTTGCGCGCCTGCGCCAGAGGCATGGCATCGTCGCCCGGTGCGCTCCAGTGCCAGCCCCAGACCGGCGCCTGCAGCACGCGGGCGCCGCGCTGGCGGGCAACGGCGCTGCACGCCAGCGCCGTCGATTCGTGGTCCGGGTGGCCGTCGAAGCGCCAGGTGGTGATGACGATGTCGCCCGGCGCGATGATCGCGGCCAGCTGGCGCTGCAGTTCAGGCGTGGCGGCCGTCACGCCACCGTCCGGAATATGCAGGCGCAGCACATGGTCTGCGTCGATGCCCAGGTGGGCCAGGGCGGCGTCCGTTTCGTCGGTTCGCGCCTGGCGCAGGCGCTCCGGTGGCCACGCAGGCGAACCGGGATGGCTGGCTTCACCATCGGTGACGGCGACGATCAGCGGCGCGTCACCCCGCGCGGCGACCAGTTGCAGCAAGGCGCCGCAGGTCAGGATTTCGTCGTCGGGATGGGGCGCGACCACGACGACGCGCGCGCCGGGTGGTACCAACGCATCGAGCGTGGTTGGCTCGACCGCGGCGAGCGCAGCGTCGCGCGCCCAGTCGGCCGCTGCCGGGCCCGTGCCGCCAATGTGCCGTGAGCGGTTTACAAGGTCCATGGCGCATTCTCCAAGGCGGCGACCAGCTTGCCGACAGCTTCCTGATCGCGCTCCGCGTGGCTCTGTCGCATGAAAACGGGCAGGTCCGCATACAGCTGCGCGAGCGCGGCCTCCTTGCACAGCGGGCCGGCGCCCAGTGCGCGGCCGACGGCATGCAAGACCGTGTTGGCCGTCGCTTCGACGCTCAGGCGTACTGTCATCGCCGTGCGCATGGCATTCGCGCCCGGTGCGCTGTCGATGGTTGCTGCGGCCTCGCGGATCAGTGCGGCGCAGCCTTGCAGTGCGACCGAGACCTCGCCAAGCTGGGCCAGGCGATGGGGGTCGCTACGCTCGGCCAGCCGTTCACGCAGCGCATCGGCCAGACGCGTGGCGGCACCGAACCAGCATGCGGCCACGCCTGCGCCGCCTTGCCAGAAGCCGGCGCGTTCAACATAGAAGCCCGGGCCTGCCAGCGGCGTGGCGACGACATCGTCAAACCAGACGTCGACGCTGGCCGTGGCGCGCATGCCGACTGCGTTCCAGCCGTCGTTGGTGACGCGCACGCCAGGCTGGCGCAGGTCGACCGCCGCCAGCATCGGGGCGCCGTCGTCATCCCAGCAACTGACCACCGCATGCGTCACGCCATGGGCACCCGAGCACCAGGCCTTGCGACCGCGCAGAATATGTCTGTTATCGATGGCCAGCAGGGCCAGGCGCGCATCGGGTGGTTCCGCACACCAGGTGCCCCAGGTGGCTTGCGGGGTATCGGCCAGCGTGTGCGCCCGGGCTTCGTGCAGGATGGCCACCGCATCCGTATGGCCTTCGAACACCTTCGCCAGGGGCAGGTCATGCGCACCAACGGCGGCGAGTGCCTGCCAGCGGGCCAGCGTTGCACCATGGCCGGGTAACGGGAGGCGTGCATGGCCATCGCGCACGAGTTCGCCCAGCGCCTCGGTGGGGCGCTTGTCAGCAAGGCTGGCGAGCGCACTGCGCAGCGTGGTTAGTGGGGGTGTGACTGAAGCGGCAATCTGCATGGCATCGACGTGTTTTTATTGCAACGATTTGATGCTCGCAGGCGTACATGCATTCCGGCTGTACGCCATTTCACATAGGAAAGAAGTAGGCAATGTGAGCGGGTCATGGTGAACCGGCACTCGTGCTTTGCGTAACGATGCTGCTACAATCCGCCATCTTCCCTCCACGGACAGCGTTGCAATGAACTTCCAGCTCGGCGATATCGGTCAGGTCATCCAACTGGCGATCGCGCCCGTGTTCCTGCTTGCCGGTGTCAGCATCCTGCTGATTCTGCTGACCAACCGGCTTGGCCGCATCATTGATCAGATGCGCTTGTTGGAAGATCGTGCCATCAAGTGCGTCGATGCCGAGTGTGTGGCGGCGCTGAGCGGTCTGCACCGCCGCTCCAGCCTGATCAATATCGCGATTGCCGCCGGCACGCTGTGCGGCCTGCTGGTCTGCCTGGTGATCGCGATGCTGTTTCTTGGCGACGCCACCGGTCTGCCGCTCGTCCATCTGATCGCTGCCAGTTTCATTGGCGCGATGCTTGCCCTGACGACGGGCTTCATCTGCCTGATGCGCGAGGTATCGATGTCGTACCGCCTGATGCGCGAGCAGCAGCTGGTGGCGATGGCCATGTGCGCGGGGCGCGCGGCTTGAGGGACAGGCAGCATAGGCACCTGAATTGAAACTGCTGAAGTTGCGGTTTGTGTTAAGGCGTTAAAAAACCCGCTATGCCGTGATGGCAAGCGGGTTAGTCGCGCGCTGGCGCGGAAAAACTGTCAGCGAATTACTGCATGCCGCCGCTGCTGATGAAATGCTCGCGTGCATAGGCCAGCAGCTGGCCTTCCGATGGATGATCCACGGTTTCGACAGACTTGATCTTGTCGGCAATCGCCGGCATCTTGCTCGTCAGGTAGCTCACGAACGCGGTCTTTTCTTCAGCCGGGCCCACGACCAGAATTTGCTCGCTGTCGGTCAGCGCTGCGGCGATGTCCTTGTAGAACAGCGTGTTGTCGTCACCGTTAACGTGGTTGTCGCCGTGCTTCTGATGCGGATGCGGGTGGGTCGAATGGGTTTTCATCGACTCGGATTCCGACGCATTCTTGTCGAAGTGGATGACTTGGGCTTTGGTGTGGTCGAGCCAGACGACGGTGTTATTCAGGGACATGGTTGCTTTCATAATGAAGTGTGGATTGAGCATAGCGCATGTCCCGTGGTGACTGGGTGCGCTACCACACGCACGTCCTGTCACAGTCGAAGAAACTGAAACTCGACGAATTGCGTTCAACTCCCGATAATATCGAAACTCCTGAAGTTTCGGTATTATGACGGCAGGAGGAATTCAACGATGAGAGCAGATTTCAGACTGGCGCGCATGCTGCACGTCCTGAGCCATATTCACGGCCGCACCAACACCACGAGTTCCGAGGAACTCGCGGTCATGCTCAATACCAATCCCGTGCTCGTGCGCCGGATGATGGGTGGACTGCGCGCCGCAGGGTATGTGACGTCGACGTCCGGGCGCAACGGCGGCTGGGTATTGGCGGTCGATCCCGACGCCATCACGGTGCTCGATGTGTACCAGGCGCTCGAAGAACCCGTGATCTTCGCAATCGGTGCGAATGTCGATCATCCCGGCTGCCCGCAGGAACAGGCAATCAATGGCGCACTCGAAGTGGCCATGGCCCAGGCGGCCGGCACGCTCCTGCGTGAATTCGGACAGGTGCGTTTGTCTGCCTTCATCACGCCGTCGGCAACCTAGGGGGCGCGCATGTCGACGGAGATCGAGATCCATCCCGAAGCCGCAGTGGCGCCCGGTTACCTGGCCAATCACGCCGCGCGCGGGTTCAACCGCGCGGTTGACGATGGTCTGCGCCCGCATGGTCTGACTGAACGCCTTGCGCTGGCGCTGGCATATGAAAGCCGCCGATCTGGCTGAATTGGTCGACCGCGAAATCGATGAAGGTTTTCACGCGCAGCGGCTGATAGTGGCGCGATGGCGTCAGCACGTACAAGTCCTGACTGCGGGCCATCCAGCCTGGCAATACCTGAAGCAGTGCGCCGCTCGACAGCAGATCGTGGATCAGCCAGTCGGGGCAAATGGCAATCCCGCTGTCCAGCACGAGCGCTTCCCGGATCGCCAGCGCATTGTTGACACGGTACCGGCTGCGTACCGGGACCTGGAGCGCCTGATCGCCACCGTGCAGATCGATCGTGGTACCGGGTGTCCACGCAAAGCGGACAAAGTCATGGCCAGTCAGGTCGGACGGCTGCTCTGGCACGCCCCGTTGTTGCAGATACGCGGGCGAGGCCGCAAGAAAGCGCGGGACCGTGGCCAGATGGCGGCCGGTGACATCCGGCGGCAGCGGTCCGCCGAGCCGGAAAGCGATATCGACGCCGTCGGCAACCATATCGATGTAGCGGTCGTCCAGTACCAGTTCGATCTCCACCGCCGGATGCGCCGCCAGAAAGCGCCCGACAATGGCATTGATCCGCAACTGCCCCAGGCCGACAGGCGCATTGATCCGCAGAAGACCCGAGACCTGGCCTGTCATTCCCTGGACGGTGCCGACGGCAGCATCGAAGCCATCAAGCACCAGTTTGGCATCGAGGTAGAACTGCCGCCCCTGGTCGGTTGGCGACATGCCCCTGGTGCTGCGCTGAAACAGCCGCACAGCCAGGTGCTGCTCGAGTTGTGCCAGCAGCTTGCTGACCGTCGGCTGCGTCGTCCCGAGTTCACGCGCTGCCGATGACAGGCTGCCCAGTTCCAGCGTACGTACGAAGGTACGCATGGCGCGCAGAGTATCCATCGATATATTCCTGAATGGAATGAGTGATGTTCGACTTTATCATCTTCCAGCAAGATATCGAATGACCTATCGTGGGTTCTTTACTACTGAGGATACCCATGCGCCACTCCCTATATAACGCAGCTATCTGGGCTGCCATGACCCTTGCAGGCAACGCACTGGCCGAGGACGCACGTACGGATTGGGTGACGTCCTGGTACGCAGCGCCGCAGCCTGGATGGGATAGCCAATTCGTTTTGCCGATGAACGTGCCTGCCGTTCTGGATAATCAGACGGTGCGCGAATACGTTCGCATCAGTGCCGGCGGCAAGCGCATCAAACTGGTGTTCTCGAATCGCTACGGCAAAGCACCTCTGGCAATCGGCGCGGCCAGCGTGATGATGCGCGAAGTGACGCGCGTGGTGACATTCGAAGGCGCGCGCCAGGTGACGATCGCGCCTGGCGCGACGGTGACGAGCGACCCGGTTGCATTGTCGGTCGCGCCGTTGTCACTGCTGGAGGTCATGACCTATCTGCCCAAGCGCACCGCGATTACCGGGTTTCACTGGGGTGCGTCGCAGAATATCAGCATCGCTGCCGGCAATGCGAGCCGGGCGACCGAGTTCTTGAAGACGACGCCGGTCGAAGGGCGCTTGTTTCTCAGTGCCGTGCTGGTTGACGCATTACCGGATAGCCGCACGGTGGTGGCGCTGGGCGACTCCATCACCGATGGCAACGGGTCGACACCGGATGCGGATCGGCGCTGGCCCGATTTCCTCGCGCGCCGGCTGGCGCCGCATGGCATCGCCGTGGCCAATGCCGGCATTTCCGGTGCGCGGCTGCTGAAAGATGGCATGGGCGAGCGCGCGCTGGCGCGATTCGGGCAGGATGTGCTGAGCCAACCCGGGGTGTCGGATGTGATTGTTCTGTTGGGGATCAACGATATCGGCTGGCCTGGCAGTCCATTCGCGCCGGCTGAACCGATGGTGACGCTGGACGAGTTGACAGCGGGTTTTCGCCGGCTTTCGGCCACCGCGCATATCAACGGAATCCGCATTACGGTGGGAACGCCGCCGCCATTCGAGGGCGCGCTGGAGGGAACACCGTTTGCCGGGCATTACAACCCGCAGAAAGAGGCATTGCGCCTGCGGTTGAATGACTGGATCCGGGGCTGTGGCATCTTCGACGGCGTCGTCGACTTCGATGCTGTACTGCGTGATCCGGCACGGCCGCAGCGCATGCGTGTTCAACTTGATTCGGGCGACCATCTGCACCCCGGCGATGCCGGGTATCGGAAGATGGCCGATGCCATCGATATCGACGCCATCGTCGCGCGCGATCTGAAAGCTCGTCGTGACGCTGCTCCGGCGCCGAGTCAATAGCCGGTCTGATCATCCCTTGTCGTCGGTGTTGCGCCCGGGTCTGGCTTCACACGCGTGAGCTTGTAATCGGCCGCAGAGCGCTCAAGCGCCAGGCCAAGCACGTCCTTGAGGTCGTCAGGACTCGCGCCGTTGTCGAGCTGTTGCTTGGCGAACGTGTTGCGCAGCGTGCGGCCGCCGGAGCGCGCCAGGTCCATCCCGGCGCGCTCGAAGGTGGCGCGCATCTGCACGTACACCGTCTTCCTCGTCATTCTGGCGCCGGCTGCATTGGCCGGGAAGACGAACTGGCCAGGGATGGCCAGCGTCTCGCGCTCGGCGAGCCAGGGCAGCAGCTCATCGGCGCCGTCGCGGGGGAGGGTGATCGTGTGTTCGTGGCTGGTGTCATGCTTTTCGTCGGGCGTGATGGTCAGCACGATCGAGCCGTCGAGCGCCTGCTGGCGGCCGATCTCGGACATCAGCAAGCCGATCGCTTCCGACACGCGCAAACCGGCCAGGGCCATGACGACCTGCATGGCACGATCGCGTCGGCGCTTCCAGCCCTCGAACGGGGTACTGGTGCGGCGCTGTGGCGCCTCGGCTGGCAAGGCCGCGAAGAACCGTACCAACTGTTCGTCAGACAATGTGCGGCCGGCGTCATCCCGCGTCATGTGGGCACGATCAATGTGGAGGATGGCGAGCTGCGCCGGGTTGGGGTTGACGTTCAGGTGCTCATAGCAACGCTCAAGGAGCCGCAGGTAACGGTAGGCAATCTTGCTGTTGAGGATGAGTTTCCCCTTGGTGGTGCGGCCAATGAAACGGGCCAGGTCAGTGTGTGTGACTGTGGAGAAGGTGAGGCCTTGTTCAAGCATCCAGCCCGCCACGTTGGCAAACATGAAGTTGTAGATCTTCGCCGATGCTGCAGACGGAATGCGCAACGTGCCATCGGCGGGCAGGCGGCGGCCGGTCTCGGCGAAGGCTGTGGTGGCAACGAATTCCCGGAACGCTTTGATGGGATCACGGTCCCATGAAGTTGGTGTGGACATGGACGATAGGATCAGGTTGGGATGCACCAGACTACCATAAAAACGTAACTAACCAACAGTGATATGCACACTCGCGAATTTATCGACATCCTCGACTCTCTAAAAGGCAGCAACTTCGAAATCAGCCACCAGAAGGACGTTTGATTGCGCCTCGTTGGTCAGCTCTAGTCGGACCGACTAATACAGGGGAGGGGACGAGCACTGAAGTATCTGACAGTGCGTGACTTTGTGTGAGGGTAGGGGCGGGTTATTCAGCTACTATCGATTCGAAACAGGCGTTCTATTTAACCAGGGGGAAGTATGTACCAATGTCCTCGATGTCAGGATCTGTCTCTCTCCAACGCTTCGACGTTATTCATGACGATCAACGGCACTACCACCTGCCCGACGTGCAAGGCGACGCTGCGTATCAAGCACAAGCCGACAAATTACCTGCTTATCGTCTATATGGGTCTTCGCGCGATCTTGTCGTCAGCGCTCCCAGAGGGGTATGACGTCGGGATTCTCGTCGAGTTAAGCGTGATGACTGGCTTGTTTGTGATCCAGTTTCTGTTGATGGAATATGAGGTTGCGAGTCCGGGTACCTTACCGAATTCGTAGAAGGGTTACTCTGGCTGTGCGGGCCTGTGGTCTATTCTGGATGGCAACCGTTCACTAATGCGCTTGAACCTGAGCACACCGGACTGAAAGTCATTCGCCTAAAGCGAAACTCCAGGAATTACAAATAACGGTCATCGGATCAGATCGTCTCTGTCCCAGAGTCGGCGAGGGCACCGTGACTGTTCGTGCTGATCGTTGATTCTGGTAGCAACCAGCATCAACGAAACGAAGACGACGGGTGGGGAATGATCTGTCCGACATACGATCAAGGTCGCAACTCCTGACTACACCGTAGCCGTGCTGGCACTCTTTTATTGATGACCAGGGATGATGCACACTACGTTAGATAGGTAACTAACCAACATAAAAAAAACAACAAGGAAAAACAACCCCGCCAGCAGCGACAGCCACACAACGCAAAGACAAACAGGCTTGCAAGAAGAGGGGCCGGATTGCATCTGTGGCCAGACGTGACTGCAGGAAATACCGGATGACGCGACGCTTCATTCCGTAACGTATCGAGGTACGTTTAATGCAAACGCCATTAATCTTTCTGCACGGCGGCCCCAATCAATGTGTCGGTGCCGGAATTGCTGCGCCCGGATCATCCCGATGTCGTCGTATGCCGAATAGTCAGTTCGACCGATACGACTAGCCCGCTTGCCTTTCATACCAGGCCGTCCTGCCAATAGGCGGGTCGGCACGTGCCCACTAAGCTGATGCGATCCCCAAGGCGTCAGGAGAATCACGTGGCACACAAGAGCAAGGCAGGGCAGGTACTGGCCAGCAGCACGATATCGTTCACGGTCTGTTTCGCGATCTGGATGATGTTCGCAGTGCTTGGCATTCCCATCAAGACGATGCTGAGACTGAATGAAACACAGTTTGGTCTGCTGGCAGCCATGCCGGTACTGAGCGGCTCGCTGGTACGTGTACCGCTGGGCATCTGGTGCGACAAATACGGCGGGCGCATCGTTTTCTTCCTGCTCATGCTCGCCGCAGTGATCCCGATTTACCTGATCGGCAAGGCCACGGCGTACTGGCAGTTCCTGGTGCTCGGCCTGCTCGTGGGCATCGTCGGCGGCTCGTTTTCGGTTGGCACGCCCTATGTGGCGCGTTGGTTTTCGAAAGAGCGCCGCGGCCTGGCCATGGGCATCTTCGGTGCCGGCAACTCGGGCTCCGCGCTGACCAAGTTCGTCGCTCCGGCCGTCATTGCCGCGTACGGCTGGCAGATGCTGCCGACCGTGTACGCGGTGGCCCTGCTGGTGACGGCAATCCTGTTCTGGCTGTGCAGTGCCACCGATCCCACGCACCAGAGCGGCGCCAGCGTGCCGTTCTCCGAGCAGATGAAGGTGCTGAAAGATCCGCGCGTGTGGCGCTATTGCCAGTATTACTCGGTCGTCTTTGGCGGCTATGTGGCACTGGCCTTGTGGATGACCAAATACTATGTCGGCGAATACGGCTTCGACCTGCGCCTGGCAGCCTTGCTGGCGGCGTGCTTTTCGCTCCCGGGCGGCGTGCTGCGCGCGCTGGGTGGCTGGATTGCCGATCGCTACGGCGCCTACAAGGTCACGTGGTGCGTGATGTGGGTGTGCTGGGTCTGCTTTTTCCTGCTGTCCTATCCGCCAACCAGCATGGTCATCAAGACCGTGACAGGCGAGGTGCACCTGAACCTGGCCCTGACGCCGTGGATGTTTACGGGACTGCTGTTTGTCGTCGGCACGGCAATGGCGATTGGCAAGGCATCCGTCTTCAAGTTCATCGGTGACGAGTATGGCGAGAACATCGGCGCCGTGTCCGGCGTCGTCGGTCTTGCGGGTGGCCTCGGTGGCTTCGTTCTGCCGATCCTGTTCGGTGTGCTGCTGGACCTGACCGGTGTCCGGTCGAGCGCCTTCATGCTGCTCTACGGCAGCGTCTGTGTCTCCCTGATCTGGATGTACTTCTCATTCAAGCCCGAATTCAAGCCCGAATCCAAGCCCGATGCTGTTGCGGCGCCCGCCGGCGCCGCCCTGTGCGCGGCCATCTGATTTTCAATCTGCACACTGGAGAACGTCATGAGCAAATATGTCATCAACACCTGGGAACCGGAAAATCCGGCCTTCTGGCACGACAGCGGCAATACAACAGCCAACCGCAATCTGTGGCTGTCCATTCCCGCGCTGGCCCTGGCCTTTGCCATCTGGATGGTGTGGAGCGTGGTGGTGGTCAACCTGCCGGCGATCGGCTTTCAGTACAGCACCAACCAGCTGTTCTGGCTGACCGCATTGCCGGGCCTGTCCGGCGCGACGCTGCGCATTTTCTATTCGTTCATGGTGCCCATCTTCGG
>Ga0308158_10004144_pt1 | contig 12361 bp, 7 predicted proteins | sample PhyBR2_FD_201038 | JGI IMG/M metagenome (GOLD analysis project Ga0308158, IMG submission 201038) | Phyllosphere microbial communities from UC Gill Tract Community Farm, Albany, California, United States - DLSLB.R2 | ecosystem: Host-associated > Plants > Phyllosphere > Unclassified | place: USA...
CGCTGCGCCCATCGCGTCCGGATCAAACTCATTGATTTGGCAGGTGAGCAGGTAACGAGCGACAGCAGCGTCATCGGCATACCTCCAACGGCCGTCACGCCGCCGCAACTCGCTCAAGCAGGCCTCTACGGCCATCCGCAAGTTGGCAGGAACTTGAGCCAGTAACTGCCCATTCAGCTCCGCATACGCACCATCGATCGAGACCTCTTCGAACGTCGCGACGCCAAAAGAATCTTCCGCTGAAGCACGCAGGTCATTCGGCACGAAGACCAGCAACGGGGGGCGAAGCTCATCGTTGGGTAGCGGATTCCGCAGCTCAACCAGCTTGGTGCTGCTGACAGCCATGTCCGGTGCCATCGCTCGCAAGCCTTCGTCCGCCAGCACCACGACGTTCGCTGCCGGCACGGCAGCCCGCAGGCCGCCAGCCAAGCGAATCATTAGCTCCCGATCCAGGTCTGTGACCCGCATGCAATGCCCAAGCTCGCGAGCGGCAAGCAGCTGAGATAGCTTTGGAAGCAGAACCGATTCCAGCGCGGCGTTCAGTTCTTGATTGGTGAGTTCACGCAGTCCCTGACTCATGCGCGCGCTCCTTCGTTTCGTTCTGCAATCGTGTAGCGCGGCACCACGGTCTGAGTCACGTAGGCATCAGACAAATCTCGATAGAAGCCAATCTCGCGCAGGCGTCCGGTAAATGCCTGCACATTGCTGCGCAGTGCCTTCCGTTCGTCGATGGTCGGAGCGCTGAACCCCTCACCGGGCGGCAGCTGATCGATGTAGAGCCCATAACGTTCACGCAAGAACGACAGCAAGTCGTCGATCCGCATCTCGCCGGTGAAGTAGCCCTGGTCCCCACCGGGTCGCAACACTGCGATCTGCAGCAACACTTCCAGCAGGCGACTCTCCAGCGCAAATCGCCGAGGTGCGTTCCGCGCGCGGGTCTGCGCAAGCAGCGCCCCCGACTTGTTCTTCAACATCGTCGCGTCCAAAGACTCGATGATGTACTTCCGATGGAAGGCACCACGCAGAGCCACCAGAATCTCGATGTAGGTCTCGAAGTCCGAGAGCCCCATCTTTGTGATGGCCTCGACCTCTGCATCAAGCCCCGCATCACCCTCAGACAAGGATTCCAGCAGCCCGGCCAGCCGCTCACCAAAGAACTTGTCTCGCTCTTCCGCGAACGGCTTTCCTTGCAGACCGTAGAGTTCACCGACCGAGCAGACGGAATTCAAGGGCCGGATCAGTTTCCCTCTCCGAACGAGGTGCTCAGAAAATTCGTCTAGCTTCTTGGCGACGAAGTACGCTCGCACAAAGCTAGGAATGCGCCGGTAGTAGCCATCTGCGCTGCGCTCTGCCAGCGCTGCTGTAGAGGACTCTGAGCTCCCCGACAGATCAACGAACAAGCCGAGCTTGTAGGGGCAGTCCCCCTGAGGCTCGCGTTGCTCGCGGGGCTTCATAGGGCATGCCGATTCAGCGCACAGCGAGTTGGCGCCCTCCAGCTTTTGCCAGGCAGGCAGCAGCTTCAGCAGGCGAAGGTGATACAGCGCCAAGTGGAACGACAACAGCACCTTCAGGTACTCCACCATCACCGAGCGCGGCATGAAGGGCTTGTAGAACAGCAGTCGCTGAATGTCCTCGGCCATCAGATCGGCTGAGCCGATGCATACAGGCGCGAACCGGTCTCCGCCCGCGCGCGTGTCCGCCGTGTCCTTCCTCTGCGACAGAAAGTGCAGCAGCGTCGCTGTCTCAATGTCTGTCAGCGCCTTGTCGTTCAGCTCTCTTGTGAGCTTGTCGAACCCGTCGAAGAAGAAGCCTTTGAGATGCTCGATCGCCTTGTGGCCGGCGAGGTGGCGCGCGTGGTGTAGCATCTGGTAAAGATGCTGTGCAGCCCCGTAGTCACGCGAGTGCTTCGGATTGCGAAAGCGATAGGTATAGCCATGCAGCGGTCGCGGCCCTGCCACGGCGGCGTTCTTCTTACCTCGGTTCACGATGTCCATCAGGTGGGTTTCCACCCAGCGTTCCACCATGTCCCGGTACTGCGTGAAGCCCAAGAACTTGTCGCTGGCATCCAGGATGTCATCAACGAACTTGTCCACCGTCAGCTCGCGCTTGTCGCGGAAAACACTCGGATAGCCGCCATGCTCCAGCCGCTCGAACAAGCCCGTGAGCACCCGATCCATCTCGATGGTCTTGAAGTCGAGATAGCTGATCTTCGGGAGTCGGAACTCCCTGTCCTTTTTCTGCAATGCCATCAGTTCCCCCTGGCGCCGCTCTCTGCGGCTTCTTCTTGGCGAGCGCCTTTCACCGGACCGTGCAGCAAACGCATCTCCACCCGGCCATCGTCATGGCGGGCCAGGCGGTAGAAGTCGTGCCCCGTGGTGGTCAGTAGGATTTCGCGGTAAGGCTGAGCGTTGAGGCTGTTCTTGAACACGCCAAGGCAGAGATAGAAACCCTGCATCTCTTCAACGCTAGGCCGATAGCCTTCATTCAGCCGCACCAGCATCTCGAACACGTCGAGGTTGATGATCAGCTCGCTGCTGATGGCACCTGCGCCTTGGCCTTGGTACTTCAGCAGCAGACCGGTCGGCAGGTGTTCAACGAAGCGCGCCTTGGCCGCAAAGCCTTGTACCTGCAGCCCAAAGCCCTCCACAGGGAAGAGCCTGTAGCTCCGAACCGTACCGTGTTCGACCTGCCGCAATTGCAAGGCCAAGCTGGCTCCAAGGCGCTCCGGGCGCTGCAGCCCCTCGCCTCGGTTGATGGCATGCAGGATTTCGCTCGTGAGTTCGTCGATGGGTATTTCGCCTCGAACGATCTCCACCATACGTTTGGCGGAGCGATAGGGCAGCATCTTTTCCCAGCTCGCGTCACGCCGCTCAAAGAAATGCTTGCGGCGAGCCATGGCCACGTACTCGCGATGCTTCCGCGCCCGGTGGCGAACTGACGAGTCAGACACGCCACGCGGCAGATCGCCGAACAGGCGCTTCAACACCTCGAAGTCAAACTGCCCTCGGCGCTCGAAGCGGAACAGGGCGCGGTCATCCGGCTGAACAAAGTCCAGGCCTCGGTCGAAGCGGGGTTCCTCCTGCTTGCCAACATCAAGGTCGCTCAGCAACGTCAGCAGCCGGTCCGAGGTGGCCTGCCCGCCCCCCATCCAGCTGTTGAAGTAGAAGCTGCGCGCCACGTCATCGTGCTTGCCTAAGGCGTAGAGCGCATGAATCTCGCCGCAGTCGCGGTTGCCAATCAGCATGAACGACAGCGCTGAACGCAGGTCGCGCATCGTGATGTGCAAGCGCCCGCGCAAGTGCGCCATTGTATACAGCGTCTTGAGGCGTTCCAGCAAGCGCGGCCCAGCGATCTCATCCTGGAAACTGCGTGCGTTGTGCAAGGCGTAGCAACTGTCTTTCAAGTCACACTGCTCACAAGCAGCCCAGCTCTCCGGGCGAACGATGCTTCGCAGCGTGCGCTCCAGAATCGACCCGCCCTCAGCATTGCTGGCGTCATCGGCCACAATGCTGCGCAGATTCAGATTCACCACCGCCACGCCAGACTCCGCTTCCCCAGTGGCGAATGCACGCCGAACCAGGGCCGTGAGTGCCGGGAAATCACGTTCATGTGCAGCGAGGAAGTCCACCAAGCGACCTTCGTTGATCGCAATCAGTCGCGTCTCCTGGGGCCTCCAGGACACTGCATCGTTGCCTTTGAACGGGGCAAGGAAGTCCAGCAACACCTGGTTGTTGTCCTTGTTGCCCTCGTCTTGGCTGCCGTCGTAGTTGATGAGGTAGCGCTTGCCGTCCAAGCTCAGCTCGCTGCCGTTTGCCAAGCCACGATTAACGGACCCGCCGCGCGCTTCCACCTCTTTCTCCAGGCGCTGCAAGAAGGCGGTCTTGCCATCACCAGCGTTGCCAGAGATCAGCACCAGCCGGAACTCCCCTTGCAGCACAGCAGGCAACAAGGCACGGTCCAGCGCGGTGTCCACATAGGCGGAGAAACCCAGCGCATCCATGCCCCGCGTACCCGCATTGCTGCGCCGGCTTTGGCTGTAGAGCGTCAGCAGGTGTGATACGAACACATTGGTGTTGGGTGCCGATTCAGCCAAGGCGGGCTGTCCGCTGCTCACCGCCGTCACCATAGCGGCTAGGCTGACCGTCTGCACACGACGTGCATGGCGAACTTCTGCCAGCGCATCGCGGAAATCGACGGCCGTGTGGAAGCGCTCGGCCCTGCGCGTCGCAATGGCCTTGAGCACCACATTCACCAACTCTGGCGCCAAGTCGGCAAAGCCCGACAGCTCACGCGGGTCGGGCGCAGGCTTATCGATGGGCGGCTCCGTGGTGTCCCACGGGTAGCGGGCGGTCAATGCCTCGTACAAAGTCAGGCCCAGCGCATACAGATCGCGGTCTGCGCGCTCGCCGTTGTGCGGAATGACCTCTGGGTCAAAATCCGGCGGCAGATAGCGCCGCGAGCCCCCGCCGCGCGACTCCTTGTCGTCGGCCCGTACCGATACGTTGAAGTCGATGATCTTTGCGCCCTTCTGGGTCCACAAGAGGTTGCGAGGCTTGATGTCGCAGTGATGGAAGCCCTGCGCATGCAAATGCACAAGGCCCTCAATCACCTGTTTGCCCAGCTCCAGCGCATCCTCGGGGGACAGCAGGCGATCGTGAATCATATCGCCGACATCGGCTCCTTCCACGTACTCAAACACCAGGAAGGGGATGTCACGCCCTGGAATCACATCCGCATCCAGCACACGCACCACGTGAGGGTGCTCGGGGATGTGCACCAGGTGGCGGTACTCCTTCTTCAAGCGCTCCAAGGTCGAGTGCCGATCACTGACGATGAGCTTCACCGTGCGCGCCACGTCGCCCAAGGTGTCAATTACCTTGTAGACCACACCGAAGCTGCCGCGCCCGAGCTTCTTCTCCACGATGAACTTGTGGGTCAGGCGATGGCCTGCCGCCAAGTTCAGGTAGTCGGTCTGGGCATCATCGACTTCGAAGACCTCAGGCTTTGGTGCTTCAGCAGCCTGACTGGCCACTTGCGCAACGGGCTGCAGCAAAGCACTCAGAGCAGCCAGCGCGGCAGATGCGGTCAGCCGCTGTTGCTCATCAAAAGCGCACAAGCTTTGCAGCCAAGCATCAAAGGCCTCGTTCAGTTCCGGTCGCAGTGCCGAAGGCTTGTTGAGGAACTCGCCGGCCCGATCCCACACCGTGGTGGGCTCGCCCGCGAAGGGGCGCTCACCGGTGAAGAGTTCGTAGAGGATGACCCCTGCCGAGAAGATGTCTGATGCGCTCGATGCAGCACCCGGCTCCCGGAACGCCTCGGGCGCCACATAGGCTTTCTCCACCAGATCAACAATGTCCGTCGCAATCGTCAGGCTACGGTCCACACCGGGCTTGGCGAAGTCGAAATCGGTGATGCGTGTGGTGCCGTCCTGGCCAATCAAGATTGCGCCCGGCGTCAGGTTGCGATGCACCACCCCGTGATGGTGGGCATGAGCCAAGGCCGCTAACAGGTCTTTGGCTACGCGCCACTTCTGGTCCAGCGTCAGCGCCAACTGGGGCCGAGCCATGTGCACCGTCAACGCCTGTCCAGGCGCATCGTCCAGGATAAGGATGAAAGACTTATCGTCATCGGTCGGGAAGAAGTCCCGTGCCGCGACGATGTTGGGATGCAGCGGTAGCTTGGACAGCGCCCGGTAGGCATTGGCAATGCGGTTGACCTGCGCCTTGCGCACGTCTTCAGGTTGATAGGGGTCTGCCTGATACACCCGCAGGCGGGCCGTTCCGCCTGCGAACGCGTTCTCGGCGCGAAACTCGGTGTAGGCCTCCGCCGCCCCGAGCTTCTCTTTCACCTGCCAGTGCCCAAAGCGCTGCACGGCGGAAGCTGGCTTCACCACCTTTAGGGCATGCAGGATCAAACCCTGCTGCTGCAGGATGTTCTTGGAGAAGCGTGTCGGAATGCGCGTGGCGTCCTTGAAGTAGCGCTCTGCGTCCTTCAGCTTCACCACCCGGTCTGCATCCAGCTGCTCGCGGTCATTCAGGTGAGCATCGGGCGCAGTGAGCAGAATGGCAGCATCGACATAGATTCCGTCCAGCTCATTCCGACCGGGATTGGCCTGAGTCACCAGGCCCTTCACCGTGCGCGCATGGCCGCGCAGCTTGCCCAGCGGCGATGGAAACGGCGCGCGCCCCTCGGGGTACCACTTGTTGCCGTACACATCGATGGTGCCGCGCGTGCCCTTCACGTCGATCAGGTACAGGGCGTGCGGCGTCAGCAACGCGATGTCGATCTCGAAGCGCTCGCCCTGCCGTTCGATCTCGAAGTTGTGAAGCAGGACGAAACTGTCTGGCAAGCGATCCCGCAGGTACGCGATGGCGCTGCGCTCTGCATCGTTGACCGGCTGGCCTACTGGGATCACTTTCGCCATCAGCTTTCCTTCCTGATCTTTTCTTCTAGCAATGCAACTGCTTTTGCTTCCAGTTCGTTGCCCTTGTTCTGCGCCACAACTGCTTTTTCAGCCAATGCACCAATCTCCTGGCGATCCAGATCGGACAGCCACGGAATGGTGAGGTCGCTGATCAACGACGAATCGAGGCTAGGAATCGACGATCCGAATGCCGTACCCACCAGCGCCCAGTACCCAGGCCCGGATGCCAAAACCGCCCACAAGTACGCCGCATCTTGCGGCGAATGGCACCGCACGCGAACCAGATGCTCACTGCCAGCCTGCCCAACGTTCATGGGCAGGGGCAGCACCGCACGACCAATGATCCCGCCCAATTGGCCGCTGCGAGGAATCAAGACATCGCAATCCGAGACCAAGAGCCCTTCCAGATGCGGCGTCAGTGATCGCGAGATCAAATACTCCGCGCTGGGGTTCAGCTCGAACACGGAAGACGACGACAAGAAGGGCACACCGAAAGCCGGGTCGGTGACCTTCAAACGTGAGCCTCGATTGGGCTCAAAAACTCGTTCCACTTGATCACCCAGCCGAACTCCCAAATGGGCGGCCAGTGATGCTCGACCCGTTTCGACTCGCGGTGCGTAGTGAAATGCATCCATGCGGCCGAGCAGTGCTGATGCCATGGGGGCACGAGCAATGGAGTCAGCATGACGGCTCCAACCAATCTTTGCCTGGAATAGCTCAAGCGCTGCTCGACGATGTTTGGATGCCGCAACGCGCTCAGCTGCGGCCGCGTCAATGAGTTGCGCCACCTCTTGCTCGAAGACTGGCCCGAACCTCGGCACAGGCAGTTCAGCAATGTGCTCAGGCTCAATGTGCTGGATGATCGCGCCGTAGGTTCCCGAGACCACCAGAGGCACGCCATAGCGGCTCGACAAGAAGGCGTAGAGGTAGCCGGAAGGAACTCGCTCCGGATTCGGTACTACCTTTAGAACGTCCTGCGAAGACCACACTCCATCCATATCTGGGCGAACGTAGGTCATCCGTCCAATCGTGCCCGAACACGAGATCATCATCATCCCAGGGCGCAGCCGCAGGTAGGAAAGACGCCCAGATTCGGCATCCAAGCGGCGTAGCCGAGGTAGGGTGCTTAGATCGGCCAGCAGCATCGAGCCACTGCTGATGAAAGGCACTCCATACTCAGCCGAGTCCACATAGTTGCGCTTGAACATCGGCCCGTTGTAGATGCCCCCCGCATGCCCCTTGGTCAATGTGCTCAGTGCATCCTTGCGCATCTTGAGCTGCTTCAGGGTGTCGCGTGCCTCTAAGGCGCCAGACATGTACGGGTTGCAATCCAGTCGCCGACCACCTTCCTGAAGCCAGCCGGACCGAACGATGCGTGCATTCTTAAAACTCGTGAAGGTCATGCTGCGACCTCCATGGGGAACCACACAAGGAATGCAGCGTGCATCTCAGCGAAAGCTGCGTCGGTACACCCCCGGATCGAGATGTGCTCCGCCAGCTTCTGATAGATCGCAGACGAACGCGGCTTCTTTGCCTGCTTCAGAACCCACTCAGCGGTCTCTTTCGGCCGAGGCGGCTTAGCCACGTCAATAGGCCACTTGCCACTGTCAGCAAGGTGCTGACGCAGCGGCTTCGCCCCTTGGTAGCCGAGAGCATCCGCCACTTGCGGCTTGTCCTGCCACAGCCAGTTTTCCAGCTCGGGCTCGATGGCGATCACTTTGACCGCATCTTCGGCCCAGCCACTGGCAACCAGATTGGCGGTGATGTGGTCGACGATCGCGTCTTTGCCGGGCGAGCCTTCCCATTCACAGTCCAGCACCACGAGGGCGCGATGGTGGCTGTTCTGGTAGGGGCGCAACAACTCGTGGCCCTTGGTGTAGACGCCGGGGTCGTTGCCACCTTCATCCACCAGCAGGTCGGCACCGACATCGGTGTTGATCTCGAAGGGCGCGCAACCGAGGCTCAGGTGCCAACGCTCGCGCTTGAAGTATCCACGGAAGGTGGCCGCCATATTGCTGTCGGCCACCAAGATAACGCAGGGGCGTTTGTTCATCATCCCAGCACCCCCGCTGCGAACAGGCTGCCAAGATCAATGCCACCACGCCACTCTTGCAGGCGAGGATGGTCCGTCCCGGCAACCATCTCCACGCCCCCTTCGCTGGCCAGCCGTGCGCACAGCAACTGGTCCAGCTTGGCGCGAGCCAAAACCACGGGCGAATGCGAGGACACCCACACCTGGCTGTCGTACATGGAGGAGAGCGATTGCAAAACGGCCTCGATGGCGCGTGGATGGATGCCGTTTTCTGGCTCTTCGGTCACCAAAATGGCGGGCTGCTTGCCGAGGTAGGGCAGCAGCGTCAGCGTGAGGATGCGCAGGGTGCCATCCGAAAGGCCGGGGGACGGTACTTTAAAGTTGCCCTTGTAGCTGACCACGAAGTAGGCGTGGTGGTCGTCTTCACGTTCACGCACTTCGATGTCAGTGACTTGCGGCAGCGCGGTTTGCACATGGGCAATCCAGTCGGCATAGCGCTCACTGCGGTAGTCCGCAGGCGCAGCTTCGGGGGCCCCCTCGCGCTTAAGCTCCAGGGCAAGCCAGGGGATGTTGCGACCGTTGGCGGTGATGACTTTGGGCTGGCCCGGTGGGCTGGCTTCACGCATGGCCGACCAGTTGGGCTCAAGGAACACCGCATCGGTAGTCAGCAAGCTGTGCAGCCACCGCGCAGCGGGATAGCCCGCCTCAGACTCGAACAGCACGCGCGGCATGGCCAGCAGCGTCTCGGGCAGGCCGACCTTGACGGCTTTGGCGTACGGTGTTTCTGGCTTGAATTCCGACTCGTAGCCGATCTCGCGCTTGAGTGTGAGGTGCCACAGCTTCTTGTTCGCTGCCGTTGCCCCGTGAAAGCCCGCTTGTCGGCGGTCTGGTCCATCAGCTTCCGGGAAGAGGAAGAGATACTCGTAGGCCACCACCAGCGATTGATCTGCACCGATTCGCAAGCCGATCTCGTAGCGGATGTGGGTCGGCCATTGACGGCGATCTTCCTGCAAGGCCTGGCGCGAGCGCTCCGTGCGTTTGCTGGCAAACAAGCCTTCAAGCACCTTTGATTGCACAGCCTCGGGCAGGCGGGCTTCGACAGCCAACGAGAAGTCGCTGCCACGCCCGGCGAACACCAGTTCGTTCAGGCTGCCAGCACGCGGCGGCAACTCAGGCCGACGCTCCATGAACGGTGCGGAGACATTGTTGGCACGCAGCAAGTCACCCAAGAGAACGGGCAGGTCCAGCAAGGTGGTTTTGCCAGAGCCATTGGCCCCGACGAGAACGCGAAAGTCGCCGACATCGACGCCCAGGCGTTCAAAGCAGCGATAACGCGTGGCTTCAAGTCGCGTGATCATTTGCTCGGCTCCGGATGTTGGGCGCGGAACTCGGCATAGGCCTTGGCGATTTCGGGCAGGTCGTCGTCGAGGACGCGCTCCTTGCGGTGCAGGGTGCGCACTTGCAGGCCACCGCCGATGCGGACCTTCTCTTCGTGGCTGACATCCACCAGGATTTCTTCACCGTTAGGGTGGCGCTTGTAGAGCGTGTTGCCACGGCGATCGAAGCCCACCTTCTCGGCGACTGCCATGAAGACGGGGTAGTCCTCTTTCTGACCCAGGTCTTCTGCCTTGATCACCTCTTCAGGCTTGCGCTTCAGGAAGAGCAAGCTGGTCAAGATGTTGACGTTGGCCTCAACGATGAAAGACTCCACGGGCAGGTCGATGCTGGCCAGCACCCAGCAGTGGCGAAGAATCCAGTAGCGGATGTACTCATCGCCAGGGTTGCCCAGGATGCCGTCCGGCAAGACGATGCCAGCACGGCCGCCCGGCTTGAGCCACTTGACGCATCGTTCGATGAACAGCACCTCGGGCGACACAGCAGGCTTGATGGCGTTGGTCATCACGAAGCCTTCACCTTGCCGCTCCCAGCGGCGGGCCAGCTCGTACTGCCCCAGGATGGTCTTTTCGGTGACCGGAATGTCCGAGCCAAACGGCGGGTTGGTCATCAGGACATCAATCGTCCCTAGCGGGATGGCTGTCTTCGCGGCCGAGACACCTGGCAGGTGGCCAGCCGGGAACTCCAGCGAGTTCATGTAATAGAGGTGGCCGAGCGAATTGCCAGCCATCATCACGTTCATCTGTGCGGCACGGACCAGGAAGGGATCGAAGTCAGCACCGAACAGGTTGTTGGCCGCGAAGCGGGCCAACCGGTCTCGGATGGAGACGAACTCTTCCGTGTTCTCGTCGCCTGCCTTGATGCGCTTCTCTTCGTGGAAGACCTTGTTCAGGTAGTTCAAGGTCTCGACCAGGAAGCCACCCGTACCGCAGGACGAATCGAGCACGCGCTCATGCTCTTTGGGTGCCAGCATCTTGACCACCAGGCTGATGGCGCCACGCGGGGTGAAGTATTGGCCGCGATCTCCACGTAGGTTGGTGCCAACGATTTCTTGGTAGGCCGTGCCCTTGGCGTCCACATCGGTGCGACCAAAGTCGTAGCGGGCCAGCTCGGAGACGATGAAGGCCAGGGCGCGGTCAGACAGGGTGATCTCTTCGTTGCCCTTGAAAAGACCGTCGTACTTCTTCTTCACCGCTTCAAAAAGCGGCTTGATGCGCAGGCGGATTTGCTCTCGGCCAGCAGCTTCGAACGGCTCGAACGGTCCCACCCAGAAGCGACGCGCATCGTTGGGCTGTTGCTCGTCATACATCTTGCAGAAGATGAGGTACAGGAACTGCCAGAAAGCTGCATCCTTGGGCATGCCTTCGTTGCCGTGGATGTAGTTATGGCAGCGGCGGAACGCTGTGCGCAGCATGACCGGATCGGCACGACGCAGGCGCCCCATGGAGCGGCCTTCAACGCTGAAGGTGTCGTCACCCAGGGGCCAGTCGCCGATGGGCTTGAACTTGGTGTCGAAGCGGGTGACTTCTTTCTTGAAGAAGAAGAACTCCAGGCCGTTGGTCCACAAGCCGTAGTCGCAGCTATCGACTTCAGCCATCACGGTTTCCAGCACCTCGAACTCTTTGCGAGCCTCTTCGGGATCGCGCATGCGATAGGCACCTTTGGTGCCGAGCTTGGGCTCTTTCTCCACGACCACGGCGCGGTAGAGGTTGTCCACCGTGTGTGCTTGGCCACGCTTGAAGATGGCGATGTCGAGTTTGCGGTTCTTACCCAGCACCTTGACCTTGAAGTCAGGCTCCATGTCTTCGGCGTCGATGCCGTACTCATGGATGATGGCGCGGGCGATGCGCTGGCGGACTTGCTCTTTGTCGCTGTCCTTCACCGGGTTGCCGGTGATGTAGTCAAAGACCTTGCCCTCTTCGAGCGCGCTCTCAGGCGCTTGGGCTTCTTGATCAAGGTCGCTCATATCGTTGTTGTCCTGTACGGAGCGCTGCTTAGGCATTGCGGGGCTCCTTGTCGTCAAAGTCATCACTGCTGGCAGCGGCACCGCCCTCGCGCACCCAGCCGTCCACGTCTTCTTTCTTGAACTTCCAGAAGCGCCCAACCTTGTGCCCCGGCATGCCCTTGGAGGTCACCCAGGTGTAGATGGTGTCTTTGGCTACGCCGAGGTAGTCGGCGATTTCATCGACTGAGAGCCAACGGTCGTCCATATCAGCTTCCATAAGAAAGATGTCCGAACCTCATATAGCACCATCCGAACTCAGTTTACGCCGGTTTGGGCCAGTCTAGCCTGATTTGACCGAGTTAGACCTTCTCAAATCGCCTACTTCCCGTGCGAAGTGCCAGTCGACCTGAGCAGCTTGATCCCGACTTAGAGCTTCTTAAGGCCAAGTCTGTCAGCAAGACATCCCCCATTTGAAAAGGAAGGTCGGTTGCTATTGACGGACATACTAGCGATAGAATTCAGCTTTAGATTTATGCCCCCGACCACCACTTCCGCCCGAGCTCCG
>Ga0308158_10004147_pt1 | contig 12352 bp, 12 predicted proteins | sample PhyBR2_FD_201038 | JGI IMG/M metagenome (GOLD analysis project Ga0308158, IMG submission 201038) | Phyllosphere microbial communities from UC Gill Tract Community Farm, Albany, California, United States - DLSLB.R2 | ecosystem: Host-associated > Plants > Phyllosphere > Unclassified | place: USA...
CATTGCTACAACGGATTATGAATTGCCTTATTCTTCTGCATTAGAAAATAAAAATTTCTTTGGAACTCAATTTCACCCTGAGAAAAGTGGGGATATGGGAGAGAAAATCTTAGGCAATTTTTTGAAACTTTAAAATTTCAATAACAATATTAAAAATCAGTGGAATGAGATTGCTTCGTTCCTCGCAATGACAAATAAAATGAGAATAATACCAGCTATAGACATCATCGACGGAAAATGTGTTCGTTTGTCCAAAGGTGATTACAATACCAAAATAATTTACAACGAAAATCCACTTGAAGTGGCTAAAGAATTTGAGGCACACGGAATTGAGTATTTACATTTAGTAGATTTGGATGGAGCAAAATCAAGCAAGATTGTCAATTATAAAATTTTGGAACAAATTGCTAGCCAAACCAAATTGAAAATTGATTTTGGTGGTGGATTAAAAGCCGATTCTGATTTGAAAATTGCTTTTGAAAGTGGTGCTAACCAAATTACAGGCGGAAGTATTGCAGTAAAAAACCGTGCTGTTTTCGAAAAATGGATTGCTGAATATGGTTCGGATAAAATTATTTTAGGAGCTGATGCCAATAACGAAAAAGTAGCCGTTTCTGGTTGGTTAGAAGATTCAAATGAAGATTTGGTTCCGTTTATCCAAGATTACCAATCAAAAGGAATTGAGTACGTAATTTGTACTGATATTGCTAAAGATGGTATGCTGGAAGGACCTAGTTTTGATTTGTATGCTAAGATTTTGGCGCAAGCCAACGGCTTAAAATTAATCGCTTCAGGAGGAATTTCTACTTTTGATGAATTGCCTAAATTAGCTGAAATTGGTTGTGAAGGAACCATTATTGGAAAAGCAATTTACGAAGGAAGAATCTCGTTGAAACAGTTAGAAAAGTATATTTTAGAAGTTAAAAGTTAAGAGTTAAACGTATAGACGAATAACTCATAACACAAAACTTATAACGAAAGAAAATGTTAACAAAAAGAATAATCCCTTGTTTGGATATCAAAAACGGTAGAACTGTAAAAGGAGTAAATTTCGTAGATTTGCGCGATGCAGGAGATCCGGTGGAATTAGCTAAGATTTATTCGGATGAAGGTGCTGATGAATTGGTGTTTTTAGATATTTCGGCTACAGAAGAACGCAGAAAAACTTTGGTGGATTTGGTTCGAAAAGTAGCTTCGACTATCAATATTCCGTTTACTGTAGGTGGAGGTATTGCGGCAGTTTCTGATGTGGAAGTATTGTTGCAGAACGGAGCCGATAAGGTTTCTATCAATTCTTCGGCGGTTAAAAATCCGCAGTTGATTAACGATTTGGCGCAGAAATTTGGAAGTCAATGTGTTGTTGTTGCTATTGATGCCAAGCAAATTGATGGTGAATGGATCGTGCATTTGGTAGGAGGAAAAGTACCAACCGAAATCCGATTATTCGACTGGGCAGTTGAAGTAGAACAAAGAGGAGCAGGAGAAATCCTTTTTACCTCGATGGATAATGACGGAACCAAAAACGGTTTTGCTAATGAGGCATTGGCTACATTATCAAGTTTGGTAAACATTCCGATTATTGCTTCAGGTGGTGCCGGAAACATTCAACATTTTGTAGATAGTTTTACAAAAGGAAAAGCTGATGCAGCCTTGGCAGCCAGTGTTTTTCATTTCAAAGAAATTGAAATTAAGACTCTGAAAAACGAATTAAAAAATAACAATATAGAAGTAAGAATTTAGAAAGAAGTTAAGTGTTAAGAGTTAGGTGTTAAGCGAAAAGAGTTCTTACCCATAACTTATAACCTATAACTCATAACTTAAAAAAAAGTATGGAAATAGATTTTTCAAAAAGTGCACACGGATTAATTCCTGCCATTATTCAGGATAGTGAAACTAAAAATGTTTTGATGTTGGGCTATATGAATGATGAAGCCTATCAAAAAACTGTAGCGACAGGAAAAGTAACTTTTTTTAGTCGTTCTAAGCAACGTCTTTGGACAAAAGGAGAAGAAAGTGGTCACTTTTTAAATTTGGTTGATATTAAAAATGATTGTGATGGTGATACACTTTTGGTGCAGGCTGTTCCCGTAGGGCCAACTTGTCATACTGGTGCTGATACTTGCTGGCAAACTCCAAATAAAAGCAGCTATGGTTTTATTTCTGAATTGGAAAAGACCATTCAATCCAGAAGGGAAAAAGCAGATTCAGAACAAAGTTATGTGGCTTCTCTTTTTGCAAAAGGAATTAACAAAATAGCTCAGAAAGTTGGTGAAGAAGCAGTTGAAGTGGTGATTGAGGCTAAAGACGCTAACGATAATTTATTTTTGGACGAAAGCGCTGATTTATTATTCCATTATTTGATTTTATTACAAGCCAAAGGATACAAATTAGACGATGTTATTAATGTTTTAAAAAGTCGTCAGAAATAGCATCTATATTTTCTGTTAATTTATATCAAAAACGAGTTTATAAGTGTAAAAAAACACCTTATAGATTCGTTTTTATTTTTTCACCAAAATCCAATCTGTTATATTTACCACAGAATTTAATTATTTAGACACAACAACTTATGATTTTTGATAAAACTCATTTTTCAGAAGATTTAATTGATACTAAGATAAAAACAGGACTATACATCATATTGACCACTGACGAAGACGATTCACGTCCGGTATATATATCGGGCAATTTCAACGATTGGCGTACTCAGGACAAAGAGTTTATGATGGAAAAAGTAGGCGTAGGTTTGTATCATTATAAATTTACTCATGATTTTAATTATCCTGAAACGGTATTGTATAAATTCACTAAGGGAGACTGGAGTGATGTCGAAATTGGTATTAACGAAGAACGAACTGAAAATCGTTCTACGACTAAACATACAGGAATTCAAAACGAACATGTATATAAATGGAGAAGAAACTGGTTGCCATTCAAACCTAATTTTTTACCCCAAATTCAATTATTATCGGATGAGTTTGAAATTCCGCAACTGAATACTACCAGAAAAATTTGGGCTTTATTGCCTCATGATTATGATGCTTCGGAAGAAAGTTATCCGGTAATGTATTTGCAGGATGCCCAGAATTTATTCAATGAGGAAGCTGAATATGGCAATTGGGAAATTGACAAAAAGCTGGCAGTAATGTCCGAATATAAAGTAGGTAAGATTATCGTTATTGCTGTTGAACATGCCGAAGAAGACCGAATAAAAGAATACAATGTAGGGAAAACGCTTTTAGGAAAAGGCAGAGGAAAAAAATACATTCAGTTTTTAGTTGAAACCTTAAAACCTTATGTTGATAGTAATTTTAGAACTAAAAAAGAACGCGAATTTACCGGAATAGGAGGAAGTTCGATGGGGGCTTTGGTCAGTATTTTTAGTGGGTTAAGATATCCGGAAGTATTTGGTAAGTTGATGATATTTTCGCCTTCTCTTTGGGTTAACCCAAAAATAAAAGTAAAAGATGCCGAAAATTCAGGGAATACTAAAATCTATTTGTATGCCGGAGGTGATGAAAGCGCAACCATGATCGAACATGTGGAAACTTTTAAAAACCGAATACTTGAAAATGAATTTGTTAATGATAAGATGAAAATTAATCTCAGCATTAATAAATTAGGAAAACATAATGAAACCTATTGGAGTGACGAATTCCCTAAAGCAATAGAATGGTTATTTTTTAATACTAAAGACAATTAGAATGAAAATAATAAAGATTGATAGTTTAGAAAATTTTTCAGGAACGGTTTTGGTTCCTGTTTTTGAAACTGCTGCTAAAGATTTGGTTCCAATCCAATTTGAAGGTTTGGAAATTTCTTCCAAAGTATTTTACGGCAAAAAGGATAGTTATTATATAGCCGAAAAAAATGATACTATTTTTATTTTTATTGGTTTAGGAAAAACTACGGATTATAAATCGTTAAAAACAATTTTCAGAAGAATTGCTTTCAAAGAAAAAGACACATTTAGTTCAAATGTGTCTTTATTTTTACCGGATGTTTTTACTGAAGAGCAGGTGGAAGCCGCTATTTTAGGATTATTTTTAGGAACTTACAATTTAGGTCATTATAAAAAACGAGACAATCATCCGTTTTTGAATGCTAATTTTGTACTCGAACTTTTTTCAGCTAATCCATTGATAAGGCTATAAAAATTGCACGTGCTCAGCTGGAAATCTTTAGTTTGGTTGATTTACCGCCAAACAAAGTAACTCCAAAATATTTAGCACAATGGGCTCAAAACAAAGGAAATCATTACGGTTTTGATGTTAAAGTACTAGGATTAGAAACTGCAAAACAGGAAAATCTAGGCGCTTTTGTAGCTGTTGGAAAAGGAAGCGAAAATGAAGCCCAATTTATAATTATGAATTACAGTCCTAAAAATGCTGAGACTAATTTAAAGCACTTTGGTTTGGTTGGTAAAGGAATCACCTTTGATACCGGCGGATTGAATATCAAGACATCGGGAATGGTACACATGAAATGTGATATGGCGGGCGGAGCTGCCGTCCTTGGAGCGATGCAATTGATTGCCGATTTGCAATTGCCGGTACAAGTCACCGCTATTGTTCCTTGTGCCGAAAATTCGGTTGATAGTAAGTCTTTTTTACCTAGTGATGTTATTCATAGTTATAGTGGAAATACTATTGAAATTATCGATACCGATGCCGAAGGCCGATTGGTTTTAGCCGATGGATTGTCGTATTTGATTAAGAATTATAATCCCGAATACATTGTAGATATTGCTACGCTTACAGGAAGTAGTGTAGCTACTTTAGGATACGAATGTGCCGCTTTGTTTAGTAATAATGAGGTAATTTCGAAAAAACTTCAGGAAATAGGAGAGGAAATCGGGGAACGTTTATGGCCTTTACCTTTATGGGATGACTATAAAAAAGACATAGAAAGTGATATTGCCGATGTGAAGAATTTTAGTGGAAAACCGGTAGCCGGAGCCATCAGTGCGGCTAAGTTTTTAGAGTTTTTTACTAAGGAACATAAGGCCTGGGCGCACTTGGATATAGCTGGTGTTGCCTTTGGTGATGACGAATTTGCAAAAAGTAAACACGCAACTGCTTATGGTGTACATTTATTAACTAAATTCATAGAAAATTTATGACATTATGGAAAGTGCTAAAAGCTTCGTTTGTATCTCAAATTATTTTAAAGGAACTGATTTTCTAATTCAGTTAAAAAAACTGGGAAATACCGTATATCTTGTAACTAGCGAAAAACTGCGGGATAAGCCTTGGCCACATGATTATATAGACGAAATTTTCTATATGCAGGGACAGGATACCGAATGGAATTTAGAGCATTTATTATTGGGAGTTGGCAATTTGATGAAATCGAACAAGGTTGATGCTATTGTTGCACTGGACGATTATGATGTTGAAAAAGCCACTTACCTCAGAGAAAATCTAAGAATTGCCGGAATGGGACAAACTACGGGACGTTATTTTAGAGACAAACTCGCTATGAGAATGAGAGCCAAAAGTTGTGGAATTCCGATTCCGGCATTTTGTTCTTTATTTAATGATCATGACATTAATACTTTTGCCGATACCGTTTCGCCTCCCTGGGTTTTAAAACCGCGTTCGGAAGCTTCTGCATCAGGAATTATAAAGGTTTTCGACAAAGAAGCGCTGTGGATTCATATTACCGAAATGGGTAATAACCGATTCAAATATTTATTGGAACAGTTTAAACCCGGCGATGTCTATCATTGTGACAGTTTGGTTTTAGACCGTAAAAACCTGTTTAGTCTGACTTCAAAATATTTAGCTACACCAATGGAAATCACGCAAGGAGGCGGTGTTTTTAGAAGTTCGAATATTCCATACGATTCAGAAGATGATATCGAAATCAAAAAAGTAAATGAAGAAGTTTTAAAAAGCTTTGGTTTGAAAAATGGAGCAGCTCATACTGAATTTATAAAATGTAATGAAGACGGTAAAATCTATTTCCTGGAAACTTCTTCGCGTGTAGGTGGCGCTCATATTGCCGAAATGGTCGAAGCTGCTTCTAATATTAATCTTTGGAAAGAATGGGCTATCATTGAAGATGCTTTGGTAAAAGAAAAAGAGTATCAATTACCAAAGGTTAAAAAAGAATATGCAGGTATTGTTTTGACTTTGTCAAAATACCAACATCCTGATTTATCTTCTTTCTCAGATCCCGAAGTTTGCTTTAGAGTTCCATTGGATTATCATGCGGGATTAATTGTAAAATCGGATAAAAATGAAAGAATTTTAGAATTACTCAACAATTATGTCGATCGTTTAATTGCCGATTATACTGTGGTGGTAGCACAAAACAAAGTAACTAAACTGCATTAGTTTTATCTAAAATATTTATAACCATAAATACCACTTTCAAAAAAAGACTTCAAATTCATGAAAATAGTTTGTCTTTTCCTTTTTATGTCATTCTTTATTTCGAATGGAATAAAAGCACAACAACTTTTAGCAAAACAAAATATTTTGTTTACTCGACAAGACAGTCTGCGTGGAAGTATCACTAAAGAAAGATCCTGGTGGGATTTAAAACAATATCGTTTAGATATAAAAGTAAATCCATTAGACAGCACAATCACAGGTTCTAATACTATTAAATATCAAGTATTACAGGAGTATAATGTAATGCAAATTGATCTGCAAAAACCTTTAGAAATCAGCAAAGTTATTCAGGACGGTGTTGCCCTAAAATACAGTAGGGAAGGGAATGTTTTTTGGATTGAATTAGTCGCTCCTCAAAAAACAGCTGCAATAAAAGAGCTAACTATTTTTTATGGAGGTAAACCCAAAGTTGCTGTTAATCCGCCTTGGGACGGAGGAATAAGCTGGAAAAAAGACAGTAATGGAAAACCCTTTATTGCTTCTTCCTGTCAGGGATTGGGTGCCAGTGTTTGGTGGCCCAATAAAGATAACATGTATGACGAAGTCGATGATATGTATATTAGTGTGAATGTTCCGTCTGATTTGATGGATGTTTCCAATGGTCGTTTACTTAGCGTTAAAAAACAGAAAGATAACACCACAACTTACAATTGGTATGTTTCTAATCCAATAAACAATTACGGAGTCAACATTAATATTGGTGATTATGTGTCTTTTTCCGAGAAATACAAAGGAGAAAAAGGGGTTTTGGATTGCAGCTATTATATTTTGAAAAATAATTTGGCGAAAGCCAAAAAACAATTTAAGGAAGTACCCCGAATGCTAAAGGCCTTTGAATATTGGTTTGGTGCTTATCCTTTCTATAAAGACGGTTATAAATTAGTTGAAGTTCCTTATTTAGGTATGGAACATCAAAGTTCGGTTACTTATGGTAATGGATTTCAAAATGGTTATTTGGGACATGATTTAAGCGGCACAGGCTGGGGATTAAAATTTGATTTTATCATTGTTCATGAATCCGGGCATGAATGGTTTGCGAACAATATTACTTACAAAGATATTGCAGATATGTGGATTCATGAGAGTTTTACTAATTATGCTGAAAGTCTTTTTGTGGAATATTATTATGGAAAAGAAGCTGGATATGAATATGTTATTGGGATAAGAAATAATATCAAAAATGACGCGCCAATCATTGGTCACTATAATGTAAACAATGAAGGCTCAGGAGATATGTATTCGAAAGGTGGAAATATGTTGCATACTTTACGCCAAATTGTAAATGATGACAAAAAATGGAGAAAAATTCTAAGAGGCTTAAACAGTACTTTTTACCATCAAACCGTTACCACAAAACAAATTGAAGATTATTTGGGCGAAAATATTGGAATCAATTTGAATCCTTTTTTTAATCAATATTTAAGAGATACGCGAATACCAATTTTAGAATATTATTTTAAAGAAGGACAATTGTTTTATCGTTGGTGCAATTGTGTTTTGGGATTTAATATGCCGATAAAAATTCATGTTAACGGAGTTGAAAAATGGTTGAAACCCGAAACTGACTGGAAAACAGAGCTTAATACTGAAGAAAATCCAAAATTGCTGATTGATGTCAATTTTTATGTCAATGGAATTGAGATTACAAAATAAAATAGATTAATTTTATCAGGAAATTCAAAACTATTAAACCAGATACAAACATGAAAAAACATCACTTCCTTCTGTCTTTTTTTCTAATGGTATTTGGGATGAATTATAGCCAAAATACTAAGCCTAATCAGGATGAATTAGTAAGTAGCACTGATTCTATTGAAGCAGCTCCCAAAATCAATCTGGATTCCATTCATTTTGCACCTACAAGTGAAATGCTGGACGAAGAAAGTTATTGGAAGATTATTGAAAAATCATTGAAAGAAACTACAAACCAGGAAGATCAGGAAATTTTTCTTACTACTGAGTTAGAGAAACTTTCTCCAAAGGAAATGATAGGTTTTCGCCTGAGAACAGACAAACTTTTATTCGATTCTTATACTTCTAATTTATGGTGTGCCAATTATATTATCAGCAATGGCGGAGCCGATGATGGTTTTGATTATTTCAGATGTTGGTTGATTTCCAGAGGAAAAGAGGCTTATTATAAAACACTGGAAAATTCAGATTATTTGGTCAATTTAGTTGGAAACGAACCTCACGCTTATGATTTCGAAGGATTTTGGTACGTAGCTAATAATGCCTTTAAAAATCTTACCAATAAAGAGGCTGAAGAATATATAGACTATGAAAATTTTAAAACTACAGACGAAAACTATCCATTGTTAGAATTCAACTGGAATATTGATGAGCCTAAAACAATGGAGAAAGTATGCCCTGTTTTATTTAAAAAATTTATGACTCAGTTAACTAAAAAATAAAAATATGAACACATTAGCCAACCTAATAACCGAGTTAGACCAAGAGTACAAAACCACAAAAAAGTTTATTGAGAATTTCCCGGAAGGAAAAAATGATTATTCTCCACACGAAAAAAGCTTCAAAATGATGCCGCTTGCTGTACATATTGTGGAGGTTTTTGCCTGGCCTGCTGTAATTTTAACTACTTCTGAATTGGATTTTGGAAAAAATGAATATAAGCCTACTATTCTCAGTACCAAAGAAGAATTGATGCAAAAATTGGAATCTGATTATGCAGCTGGGAAAGCAGCTTTAGAAAAAGCATCTGAAGAAGATTTAGAACCGAGTTGGGCACTCAAAATGAGTGGGCAAACGTTAAGTGAATGGAGTAAATATGGTGCAATTAGACATGCTTTAAATCAGATAACACACCACCGTGCTCAATTGGGTGTTTATTATCGATTGAATAATATTCCGCTTCCGGGAAGTTATGGACCTTCTGCCGATGATCAGAAATTCTAAAATAGCTATAAATCAGCGAAACTTACATTTAATAAAATACAAAAAATGATGGAAGAACTATTGGTTTATCGTTCAAATAAACCAATAGTTCCACCCACCCAGTCTTTGTCCTGATTGTATTTTACACCAATCATTTCACCACGGCTCAAACGTACTAAATTGCACAAAAGAGTAGGAGTGGCATCTTCTTTTTTCCAAACACAAAGCATTCTCACTTCGGCCTTTACTTTTCCATCCGGTGATTGTACTATAGGCAAATAATTGACTTTTTTCTGAAGAATATACAATTCCTTATCAACAACGGCTTCAATATCTTCTTTCTTGACATGAAAAATCACACCGGAACCTGAGAAAGAAAATAAAGGTTTTAGTACATAATTTTCTAAGTCTTCCGGAATTTCTTTTAACTCACTCAATAAAGTGGTTTCAATGAAATATTTTCCTTTCAGTAAAGGCAAAATAAACTTACTGATTCTGAAAAACCAATTCGGATGACCTGCCCATTCTACATCTAATTCATCTGAAAAACTAAAATTTAATTTCAAATCGGTACGTAAATCCAGTTCGTCAAAAATGACTCTGTTGTAAATGCGTTTTACTAAAACTTCGTTACCATTTTCGTTTTTATAAAATAACTGATTGTCTTTTTTAATCAAATCAGTAACACATACAAAAGGGATTCCGAGGTCTCTTTTGCAGTAATAAAAATCAATTTTTGTGTTTTGTTTTTCAGGCTCTATTTCTAGAAGAATTACATTTTCCTTAGGATGATTGTTGCAAAAAACTTCCTCCAAAGTTTTTAAATATTCCTGTGGTGTAGTGGCATTTAAAAACGGTGTTAATTCATCAAGAAAAGGATACTGTGTTTTGAATTTCTCGAATAAATTTACCTGATAATTAAACAAGGAAGGAAATCCCTGTACCTCAATTAATTTAGGAATTATTTTTCCGTCTTCTTCACAAATTCCAAAATCGATGGCTATAAAAGTAGAATGATTGTCTTCGTTAGGAACTTTTGTGTTTAATTCTAACGATTTGTCTGTAAGTTGATTAAAGTTTTTCTGTTGAATTAAAGCTATAACTTCATTGCAACCTTCAATCAGCTGTGCTTTTAATTCATTGGAAATAAAAAAAGGAGTTTCTCCTAATCGAAAAGTAGGAGTGTAATCAAAATCAGCGGCAATATCCTTTTTTAAAGCTTGGTATTTTTCTTCGGTAAATTGTTCGTTGAATAATTTTCGATATTTTGAAATCATATAGATTTAATTATTAAAAAATTGGAACAAAAATTATACTAATTTAGCAGGTTAAAAGAAATTTTATTTTTTGTAAATTTTAATCTGTGTCAATTCAATCTGTTTTATCGGTGTTCCAATATTATATTGGCACAAATAATTTGATTAATTGGACATGATTTTTTTAGTTTTCATCAGGTTGGTAATTGCAGAACGAAGGAAATTTGGAATCAAAGTCTCGTTAGTGCGATATATTTTATCATCATCAACTAAATCTTCAAGCATGTTTCTAAACTTTCTTTTGCCCTTCATTTTTCTTATTTTGTCTTTCACTTCCTTATTTCTCAAATGGGAAAGAAAACTGATGGGATCGGCTTCTGGATGAAATTGTGTTCCTACTAAATGATCTGTAAAGCGTACCGCCATGATGGCTCTTTCGTATTTCACATGATCTCTAATTTTTTCTAAAGAAAGTATTTTAGCTCCTTTTTTGGCAAAAACACTTAATTTGGGTTGGACTACCTGATAATCTCGGGAATCAATGGCATAAAATGGATCGGCTAAACCTTCGAACAATAAATCTTTAAGACCTTCTTTGGTTTTATGAATGGTCATTACACCAAATGAGGTATCATGTCTTTTGGTAATTTCGGCTAAACCAAAATGTTTGCAAGCCATTTGATAGGAATGACAAATAAAAAGTACATGTTTTTTTATTGGATTTTCATTGTTCCATTTCACGATGGCATCAATAAAAGCATAGTATCTTTTGTCCCAATCACCATCGCCTTCAAGCGGATTTCCAGGACCTCCTGAAGAAATATAGATGTCAAATTGGTCAATTTCAGGCAACTCACATTTTCCTCTTACATCAAATATTTTGAAACAGACAAAAGGTGTAAATCGATTGACAACATCAATAATACAACGCATTCCTTGGTTAGGTTCACCATTGTACATGTCTAATATTGCTATTGTTATGCTTTTCTTTCCCATTAATCCATCCTTTTTTTATAATTACAAAGATAACATAATAATTTATAGCCCTTTAGTAAATTCTGATGTTATAAAGTCAACTACTTTAGTCAGGCATTTTGTCTCTTTAAAAACGGCCAATTGTCTGTCGGCTCCTGTTCCGTTTTTTAGAATTTCATGCGCATAATTAATATGTTCTCTACTGCCTAATTCATCAACTACATCATCAATAAAATCTAATAGTTCTAAAACAAGCATACTGGTTTCTACTTCTTTTTGAAGACCAAAATCAATCATGTTTCCTTCGATTCCATAACGTGCTGCACGAAATTTATTTTCTTTTATCAATGCTAAACGATAGGTGTTGAATTTTAAATTCTGAATATTCAGGCGATATAATTTAGCGACAATTGCCTGAATTATAGAAACAATACACATGGTTTCTTCAACCGTCAGACTCATATCGCAAATACGAAATTCAATGGTATCATAGAAAGGATGCAAACGTAAATCCCACCAAATTTTCTTTGGATTATCAATACAATTGGTTTTTACCAGAGTTTCTAAAAAGTTATCATAAGAAGCCACAGAATCAAAATATTCCGGTAATCCTGTTCTTGGAAACTTATCAAAAACTTTTGTTCTGTAGGATTTGTAACCCGTTTGTCTTCCTTCCCAAAAAGGAGAATTAGTGGATAAGGCAAAAATATGTGGCAAGAAATAACAGGCCTGATTGATTAATTTTAAACCAATTTCTCTATTTTCAATTCCCACATGACAGTGCATTCCGAAAATCAAATTAGAACGTGCTGCATCTTGCAATTC
>Ga0308158_10004150_pt1 | contig 12347 bp, 11 predicted proteins | sample PhyBR2_FD_201038 | JGI IMG/M metagenome (GOLD analysis project Ga0308158, IMG submission 201038) | Phyllosphere microbial communities from UC Gill Tract Community Farm, Albany, California, United States - DLSLB.R2 | ecosystem: Host-associated > Plants > Phyllosphere > Unclassified | place: USA...
AGGAGGAGCGCATCCGCACCGGGTTCGCCCAGCAGTAGCTCCAGCGCTAACCGGTAGCGGGCCATCGGTGCGTCACCGATGATGTCGACGGGATTCGCGTGTGACCATGTTGCCGGCAGCTCCGCCGACAGGTGTTCGGTCGTCGTCGGGGATAGTTGCGCCAGCTTCCCGCCGCCGGCGATCAGGGCATCGGTCGCCATTACGCCAGGGCCGCCGCCGTTCGTGAGAATCGCCAGGCGTCCGCCGGCCGGCCGGCGCGGCTGGGCCAGGACTGCCACGGCATCGAACAGCTCGACGGTCGTGTAGACCCGCAGCATGCCCGCTCGGCGCAGCGCGGCGTCGTAGACCATATCGGATCCTGCCATCGCGCCTGTATGGCTGAAAGCCGCGTGCGCGGCCTCGGCCACCCGCCCCGCCTTGACGATCACGGTCGGCTTGGCCCGGGCGGCGCTCCGGGCTGCGGACATGAATTTGCGCGCATGGCGCACGCTTTCCGCATACAGCAGGATGGCGTCAGTGTTCGGGTCGCCTGCCAGGTAGTCGAGCAGGTCGCCGAAATCGACGTCGCTGCCGTCCCCCAGCGAGACAAAGCAGGAAAACCCGATACGGCGCGTACGCGCCCAGTCGAGGACCGTGGTCACCAGGGCGCCGGACTGCGCGACGAACGCGAGCCGTCCGGGCAACGCGGCGACCGGCGCGAAGCTTGCGTTCAGCCCCAGTCCCGGCACTAGCAGTCCGACACAATTCGGACCAAGGATCCGCAACAGGAAGGGACGGGCCGCTTCAAGCATAGCCAGGCGCAGGCTGCGCCCGTCCGGCCCCGATGCGTCGAGCCCTGCGCTCAGCACGACCACCGCCTTGCAGCCAAGCCGGCCCAGCTTCGAAATGATGCCGGGCACCGTGGCCGCCGGCGTGCAGATAACGGCCAGGTCCGGGCAGCCGGGCAGCGCGTCAATGTCAGGAAAAGTAGCCAAGCCTTCCAGCTGCCGGTATTTTGGATTGACTGGCCAGACAGGTCCCTGGAAGCCTCCCGTCATCAGGTTCGACAGCACGGTTGCGCCGACGCTGCCGGCGCGCGCCGAGGCGCCCACCACGGCAACGGAAGCAGCATTAAAAAAACGGTCTAGATGACGAACACTCATCGGTCTGCCATTCGAATTGTTGATCTCCGCTAAGACTAAACAAGGACACGACGAATAATTTGACTGAAATCAAATTGAATGAACTGAGAAATGATATCGGCGTATTCGTAGTAGACACGCTACAGCCGCCCGACTACCCTCATTAGGATCGACTACATTGGAGCAGGCAATGGCTTACAAGACCATCCTTGTGCATGCCGATCTTGGCACTGCCTCAGAAGAGCGTATCCGCTTCTCCGCCCGGCTTGCCCGGACCTTCGACGCCCACCTTACCGGTTGCGCACCGACCGGGATTTCCCGCTTCATTCCGCCTGATGTCACCGTCCTGGACGGTACGCAGTTGGCCGATTTTTGTGCGGCCATGCGCGGTAAGGCAGCCGAGGCCCTGGATCGGTTCGCGCGGATTGCGCTTGAGGAAGGTGTGTCGCTGGCGGAGGAGCGCATGATCGACGACGACGCTTGCGGCCTAGCGCTACACGCCCGTTATGCCGATCTGGTCGTGGTTAGCCAGCCTGAAGAATCAATGCCGACCCGTGGAAGTGCAAGCGAGCTGCCCGGATACCTGCTGCGCGAATCCGGCCGGCCGTTACTAGTCGTCCCTCCGACTATTGGCAGGGCGGACCTGACCGGTAACGTTCTGCTTGCCTGGGATGGCAGCATTGAGGCAACCCGCGCAGTTATTGGCGCTCTGCCCATGATGAGGATGGCACGCAGTGTCAGCGTCATGCACGTCAACGATGGTCGATCAGTGCCCGACCAGGAGAGCACGTCCTGCGGTGAAATGGCGCATTATCTGCGGCGCCAAGGCATTACCGCAGCAGTCCGTCACGGCTCGGGTTTGCTCGACATCGCGGATGCCTTGCTATCTGCGGCAAGTGATGCCGATGCAAATTTGCTGGTCATGGGCGGCTATGGACGATCACCGTTGCGCGAATCCTTGCTGGGTGGCGTTACAGCATCGATCCTTCAGTCGATGACGATCCCTGTTTTGGTGGCGCATTAGTACCTATTTGCCCGCGATAGTTCGATCTCAACCTGATAACCCGACAGACCTGAGGCGCTCGTCCTTATTCCGTGCAAGAGAGAGGGACAAAGCACGGTATGCGAGGTCTGAATGCCGCGCTGGGATGGCGGCCGGACAGGCGCTTATCGATATTGAGGGAGGAAATGATGAGCTGGCGAAACACGACGACCCGGTACGGCTGGCTTGCCACCAGCCTGCATTGGCTGACACTGTTGCTGGTGGTGGCCGCCTATGCCAGCATGGAGCTGCGCGGCTTTTTCCCGCGCGGGAACGCTACGCGCGAAGCAATGAAGAGCTGGCACTACGTGCTCGGCATATCGATCCTTGTCCTAACCTTGTTGCGCCTCGTGGTTTTTCTTGCCGGTCCCGCCCCGGCCGACTCGGCGGACGCAGCAAAGTGGCAGCGTGCCGGCGCGAAGTGGACCAAGCTGGCGCTGTACTGCTTCTTGCTGGCAATGCCCCTCCTGGGCTGGCTCCTGCTGAGCGCAGAGGGAGGTCACGTCGCGTTCGCGAGCATTCAGTTTCCCGGCCTTGTGGCGCAAGACAAAGGACTTGCCGGCTTGTTCGAGGAGCTCCATGAAGCCGGCGCGACGATTGGCTACTTCCTCGTCGGACTGCACGCAACTGCCGCCTTGTACCACCATTACCGACTGAATCGCCCCGGATTTTGTAGAGGCTCCATTCTTTGAGAAAATGGAGCCATGAAGAAGCAACCCAAGTATTCCCCCCGAAGTCATCGAGCGCGCCGTGCGCATGGTCAGCGAAGCGAGCAGCAAGTATGAATCGCAGTGGGCGGCCATCACGTCGATCGTGTCCAAGATCGGCTGCACACCTGAGACGCTGCGCCGCTGGGTACGCCAGCAGGAGCGCGATACCGGCCAGCGCCCAGGGCCCACCACTGCCGAAGAGGAGCGCATCAAAGCGTTGGGGCGAGAAAACCGTGAGCTGCGCAAGGCAAACGAGATCCTGCGTCTGGCGAGTGCATTTTTCGCCCAGGCGGAGCTCGACCGACGCTTCAAGCTGTGAGGAAGTTCATCGACCAGTACCGCCATGCTTACGGTGTCGAGCCGATCTGCCGGGTGATGCAGGTCGCGCCGTCGGGCTACTGGCGTTACGCCGCGCAGCAGCGTAATCCTGATCTGCGTTGTGCACGAGTCCAGCGCGACGATGTGCTGAGCGTCGACATCGAGCGGGTTTGGCAAGCAAACCTACAAGTCTATGGCGCCGACAAGGTCTGGCGCCAACTGCGCCGTGAGGGAACGGACGTGGCTCGCTGCACGGTGGAGCGCCTGATGCGCAAGGCCGGCCTGCGTGGCGTCATGCGTGGCGAGGTCGTGCGTACCACGGTGGCCGATGCGAAGGCGCCATGCCCGCTTGACCGGGTCAACCGGCAGTCAAGGCGCAGCGGCCGAACCAGCTGTGGGTCAGCGATTTCACGTACGTCTCGACCTGGCAGGGTTTCGTCTACGTGGCTTTCGTCATCGACGTCTTTGCTTGGCGCATCGTCGGCTGGCGCGTCAGCAGCTCGATGCGGACGGACTTCGTGCTTGATGCGCTGGAACAGGCGCTGTACGCGCGTCAGCCCGAACGAAACGAGTTGGTCCACCATAGCGACCGCGGCTCGCAATACGTATCGATAAAGTACAGCGAGCGCCTGGCAGAAGCCGGCATTGAACCGTCTGTAGGTAGTAAGGGCGACAGTTACGATAATGCCCTGGTCGAGACCACGAGGCGATGGCGCGCCAGCTGGTTCAGCCGATCAATGGCTCCGCCGAACCAGCGAAAGGGCTACCTGCTTAGCGCGAGTCGGCGCCACCTGCGCCGCCTTCGTCTTTCTCCGCCAGTTTCTCGACTTCATTTCCGTCCGAAATACCGGTGACCCGGCCCTGCTGGCCGGCGCCGTCCGGGCTGCCCATCGAGGTACCCGGGTTGCCGCCGGCAGCGGCGGCGCCCATGCCGGACTGGCGGTTGTCGTTGCCGCGTGTCGCACCGACAGCGCCGCCGGCAATCGGACCGCTAGCGCTGCCGTGACTGCTTTGTGGTGCGCCCGGCGGATTCACATTGCTCTCAGGCGAGGCGCTCGGAAAGCCGCCCTGGCGCGCCGAGCCGGCGCCTTGCTGCTGGTTGCCCGCTTCGTTCGCGGAAACCGGCGCCGACAGGGTATCGGCGCGGCTGCGCATGCTGCTGCCATTGTCTTGCGTGTCCTGGCGATCCTGGCGATTGCCGCGTCCATTCTCGTTGTTACCTGCCATCATGTTCTCCCAGCTCGAATGCAGAAAACCCGATGGTAGTCCGATGACCGGCAGAGCCAATCGGCGCGCGACTTGAGACGGTGTAGGACGCTTCGGACGAGGCCTGCCGTGAACGGTTTCAGATGAGGTCGGACGCTGGTGGACGCAGCAGGAATGCATGGCACCCCTGCGCACCTTCGTTACCGATGCACAGCACGGGCGCAGCGCGCACCAGCGTTCCATGCTGCGCCAGCGCCAGCGCCGTCACAAAAGGCACGTCGCCACAGGCGCCGCTGGCGCTGCCCACACAGAACACGTCTTCGCTTTCGTCGAGCTGGGACATGGCGCTGGAGACCATGCCCATCAGCTCCAGGGTGCGCTCCTGGCGCTGCCCGCTGTCGGCCACCACCATGGCGATGTCCGCCAGCCCGGTCTCGCCACCACGGCCGGCACGCTGCGCCAATTCACCCAGCAGGGCTGGGTTCGCACGTTGCCGTGCCGGCGTTGCCGTCTCGCGCTGGGCTTCCTCGGCCGGATCGAGCAGGGCAAACAAGGTGCCTGCGATCGATTGCGCCAGCCGCACGTCGGTCAGCAACAGGCCTGCCGCGCCCTCGCCCGGAACCAGACCTTGCGGCCGGCCTGAGGTGAACAGGATGCCCTTGCCGGCCCATTCGTCGACAATGTCCTGTCCGATATGCGAAGCGCAGGCCATCACCAGCGCCACGACAGGGGCCGTCTCCTTTGCCGCTTCGCGTGCCAGCTGGGTGCAGGATGCCGTTGCCGATGCGGGAGCACTGTCCGCTTCCGGCAGTACGACCTGCGCCGCGGGCCAGCCGAAGCTCGCGGCCAGGTGCTTGAACCACAGGCCGGCGCCGTGTCGCTGTTCCTGCGTCCAGTCTGCCGGCAGCGAGGGGAGCAGGCGCAACACGGGCGGCTTGTCCTCGGCCGGCAGCAAATCGCCGGCGCGGCTGGCCAGCTCGGCCACGACGGCGCTGCCCAAGGTCAGGACGCGCCACTGCACGTCACCGAAGCGCAGGTCCGGCATGCCGTTCTGCACCAGCCATTCGCTCATTTCTTCCTGGAAGGCCTCGTTCTGGGCTTCTTCGCAGCGCGCCGCCGCCACTGGAAAGCCGTCGTCGTCGACCAGTTCGGCATCCAGGTCGGGGCGCAAGGTGTTGCCGGCGATGGCGCCCGCCAGTTCCTCGGCCGACGCGCCATACGGCGAACGCACTGCGCTCGAGATGATGGCCAGCGCCGGCAGGGCGGCAGCGGGCGCCGGTGCGGTAACGGCAGCCGGCGTCAAGGCAGCCGGCGCCGCTGCCGCGCGTTTGGCCAGCAGTTTGCCGCCGAACCACATCGACCCCACCAGCGCCAGCGGCAAGGCCAGCAGCACCAGCGTCAGCTCGGCGGTGCCGGGCGTGCTGGCCGCGCCGCGCCAGTACCAGATGGCGCCACCCCAGCAGGCGGCGAACACGCCGGCGGCCAGCAGGCCGCCCTTCAGCGGGCCGGGCAAGCCGCCCGGCGAAGCAGTCGCAGTTGTCATGGGAATCGGTTCAGATGTTGTCGATCGTGGCCTGCTGGCCGGCGATCAGGGTGGCGCCGCAGGCGGTCTTGTCGCCGTTGCGTGCGGCTGGCTTGCCGTCGACGATCAGGGTGCTGTCGCCACTGACGATCGTGTTCGGCCCGTGCTTCGGGCAGGTCGCCTTGTCGCCGACGCGGGCGATGCCCTTGCCGCCAGAATCGCTGTTGGGCGAGGCTTCGATGACGGCGCCGCCGTGCGAGGTTTTATCGCCGAGAACAATGAGGGGTCCGGACATGCCTGTTTCCTCCTCAGGACGCCACGGCCAGCAGTTCCAGCCGCAGTTCCTTCATCCCGGCCGGCACGTAGAGCGAGATCGACTGCGCCTTGAGCATGCGCTCGTACATCTGCCCTTTCGCTTCCAGCAGGAAGTAGCAGGTATCGGGCCGCACCGGTACCGCCGCCGGTAGTTGCGGCGTGTACTGCAGGCGCACGCCTGGCAGGGCCGAGAGCACGAATTTCTCCACGTCGTCCGGGGCGCCGACCTTGAAGCGCAGTGGCACCATGTCGACCAGCTCGATGGCGGGAACGTCGGCGCCAACCGCGATGTAGAAGGTGGTTTTCTCGTCGATCTTGCCCGAATCGAGCATGCCGATGTGGTAGCAGGGCCGGCTTTCGTTGAGGGTGATCGCGAAGTATTTCGACGAGATCACGGTGTCGAGCAGCTCGCGGATGATCTGGTGCAGCTTGGTGAAGCCGGGCCCGGGGTCGCTGTGCTGGTAGGGCGGCAGGTCGGACAGGGTCCAGCTTTTCGAGAAGGTCATCAGGCGCCCGGCCACGCCCAGCAATTGTTCGTACAGGCGCTCGGGATGCAGGGTCGGATGGTGGAAGTGGTGCGTCAGTTCGGCATACGCCGCGCTGGCCGTGTGCAGGAGCCAGAACGAACTCATGTCGCCGGAGCGGAATTCGATCACGTTCTTGCTCGGCTCGCGGTGGTGGCCATACAGCGCGCTGACCTTGGCCTGGAGGGCGTCGAGCAGGCGCCGCAACTGCTGGAACAGCGGTGGCGCGGCAGTAACCGTCAGGCTGGGCGGGACAAACGACGGGTCGAGCTCGAAGCCGCCCGTACTCACGCGGCGCAGGCGCAGCAGCGGAAAGTGGACATAGGCGTCGCGCGGGTCGGCGTCCGAGATCAGGCGCACCGATTTTTTCAGGTAGGCCAGCTGCACCGGGGCGGCGCCCGTGTACAGATCCGGCGTGTCCTGGTTGGCCTGCACGAAGCGCGCCGTGTTCGAGGCTTGGCCCGGCTGGGCGAAGTTGCCATTGAAGGGCTTCAGGCCGGGCAGCGCCACGTAATACGTCACGCTCCCCTGCGCTTGCTGCAGGGCGCCCAGGTCGATCGCGTCGGGTAACTCGTCGGCGCCGGGGGCATCGACCAGTTCGCCATCCTGGAAGCGCACGGCGAGGTCGACGATGCGCAGCACATTGCTGGCGAGGGCCTCGCGGTCGATCTGCAGGCGTTCCACGCCCCAGGCATAGGGATGGAGCGCCTTGATGCCCTTGTTCAGGCAATGTTCGTGGTATGCGTCCTGGCGCTGGAAATGTTGTGGACGTAACAGGAGGCCTTCGCCCCAGAGTACTTTGCTGCTCATGTTTCTGGCATCCCTCAAGTATTTGTTGATGTGGGCCGAACTTTCCTCAAAGGACAATAACAAGACCAAAAGTTGCGCATGTGAAGTTGCTCAAACGTTGGCGCTGGACGGCGTGGCAACATGCGGTTTGCTCCGCATCGACCACCAGCACGAAGGACGCCAATGAAAGGTTTTACGCCTGGACTATTCGACCGCCTGCTGGGCGTGCCGCTGCGTGGCAACACCCCGCGCGCCCTGCTCGAAGACATGAAAGACATGGTGGCGCGCGACCTCGAAGCCTTGCTGAACACGCGCTCGGTGTTGCCCGACGAGATGCTGGAACCGTATCCGGAATGCGCCAATTCGCTCGTCAGCTATGGGCTGATCGATTTTGCGGACCTGTCGCTGTCGAGCCCGACCGACCGCGCCCACATCTGCGCCTGCATCGAAAGCGTCATTGCCCGCCACGAGCCGCGCCTGAAGAACGTCAAGGCCTCGCTCGAATTGCGCGACGACACGGTGAACCGCCTGAACTTCTCGATCACCGCCCTGCTCGTGATCAGCACCTCGCAGGAATCGGTGAACTTCGACGCAGTGCTGCAACCATCAACGCTGAGCTACAGCATCAGCAAGGCAGGCCGTACCGCGCCTGCGGGAGCCTGATTTGGAACAATTACTGCCGTATTACGAAAGCGAGCTGGGCTACCTGCGCCGCAACTTTCGCGAATTCGCCGAGCGCTACCCGAAGATCGCCGGGCGCCTGTTGATCAGCGGTGAAGTGTGCGAAGACCCGCATACCGAGCGCATGATCGAATCGTTTGCCCTGCTCAATGCTCGCATTGCCAAGCGCCTCGACGACGATTACCCGGAATTCACCGAAGCCCTGTTCGACGTGTTGTATCCGCACTACCTGCGGCCCTTTCCGTCCTGCTCGATCGCTCACCTTGACGCCAGCACGACGCAAGGCATGGGCACGGTTCCGCGCGGCACCCAGCTGGCCACGCGCCAGGTGCGCGGCGGCTCCTGCACCTTCCGCACGGTGTATCCGGTCACCGTGGCGCCGCTGGCGTTCAGCACCGCCCGCTTCGACGCCATCATCAGCCCGCCGGAAGCGGTGCGCCTGCCCGCCGGCGCAGGAGCCTGCATCCACCTCGGCCTGTCCGGCGCCTTCGAGCAGATCCGGACCGGCCAGCTGGTGCTGCCCACCCTGCGCGTGTTCATCGACGGCGAGCCGTCGTTCTGCGCGGCCCTGCGCGATGCGCTGTTCATGCGCGGCGCTGCCGCCTGGCTGGAGGCCGACAACAACGGACGCTGGATTCCCCTGCCCGCCATGCCGGTCCAGCCCGCCGGCTTCGGGGAAGAAGACGCCCTGATCGATTTTCCGGCGCGCTCGCATGTGGCGTACCGCCTGCTCACCGAGTACTTCTGCTTCCCGGAAAAGTTCAACTTCTTCGACATCGACTTGGCCGCGCTGGCGCCGCTGTTGCCCGTGGGCTGCAGGACGCTGACCCTGCACCTGGGTCTGCAGGGCATCCGCCCCGACTCGAATACCGCGCGCATGCTCGGCACCTTGAGCACCAACAATGTCCTGCTCGGCTGCACGCCGGTGATCAATCTGTTCCGCCAGCGCGGCGAGCCGATCCGCCTGACCCATGCCACGGCCAGTTATCCGGTACTGGGCGACGCCCGCCGCGCCTTTGCCTTCGAGGTGTATTCCGTCGATTCGGTGAACCTGGTGCGCCAGACGCCGCAGGGCGAAGCGATCGTCGAGTTCCGTCCGTTTTATTCGCTCAAGCATGCGCAAACGCCGGAGCAGCACGGCCATTACTGGGCCATGCGGCGCGACGAGGAGTTAGCCGATAAAAGCCCGGGTTTCGAATCGCAGATCACGATCGTCGACATCGACTTCGACCCGGCCGCGGTCGAGACCGAAACGCTGAACCTGGAACTGACGTGCAGCAACCGTGACCTGCCCTCGCTGCTCGGCTACGGCCAGCCCGGCGGCGATTTGTTCTTCGAAGGTGGCGCCGGCACGCGCGGCATCGCACTCCTGCGCAAACCCACGCCCTCCTGGCGCTTTGCGCGCGGACGCAGTGCCCACTGGCGCCTGATTTCCCATCTGTCGCTGAACCACCTGTCGCTGGCCGATGGCGGCATCGACGCCTTCCGCGAAATGCTGGCGCTGTACGACCTGCCGCGCTCGCCATCTTCGCAGCGCCAGATCGGCGGCATTGCCGACATCGTGCAGCAGCCGGCCACGGCCTGGCTGTCCGGCAATCCGTTTACCTGCCTGGTGCGTGGCGTGGAAGTGCGCCTGAGCATCGATGAAGAAGCCTTTGTCGGCAGCGGCATCCACGCCTTTGCCCACATCGTCGAACGCTTTCTCTCGCTGTATGTGCATGCCAACAGCTTCACCCAGCTGGTGGTGGTTTCCAACAAAAACGGCCAGGAGCTGCTCAGATGTTTGCCAAGAAGCGGCGATTCGAGCCTGCTGTAATCGAGAAGTTGTTCCGCGAACCCTACCGCTTCGAGTATTTCCAGGCGGTGCGGGTGCTGGAACTCTGGCTCAAGCGCAACGGCATGCCGCGGCAAGGCATGGTGGCCAACTTCCTGCGCTTCCAGAACTCGACCTCGCTGCGCTTTCCGGCCAGCCAGATCGAGGCCATCGCCACCGAACCGCGCGATATCGCACGCGATGCCGCCTCGCTCGGCACGGCCCTGCAAGACGCGACACTGAAATACGTGCGTATCACGCCGGCCTTCATGGGCCTGCTCGGCGGCACCGGCGTCCTGCCGGTCCACTACACCGAGCGCATCGCCGAGCACTTGTTCAATGAAAAGGACGAGGGCGCGCGGGCCTTCCTCGACACCTTTTCGAACCGTTCGCTGGCGCTGTTCTATGAAGCCTGGCGCAAATACCGGTTGGCGCTGCAATACCAGGTCGATGGCCAGGACCATTTCCTGCCGCTGCTGCTGTCCCTGGCCGGCCTGGGCAACAACGCACTGCGCCAGCGCCTGTCGCGCCGCCAGGATGGTGCCGTACTCGACGAATCGATCGGCTACTTCGCGGCGTCGATCCGGCACCGGCCGAGTTCGGCGGTGCAGATGGCGCGCGTGCTGGGCGAGTATTTCGGGCATCCGGTGCAAGCCCAGCAATTCGTCGGCCGCTGGTACGAAGTGCCGCTGCCCCAGCAAACCGTGCTCGGCGGCGAGATCGGCGTGCTGGGCAAGGATGCGATCGCCGGCGGCCGCGTCTGGCAACGCGATTTGCGCCTGCGCCTGGTCGTCGGGCCGCTCGACCATGCCGGCTTCATGGCTTTCCTGCCGGACGGGCTGGCGGCACGGGCCCTGAAAAGCCTGCTGACCATGTTCACCGGGCTGGCGCTTGAATACGAAGTCGAACTGGTGCTGCGCGCTGCCGATGTGCGGCCGGTCACGATTGCACAGGCGAGCAATGTTGGTCGTCTCGGCTGGGATGCCTACCTGGTCGAAGGGCCGCAAACGCAGGACCGCAGGGACGTGCATTACGACCTGCTGGGCGGCTGATATCCTCTTCAAATACCGTTAATCAGTAAATCCGGCAGCACTTTTCAACCCCTGGATTGAACTGAAACCAAGAGTTAACCACGCCGCATAGAGATATCAGAATGGATGATAATTGCTGAATGAGTATGTCGGCCGAAACGGGGTGGGGATAACTCGACAGTTTTACACAATGCCGCCGTTCACCCGCAGCGTTTGGCCGTTCACCCATTCGCCTTCCGGACCCACCAGAAACGCCACGGTATTCGCGATGTCTTCCGGCGTGCCGAGGCGTTCCAGCGGCGCGGCTTTCGCCAGGCGCTCGACCAGTTCGGGCGGTTTCCCGTCCAGGAACAGCTCGGTCGCAGTTGGCCCCGGCGCCACGCACATCACCGAGATGCCCCTGCCGCGCATTTCCTTGGCAAAGATATTGGTGAAGGTCTCGACCGCCGCTTTCGCGCCCGCATACACGGCGTAGCCTGGCATGGCCAGGCCAATCGCGCTGGTTGAGAAGTTGACGATGCGTCCGCCCTGGCGCAGGCGCGTGGCGGCCAGGCGCAGCATGTGGAAGGTGCCGCGCGTGTTGATGGCGAAGATGCGTTCATAGAGCGCGTCGTCGGTGTCGGCCAGCATCGTGGTGCCGGGCTGGATCACGCCGGCGTTGTTGATGACGATGTCGATGGGGCCGAGGGCGGCTTCGGCCTGTTCGAACAGGCGGGTGCAGTCGGCGGCTAGGGAGACGTCGGCCTGGAGGGCGATGGCGCGGCCGCCAGCGGTTTCGATTTCCGCCACTACTGCATCGGCGTCTTGCGAGCGGCTGGCGTAGTTGACGGCGACCGCGTAACCGTCACGTGCCAGGCGCAGGGCGATGGCGCGGCCGATGCCACGCGAGGCACCGGTGATGATGGCGGTTTTCCCGGTCGGTGGGTTTTGCATGGTTGGTTTCCTCCTTTCGGGGATGTGGCGCTGTTGCGTGTTGCGTTCATGGTGTGCGTGATCCGCGTGGGCACGGGGTGCCCACCGTACGGTCACCGCTACAGGCGAGTTCATACGAAACCCGGATACGTAGCGTGTCCTGGTAGGGTGGGCCGGGCCGCGCTAGGCACTCCGTGCCCACGCGGATTCAACATACCAACAACGCCACAGGCAACAGCCCTATTACCGCCCGCACAGCGCCGCTAAGGCACGATCACGGCCCGCCCATCAACACCTTGTCCGGCGTGATCGGCGTACTGCGAATCCGCTTGCCGGTCGCGTGGAAGATCGCATTGCTGACCG
>Ga0308158_10004151_pt1 | contig 12347 bp, 12 predicted proteins | sample PhyBR2_FD_201038 | JGI IMG/M metagenome (GOLD analysis project Ga0308158, IMG submission 201038) | Phyllosphere microbial communities from UC Gill Tract Community Farm, Albany, California, United States - DLSLB.R2 | ecosystem: Host-associated > Plants > Phyllosphere > Unclassified | place: USA...
GCCTTTCTTTGTTGCTTGTCTCCGCTGGCTCAGCAGCAGCGGAAGCCGCTCCTGCCGCCGAAGCGGGCTTCCTGGCGTTCGCGAAAGAAGGTCTTGTAGTCCATGACCTCGCGGTCGGGATGCTTCTCGCGCATGTGCCGGACATAGTTGTCGTAGTCCGGTACGCCGCAGCAAAGCCGCGCGGTCTGCACCAGACGCCGCCAGGTGCGGCGGAACGTCTGGTACTGGCCGACGGGGACCAGCTCGGTGCCCATTACAGGTCAACCTCGTGCGGCTTCAGTGCCACGTACGGGGTTTCCTTGTCGGTGCGAACCGGCGAGCGGCGTGCAGTGGCGATGGTCTTCACCGAGTACACCAGCACCGCGAACACCACGAACAGGAACAACGCGGTCAGGCCGGTGTTGATGTAGTTGTTCACCATGACCTGGTGCATCTGGTCGAAGTTCTTCGACGGTGCCAGCAGTTCGCCAGCGGCAATGGCGTCACGGTACTTGTGCGCCTGGGCCAGGAAGCCCACTGCCGGAACGTCGGAGAAGATCTTGATGAAGCCGGCTGCGGTGGTGCAGATCAGCAGCCAGATAGCCGGGACCAGCGGCACCCAGGCGTACTTGTCCTTCTTCATCTTGAACAGCACCACGGTGCACAGCAGCAGCGCCACGCCAGCCAGCATCTGGTTGGCAATGCCGAACAGCGGCCACAGCATGTTGATGCCGCCCAGCGGATCGGTCACGCCCTGGTACAGGAAGTAACCCCACAGTGCGACGCAGCCGCCGGTGGCGATGAAGCTGGCCACCCACGAATCGGTACGGCGCAGGGCCGGCACGAAGTTGCCCAGCAGGTCCTGCAGCATGAAGCGGCCCGAACGGGTGCCGGCATCGACGGCGGTCAGGATGAACAGGGCTTCGAACAGGATGGCGAAGTGGTACCAGAACGCCATCATGCCTTCGCCCGGCAGCACAGCGTGCAGGATCTGCGCGATACCAACGGCCAGGGTCGGTGCACCACCGGCGCGCGAGAGGATGGTGGTTTCACCGATCTCTGCCGCAGTGGCAGTCAGCTGGTCCGGGGTGATTGCAAAGCCCCAGTTGGTGACGACCTGGGCCGCGTGCACCACATCGGTGCCGATGATTGCGGCGGGGCTGTTCATCGCGAAGTAGATGCCCGGCTCGATGATCGAAGCGGCAACCATGGCCATGATGGCCACGAACGATTCCATCAGCATGCCGCCGTAACCGATGTAGGCGGCATGGCCCTCATTGGCCAGCAGCTTGGGGGTGGTGCCCGAGCTGATGAGCGCATGGAAACCGGACACCGCGCCGCAGGCAATGGTGATGAACAGGAACGGGAACATGCTGCCCTTCCACACCGGGCCGGTGCCGTCGGCGAACTGGGTCAGCGCCGGCATCTTCAGCTCCGGCATCACGATCAGGATGCCGATGGCGAGACCGACGATCGTGCCGATCTTGAGGAAGGTGGACAGGTAGTCACGCGGGGCCAGCAGCAGCCACACCGGCAGCACGGCGGCGACGAAGCCGTAGCCGATCAGCATCCAGGTGATCTGGATGCCGGTGAAGGTGAACATCGGACCCATCACCGGGTCAGCGGCCACCTTGCCGCCGTACCAGATCGCGGCGATCAGCAGGATCAGGCCGACAATCGAAATCTCGCCGATCTTGCCCGGGCGGATGTAGCGCATGTACACGCCCATCAGGATGGCGATCGGCATGGTCGCGATCACCGTGAACATGCCCCAGGGGCTGCCCTCCAGTGCCTTCACCACGATCATCGCCAGTACCGCGAGGATGATGATCATGATCATGAAAACGCCGAACAGGGCGATGGTGCCGGGTACCTGGCCCATTTCCTCGCGTACCAGATCACCCAGCGAGCGGCCGTTGCGACGGCTGGAGATGAACAGGATCATGAAGTCCTGCACCGCACCGGCCAGCACCACGCCGGCAATCAGCCAGAGCGTGCCGGGCAGGTAGCCCATCTGTGCGGCCAGCACCGGGCCGACCAGCGGGCCGGCGCCGGCAATGGCGGCGAAGTGGTGGCCGAACAATACGTGCTTGTTGGTGGGCACGTAGTCCAGGCCATCGTTGTTGATGACTGCCGGGGTGGCGCGGGTAGGATCAACGCCCAGCACCTTGTTGGCGATGAACAGGCCGTAGTAGCGGAACGCCACCAGATACAGCGAAACCGCTGCGATCACGATCCACAGGGCATTGATGTGTTCGCCGCGGCGTAGCGCCACGACGCCTAGACAGAATGCGCCAATCAGGGACAGCAGCGCCCATCCGGCTTTTGAAAAACCTTTCATCGAGTCGCCTCGCAGGGGAATGTGTCCAAGGTTCTACCCATGCAGGTCGGGGGTCAATGTGCATGGCAGCTGAAGCGGATGCGACTTTGGTCTTAGGCCCATGTCTTGTTGAACATGACTGCGGGGCGGGACTGTGCAGTGGGGATAGGCTTGGCTGGAACAAAGGGTTGCAGCTGTGGCGATTGGCTTGGCGCCCGGTGATGGCCATTGTCTGTCGCATGTTCGAGGAGGTGCCTCATGAGTAAGCAAGAATCCGCCCGGGTGATTCGCAGCATCCGTGGCATGCCCACCTCCGACGGTGCTGGCGTCCGCCTGACGCGGGTCATCGGCACGCCATCGTTGCCGGAGCTGGATCCGTTCCTGATGTTGGACGAGTTCGGCACGGACCGGGCCGAGGATTACATCGCCGGTTTCCCCGACCACCCGCATCGTGGTTTCGAAACGGTGACCTACATGCTTGATGGCCGCATGCGTCACAAGGACAACCACGGCAACGAGGGTTTGCTGACACCCGGCAGTGTTCAATGGATGACGGCTGGTCGCGGTCTGGTGCATTCGGAGATGCCCGAGCAGGAGTCCGGTCGCATGCGCGGCTTCCAGCTGTGGGTGAACCTGCCGGCGCGCGACAAGATGCGCGATCCGCGCTATCAGGAATTTGCGCCCGAGCGCATCCCGCAGTTGGCGCCGGCCGAAGGCGTTCGCGTGAAGCTAATCGCCGGTACGGTCGATGCGATCACCGGTCCGATCCAGCAGCCAGCCACCGATCCCGTCTATCTGGATATCAGCTTGAGCCCGGGTAGCGCCTGGAGCTACCGCTTGCCGGAAGGTCACAACGCCTTCGCCTATGTGTTCGAAGGCAGTGCAGTGCTGGGCGAGGGCGAGAGTGCGCGCACGGTGGAACTGCAGCAACTGGCGGTGCTGGGTGAGGGCAGCCGGCTGCAGATGCGTGCCGACGCCGAAGGTGCGCGCTTGATCCTGGTTGCCGGGCGTCCGCTGCGTGAGCCGGTAGCGCGGCACGGGCCGTTCGTGATGAACACCCGCGAAGAATTGATGCAGGCCTTTGTCGACTACCAGGAAGGGCGCTTCTGAACGATGACCGGTCCCTCGTTGCAAGGACGGGACCGGTATCAATCGGGCTTCATCACCGGCCCGTTATCAACGGGCCGGTATCCGCTGTGGATCAGTTGCTGCCGGCCAACGCGGAGGGGTTGAGATTCAAGGTCTGGGTCAGGCTCTGCAGCGTGCCCAACTCAGTGGTATCGGCGGCATCGATCCAGATCTGCGCATAACGGTTCTTGTCCAGCTTGACCACGCTGATGCGACGCGACTCCAGACCGGGCAGGTCACGGCCGCCCATGTCCAACTTGTACCAATGCATCGTCTCGCCGCCGAACTCGCCTTTCTCCGCGCGCAAGGGGCGGTTCAAGACCAGGCCGGGATCACGCCCGCTCAGCATCATGTTGAGCACTGCACGGCCATCTTCGGTGGTGGCTTTGCAGACGATGAAATCGCTTTGTGTCTGTTGCTCCCAATGCAGGCCACTGCTGGCCGGCAGTGATGGGCACTGCACGGCCTGCTGGGCGGAAGCGTGGGTGCTGGCGGCAAGCGCCAACGCAGCGGAAAAAACAAGGACAGTCTTCACTTCGCATTCCCCCAAGGAACATCGGCTCAACGGCACGACAAGAAACGTGTGGATGGTTCTGAAGGCAGTACTGGCTGGTGGGTGGTATCCCTCCCTCGGTACGTGCATCCCCATGCGCGCCAGCCAGGTTGCGACGGTATTACAAAATCCCCGTCACTTGCAAAAAGTATTTGGACCCATGAAAAACGGCCCCTTGTAGGGGGCCGTTTTGGCGAAATGCTAACAACTGAAACAAATTCGATGGCTTACTTGTCGCTACCGATCCACTTGTAGGCCAGGCCGCCGATGGCCGCACCGAGGATCGGTGCCACCCAGAACAGCCACAACTGGCTGATTGCGCCGGAGCCGGCGAACAGGGCGACGGCGGTGGAGCGGGCCGGGTTCACCGAGGTATTGGTGACCGGGATGCTGATCAGGTGGATCAGGGTCAGGGCCAGGCCAATGGCGATCGGCGCGAAGCCGGCCGGGGCGCGACCGTGGGTGGCACCCATGATGACGATCAGGAACACCGCGGTCAGCACCACTTCGCACAGGAAGGCAGCCGCAACGGTGTAGCCACCCGGCGACAGTGCCCCATAGCCGTTGCTGGCAAATGCTCCTGGCTGGCTGCCATCAATCAGGAAGCTGGCATTGCCTTGGGCAATCTGCAGCAGGATGAAGGCTGCCAGGATGCCGCCCAGCACCTGGGCAACGATATAGGGCAGCAGGTCCTTGGCCGGGAAGCGACCACCGGCCCACAGGCCGATGCTCACCGCCGGGTTGAAGTGTGCGCCGGAGATGTGGCCGAACGCATAGGCACCGGTCAGTACGGTCAGGCCGAAGGCCAGGGCAACACCGACAAAGCCAATACCCAGCGGATTGCCGTCACCGCCGAACTTCGCGGCCAGTACCGCGCTGCCGCAGCCGCCCAATACCAGCCAGAAGGTGCCGAGGAACTCGGCAGCCAAACGCTTTCCCATGCTCATGATGATGTTCCCTTTGTTTTCCCCGGTGCGGGTGTGGGGAAAATAACGGAGAAGCGGGGAAGATGAGTAGGGAAATCGTTAACTATTTCTCGCTTTTCCCTGTAGTGCTTTAGGCCTATGCGTGATTTGCGGATAGCCAGTTACGGAAAAGCGGGGACGGGCAGGGGAAGGCCGTCCACGCTTCGGTGAGGGAATTGGTGTCAACCGGGTAGGGGGATGAATTCCTTGTCGTCCCCGGGGATCGTGCCGAAGCGACCATTCTGCCAATCATCCTTGGCCTGCTCGATGCGTTCCTTGGAGCTGGAGACGAAGTTCCACCACAGGTGGCGCGGGCCGTCGAGCGGCTCGCCGCCCATCAGCATTGCCTTGACAGGGGTCTTGGCGCGGAAGCGACCGCGTGCACCCGCTTCGGGAATGACCAGGTGCTGGGTGGGGATATCCACACCGTCCAGCTGGGCGTCGCCTTCAAGTATGTAGAGCGCGCGTTCGACGTGGGAGTTGTCCAGGTCGATCTCGGCACCGGGCTCCAGATCGATGGCGACGTTCAAGGTGTCAGCGAAGACCTTGACCGGCGATTCCTCGCCATAGGCACGACCGGCGATGACCCGCAGCCAGGCACCATCACGGTGCTGCTGTGGCAACTGGTCAGCGGAAAAGTGGAAGAAGCCGGGATCGGTTTCCTCATGGCTCTTGGGCAGCGCCACCCAGGTCTGCATGCCGTGCAGGGCCTGCGCGTGTTCGCGCGCCTCGGTGGGGCTGCGCTCGGAGTGGGCGATGCCCCTGCCTGCGGTCATCCAGTTGACGTCGCCGGGGCGGATGATCTGCTCCGAACCCAGGGTGTCGCGGTGGCCGATCTGCCCGGCCCACAGGAAGGTCACCGTGGCCAGGCCGATGTGCGGATGCGGGCGCACGTCGATGCCCTGGCCAGGACTGAAGATGGCCGGACCCATATGGTCCACGAACACGAACGAACCCACGCTGCGCGCCTGCAGGGTAGGCACGGCGCGGCGGACCTGGAAGCCGCCAAGGTCATGGACGCGCGGGCTGATGATGGTGGTCATGGCTGGCTGCTCCGGGTTGCTTGAAGGTGCGGGCAGGATGGCATGGCTGGAGCGAAGAGGGGGTTACCGTGCGGGGAATGGATTGTTGTTTTGGTGGGAAGGGTGGAAAAGCTGGAAGCGTTACCCCTCCCCAACCCTCCCCTTCGCTGCGCGAAAGGGAGGGGGCGAAGCGGCTGCCCTCCGCGCAACCTGGGCTTTGGCCCCCTCCCTTTGCCGAAGGCAAGGGGAGGGTTGGGGAGGGGTGAGCTTCTGCTCCTGCTCTTCCTGAGAGTCCAGAGCAAGAGAACAAAACCCCTCTCCCCACAGCTACGCAGTGCCCATACCAAAACCTCCTGCAAAGAACGGATTCCATCGCGAAGGGGCTACAATCGCCGCCTCACTTCCCCATCCGGAGACCTCCGCAGTGACCCGCAAACTCGTGCTGTTGCGCCATGGCCAGAGCCAGTGGAACCTCGACAACCGCTTCACCGGCTGGGTGGACGTGGACCTGACCGAGCAGGGCCGCCAGGAGGCTGCCACCGCCGGCCGGCTGATGAAGGAAGAAGGCCTGCAGTTCGACGTGGCCCACACCTCGGTGCTCAAGCGCGCCATCCACACCCTGCAGGGTGCGCTGGCCGAACTGGGCCAGGATTGGCTGCCGGTCAACAAGTCCTGGCGCTTGAACGAGCGCCACTACGGTGGCCTGCAAGGCCTGGACAAGGCCGAGACCGCCGCCAAGCACGGCGAGGAGCAGGTCAAGGTGTGGCGTCGTTCCTACGACATCCCGCCGCCGCCGATGGAGCTGGCCGATCCGGGCCACCCGATCCACGACCGTCGTTATGCCGGCCTGGATCGCAATGCGCTGCCGGCCACCGAATCGCTGGCCACCACGCTGGACCGCGTGCTGCCGTACTGGCACGACGCCATCGCCCCGCAGCTGAAGGACGGCAAGACCGTGCTGGTCACTGCCCACGGGAATTCGCTGCGCGCGCTGTACAAGTACCTCAACAACGTGAGCAAGGAAGAAATCCTCGAGCTCAACATCCCGACCGGCATTCCGTTGCTGTTCGAATTGAACGATGACCTTACCGTCAAGTCGTTCCGTTACCTGGGCGATCCGGAAGCCGCCAAGAAGGCCGCCGAGGCCGTGGCCAACCAGGGTAAGGCCAAGTAAGCGATTCGCCGGGAGTGGCACCGCTGTTGCCTGCTCCAGCGGTGAATCACTCAAAGACCGATGCCAACATGCTGGCATCGGTCTTTTTGTTTGTTTGTAGGAGCGGCGTAAGCCGCGAAGCTGGCAACGCTTGAATCGCCGGCCCAGCTGTCATCTGATGATCTCCCTGCTTCGCGGCTGACGCCGCTCCCACAATAAGATCCGGCTTAGCGTCGTGTGAGTGATGCCTGGGAGTAGCGTTGCGGATCAGCGACGGCACGCCGGGTCGGCTTGGCATACCCGGTTGTCGCGTTCGGCAGCCTGTTTGCCCAAGCTGAGCCCGACGACCAGCTGGAACATGAGCGCTACCAGGACCAGGCTGGCGATCCACAGGCCGATCTTCATCCGGTCAGCTGGACTGATCGCCGCAGCGCTGGCTGCCGGGCTGGCGATGGATTCGCCAGTATCGAGGAGGTCCCCCGCCGCAACCTCCAGCGCAGCCGCAACCGCCATCCGTGACTCAAGCGAGGCGTTGCCTTCGGTTTCCAGTCGTTGCACCGTGCGCGGGCTCAAACCGCAGATGCTGGCCAGGTGTTCCTGCGACCAGCCGCGGGCTTCGCGCAGTTGCTTGATCCGCTTTCCGTCGATCTTCACTGTTTCATCTTCCATGCCGCGTTCCTGCCGATGTTAGCTGAGCTGCGAGCCTGCCGGACAACAGGGCTCGGCAACACGACAGAAAGCCGATAGCAGTGTGTCGTCCCAAAGGAATCAACGGCTTGCGTGCTTCCAAGGTGCCGGCAGAACTGCTCCTCCGCGCGCATGCAGTTGAGAGGGACAGTCTTCGGATGGGGCTGTGCCATGCCATCATCGGGCATTGATCACGATGACTGGAGTGTCTGCTTGAGCAAATGGATGATGTCGGTAGTGGCAATGGTGGCGCTGAGCGCCTGTAGTGGTGCTCACCAAGCTGCGCCCAACGCCACACCGGAAGCGGCTGCCGCAAAGCCTGCAGCAGCAAGCGCGCAGCGTGGCGAAGGCAACCCTTATGAAGTGCTGGGCAGTGAGGTCTGGGACGTGCCGGATCCGGTCAGTGGTCGCGACTACCAGGTGTTCGTGGCCTTGCCGGCCGGCTACGCCGACAACCCGGACAAGCGCTACCCGGTGCTGTACGTCACCGATGCCGACTATGCTTTCCCGCTGGTCTGGCAGATGGCGCGGCGTTTGAATGTCGAAGGCCGCAAGATCGAGGATTTCATCCTGGTCGGCCTGTCCTATGCCAAGGGCGAGGGCGGCATGCAGAGCCGCCGCCGCGATTACACGCCAACCACCAGGGGCCCGAGTGGATCGCCGGCCGATGCCGTGCACGGTGGCGCCAGCGACTACATCAGCTACCTGGAAACGCAGGTGCTGCCCTTCGTGGCCAAGCGCTTCCGCAGTGACGAAAGCCGGCGCATGTTCCTCGGCCATTCCTACGGTGCCTTGCTGGGGACGCAGGTGCTGCTGGAACGCCCGCAATTGTTCAATGGCTACATCCTCGGCAGCCCGTCGTACTGGTTCGACAAGCACGAGATGGAGCGTCGACTGGCCGCGGCAGGCAAGCCCGCCGAGCTCCCGGTGCGGGCCTATATGTATGTCGGCGAGTATGAGTCGATGCAGCACGGCGGCGATACCGACATGGTGGTGGATGCGCAGCGCATGATCGGTCTGCTGGGCGCGCGTGGCGGCCAGTCACTGGAGCTGAAGCTGGACGTGCTCAATGACGAGGACCATCTCAGTGTCGCGCCGCGTGGCTTCATGCATGGTTTGAAGTACCTGCTGTCCGCGCCAAAGGGCTGAGTCGCCCAATCCCCAGGGTCGGGCCCGGCACGCACAGCGGCCGGGCCGGGCTTGCGCTACCACGACCAACGGCAGGTGTGCCGACCTGCGGCTTGGCTAGACTGCGTTCAATCCCTGCCACCCGCGCCACGCCATGTCCTCGCCGCCAACCACGCATCGGATCGATGCCGCGCAGGGCCCAAGCCGACGCCGGGTGTTCAGCGGCGAGCACCTGGCTGCACGGGTCAGCTGGTACGCGCCGGGTGAGCGCATGCACCGACACGCGCACGACCAGAACCTGCGTAGCCGCACAACGTAAAAGCCCGGCATTACGCCGGGCTCTCGTGCAGCAAGGTGATCCGTTGCGGCTTACTTGAAATCCAGAGTCTTCTCGAAGGACTTCAGTTCATGCCGCGCCATTGCCAGGTTGGCGTGGGTGCGGTCGAGCACGACGTACAGGAACAGATCCTTGCTGCCGTCCAGCGGGCGGATCAGGTGGTACTGCTTGGACAGGGTGAGCAGGATGTCTTCCACCACGTCGCTCAGGCCCAGTGAACTGGCTACGCGGCGCTTGGCGCGCACGACATCCGCGTTGCCGGCAGCGGCGACCTCCATATTGATGGAGCCGCCACCCAGGGTGCCCAGCGCCATGCCGCTGTCGCTGTCCACCAGTGCGGCGCCGATGAAACCCGCAATTTCGCTCAAAGCATCAAGTTTTACGTTTGCAGCCATTTCTCATCCAATGAAGTAACGATTTCTACAAAAGCAAAGCCCGCACCGGTCCTGCCAGGGCGAGCGGCCGCGCAGCATAACGAAAACAGTTGAGCGTATGCGAACCAATCAGGTATGCGGCCCGCAACAGCGCGTCCTGTTACGGCGGCAGGTGTTGGATAGCGCGGTCAATGCGCGCGGCAGTGCGCGCAGGAGGCCTTCATCTCGCACTGGATGGAGGCTGTTGGCACGCCTGTCAGCATGGCGTCCACCCGCTGCGGAAAGCGGCAATGGAACCGTCACGGCCAGTTTACGGGCAAGTCGCAGAATGGCCCTCAACGGACGCGTGCCCATGCAGACAGGGGAGGGTGCCTTTCCACCATTGGCCATCACAATCAGCAGGAGCACACGTCATGAACAAGCCGGCAGTGGTTCTGGTACATGGTTTCTGGGGCGGGGCCGCGCATTGGGCGCAGGTGATACTGGAACTCAGGCGGCTGGGTTACCAGGATATCCGTGCGGTTGAAAATCCGCTTACTTCGTTGGCCGATGACGCCGAACGCACCCGCAAGATGGTGGCGCAGATCGAGGGACCGGTGATCCTGGCAGGGCATTCCTACGGCGGCGCGGTGATCAGCCAGGCAGGTAACCAGGCCAATGTGACAGCGCTGGTGTTCATTGCCGCGTTTGCTCCGGATGCCGGTGAAAGCCCCGGCGGCATCACCCAGCAACATCTTCCCGCCGCGGCCCCGAACCTGGCGCCTGACAGTGATGGTTACCTGTGGTTGAAGGCCGACAAATTCCACGAGAGTTTCTGTCAGGACCTGCCCGAAGAACAGGGTTTCGTCATGGCGGTGACACAGAAGGCGCCCTTGGCCAGCACCTTCGGTGACGCCGTCAGTGACCCCGCCTGGAGGCACAAGCCGAGCTGGTACCAGATATCCAGCCAGGACCGGATGATCGCACCGGAGAATCAGCAGGCCATGTCCGCCCGCCTCAATGCGCGCAAGGTGATCACCCTGGAGGCCGGGCATGCGTCATTGGCATCGCATCCGGCGGAGGTTGCGGCCTTGATCGATGAGGCTGCGGCAGCTACAGCCGGCTGAAGAGATGCGCCGGCAAGTGTGGCTGCATCCTGGCAGTCGGCAGGGCGACGGTCTTAGCGGAAGAACTGGCTCGGTGTCAGTCCAAAGCGGCGCTTGAACATCGTGGCGAAAGCGCTGGGACTCTCGTAGCCCAGCGCCAAGGCCACGTCGATGACCTTCTCGCCAACTGCCAATTGTTCCAGGGCACGCAGCAACCGCGCCTGTTGCCGCCATTGGCCGAAGGTCATGCCCAGCTCGCGCGCGCACAGGCGCTGGATGGTTTTCACGTCCACCTGCAGGCGCGCGGCCCAGTCCTGCAGGGTGGACGCATCGTCGGGATGCCGCTCCAGCCGCCGACCGATCTGGCGCAGGCGCGGGTCTCGCGGTTCGGGCAGATGCAGTGGCAGGACCGGCAAGGTCTGCACTTCGTCCAGGATCAGGCGCATCAGGCGGCCATCGCGGGAGTCTTCGGCATAGGAAGGGGCGATCTGCGCGGCGGCGCGTATCAGCGCGGCCAGCAAGGGCGTGATCGAGACCGCCGATGGCGTTGCCGGTGCCTGCGGCATGCAGTGCGGCAGGATGTACAGGCTGCGCATCTGTACCGCACCGATGCAATGTACCTGGTGGCCGACACCGGCCGGCATCCAGATTGCACGTGTGCTCGGCACCACCCAGCGGCCCATGCCCGCGCGTACCACCAGCACGCCGGTTTCCGCGTACACCAACTGGTGGCGGTCCGGGTGGTGGTGCAGCGGGATCAGCGTGGTGGCCGCGTAGTCGCGGGCCTTGCAATACACCGCCGTGTTGGGGCCGGCCGGCAGCGGCAAGCGCCGGCCTTTACGGTTGCTGGTGTCCTTTTCAAGAAGATGCATGACCATATCGCGCAGGATGGGCGGCGAGGGGGAATCTACCATGCCGGCCTCCCCTCGGTTTCATGGCCATCCCATGTCGTCCACCGCTTCCGATATCAGTGCTGCTCCGTCCCCTCAGCGTCGCCCGGCCGCGGTGGGCGTGCTTGCGGCGATCAGCAGTTCGCACCTGGTCAACGACATGATGCAGTCGCTGATCCTGGCGCTGTACCCGATCTTCAAGGGCCAGTTCCACCTGAGCTTCGCCCAGGTGGGCCTGATCACGCTGACCTACCAGCTCACCGCGTCGCTGTTCCAGCCCTTGATCGGCCTGCGCACCGACAAGCGGCCGGCGCCGTATTCGCTGCCGATGGGCATGTTGTCCACCTTGTGTGGCCTGTTGCTGCTGGCGTTCGCGCCGAACTTCGTGACGGTGCTGGTGGCGGCGATGTTGGTCGGCATCGGCTCGGCGATCTTCCATCCGGAATCCTCGCGCATCGCGCGGCTGGCTTCCGGTGGTCGCCATGGCCTGTCGCAGTCGGTGTTCCAGCTTGGAGGCAACGCCGGCACTGCGGTGGGCCCGCTGCTGGCTGCGGCGGTGATCGTGCCGAATGGGCAGCGCAGCGTGGCCTGGTTTGCCTGTGCGGCGCTGTTGGGCATTGGCTTGCTGACCTACGTCAGCCGTTGGTACCAGCAGCATCTGCTGGCCGTGGCCGCGCAGCCCAAGGCCGCGGCCAAGCCGGCCAATCTGTTGCCGCCGAAAACCGT
>Ga0308158_10004153_pt1 | contig 12339 bp, 6 predicted proteins | sample PhyBR2_FD_201038 | JGI IMG/M metagenome (GOLD analysis project Ga0308158, IMG submission 201038) | Phyllosphere microbial communities from UC Gill Tract Community Farm, Albany, California, United States - DLSLB.R2 | ecosystem: Host-associated > Plants > Phyllosphere > Unclassified | place: USA...
GCGTACCAGATCGTGCTTCAGGCCATTGAGGAAGATCTGCGTACCGAGAAGTTGTCCGTGGGGGACCAGCTTCCCGGCGAACGTGCGCTCGCGGAGCAGCATGGGATCTCGCGGGCTTCGGTCCGCGATGCCATCCGCATCCTTGATGTGATGGGTATTATCAAGACCTCTGCTGGCTCCGGGCCGAACTCCGGAGCGGTGATCATCTCCAATCCCTCGGCCGGCATTTCGCAGGCCTTGCGGCTGCACTTGGCAGCCAAGGGGATCAACGTCCGCGAGATCGTCGAGTCGCGCATCCTGCTGGAAACCTGGGCCGCGCAGATGAACCCCCGCGACCCGGTCTACGCCCAGCAGGTCATCGACCGCACCGCGGTGCTGATCATGCGCATGGACGACCCGCAGCTTTCGCGCGAAGCTTTCCACCGCATTGACGCCGAGTTCCATGTGCTCCTGGCTTCCATGGCCGGCAATTCGGTGGTTGAATCCATGATGGAATCGCTGCGCAATTCGATCAGCGACTATGTCTCGGACTCGGTGCCCAGCGACGAGGCCTGGCAACCGGTGGTGCGCGTGCTGCGCCGCCAGCACAAGGCCATCCACCACGCCTTTGCGACGAATCAGCGCGAACGGGCAGCCCAGCTGCTCGAAGAGCACATCAACTGGTTCTACTCGCAGACGCGGTAGGGACAGTTATTGGAGCGGTTTTATGCAAGATTTGAAAATCCTTGGACCGCGATTTTATGCCGTTTTCTTCTTGCTGGAAAGGGGCCTTTTAAGAGATCTCAAGTCGTATTTTATGTTCGGTTCGAAGATGCGTGTCATTCTGCTGAGCTCTATTAAGAATCCAAGAGTAATTTCCGCATATAAGTAGTTTCATTAATAGAATATTTGTGGATCTAAGGCCTGTTACATGCTGTAGAGGTGTGTCATTCGAATCAAACGTAGCGAAAGTCACCTAAATTAATATGTGAATCCTCAATGAAAACGACATTCTAGGATGAACCGTTAAGCGCCTTGCCTCTTATTGCATAAAAACGTTGTGTGTCGCGCAAGTAAGAGGCAAGGCACTGGTCGTGATTTGAACCTGGCGGCAAGGAATTTCACGCAAGACCAACACGCTGGTTCAACGGATATGGCATCAGGTTCGAGCAGAGACCCTATTCATCAATCGATTGCCACCAGTGTACTAAATGATTTGAAGTTCTCAGGCATTGACGTACTGACAGCCTCCAGCATTGATTCGAACTTTTCGAAGGCAATCTTAACTTTATCTCTTGATTTCAATCCCTGGTTGGTAGCGTCAGAAAGATAAGGGGTAAATGGGAGGCACTGGTCAATAACCCGCCCCCAGAATTCAATTGCCTCATTCGGGCTAACGTTTTGATTGAATCTAAGATTAAACCTATTTTGAATTGCGATTCCAAGAATCGTTTCAAGGCTGTAAGCAACTGCTGAAGTCATTAGATGCACTGAGCCTCGGGACCTGAAAAATTCGGCGTGAGTTCGTTGTTTAGATGTTCGAGAATCGGCTGGTATCGACGTAATCGCTTCTTTCGAGCGCTCAATGGCTTTTTGAAGCGAGTATGCGAAGAGTACATGGCGGGCATGAAGGCTATCGTTAAAAAACCTTGAGTAAATTTCGTCGTTCTCCCAGATTTTTCGAGTTTCGTTGTATGCCAGGTTCGGGTTCCCATGGAAGGAGGCCAGCGACTGTGCGACCGCATTGTCATACAGGAGGCCACGTTCGCGCCGCATTATGTTGTCGACACCTCCACGTCTCGCTCCCTTATAAGTTGCCTCTGGTATCGAATCGAACTCAGTACGCAACCTGTCTTGAACAGCATCACTAGACCGGAAATCTGTCGCTTCAACCTTATTTTGAGTGTTGTTGAATTTGACGACATTCTTTAGACGTGAGGTATCTGCGCTTTTGACGAACCGAACTTGAACGTGGGCTTTGTCGAGATTAGCAGCCTCACGCTCCGAAAGAGTGCCAATTGAACCAGTTGTTTGTCCACCGTTTACGATGCCTAAACCGTGGACTTTGACCACTTTTTGATCTTGGTCGTGTTCGAAAGAATGAACAATGGCCGTGATTCCATTATTATAAATGAAAAATTCTTCGGCATTATTTTGAGCCGAATTTTTAATGCCAAAGTTTATATTCTTTTCGGATCTTCTAACTCCGAGATAATCCCGGATGTTGGGAGAAAGTAGGTTCTTTCCGTAAGTCTTCCAGTGCGTGCGAAGTTCGTCCAGCCTTATGGCCGTGTTGAATGACTGCCAACCATCCCCGGAGATTTCAAAACCACCATTGATACTGAATGTAAGGAATTCGTCAACCACGATTGGTAAGGTAGCGCGACGGTACAAGTCATTTATTTCGGCGATGCCGATTTCTTGATGTGTAACTGATACCAACGCGGTGGGGAAATACCTTTTAAGCAGCCCATCCGCCGTTCGGCAAGTTTGCTTCAATTCTCGGTCAACATTTGTACTGGAGTGGCAATTATGGGTAGACCATATTTGCATTTCAGAGATCTCGCCTTCCTTTAGCGCATCCCTGGCTTCTTCGAAAGCATCTTTCAGCACTTCTGGCAGGTTATTGGTTTCACCAGAGAGCAGCCAAGAAACCGCCGTATTGAGATCAGTGGTCTTGCCTGCGGGGGCTTCACCTCTTTCGTTCTCAGGCTTCAACGTCGCGTACGCCTGAGCTACGATAATGAGCCCTCGATCGCGATCAACTGCTATCAGGTCACATTTCTTGTCGTTGCCGTGGTCAGTTAACGCGTCGGCTGCGAAAGTTTCGGCATCTTCAATTCCCAGTATCAGCTCTGCTGCGAACAGCGCGATAGAATTTCCTGCGCCATGCTTGGCGAGGTCTTCTCGGTCTGACAATGCTGCCCAGCCTGCCCCTGAAGCTAGTTGAATATTTTTGGGTTCTACCACGGGGGAGACTACTATTTCATTTTCCATGCTTTAATGATGCCTTATCCTCATGCCGAGTTCTAGAAAAAGGGATTGTTTACGGTATGTTTCTTCATGATGCAATTAATCTGAACTTTGAGAGTTGTAAATTTGGTGTTTTGCCTAAAGGTTCGCGAATCAAGAAACGTTCTAAAAACAGAGGTCACTTGTAGGATTGAGAACGGCGAAATCCCCCAATGGATTGGGGATAATTGAGCTTTTCGCTATTGGGGGCAGAACTTCGGCGTCTGTCGGAATCTGATGAGTGGCCGTGCGTTGGTGGGAACATGGAAGATGAAGTATGTTCCGTCTAGATTCGTTGTGCCATCGTTTCCATCTGCTCAATGACGAGCTTGATGGCTTCGGGTTGCTTGTCTGGTGGATATCCGTTCAAGATCAATAGCCGTTTCACCGATGACCGCAGCTTGGCACGGACATCCTCGCGGACGGTCCAGTCGGTGCGCACATCCCGGCGCATCACCTGAACTAGCTGGCGGGCAATGGTGGCTAGCATGTCTTCGCCCTGCTCCAGAAGCGCAGATTCATTCATGGCCACCGCGTCGTAGAACGCAAGCTCATCGTTGTCCATGGGCGGCGTGAACTTCTGGCCGCGGTTGGATTCCTCGGCGACTTCCTTGGCCAGCTCCACAAGTTCAGCGATGACTTCTGCCGAGGTCAACTGTTGATTGGTGTACTTGGTCATCAGTTCTGTGATGCGTTCAGAAAACGCACGCTGACGGATGACGTTATTCCGGGTGGACTTCGCGGATTCTTCGGCTACCAGTTTGCGCAACGCTTCGATGGCCAGTTGAGGATTCCGCGCCTTTTGCGTCTTGGCAACGAATTCCGGTGTCAGGTCGCTGAGCGATGGCTTCGGCATGCCTGCGGCCTCGTAGATATCCAGAACCTTGCCGGTTGCGTCGGTTGCTGTTGCAATGATCTGGGCAAGCTGCCGTTGGATTTCTTCCGGTACGGGCAGGCCTTGCGCCTGTCGGTCCTGGGCATCGAATTTGCCCATCCACACGCGGATTTCCTCGTAGATCTGGATCTCCGGGCGGAGCTCTTCCAGCTTTCCGGAACCGGTGCACAGTGCCCACGCCCGTGCCAGCCGACCAGCAGTAGTCCGGTACTCGACGGCCAGGGGCTGTGCGCCTTCGGCAACTCCACTGTTCCCCGGGGTGGCAGGATCTCGCAGATAGTTGACTGCGCCGGTGACAGCGTTCAGGAACGATTTCGGTCCGGGCTTGCCGAGCACGGCTTTCCAATCGTGGCCGGACAGCAGATCACGGATCTGGTTGACCAAGTCCACCACCAGGGCTATGGCTTCATCAATATTCCTGCCCACGGGCTGGTTCTTTCGGTCATCCGCCGTGTATTCAGCCAACGCGTTGGTGAGGTTTTCAGCCAACGGGGCATAGGCGACAAGCAAGCCGTCGCTCTTTCCACGGAAGGTGCGGTTGACGCGGGCGAGAGTCTGCATGAGCAAGGCGCCCTTGAGTGGGCGGTCTAGATACAACGTATGCAGAGGAGGGGCATCGAATCCGGTGAGCATCATGTCCTTGACGATTACCAATTCCAGCTCATCTTCAGGATCTTTGAGACGTTCCTTGATGACGTTATTCGCGGAGTCGCGGCGGACGTGGTCGGAGACCGGGGGAACATCCGAGGCGGTGCCGGAGTACACGACCTTGATCTTGCCCTTGTCCAGTTCATCGGAATGCCAATCGGACCGAAGAGCAATGATTGCCGAATAGAGATTCGCGCAGATTTCGCGTGTGCCGCCAACGATCATGGCCTTGCCTGATGTCGGCGCGCCAGATGTGTCAGCAATGAATGGGGCCACAGTGTCCCGGCGGTGCTCCCAATGCGCAACCAGGTCCCGGGCCAGTTCAGCCAGACGTTCCGGTGCGCCATAGACTGCGTTGACCACGGCCACGGACTGCTCAATGCCCGCCCGCTCGGTGTCATCCAGGCCCAAGGTTGCCCTGTCGGCATCCGCATCCAGATCCTCCAAGGTGCGTCCGTCGGCCAGCTGCACCTTGATCAGCCGAGGCTCGAAGTAGACAGGCACGGTGGCGCCATCATCCACGGCCCGGGAAAGATCATAGACGTCGATGTAATCGCCGAATACATCACGGGTATTGCGGTCTTCAAAGGAGATCGGGGTTCCGGTGAACGCGATCAGCGTGGCATTGGGCAGCGCGTCGCGCAGATGCCTGGCGTAGCCGTCCAAATCGTCATAGTGGCTGCGGTGCGCCTCATCAACAATGACAATGATGTTCTTGCGATCGGATAGCAACGGGTGTTCCGTGCCCGCTTCCTTCTCGTCCTTGGTGCGTCCGAATTTCTGCAGGGTGGTGAAGTAGATACCTCCCGTGACCCTCCCGGAAAGCTCAGAGCGCAACTCGCTGCGGCGGCGGATCTGCTTGGGTGTATCAGGCAACAGCTGGGAACGCGCGAACCCGGAATAGAGCTGTCCGTCGAGTTCATTGCGGTCGGTGATCACCACTACCGTAGGATTCTTCAGCGCAGGGTGGCGCATGACGGACGCGGTGTAGAGCTCCATTTCCATGGACTTGCCCGAGCCTTGGGTGTGCCAGACCACGCCGGCCTTGCCGTTGGTGCGCACGGCGTCCACGGTTGATCCGACGGCCTTGGTGACGGCGAAGTACTGGTGCGGCTTCGCGATGCGCTTGAGCAGGCCTTCGGCTCCGGCATCGAAGGCGGTGAAGGAGCGCAGCAGCTGGAGGAAGCGGGTCGGGTTGTACAACCCTGCAATGGCAGTCTCGATGGGCAGGATCGCGTCGCCATCGATGACCGTGTCCGCGGGGACGGGGACACCATCATCATCGACGTTCCACGGGGAGAAATGGTTCAACGGGGTGAACGGGGTGCCATACTTGGCATCAAGGCCGTCGGAGGCGAACGTGAAGACGCAGAAGCGGAAAGCCAGCGGGAACTCCCGCAGGTAGGTTTGCAGCTGGGCGTGGGCGGCTGCGACGTCTGCGCTCTTTGATCCGGCCCGCTTGAGCTCCATGATGCTCACCGGCATGCCGTTGCAGTACAAGACGACATCGAAGCGGCGCTTGTAGTCGCCCTGGACCAAGGTCACCTGGCTCACGGCGAGCCAATCATTGTCGGTCTCTTCGGCACCGATCAATCGCAGGGTGGGATTCCGCTCTGTTCCGTCCGGGTCCAGATAGCTCATCCGATAGCCGTCCACGAGCATCTTGTGCATGCGGTAGTTCTCGGTGATCGCGTCCTGTGATGCTGGCGCCGCGATTTCCGCGCAGGCCTGCTGCAGATACTGCTCCGGAATACCGGGGTTTAGGCGGCGCAGCGCGGCGAGCAGACGCGGACGGATCAGCAGCTCATCCCAGGATTCGCGTTCGCCGGTGCCAGGGGCGATGTCTTGGCCGTGGGTGGGCTTCCATCCGTCGCCAAGCCATTCTAGGACGAGTCCTTCGAGGTCCGCTTCGGAGAAGCCGGTGTGCGTTGTCATTGAGCTAGATCCTTTTTCTCGGAGCGAAGATTCATCGGGTTGCAGGCCTTACGATTTTCATTCGGGTCGATCGTTTTTGGCGATGTCGGCGGCTGCGAGTTCCGCTTCCAATTCACTAATGCTTGGCAAGCTGCGGGAGACATTTTCTGGAAGCGAATCTTTGATTTCCGTAGCCCATTCAGCCACGCCAATAGGAGAGTTGAAGCCACGCAACGCATATTCGGCAACCACGGAGTTCTTGGACTTGCGCAATAGCAGACCAATAGTGGGTTCATCCCGGGCTGTGCCAGCAGGTCATCTACAGCGCTCTTGTACATTCCCAACTGGCCGAGGTGGCCGGGCTCGAACTTGCCCACCTTCAGCTCAACCACCACGAATCGGCGGAGGATGAAGTTGTAGAAGACCAGATCCGGGAAGAACTCATCTCCAGCTACATCCAACCGCATTTGCCGTCCGACAAACGCGAATCCCCGTCCAAGTTCCAGTAGGAAACGTTCGACGTGTTGCAGGAGCTGGCCTTCAAGCTCTCGTTCATTATGGGATTCTGTCAGCTCCAGGAAATCGAAGGCGTAAGGATCCTTCGTGGCTTCTTGGACTACAGACGAAGTCGATGAGGGCAGCACTGTATTGAAGTTGGAAGTGGGCTGGCCACTGAGTTCATGCAGGCGGGTCTCGATCTGGCGTACCAGATGGTTGCGTGACCGGCCTTCGGCAAGTGCTCTTCGGGCGTACCAAATGCGTGTGGATTCCTCGCTGAGCTTCTCCAGTAGGACCAGATTATGATCCCACGGCAATTGTGCAGTAGGCTGTTGCACATTTGCCGCCGATGGCCACGCTTCGGCAAAGGAACGTATGTATTTCAGATTTCGAGGGGAGGACCCCTTGCCATCTGGATACCGCTGCCTAAGATCGGCAGAGAGCCGGTCAATCACTTTGGTTCCCTCGCCCTGTTGGGATTGGCGATCGAGGATGTCGCGGCGGATGTGCCAGTGCGTCTTGATCAATTCTTGATTGACGACGAGGCTGGCTCGCCGCTGACCTTGGGAAACGCAGTCGCTAAGCGAAACAAGGAACTTCGGATACCAGTCGGGAAGGGCAGTGGCAGGCGGCGTACTAGCGAACTGCAGAACGTCGTCAGACGATGACGGCCTGTCTTCCGAATACATGCCATTTTCCTTTCCTTCGTCGGACTAAAATAAACTAGAATTTCTTTGGTTCGCATCAAGCAAGGGTGGCTGGTTACACCAAGGGCTCAACGGTTGCTTCGGCATCCTTTACGCAGAGCCTGCCCGACATGAGCTGGGGTAGGAGCACGTCGCGTGTTTTCGCCAGTGACCCATTCTCAAAGACATTTGCAGTCACCAAATCAAGAAGAGGCGCGATCCCGGCTTCAGTAGATCTTGCTTCGTCGCCGAAGTCAGGGATTTGCAAATGATCAAACGTTCGCATAGTGATCGTGTCGAATACAGAGCCGTGAGCCAGAGACTTCGCGTGTTGGGCTGCTCGAAGAATCGAAAAGTACAGCAAACCGGGAGGTAGTTCGCGGGGAGTGAATCCGTAGCAGGATTGGTTAAAGGAAGACGGTACGGCGAGACGTGCAACGGCGCCGACAGTTCCTCGAGCCGTGAGAATCACGCTCCCTGCTGGAAGCGGTTTCGCCTTCGTACGTTCAACAGCCAGTTGAGTGATTTTTTCGACTGTATCCGTAACGACAGCAAATGGCGCTCCTGTTATGTCTTTGGCCGAGGCCCAGAGGTCCTCGCCGTTCCATAGATCAGTGTTGGCCCGGACTGGTGTTCCGCCAAGGACTGGGGTGAGGACCTGACTCATCGGAATCATTGGGACAGAAGATGCAGCTTGATCGAATAAATGTCCCGCAAGGCGGTCCGCCGTGTGCGCGAGCCTAGTATTTGCTGCAATCTTGTCATCGAGGGCGCCGAGAACTTCGGCTATGGCCCTTTGGGTTCTTACAGATGGGATGAGCGTTTCAAACGCTTCGATACGCGAAGGACTCGTATGACGAACAGTACTACCTGAGGCTGTCCCCAAAATATGGGCCCGGTATTCAGCCGTCCTCAAAAAATATAGGAGAAATGATTTGTCTATTCTGCGTTGATCAAGAATTTGGACCCGTCCAATTCTCTGGTTGTGTAGATAGACATTTCCTGGAGGGACTGTGGCAGGAAGCCCCAGAGTGTCACCTTCTTTGCTGAGGTCAGTCATGGTGATTATCAAATCGCCGACATCTAATCGGTATTCTGCTGGGTAGTCGCCATTGAAGGTTTTAGTCTTTGCTTTTCTGAAACCGCCTCCGACGGAAAAATTACCGGGTGTGGTCAGTACCGGAAATGATGTGTCGTCACTAAACCCGGCACCAGGAAAAGCGTAGCCGTGCTTAACTGAAAGCACTTCTCCTAACTTCACTTTTTCCAAGTCACGCATTGACCCTCCCTAATTGCTCGCGAACAAACTGCATCAATCGATCAGACTCCTCGAACTGTTCAAACAGTTCCTTTTTGAGTCGAGCGATTTTCTCTTCGAGTGGCTCACCGTCGTCTTCGACTTCGGCGGCCCCAACGTATCGGCCTGGCGTTAGTGCGTAATCGGCATCCTTGATGTCAGCCAAAGTGGCCGAGTAGCAGAAGCCGGCCTCGTCTGCGTATTCCTTGCCCCGAGCTGACACGCTGCCACGCCATGCGTGGAAGGTGTCAGCAATTTTTGCGATGTCCTCGCCGCTCAATGCTCGCTCGGCGCGGTCCACCATGTAGCCCAGGTTTCGGGCGTCAATGAAGAGCACCTGGCCGGTGCGGTCCACCGAGCCCTGCACGCCTGCGCTTTTGTCTTTCGCGAAGAACCACGTGCATACCGGGATGGCAGTGGAGCGGAAAAGCTGTGTCGGCAGCGCGACCATACAAGAAACTAGATCCGCTTCGACCAGCTGGGCACGGATATCGCCTTCGCCGCCGGAGTTCGAGGACATGGAACCGTTGGCCATGACCACACCAGCAGTGCCGCCTGGTGCCAGCTTGGAAATGATGTGCTGAATCCACGCGTAGTTTGCGTTGTTCGCCGGCGGGACACCGTAACGCCATCGCGGATCTGACTCATTGCGAGCCCAATCCTTGATATTGAACGGAGGGTTCGCCATGACGTAGTCGGCTTGCATCTCTGGGTGCATATCGCGGGCAAAGGTGTCCTGCCAACGTGAACCCAAATTGGCATTGAGGCCATGAATGGCCAGGTTCATCTTGGCCATACGCCAAGTGCGTTCGTTCAATTCCTGCCCATAGACGGAGATCGCAGTGCGATCTTCATTATGGGCATCCAAGAATTTCTCAGTCTGCACGAACATGCCGCCGGAACCGCAGGCCGGGTCGTAGACGCGCCCGCTGGTCGGCTCCAGGACCTCCACTAAGACGCGGACCACGCCGGCAGGAGTGTAGAACTCTCCGCCGCGCTTGCCCTCGGCACGCGCGAACTTCTCCAAGAAATATTCGTAGACTTCACCGAGCAAGTCGCGCGCACGTGTCGAACCTTGGCCGGTGAAGCGAGTTGTGTTCAGCAGATCAAGCAATTCACCGAGGCGGCGCTGGTCTACCGACTCGCGGTTAAAGACGCGAGGCAGGGTACCTGTGAGAGGCAGGTTGGAAGCCATGATTGCATCCATGGCAGCATCGATCAGCTCGCCGATATTCTTGGGGGCTTCACCGCCGATTGCGTCAAGCCCCTTGGCATTTTGGGTCAAGTACTCCCACCGTGCATGTGCTGGAACCCAGAACACCCCCTGTCCGATGTACTCATCCACATCGTCAATTAGCTGAGCTACTTGTTCTTCGGTCATGCCGTCCGCAGTCAGCTCTGCTTCCAACTGTTCACGGCGTTCGGTGAAAGCATCGGAAACATACTTGAGGAAAACAAGGCCAAGGATGACGTCCTTGTACTGCGAGGCATCCATGGAACCACGAAGCTTATCTGCGGCTTTCCACAGAGTATCTTTGAGTTCCTTCATCGTGCTAGGGACAGCCTCGGCTGCCACCTTCTTAGTTCGTGCCACTAGGCCCGTCCTTCCTTAAACGTTCTGGAACAAGTATCTCAAGTCCACCGGACAATAATGCGCTGGTTATCTGGCTGGACATCTCATTCAAATGCTCAATGCGGCTGGCAGCATGCTGGCGTTCCTCATCAATCAACTGAAGCGCGCGTCGCATCGCCTCATAAGAATTCGCAGGGACCTTCCGAACCGCCCACTGCCGCCAATTCGCTGATTCGGCATTGGTGATATCTTGGGCGAGCACTTCTGGATGGAACCCGGAATCCGCGGGTGAGTTGATTCTCAGAACCCTCGCAGGGAAATTCACTGCCTTTGAGCCTTCGACATCAACTGTGGCGGTCGGACTGCCTGAAGAATTGAAGATGATGTCGCCAGGCTCGGTAATCACTGCTCGGCCATAAGCCTGCGCAAGGTCGAAGTAGGAAATCGAGCTGGAGGGCTGTCCAGACCGAATATCCCCAGAATTCCAAACTTGCATTCCGTGCTGGACCGTGGCGAGCAAAGAATTCTTGTTGAATCGGGTTCCTGACAGGACTCGGAGATGTCCTTGGGAAATTAGCTCGCCGAGCATGCTGAAACCGGGGGTTTCGACGGGTTGCGCTCCTGATTCGCGCAACTGCAGCTCCCAGTCCAATTGAGGGCGAGCAGCTCTGGACTCATTCAGCGCAGTCAGCAGCCTTTCGAATTCGACCTGGTGCTCAGCCAGAGATGCTGCGCCTGAATGCGGATCCAGGCGTTTAGCTAGATTCCGGGGTATCAGCCCTTGCGAACTGGCGATGATCCTGCTTGTTCGTCCCCACCGGGCGAACCTGAAAGAGTGTGCTCGAAGTCCGTGCATTTCCATGAGGCTCGCAGCCAGATCCACGACAAAGTCATCCGCGACGCTGTCTTCCAATGGCAAGCCGCTGAGATCGGCAAGCATGATGCGACGCTCAGCCAGCGGAACATCCGAAGTATCCGGACCGATGACCCACAAGCCAAGAGCAGTCCGGGGCTTGAAAAGAAAGTGGCCCTGCGGCAGCAAAGCAACAGCGCGGACACGTCCCATTCGCAAAATCGAAGCCCGCACGTTAGCGGCTTCCTTATGCTCCGTGGCATTGACCAAGGCGTTTGCCGGGGCAATGACTATGGCGCTGTGGCTGGGACCAAGTTCGAGGACCAGATCATCAATGGCTTGCAAGACCGCCAACTGGTCATCGTCCTGCATCTGCGGAGAGGGGAACTGGGCCAAATGGATGATCGGTTTGATCCCATTTGATGGTGATGCAGCAATGAAGGACTCATTCGCGGCCAGCAGCATCTTCAGCCGGCGTACGGTCAGCCGGGAAGCATCGCGCTCTTCGGAGGCAGTCGGAAGCTGGATCTGCAGAGAAGTCGATTCTTCAACTAGTTGCATCAACTCATAGATTAGGTCACTGCCTCCCGGGGTCGCCTCATGGAAAGCGGAGTCCGGGCCCGCCAGCTCCAGTGCGCACTTGGCGACAAGCCGTCGGGAAGATTCTGAAAGGGCCGTGCGGCTTATCGCGATTTCATTGGCTCGAAAACGATCATTGAACAGCGATTCAAATGCAGGCAGCGCTCCGTACGACGCGTCAATCAGCTTGTCGACGTACCCGACGATGGAGGCTAATTTGTCCTGCGCTGCTTCTATTTCCGAATAGAGGTACTCGTCATCGGGGTCTAGTTCGTCTGCAGCATCAAGGAGCTCGTTTGTCGAAAACTGTGCCAACGGCCGGCCCAGGAATTGTTGCAGGGCCAGAAGTGCAGTGATGAGTGGAAAGTTCTCCCGCGCCAAGGTTGCGTAGGCTGCCGAGTCTTC
>Ga0308158_10004156_pt1 | contig 12335 bp, 11 predicted proteins | sample PhyBR2_FD_201038 | JGI IMG/M metagenome (GOLD analysis project Ga0308158, IMG submission 201038) | Phyllosphere microbial communities from UC Gill Tract Community Farm, Albany, California, United States - DLSLB.R2 | ecosystem: Host-associated > Plants > Phyllosphere > Unclassified | place: USA...
CATTATCAGTTCATCGTCCCCCACCAGCGCATCACCAGAGATGAACCTCTTATGAGCACCAACCCGCTTATCCAAGTTCTCGATCAAGCAGCAGATAGCCTCGAAGCCGAACGCTACACCGCCGCAGACCCCAAAGAACTAGCCTTGTCGCTGCAACAGGTAGCCCGCGAATTGTCCTTCCACATGGCACGACTTGGTATCTGGGATACAGAAGCAATGGACGCATTCCGCAAACACCAGGACGTCGGAATCCCCGAATTCATTCCCTCCAGCCCAGAAGTGCTGTTGACCGGAACCCTGCAAGTATTCATAGACTCAGCAGACAATGCCAAAGCCTAACCGTCGGCGACACCTGATAGACAAGAACAACAGCCAGGCCCCAAGGAATAGATAGGAACACGAATCATGCTAGCTCCAGTAGTTATCACGGCACTGTGGATCATTGGCGGTCTGGTTGCCTGCATCATTGCATTCATCCTCAACCCCATCCAGGGAATGATGAACTCGGCAATCATCGCCGCATTCCTCGTTGCACTCTACGGATGGATCGGAGTCGTGGGCGGCAGCGGCTACCAGTCCGAAGGTACCGTCCTCAGCCTTGCGATTTTCGGAACAATCGCGTGGATAGCGTTATTGATCGGCAAATCTAAGATGGTTTCCCAATAACCGCTCTCGATTTACATGGCCCAGCTCCTCGCAGCTGGGCCATTCTTTTGCCTATAATAATTCGTGACCGAGTATGAAGCGCTGAATATCAATACCGCTTCGACTAGCTTGCTCACGGTCGGCACAATCGTGAAATGACGCAGGATTTCAATCTAGATTCTTACAAGAATTGGCTAACAACATTCCTCATGCCCACCAGCGTGAAAAACCGAATGTACTACGCGCACAGATACGTGAACTGGCTATCCGACAACGACGTGCCAACGCCCTGGCAAGCCAAGCACCAACACGTCAGCCAATTCATCATCAACGCAGGCCAAGCGCCGTCAACAAAAAAGAACGTTCGAGACGCCCTGGTAACCCTCTATAAATGGGGACAGAATACCGAGCAGACGAACAACAACCCGGTCAAATCAATCCCGAAGATCCGAGTCCCCGTCAGCACACCGCGCCCAACGCCATTCGAATTCATCGACGACGCAATGAATCGCTGCAGACGGCTCACGGATGTCATTATGATCGTCCTGGCGCTCTATGCCGGGCTGCGCGCAGTGGAAATCGCATCACTGCACACCAGCGACTTCGAAGACGATCAAATCAGGGTCCAGGGCAAAGGCGACAAAGTCCGCTACGTGCCGATCCACGACATGCTCAAACCGCTCTTGCCCCACATCCCCGTCGGCTGGGTCTTCCCATCAACGAAGAACCCCACCGGCCACTATCTGGCTGCGTCAGTCAGCCAACGGCTCAGCGACCTGCTGGGCACGGGCCGGCCTGGCGGCCACAGCCTGCGGCACCGTTTCGCCACAGACGTCTTCGCCGCTACCCGTGACCTCATCCTGGTTCAAGAACTACTCGGCCACGCGTCCATCTCCACGACGCGCATCTACACGCGCGGCAACACCGAGCACTTAGCCCCAGCAGTGCATGCGCTCCCCTCTCGGGTCACCGTGGCCCAAGCGACAAACCGCGCAATTACCGACCTCAAAGAACGACATCGCGACAACAGCCATAAGGCCAATGACACCCGTCCTTAGCGCGTAGCGACGATTAACAGGCATTGCCCCTGCAATCGAAAGGACTACGGCATGGCTGTCGCAACGAAGTACAAGATCAAGTTCACCTGCGGACACAGCGAGGTGAAGGACCTGGCAACAACTCCGGCAGGCAAACGCGCCAACAAAGCGACCTGGATGGGGAAAAACTTAGGCTGCTCCAAGTGCTTCAAAGCCAAGGGCCAGGAAGAACTAGCCAAGGACAATGCAGAACTGCTCGCCGAAGCCGAGGTATTCGAGGAAGAACACGACCTGCCAGAGCTGGAGGGTAGCGAGAAGCAGATCCCTTGGGCCACGCGAGTCCGCTATCAAACGCTGGCCGCTGGTCTGGAGCATTTGGCGGGCAGTGAAGATCAAATCGACGAGGTTCTGAAAGCAGCTCGAACCTTGACCAAATCAGGCTGGTGGATCGACTACAAGGACATGGACGCCGACGAAGTCTACGAAGTCGTCACCACCGGTGCAGTCACCGCAAGACAGAAAGCGGCCGAGAACATTGAAACCGAGAACCCCTACTAGAACCCAGCCGGACAGCACAAGGAACGAGGACATCATGGCCATCACCGTGTACGGGCAAGATGACTGCAGCTACTGCGAGGAAACTCGCAAGTACTACGAACGCCAGGGAATCCCCGCTGAATACGTGAACCTCTCGAACCCGACCAACGCAAAGGTCTTGGAGAAGCTACGTGAAGAGGGATATTCCAGCACCCCAATCGTGAGGACACAGAACCAGACCTGGCAAGGAAAACGACCAGACCTGCTGGTCCAGTCGGCAATGGAATATCGTCGGGAAGAACAGCAGAGGCAACAGCTACAAGAGCAGCAGCTCGCGCAGCAGGCAGCACAACAGCGCACCACTCACTGAGTACCGGCCAAAGGACGGATAGCAAGATCCAACAAGAGCGATCTGCTATCCGCCCTTTCTCGCGTAGTGACACACGAATTCTTCGGATAAGGCGATTCAACAGTGAATTTCCGCCACGACGAAGTAAGGAATGTGACAATCATGAGCGCGCTTCACACAATCACCTTGAATCCAGCGAAATACGAGCTTGAATCCCGTGACGGCACGACAATCCACGTTGAGTCTTTCCAAGATGTGCTCCGCGTACTGCGCACCCACAAGCGCAACAACCAGAATGGCACGTTGCACCTGCTCATGGACCGCAACGCGGATGTGCCCTGGACAATCAGTGCTTGGACGGTTGGCCTGGACAATGATGTAGTCAAGCTGCACCCGGTGGAAACCAAGATCACGCCCACCCAGCGCCGCCAGGCCATCACCCTGAGAGTTACCCGTTTCTCTTTCGGCAGCGAACTCGGCGGCTACAAGTTTGAAACTTTCGAGTCAGCCATCACTGCTTCGCGGGACATCACGGCCGAACCCGGACAGCCTTTGCCAGGATTGCTGATCACCTCCGATTTCGATGCGCTTGATGGCATTCAGGTACCTGCACCTGAAACCGACGAAGTGGCACCGGCGCAAGAAGCACCAGCAGAGGAAACTGCACCATCTGAAATGCAGGAACCTGCGAAAGCTCCCGCTCCAACTACGGCCGCAGAAATGCAGATCGAAGTGGCAGGAACTCCTGAACAGTCAACTGACGTCCAGGACAACGCTTCGGCCCTGGCCACGGAAGTTTCAGCTCCAGTTGCAGTTGTCGAGTCAGCCGCCGATGGAACAGAGGAATCACCGGATCAGCCGGAAAGCGCGGCTCGTGCTTTTGCCACGCGTGCGGAGACCAAGTCCCAAATGATTGCACCGGCCCTGGACGGATTCCTAGGAGCGATCAATCGTATCCTGCGTACGCGTTTAGCCCCTGGCAAGCACGAAAAGGGGCTGCGCCTAGCCCGCGCCGTGGTGCAGAAGTCACTGAGCGAGCATCGCTGCATTGCAGTAGTTGATGTCAAAGGTGGAGTCAGCAAAACAACGTTGAGCTACATCCTCGGCGCGATCTTCGGACGCGTCCGTGGTGGCAACATCCTGGCATGGGACAACAACGAGAACGCGGGAAACATGCTCTCCCGCGGCATCGTCCCAACAGGAATCACTGTAAAGACCGCCATCGAGCTCTTCCACGACATCGACCAGTTTCAAAACGCAGAACTGTCGCACAAGCTCAAGCAGTATGTGCTGTCCCAGGGCGACAACCGTTTCTACATGCTTCCGTCACAAGACCAAGGATCCGACAAGCAAGTCATCGACGGCGACGCATTCGACCGCATGTATGAAATTCTGCACCGTTTCTACGACCTGATTGTCGTCGACACCGGCAATGCATCAAATGCCGGCACTTGGAAAGCATCCGTCGAGACGGCCGACACCCTCGTCATCGCAACAGCCAACAAATCAGATGCCATGGCTGGCGCAATGACCACCATCGACGCTCTTCGCGCCCAAGGACACGCAGACAAGCTCGCCAACTCAGTCGCAGTTGTCACCGAACTGCTTCCACCCAACGCAGCCTCCCGCAGTACCGCAGAGTGCGTCGCAGACCTGGAACGTTGGGTACGCGAAGTCAAAGTCGTCCCGTACGACAAGCAGCTCACCTCAGGCGGAATGATCAACTTCGACGCGCTGTCCACCAAGACGCAAGAAGCCTACCTCCACGCCGGAGCCGCCATCCTGAACGGCCTGAGCTAAGCCCGCGACAAGCACAACAATGAGATAGACATGAAATCGAACAATCTGGCGGGAACCGTTCTAACCTCCTGCTCAGAGCCACAGCCAGAAGCAGCGCAAATCCCGATGGAAACCACTGCACCTGCAACAGCCCCGAGCCAGTTGTGCGACACCGCTACCGTGCCTGAGTCCTATCAAGATGACGTGAACAACGCAGCCAAGAAATCCGGCCTGCACCCCAGCATCATCTCCGCAATCATCCAGACACAGAGCAACTGGGAAATCATGGCCGACGAACCCATCGGCGACGGCCGCGGCCTGGCACTGCTGACCCCAGAAGTCTGGGATAAGTACGGGGAAGGCGACATCTTCAACGGCCACCACAACATCGCTGCGCTCGGAGGCTACTTGGAGCATGTCGCCAATACGGTCAAAGGAAAAAACGGCATTGGCGCCGACGAGACCGACCTTGTGATTGCGGCCCTGGTCGCCGGGGAAAAAGCGGTATCCCGCGCTGGTGAAATCCCGGCGACACCAGGCACGTTGCGCTACGTCGAGCTGGTCAACGAGTACGCCGACCAGTTCAAGAACTGTGCCAAGGACATCTGATGCGCAAAGGAATCGCCCTGCTAGGTGGCGTAGGAATGCTCGGATTCCTACTGGCCATCGTGCTCTTATTCGTCGTGATTTCCTCCATCGGAGGCTCAACCCCTACCGACCCCGATGCCCAGGACGACCAGAACATGATTTCCTGCGAAGCTGACGGCGAAGCGATTCCCGCAGAATACCGTGAGGACATCGCCCGATCTGCCGAAGTATCAGGGCTGCCCCCGGCTATTCACGCTGCACAGATAGAAGCCGAGTCCAACTGGAACGAAAAGGCCGTTTCACCAGTGGGCGCTGGCGGGCTGACACAGTTCATGCCAGGAACCTGGGCAGCATTTGGTGAAGGCGACAGGTTCAACGGCCATGATGCCATTGCCGCCCAAGGCCGATACCTGAAATACCTGGCCGACTACATGAAAGATTCGGGTCTGGTCGGCAAGGACGGCAACGACCTCACTGAATTAGTGCTCGCAGGCTACAACGCTGGAGAAGGCAATGTCACCAAGCATGGCGGGATCCCCCCATTCGCTGAAACGCGAGGATACGTGCAAAAAGTCGTCAATCTGGCTCAGACCAAGTACTCCGAATCCGGTTCATGCCAGCCACTGGACAATGACGACATCGAGCTGGTCGATTTCGAGAAGTCGGGCAAGTGGGTTCACCCGTTGCCGGGATCGCAAATCACCTCGCGCTACGGCAAGCGCCCATGCCCAACGAACAACTGCAACTACGACACCATCCACCACCAGGGCATTGACTTTTCCACTGGCGGTGGAGGCAGGAACCAGGCACCTGTGGACATGGAAATCATCCATGCTGGCAAGGACGGCTACTGGTCGGGCTGGTATGGACCGTGGATCTTGGGCAAGCAGATCGGCGGAGAAGGCTTCTACATCGAAATACACCACTGCGCCGAGGGATCCGTGAAAGTCATGAAGGGCCAAAAAGTGCAGGCCGGTACGCAAGTTTGCACCGAGGGCGCCACTGGAAATGCGGCTGGCGCACACAATCACTTCCAAATCGGCAAACCAGATTTCAAAGCCTCCGGCGATGTGCCAACCCGTCAACATACCCTAGACCCACTACCCATCCTGATTGAGAAGCGAGTACTCTAAATGGCTGCTAACCGGAAACTGCTCAAAGCCCGCCTCATCCTCATCGGCTGCGTCCTCCTGCTGCTGGCTGTCCTGGCCGGAGCTGGCTGGGCAGTTTTCGGCAGCCGCAATGTCACCGAAACGGCGACTCCATCGGAAGAACCGATGCCCACGATCATCGAGGGCAAGAACCCATTCGACAATGCCAACCCGTCAGAATACGCGGTCGACGTTTCTGACGTTGATCGGTCGAATCGTGAGGTCGTCGCCAAGAAGTTCGTAGAAATCGCCACCGCCTGGTATCCAGGCACCGACTACAACGAAACGAAAGCACTCTTGCGTGCCAGCGGCCTGATGTCTCCAGAACTAGCCGCAAAGACCGCTGGCCCGGATCGGCCAACTACCACCGAGCCCTGGAGGATCTGGGGAGAACGATACGGCTGGTCAATCCCCTCCGTCAAAGTCCGCGATCCGCTCCACGGAGCCGAAAGCGACGACGCTAGCAACGAATTCGTGAACACTGAAGTGCCAGTGGTGTGGCGCTGGATCGCCGAAGGCTTCAACTCCGAATACAGCGATGAGCAACGCATCTACTACCTGGCCATGACCAACAATCCAGAACGCGGGTGGGAAGTCGCAGACTACACCGTCGACTTCATGGACTGGGGCACCGAAAAATTAGGCGCCAATACCCCGTAATTTTCAGAAGGGATGGTCAACATGGCCACGCAAGAAAGCTTCTTCCTCGCACACGAATAACAAGAGCAAGCACGCGACGTCGCATCGAGTACTACGGCTGGCCTGAAAATAGCTAGAGTCAATCTCAAAGCTCTCCAGTGCGTCGTCCAATTCATCGGTAAGCAACCCGCCAACGGATTCGACGATGAAGAGTTCTACCAGTGCCGAGGCGTCAGGAAGCTCATACCGCTTAGATCGCATCCACGATGATCACGGTGATCACCGGCTTGCGCCGCAGTGCACGGTCCGTCCACCGCGTGAGCGCCTCGACAATTATGCCCTCGACGGAGGTTCCGGCCTTGGAGCCCTTGGCCCCGGAGCAGGCCTTCTGCACTACGCCGGTGGCCTTGCTGCGTTCCTGCGCGGAGAATTTGAATCCCACCGGGAAGAACTCAGGCGCTTCCTCCAGGACGCCGGTCTCCGGATCCAGGATAATCAAGACGCTCAACGCGCCGTCTTCGGCCAGTCGAACGCGGTCCTGGAGGGATTCCTCGGTGGCGGCACCGGCGACCATGTTCTCGACGTATACATAGTCGGCCGGAATGCTGCCGGCAACGCGTGCGCGGCCGTTGACGAGGTCGACAACGGTTCCGTCCTGGGTGATCAAGACGTTGTCAGGATCGACTCCGGTGCGGATCGCCAGCTCGGCATTGGCCTTCAAATGGCGTGGCTCTCCGTGCACGGGCATGACGTTCTTGGGCCGGACCAGGTTGTAGCAGTAGACCAGTTCTCCGGCCGAGGCATGCCCGGAGACATGCACCTTCGCATTGCCCTTGTGCACGACGTTGGCGCCAAGCTTGGTCAGGTCGTTGATGAGGCGGTAGATCGCCGTCTCGTTGCCCGGGATGAGGGAGGACGCCAGCAGGATCGTGTCATCCTGGACGAGGTCAATGACATGGTCCTGGCTGGCCATCCGCGCCAGTGCCGCCATGGGCTCGCCCTGGGAACCCGTGCAGATGATGACTACTTTTTCCGGTGCCATTTTTTCGGCCGCCTTGAACTCCACCAGAACCCTGCGTGGGATTTTCAGGTAGCCCAGTTCTTTCGCGGTCCCCATGTTCCGGACCATGGATCTGCCCACGAAGGCGACCTTGCGCCCGTGCTGATGCGCGGAATTGATAACCTGCTGGATGCGGTGCACATGCGAGGCGAAGCTGGAGACTATGACTCGGCGTGGCGCGGTGCGCATGACGGTGTCGATGGCCGGTGCGAGGTCGGCTTCAGCTGCCATGAAACCCGGGACATCGGCGTTGGTGGAATCCACGAGGAACAGGTCCACGCCTTCTTCGCCCAGTCGGGCGAAACCGGCCAGATCGGTGATACGGCGGTCCAGCGGGAACTGGTCCATCTTGAAGTCGCCGGTATGCAGGATCTTCCCGGCCGGCGTGGTTATGGCCACGGCGAGACCATCGGGAATGGAGTGGTTCACGGCAAGGAATTCGAGGTCGAATGGGCCGACTTTTTTCTTCTCCCCTTCCTTGACTTGAACCGTCTTTGGGGTGATTCGGTGCTCCTGCAGTTTCGTTTTCACGAAGGCCAGGCTCAACCGTGCCGAGATCAGTGGGATATCGCTTCGCTCGCGGAGCAAATAGGGGATCCCGCCGATGTGATCCTCGTGGCCGTGGGTAATCACTAGGCCAACGATATCGTCGAGACGGTCACGGAGAGCCGAAAAATCGGGCAGGATCACGTCTACACCGGGATGATGCTCCTCGGGAAACAGGACGCCGCAATCAACGATCAGCAGCTTGCCGGCGTATTCGAAGACCGTCATGTTGCGTCCGATCTCACCGAGGCCGCCCAAGGGGGTGATCCGCATGGTTCCCGCGGCGAGGGGGCGTGGCGGTGAATGTCGTTTTCTGGTCATGAAAAACCGTTCTCTAGTTGTGGCGATGGGGATATTGCAAGTGGGCGCCGCAGCAGCCGTGGCAACCGGATCTGCAGCTCCGGTTCCGGCCGTGCGGAAGTAAGCCGTGCGGGGCGCACCGTGGCGCAGGAAACAGCAGCGAAGCTCAGCAAGCGCCGAGTCAGCCAAAACACTTTCATCCAGGAACCTCCTGCCTCTGAACAGGCGCAACGCCGGGTTTTACGGCGCTTCCGGGTGCAACTTGCGACAGAGCAGATGTCGGCCGAGCTTCACCTTTTTGGGCTAATTCCCTGCATTGCCTTTCCAGTCATTCGCTCTGCCATGATCCGAAGTTTACTTAGATCTGTTGATGTTGTGACCTGGTGTGGACGATATTGGTATCGCATATGCCCGGCCATCGCGGCTACGGACATGCCGCCGGAAGCCTGTTCCCCGGCGGGGCCTAGGTCCACCCGCAGCCCTGGTATTTGTCGTTAATGAATTACTGCCACGGGGCACGCGGCACGCTCCAGCACAGACTGGGTGACTGAGCCAAGCAGCAACGTGCGGATGGGTCCTTGCCCTCGGGTGCCTATCACCAGCAAGTCGGCATCGCCGCTAGCCTTGGCGATCTCCTCCGCAGCGATACCCTGCACCCGCCGAACCTCTGTCCGAACACCGGAAAAGTTCTCGGTTACCCTCGCGGTCGCCTGTTCGATGTGTGCGTCAGTGGCTTTTTCAGGCTGCTTGAAGACCTGGAGGGCAAGCACGCTTCTGGAAGTTTCTTGAGCATGGCGCATGGCAAACTCCAGCGCCCTGAGGCTGTGCTCGGACCCATCGACTCCGACTACGACCCGCCCTGCGCGCGCGGAGGGCAGCTCACGCACCACCACCACCGGTCCGGATGCGTGGCGTATCACGTATTGGCTGACGGAACCGTTGAGCACGCTTTTCAGCGGACCTTGGGTGCGCGCTCCCAGGACGGTGAGGTAGGCCGTTGACGACGCGTCAACCAGCGCCTCCCCGGGCGTTCGAAGCACGGTGGACACAGAGGAGTTTCCGGTCTTTGCCGAGGCCAGAATCCGGTCGAGCTCATCGGAGACGTGGGCGGCCTGGTATTCCTTCGGGACATCCGCAACGGCAGCAACATGCAATGCGGACACCAACACCTGCAGTGGCCGCGAAAGCTCGGCAGCGAGTTCATCAGCCCATGCCAGAGCCATTTTACTATGTTCGGAACCGCCATAGCCCAGGAGTATGGCATCGGTGATAGTCGTCATGCTAGGACTCTAACATAACGTAACGGTCATTTTCCTTCGCCGACGTGCGGCTTGGCAGGCGTCCATCCGCAGCCGCCCCGGCCATCAGAACCTAATGCGCCGCAAGGGCCCGGGGTTCGCGGATAAGCACCGACACGACGCCCACCACCAGGGGCAACGCGGAAAGAACCAGCAGCGGGCCGACGTAATTGCCCGCTACGTCGCGGGCCAGAGAAAGCAGCATCGGCCCGAAGGCGGTCGCCGCCAGCCCAATCGAGGTGGCGAATCCGCGAATGGAACCGATATGGGCCGTACCGAAGTAGCGTGAGAAGGCTGCCGCTTCAATACCGCGCAGGCTGCCGCCCGCCGCCCCGAGAACTAGCCCGAAGGCAATAGCCGGCCACCCCGGTGAAACACTCGGGACGAGGAGCAAGGCTGCGGCCATCGCAGCCATCGAAAAGGTGACGCAGTATTTTGGCGCAATGCGGTCCGCCAGCGCCCCGGCACCCAGCGTGGCCGCGATGCCGCTGATGGTTTGCGGCAGGAAGTTCGCTGCCGCCTCGACCGGTCCCAGCCCCTGGGCGCCCAGCACCGAGATCTGGTGAAATGCCAATGCGGTAGTCAGCAAGCCAGTGACGGACACGCCCGCGACGAGCATCCAGAACATTGCGGTGCGCGAGGCCTGGGCCAGCGTCCATCCGCTGCCATCCGCATCCGGGAACCCGGCGTCCAGGCGAACCGGCGGCTTCCGCCCGGACGCTCCGCGCAGCAGCAGCGCGGTCGGCACCACTATGCACAGCACGGCAAGCGCCTCCAGGCGCCACGCGGCCTGAATGCCCACGCCGGCCACGAGGCCGGAGAGGGCAAAGGGGGCAATGGAGATTCCGCCTGAGCCGATAGCACTCGATAAGCCTAAGGCCAGCCCGCGGTGGCGGGTGATGGACCGGGCGACCAAGGTCGTCGCCGCGAGTGAGAGCGCACCCTGCCCGGCCAGGCGAATCCCGGTGAAGCCCAAGGTGAGGCCGGTAGCGTCCACGACGAAACTCAGGGCATAAAGGAATCCGGCGAATGCCAGGCCGATTCCGGCGATGGTGGCACGCAGGCTCCAACGGTCCATGGCTCGGCCCAGAAAGGGCAGGGCGAGGGCTCCGATCAGCGTGCCGATCAGATAGCTCAGCGAGACCCCCGACCGGCTAATGCCCAGATCCGCAATAATCGGATCGGTGAAGACGGACAGGCCAGCGGTCTGCCCCGGGGCGCTCATCGCGGAGAGCACCCCGCCGGCCGCGACGATTCCCAGCCATGCGGCCGGGAGTCCGTGTGCGGCGCGGGCGCGGGTGCCTTCCATCCTCGGTGCCTGGCTAGCGGTTCTAGTGCCCGCCGCCGAGCTTGCCGCCCAGGCGTTCGCGCATCTTCAGACTCGCGGTATTCAGCCCTTCGATCTCCACGGTCTTGCCGTATTTCTCGTACTTCTCCGTAATGGAGTCCAGGGCCGCGATGGTGGAGGCATCCCACAGGTGCGAGTTGTACATGTCGATGACGATATGCCCGGGATCCTCGGCGTAGCTGAACTGCGTGTACAGGTCGTTGGAGGAGGCGAAGAACAGCTCGCCGTTGACCTCGTACTTGGCGATCTGCTCACCGAAGTGCTCCTCGACGGTGCGGGTCACGGTGACCAGGTGCGCCACGCGGCTGGCGAAGAGCACCATCGCGGCGAGCACCCCGACGCCCACGCCGACGGCCAGGTTGTGGGTGGCGACGGTGAAGATGACGGTGACCAGCATGACGATGGTCTCGCTCTTGGGCATCATGCGCAGCGTGGAGGGCTTGATGCTGTGCCAGTCGAAGGTGGCCACGGAGACGAAGATCATCACGGCGACCAGCGCGGCCATCGGGATCTGCGCCACGATATCGCCCAGCGCCACCGCCAGGATGAGCACGAATACCCCGGCCAGGAAGGTGGAGATCCGGGTGCGCGCCCCGGAGGCCTTGACGTTGATCATGGTCTGGCCCACCATGGCGCAGCCGCCCATGCCGCCGAAGAATCCGGTAATGATGTTCGCCGCACCCTGGCCCCAGGATTCGCGCGGCTTGTCCGAGTGGGTGTCGGTGACATCATCGACGAGCTTCGCGGTCATCAGGGATTCCAATAGGCCCACGATCGCCATGCCCAGCGCGAACGGGAAGAGGATCTGCAGGGTCTCGAAGGTCAGCGGCACATTGGGGATGAACAGGCTGGGCAGACTCTGCGGCAGCTCGCCCTTGTCGCCCACGGTGGGCACGTTCAACGCGAACACGATCGCTGCGGCGGTGAGCAGCACGATGGACACCAACGGGGCCGGAACCGTCTTGGTCAGCCGCGGCAGCAGGTAGATCACCAGTAGTCCGGCAATGGTCAGCGGGTAGACCAGCCAGGGCACATCGATGAGTTCGGGCAGCTGGGAA
>Ga0308158_10004158_pt1 | contig 12333 bp, 11 predicted proteins | sample PhyBR2_FD_201038 | JGI IMG/M metagenome (GOLD analysis project Ga0308158, IMG submission 201038) | Phyllosphere microbial communities from UC Gill Tract Community Farm, Albany, California, United States - DLSLB.R2 | ecosystem: Host-associated > Plants > Phyllosphere > Unclassified | place: USA...
TGTACTCCAAGGATCAGGTGGCCCAGGGCGGCAACATCGCCAACCTGCTCATGAGCACGGCGACCATTGATCCCAAGGACTGCAAGGACATCGCCACCGCCGGCCTGCTGGACAAGGTGGAGAACGGTGACGTAGCCGTGGCGCTTTCCGAAGGCAACCAGCCGCGCACCCTGTCCGCACAGTCCGGCAGCGACGGTCCCGACGCCGTGAAGACGCTGACTGACATCAGCGACAAGATGGATCAGTGCGCCAAGTTCTCGGTCTCCGCGCTGGGGCAGAAGTACGACGTCTCCAGCCAGGAACTGCAGGCGGACACCGACGCGGAGAAGACCTTTGCCACCGTCAGCACCCGCAGTGGTGACAACCAGCAGAAGCTGATGCAGGTATCAGCTGCCCAGGGCCGGCTGCTGGTGGTTGCCACCAAGAGCGGCTCCGACCTGGGCGACAAGGACCAGAAGGAACTTGAGGGCCTCATCAACGACGTCCTGAAGAAGGCCGAAAGTGGCGGCGCAACGTCCAGCGCTACCTCCACCACCAGCAGCTCGTCGGGTTCGGGAAGCATGTCCTCGCCGAGCAGCTCAGCCTCGTCGACGGCCTCGCCTACCTCTTCGTCGACGATGTCATCCGGCAGCGGCGCTTCCTCGTCGGCCTCGCCGACTGCGTCGCGGTAGCGGGCAACTTTCCAGCATCAGCCTGTGCGGGCCAGGACTCCTCAGTCCTGGCCCGCACCGTCTGTGTCCGCATTTTTCCAGGCAGGTCAACGGCGAAACGTCCGTAAGAAGACAAGCCGGGCATCCAACTCCGCCGCAACCTCGACCGCCGTGCCTGACGCATCGATCCGCAAAAAACCCGCGTACTCCGGCAGTTCCCGGTACCCCCTGTTGAAGGCCGCGAGGTCATCCACGGTCTCGAAATCCGTTCCCCGGGCAGTGATCCGGCAATGCGCCTCGGCAGGGTCCAGATCCAGGTGAAGGATGGCGTCCGGCTGCGGCAGCCGGGCCAACAGCCAAGGAAGGAACCGTCCCCGGGGCAGCCCTTTCGCGCGCCGTAGTGCCAGTTGGCAGTGGAGGTGGCGGTCCATGACCACCAATCCGTTGAACCGGGAGGCGCGCAGGTGCGAGAGCAGCACGTTGCCCACCCGGAGGAATGTTTCGACGGCGTCAGCCAGACGCGCGGGCAGCCCTACTCCCAGCCTGGCCGCGGCCAAAGACAAAACCCGGCGTCCAGCACGGTTGCTCACCAGCATGGCCCGCCCGCCACGGGCCCGTACCGACGCAACCAAGGTGCGTGCCGCCGTCGACTTTCCCGATCCGTCGATGCCCGTCAGCACGATGATCATCCGGCCTCCTCCTGTCGTCCCGCTTAACGCTGCAGGCGGCCGCACAGTCCCGGCCGGGATTCTCAACCGCGGGACGCGGGCCCTCAATAGGAGTGGACCGAACGAAGGAATACCTCCAGCCCGTAGGCTGGAGTCCGGACAAAGGTTCACCCGGTCCGGCACAAGCAGTTCCAGAAACAGGCAGTTCCCAGGTGAAAGGCAGGACCATGACAGTTTCCAGCGACGATCCCCAGAACACCGCAGACCTCCGCGGGCCGGGCGACCCGGACGAGGCCAAGGACCAGGCCACAAAGGCACCCACGTCCGGCCAGCACCTGGAGCAGCCGGGCGCAAAAAACATCCGGGCAGAGCAGCAGGCCCATGCTGCCGGAACGGTACCGGCATCCTATGTTGGCGGCGAAGAAGCGGCGCGGGAACCCGAGCCGGAAGACGCCCTCAAGGATCAGGGAACCTGGGACGACGAAGTCTAGGCGTGATCACCCACGCCGACATCGATCAGGCCGCACGCCGGACAGCAGGCCTGATCCGCCGGACACCGGTGATGCAGGCAGACTCCGGAGTATTCAACGGCCAGGTCTGGTTCAAGTGTGAGTTTATGCAGCACACCGGAACCTTCAAGGCCCGGGGCGCCCTCAACCGCATCCTGGCCAGCAAGGAGCGCGGGGAGCTGCGGGCCGATGTGGGAATCGTGGTGGCCTCCGGCGGAAACGCCGGACTGGCCAACGCCTATGCCGCGAAAAAGCTTGGGGTGCCGGCCACTGTCTTCGTTCCGGAAGCCGCTCCGGCCGTTAAGGTGGCCAAACTCAAGGCCATCGGAGCCACGGTGGTCCAGGGCGGTGCCGAGTACGCAGCGGCCTACCAGGCCGCAGTGGCCCACGCAGAGGAAACGGGGGCGGTCTACTGCCACGCCTATGACCAGCCCGAAATTGCTGCCGGTGCCGGAACCGTGGGGTCCGAGCTGCTGGAACAGCTGCCGGACGTCGATACCGTCCTGGTGGCTACCGGCGGTGGCGGGCTGATGGCGGGGGTGGCGGCCGCCGTCGAAGGGTCCGCCAAAGTGGTGGCCGTGGAGCCGGAAAGCGCGCCCACCCTGCACGCCGCCCTTCTTGCCGGCGAACCCGTGGACGTGGCTGTATCCGGTGTTGCCGCGGACTCCCTGGGTGCCCGCCGCGTAGGCGACATCGGCTTCTCCGTCGCGGTCCGCTGCGGCGTCGTAAGCGTCCTGGTAACGGACGGGGACATCGTCAAAGCACGTTCCGCGCTGTGGAACGACTACCGCGTCGTGGTGGAACACGGAGCGGCAGCCGCCTACGCGGCGCTGCTGTCCGGAGCGTACGTGCCGGCGGGAGATGAACGCGTGGCCGTCATTCTGTGCGGCGCCAACACGGACCCCGCAACGCTCTAGGCCATCAACAGAAGGACCGGCCACCTGAACAGGGGGCCGGTCCTTTCATTCAAGCGCTTAGCCGCCCGCCTGGCCGCAGAACTTGCTGTAGGTTGCGCCGGCTTCCTGGTAGCCGGACTGGAGACCGGCCAGCTTGTCCTTGTCCGGGTTCTCCTTGGCCTGTTCGTCCGTGTACGCAAGGATCGAGGCGAGGGCGGGCTTGAGATCGTCAGATGCCACTGCGTGGATGGGGCGGATCTGGTTGGCGAGGTTGTTCATGCCCGTCTTGCCGGCGTTGTTGGCGGGATTCGACACAACGGCCTGGATCCGCTCGCAGGTCTCAGCGGTGCTCAATTGGTGGGTGGCGGTGCAGGCCGTGGCAGAAGCAACGAGGCCGGCGGCAAACAGGGCTGTGGCGAATTTCTTCATGGGTCCCTCGGTAGTGGTCAGAGGTTTCGATTGTAAGCAGATTGGATACCCCCATGCCTTCCCGGTGCTGGTTCCGGCCCGGAAGTAGCGCCGGTTAAAGAAAACTGGCCGGCAGCGGGAACTGCCGGCCAGTCTTTGTATCGGGACAAATCAGATGGTCCGCGGCGCCTTGGCCAGGTTGTCCTTCAGCTCTGTGGCGTTCTGCCGTGCCACGTAGGCCGGGCGGTCGCGCTCCACGCGCCAGCTCTCGGATAGCGGGCCGGCGTTGACGGTGTCGAATCCGAATTCGTCGTAGAGGCGGGTCACCAGTTCGGCGGCTTCCGGGTAATCGCTCGCGGTGGCAAGGGCGCGGCGGTTCTCCGTGCCGGCCGGAGTTCCGTCGGTGGTGATGTCCTTGGCCATGATGTGGTTGAAGCCCTTGGCCACCTTGGACTGGGGGAGGTGCTCCTGCAGCATCCCGGAGGTGGTGGCCTCGCCGTTGTCCAGGGCGGGAATGCGGCCGTCCCGCTCCCAGTAGTAGTTGTTCGTGTCGATCACAATCTTGCCGGCCAGCGGTTCCACCGGGACGTCCTTGTAGTTCTTCAGCGGTACCGTGACCACGGCGAAGTCGCCGGCAGCAGCCGCTTCCGCTGACGTGGCCGCCCGGGCCTTCGGGCCAAGCTCGGCCACCAGGTCCTGCAGGGTTTTCGGCCCCCGGGAGTTGCTGATGACTACGTCGTAGCCCAACTCCACTGCCTTCCGTGCAACCTGGCTTCCAATATGTCCTGCACCGATGATTCCGATTGTTGTCATATGGGCGGCAACACCAGCCCGGACCCAGATATTTCAACGGGCTGCAGGGAATAAAAGGCCAGGTGGGCGCCTACTTTCCCAGGTAGCGCCCGGGCCGATGGTTCAGCGCGAGAATGAGGTTCAGGAGGGTGGCGCCGGCCGCGGACAGCAGCACCATCAGCGGGGACACGAGGACGAGCGAGGCCAGGACGATGGCCACGTCGAGCACCATCTGCACATATCCGGCCCGCCATTTCAGTTTTTCCTGCAGCAGCAGGGCCAGGATGTTGAAGCCGCCCAGGCTGGACTGGTGCCGGAACAGGATCAGCAGGCCGACGCCGGCCAGCAGGTTCCCGCCCAGCACGCCATAGGCGGGATCGATGTGCAGGGAACCCAAGGCCGCGGGATGCAGGCTCGCCATCACGGACACCAGGGCGATCGCCGCACCCGTGCGCAGGGCGAAGTTCCACCCCTTCTTCCACACCGCCAGCACGAAGAACGGCAGGTTGACGGAGAAGAAAATGACGCCGAACGGCAACGCCACCGAATAGCTCAGCAGCAGCGCCAGCCCGGCTGTGCCGCCGGTGACGGCGCCGCTCGACTTGAGCAGGAACAGCCCCAGCGATGCGGCGAACGTGCCGGTCAGGATGCCCAGGACATCCTCAACCACTGAGTGGCGGACGGCCGACGGCGGCACGGAACCTGCCGCCGTCGGCTCTTCCAGGTGCGGGGCCTGGGCAGCGACGGTTGCGTCAGCGGGAGTGTCTGTGGACGTACTCACCGGGACACAAACCCCTCGCGGTCGGCCAGGACCGCAAGCACGCGGTCATTGGTGGCTTTGTCAGCCAAGGTGATTCGAACGCCGTCTATGGCATAACCGCGGGCAAGGATGTCGGCCCCGGACAGTGCGTCCAGGAGCCGTTCCCGCAGTTCGTCCGAGGCTCGGAGCCAGTAGAAGTTGGCCTGGCTGTCCGGCACGTCCCAGCCGTAGCCGCGCAGGGCCTCGATGACACGGGTGCGTTCCTGCGCCACCGCCTCTGTCCGCTCCAGGACCTCGTCCCCGGCGGCGAGCGAGGCAACCGCGGCGGCCTGCGCCATGCGGTTCACGCCGAACGGAACGGCGGTGCGGCGGAGGCCCTCTGCGATCTCAGGCCGGGCAATGGCATAGCCGATCCGCAGTCCCGCCAGCCCGTACGCCTTGGAGAAGGTGCGCAGGACGCAGAGGTTGGGGTAGCGGCGGTAGAAATCGAGCGAGTCCACGCCGGGACCGCGCTGGAATTCAACGTACGCCTCGTCCAGTACCACCAGCACCCGCGGGGGCACGGACTGCAGGAACTCTTCCAGCGCCGCTGCGCCGATGGACACACCGGTGGGGTTGTTCGGCGAGCACAGGATCACCAGCCGGGTGCGTTCGGTGATGGCAGCCGACATGGCAGGAAGGTCGTGGTGCTCATTCGCCAGCAGCGGCACGGGCACGGAAACGGCGCCGGCCACCGCCACCAGGATGGGGTACGCCTCGAAGGACCGCCAGGCGTACACCACCTCGTCGCCGTGCCCGCAGACGGCTGAAATGATCTGCTGCAGCACCCCTGAGCTTCCCGGGCCGGCCGCAATTTCCCCAGGGCTGACACCGAAGTGCGCGGCGATGGCTTCACGTGCCTCCACCGCGCCCATGCTGGGGTACCGGTGGATCCGGCCCGCCTCCGCGGAAATCGCCTTGATGACGGACGGCAGGGGAGGGAAGTGGCTTTCATTTGAGGCAAGGGCGGCGGTCAGGTCAGACTGGGCGCTCTTGCCGGCCACGTAGGCGGGGAGCTGGGCGACGGCGGCGCGGACCTCGGGTGCCACGGCTTCGGGAAGGGTGCTGGTCATGGACAGCATGGTGCGGGAATTCGGGACGTCTGCGCAACAGGGGTGGATTAGGCAGGACAGATCCAGTATCTGGGCTGACCGGGGGTGGCAAAATGCTCAGTATGCACCTTATTGATGCGCTGGATGCAGAGATCCTCCTCACACTGGACCGGGACCCCCAGGCGACGGTCCTGTCCCTCTCAAGAACGCTCGGCGTGGCACGCAATACCGTGCACGCCCGGCTCCGCCGCCTGGCCGGCGACGGGAGCCTGGCCCCTTTCAGCCAGCGGGTCCGGACCGAGGCGCTGGGCCTGCCGCTCATCGCCTTCATCTCGATTTCCATCAGCCAGTCCTCCAGCGACCTTGCCGTTGCGGCGCTGCAGACCATCCCGGAAATCATCGAAATGCACGCCACCACCGGGGATGCAGACCTGCTCGCCAAGGTGGCCGCGAGGGACCCGGCCGACCTGCACCGGATCACCAACGCGATGCTGGCGATTGACGGCGTCGTCCGTACCAGCACCGCCATGTCTTTGGTGGAAGTGATGCCCGCCCGCACTGTGCCGCTGCTGCAGGCCGCGGCGCAGAAGTAGCCGCTTACTCGAACAGTTCCAGGGCGTCGATGAGGGCGTCCACGAACGCGGTGAGGATGGCCGGCTGGGTGCGGCCGGTCATGGTCTGGATCTGGCCCTGCCGCTGGCGCAGCACCGGATGGTCCAGGTTGACCAGCACCAGGTCCTCGCGGTCCCGCCGGTCAAGGGACAGCCCGCTGACCAGGGAAACACCCACCCCTGCCCGGGCGAATTGAATCACCGGGTTGATGTGATCGCTTTGCAGGCTGATGGAGGGGGTAAGGCCTTCGATCTGCATGGCCAGGTCCAGGAGTTCGCGCTGGCTGGAACCCGGGGCCGTGATGGCCAACTTGTAGCGGCACAGGTCCTGCAGGGTGGCGCGGGGCTGGGCCGCCAGCGGATGGCCTGGCGCCACCAGGGCAAAGGCGACGGGCGTGGGCATGGAATGCTCCACCGTCACCCGGGACTGCGGTCCCAGCGAAAAGACGGCGGCAACGTCTGCCTCTCCTTCGGCAACCCGCCGTGTCCCCTCGGAGGAGGAGACGACGTCAAGGTGGAACTCCACGTCGTCATGTTGGCGGCTAAAGCTGGCGATGGCTGACGGCACCCAGACCCGGGCAAATCCTTCAGCGCAGGCCACGCGCAGGGTCCGGGTCTTCCGCTGCATGGACACCAGCAGCTCTTCGCGGACAGCTGCCCCTTCCGCCTCGGCCCGGCGCACGTAGGCGAGCAGGAGACGGCCCGCTTCGGTCAACTCCACGCCGCGCGCATGGCGGTTGAACAGCGGCGTGCCCAGTGAAGATTCCAGCTTGTTGATCTGGCGGCTGATGGCAGACGCGGAAACGTGAAGCCTTTCCGCTGCCTCGGTGAGGGTGCCCTCCTGGGCGACCACATGGAAGTACAGCAGTGCCGGGGTGAGCATGTTCATGAAGAGGTCTTTCCTGCCGGTTTGCATTCAAGTCAAAGCTCGTAGACAAAATGATACTGGTTGTTTGGGCTTGAGGGCCCTAATTTTGGAGTCACGTTCCAACAGCAAGGGTGACTATTGATGCAGCAACGCGAGCAACTGACGGCAGCAGCAGGGGAGTATGTGGATTCCGGCCGCTTCAAGGCGGACCTGGAGAAGATCGTCTCCTATGCGTCGGAGAGTTCGACGGCGGAGGGCCGGGTTGCATTGAAGTCATATCTTGATGAGGTGATTGAGCCCTCGTTCGCCTCCCTGGGCTGCTCAGTGGAGCGTTTCGACTCCTGGCGTGGCGGCAGCAATTCCTTCCTGGTGGCCACCCGGCACGAAGACCAGGAGCTGCCGACAGTTCTTTGCTATGGCCACGCCGACGTGGTGGATGGCCAGGCAGCGGGCTGGACCAACGGCCGGGAACCCTGGCTGCTGAGCGACGAAGGGGACCGCTGGTATGGCCGGGGTTCTGCTGACAACAAGGGCCAGCACTGGATCAATATCGTGGCCCTGCAATTGCTCCTGGAGCAGCGGGGAACCCTTGGCTTTAATCTGGTGTTCCTCCTGGAGGGGGCGGAGGAGATCGGGTCCCCTGATCTTGCGGATTTCGCTCGAGAACACCGCGATGCCCTGCAAGCGGACGTCTTCCTGGGATCGGACGGTCCGCGGCTGGCCGCAGGCAGCCCCACGGTCTTCCTGGGAGCCCGCGGCGGCGTGACCTTCCACCTCGTGGCAGACCTGCGCAGCGGTTCCTACCACTCGGGCAACTGGGGCGGCCTCCTGCGGAACCCGGCCACCACGGTGGCAGCTGCGGTGGCCTCCCTGGTGGACGGGCACGGCATCATCAGGCTCCCGGAGCTGCTGCCGGCAGGAATCCCCGACTCCGTTGCCGCGGCGCTGGAACTTATCGACGTGGTGCCCCAGCCTGGTGATCCTAAGGCCGACCCGAGCTGGGGTGACGCGTCCCTTAGTCCAGCGGAGCGGTTGTACGCCTGGAACACCCTGGAGGTCCTGGCCCTCGGTGCCGGGAACCCTGAAAGACCCGTGAACGCCATTCCCGGCTCAGCCACCGCCAGCCTCCAGCTTCGGTTCGTTCCCGGGACGGACATGGCAAACCTTGAGTCTGCCGTCCGCCGGCACCTTGACGCTGCCGGATTCGGCATGGTGGACATCCAAGTGGGCCATTCGTTCCCTGCCAGCCGGCTCGACCCGGACAGTCCCTGGGTTTCTTGGGCTCTTTCGTCCCTGGCGGGAACTACCGGGCGCAGCCCGGTGCTGCTACCCAACATCGGCGGATCGTTGCCGAGTTTCGTCTTCGCCGAAGTCCTTGGACTGCCCACGCTGTGGGTCCCTCATTCCCATCCCGGCTGCCAGCAGCACGCCCCGGATGAGCATCTCCTCAAATCGGTGGCGCGGGAAGGCCTGCAGATCGCTGCCGGCCTCTTCTTCGACCTCGCCACCACAGCCACCCCCCTGGGCAGTTCCCGCCCCGGCGCCGCCGTTTCAGCCGGCTCCGCTTCCTGAAATCTGATGGAGTCCCCATGACCATTCCACAGCAAAAGAACCAGCCCGGTCCTGTCCAGGTAGAGGGCACGCAGTCCGCCACCCGTGGGATTGTCGCAGCCACCATCGGGAACGCGCTTGAATGGTTCGACGTTGCCATCTACGCGCTCCTGGCCATCTACATTGGCCGGAACTTCTTCCCAAGCCACGATCCCGGCGTCGAACTCATCCAGGCCTTTGCCGTGTTTGGCGTCTCCTACCTCATACGGCCGCTCGGCGGCCTGGTGCTGGGTTCCTTTGCCGACCGGCACGGCCTGAAAAAGGGCTTGACCGTCACCATCCGGCTGATGGTCCTGGGGACGGCCCTGCTGGCTTTCATGCCCAGCTACGGAACCATCGGCATCCTGGCTCCGATCGGAATCGTCCTGGCCCGCCTGATCCAAGGCTTTTCTGCCGGCGGAGAGTTTGGTGCCGCTACCGCCTACCTGATTGCGCAGAACGGCAAGCGAAAAGGGTTCCTGGGCAGCTTCCAGTTCGCGAGCCAGGGCCTTGGCAGCCTGCTGGCCGCGATCCTGGTGGCCGTTCTCACCACCGTCCTTTCCGATGCCCAGATGACCGAATGGGGATGGCGCATCCCCTTCCTTTTCGGACTGCTGGTGGGCCCGGCCGGATACCTGATCCGCACGGAGATGAAGGAAGTTTCCCTGGAGGAAAAGCCGGAGGCCGGGAAGCACTCACCCATCCGGGAAGTGTTCGCGACCCAGAAAGTGGGGATGCTTATCGCCGGCGGCGCGCTGGCCGTCTCCACCGCCCTGAACTTCATCCTTCAGTACATGCCCACGTTTGCCATCAAGGAACTTGGCCTCGAACCCGGCATCTCCTTCACATCGCTGATCATCACCGGCGTCATCCTTACCTTTGGAACACCTGTGGTGGGCCACCTCTCGGACAAGTTTGGCCGGATGGCAATCATGGTGCCCACCGTGGTGGTGCTGCTGGTCGCCGTCGTCCCGCTGTTCCTGTGGGTGATCAGCGCCCGATCCTTCCTGGTGCTGGCGCTGGTGATGGCCATCCTCGGCCTGCTCAAGGCCGCGTACTTCGGCGCCCTGCCGTCCGTCATGTCGGATTCCTTCGATGCCCGCGCCCGTGCAACCGGCCTCTCCTTCAGCTACAACACCGCGGTGGTGGCCTTCGGCGGCTTCACGCCGATGATCGCCTCCTACCTGGTGCAACAAACAGGACAAGCGGTGGCCCCGGGCTACTACCTGGCCGTCATCGCTGTCATCAGCCTCGCTGCCCTCGCCTCGGCGGTGAAGTTCCGCGGCATTCGTTGACCCCATCCGGCGCGCGCTCACCTTTGGCAGGTTTTCCTTCCGACGCCCGCTCACCTTCGACCTGAAAGGTGGGCGGGTGTTTCCGCTTGGGGTGCGAGAGATGAGCGGGCGTTGAGTGTGCAGAAGCAACCGTAAAAGAACAAATTCGCTCAATATGTTTCGGTCAAACCCTTGACCATGTTTGTCATGCGCTGATAGACCTAAAGGGCAGAAAGCGTTTCCTCGTAGCCCCCACCCCCTCGAAATCACTCGCGATGGATCAAAAACCGCTACGAATGAAACGTTCCAAAACCAGCGACGAATCATCCGCCGCTGCATCAAAGGAGATGTTCTTTTGGCAAACCCCTCAATGTGTTCCCGCAAATCCCCAGCGGGCAGGGCGTGGAAGGCGGCGCCGGCAGCAGCGGCCACCTTCGCCGCGGCTGCCTTGGCCTTCACCGGTGTCCCGCTTGCCGCCGCTGACCCTGGCGCGGGAAACCCTGCGGCTCCCGCGGCGCCCGCAAATTCCGGCCACACCCGGCAGGTGGAAAACCTGGACCGCGCCCCGGTCGCCGTCCTGACCGATCAGGGCGTTTCACTGGGCTGGCGCATGTTGGGCCTGGACAAGGACAGCATTGGCTTCCAGGTCATCCGTGACGGCGCAATTATCACCGACGAACCCATCCGGGATACCACCACGTATCTGGACCCGGACGGCACCAAGGACTCCAAGTACGTCATCAAGACCGTGGGCAACGGCAACGGGCAGGACAAACTCAGCGCCGAGTTCAGCCCGCTGGCGCAGAATTATCTGCCCATCAAGCTGGACAAGCCTGCCGACGGCGTCAGCAAGGATGGCAAGCCGTACACCTACAGTGCCAACGACTCCAGCGTGGCGGACCTGGACGGCGACGGCGCCTACGAAATCATCCAGCTCTGGAACCCGTCCAATGCGCAGGACAACTCCAAGTCCGGCTACACGGGGAACGTCTACGTGGACGCGTACAAGATGGACGGCACCAAGCTGTGGCGGATTGACCTTGGCCGCAACATCCGAGCCGGCGCCCACTACACCCAGATGCTGGCCTACGACTTTGACGGCGACGGCAAGGGGGAAGTGGCCTTCAAGACGGCGGACGGCACCACCGACAACGCGGGCACGGTCATTGGTGATGCCTCTGCTGACTACCGCAACAGCGCTGGCTACGTCCTGTCCGGTCCGGAATACCTCACGGTGTTCAACGGCGCCAGCGGCACCATCATGGACACCGTTCCCTACGATCCGCCCCGCGGCAGCGTTGCGGCCTGGGGTGACAACTACGGCAACCGCGTGGACCGTTTCCTCGCTGGCGTCGCATACCTTGACGGCGAACATCCGTCCATGATGTTCAGCCGCGGCTACTACACCCGCACAGTGCTGGTCACCTACGACCTGGTGAACGGCAAGCTGGTGAAGCGCTGGAAGTTCGACTCGGACGTGGCGGGAGCCGAATACAAGGGCCAGGGCAACCACAACCTGTCCGTGGCGGACGTGGACCAGGACGGCAAGGACGAGTTCGTCTTCGGCTCCATGACCATCGACGACGACGGCACCCCGCTGTACAACACCAAGCTGGGGCACGGCGACGCCATCCACACCGGCGACCTGGATCCCTCCCGTCCCGGCCTGGAGACCTTCGCTGTGCATGAGAGCATGAAGGAAAGCGGCAACCGCGGAGCCACCTTCCGTGATGCCGCCACCGGTGAAGTGCTGTGGAGCATCCCGGCGTTCAAGGACACGGGCCGCGGTGCCACGGGCGACATCGACCCGCGTTTCCCGGGCTCGGAGAGCTGGGCAGTGGGCGGGGACGCTGCATGGAACTCCACCGTCGGGTACCTGATGTCTGCCAAGGGTGAGCGGATCTCGGACAAGATCCCGGCCGCGAACTTCATGGCGTGGTGGGACGGTGATTTGCTGCGTGAGATCGTTGACCACGATTTCAGTGCCGAGGTTGGCTATGGCGTCCCCACCATCTCGAAATGGAACTGGGAAACCGAGTCCAGCGACCGGCTGCTGACGGCCACCGGTGCGCGTACCAACAATTACACCAAGGGCAACCCGTCCCTGCAGGCGGACCTCCTGGGTGACTGGCGCGAGGAACTGGTGTTCCCGTCGGCGGACAGCACCGAGCTGCGGATCTACACCACCACCTCGCCCACTGAGGTCCGGTTGCGCA
>Ga0308158_10004159_pt1 | contig 12331 bp, 8 predicted proteins | sample PhyBR2_FD_201038 | JGI IMG/M metagenome (GOLD analysis project Ga0308158, IMG submission 201038) | Phyllosphere microbial communities from UC Gill Tract Community Farm, Albany, California, United States - DLSLB.R2 | ecosystem: Host-associated > Plants > Phyllosphere > Unclassified | place: USA...
CGGCGTGGTGGTGGTGCACGAAAACCGTGGCCTGAACCCCTATATCGAAGACGTCGCGCGACGGGTCGCCAAGGCTGGCTACATGGCGCTGGCGCCCGATGGGCTGACCTCGGTCGGCGGCTACCCTGGCAACGACGACAAGGGCCGAGCCTTGCAGGAGAAAGTCGATCCGACCAAGTTGATGAACGACTTCTTCGCCGCGATTTCGTGGCTGATGCAGCATGAGGGCGGCACCGGCAAGGTCGGCATGACCGGCTTCTGCTATGGCGGTGGTGTGTCCAATGCGGCGGCGGTGGCTTATCCGGAGCTGGCGTGCGCAGTACCGTTCTATGGCCGTCAGGCCGACGCCAAGGACGTGGCGAAGATCAAGGCACCCCTGCTGCTGCATTTCGGCGATCTGGACACACGCATCAACGAAGGCTGGCCGGCCTACGAAGCGGCGCTCAAAGCCGCGGGCAAGACCTATGAGGCGTACATCTATCCCGGCGCCAATCACGGCTTCCACAACGATTCTACGCCACGCTACGACAAAGCCGCGGCAGACCTGGCCTGGGACCGTACGCTGGGCTGGTTCGAAAAGTACCTGAGCTGACGTAGAATGCCGGCCCTTTGCAGCCGTGACCTTTTCCATGAACGCCGACGCCCTCGCCACCTTGCACCAACACTTGCTTCAAGCACTCGCCCAGCCACCGGTGGAAACCCGCCGGTTGTTCCATGGCCGCGGGCGGCGCTGGCCTGGGCTCGAACAACTGACCGTGGATTGGCTGCAGGGTATCGTGCTGGTGTCGCTGTTCAAGGAACCGCCAGCCGACCAACTGGCCGCCTTGCAGCGTCTGCTGACCGAGCTCGGTGCATTGCCCGTCTGGGCAAGCAGCGGCGCGCGCAGTTTGGCCCTGCAACACCGCTATCTACCGACCAGCGATGTGCAGTGGCTGGTCGGCGACGCACATGAACAGGCGATCCTGATTGAAAACGGCCTGCAGTACCGCATCGACCTGGGGCGCAAGCAGAACAATGGGCTGTTTCTCGACATGCGCCATGGCCGCGACTGGGTACGCGAAAACGCCGAGGGCCGGCGCGTGCTCAACCTGTTCGCCTACACCTGTGGCTTCTCCGTGGCCGCCATTGCCGGTGGCGCCGCCCATGTGGTGAACCTGGACATGTCGCGCGCCGCCCTGAGCCGGGGACGTGAGAACCATCACCTCAATGGCCACGACCTGAGCAAGGTCAGCTTCCTGGGGCACGATCTGTTCAAGTCCTGGGCGCGAGTCAGCAGGGATGGCCCGTACGACATGGTCATCATCGATCCGCCTTCGTTCCAGAAAGGCAGCTTCCTGCTGACCAAGGACTACCAGCGGGTGCTGCGCCGTCTGCCGGAGCTGCTCAGCGAATCAGGTGTGGTGCTGGCCTGCATGAACGACCCGGCACTGGGGCCTGAGTTTCTCGTCGAGGAACTGCGCCGCGAGGCGTCGGGCCTGCGTCTGCAGCAACGCCTGGAAAACCCGCCGGAATTCGTCGACATCGATCCGGCCAGCGGCCTCAAGGCGTTGGTGTTCGTGCAAGGGTGAATGGCGACGAGCACGCTGTGCGGGCCTAACATACCGTACGGCGACTGGCCATCTTAATTATTGAACGCTTTTACCTGGCCGGCGAACCAAGTAAAGGAGAGCCCCCGGGAGGTGAGAGTCCCGGCGGCTCGGATGACACATCGAATGAAACCCTTGAGAGGTATCCGCCATGTCAGCGCAGGAATATAACACCATCCGCCACACCCCTGTCAGCGCATTGGGCTCGATCCCGGCCAGTCAGTTGATCGCTTTCGTCGAAGCCTGCCGTCCGCTGGTACGCGACGCGATCCTGAATGCCAGATTGACCCGATGAGTCGGCCGGCAGTGAGCAGCCCCGCCAAGGCGGGGCTTTTTCATGGGCGCAGATTATGTTTTACCCAAGGCTCTGGGTGATCAACGCGCGTACGCGCTCGCTCAAGGCTTCCAGGGCGAATGGCTTGGTCAGCACCTCGGTACGGGGCTGCAGGTGGCATTGGTCCAGTGCCAGGTTCTGTGCGTAGCCGGTGATGTACAGCACCGGCAGGCTCGGTCGGACCGCACGCCCCAGTTCCGCCATCTGCCGACCATTGAGGCCACCGGGCAGGCCCACATCCGTCACCAGCAGGTCGATCCGTGCCGCCGATTGCAGGAGGTCACGCCCCTGGGCACTGTCGGCGGCCTGCAGCACGACGTAACCCAGGCTTTCCAGCAGCTCGGCCACCGAGCCGCGCACCGACGCTTCGTCGTCCACCACCAGCACGGTTTCGCCGCTGCCGCCCGTATCGATGGATACCCGACTGGCGCCGAGCGGTTCCGCCTCGATGCCGGCATTGTGCCGGGGCAGGTACAGGCTCACCGTGGTGCCATGGTCGGGCCGTGACGTGATCTTCACCAGCCCGCCGGATTGCCGGGCGAATCCGTAGATCATGGACAGCCCCAGGCCGGTGCCCTCCCCGACTGGCTTGGTGGTGAAGAACGGCTCGAAGACCTTGGCCATCACTTCATCGGTCATGCCTGTACCGTTGTCGGTGACCTGTACCACTAGGTACTCACCTGCCTGGACTTCCTGATTGGACGCGTCACTGTGGGGCAACCATCGATTGGCGGTTTCGATAGTGATGCGGCCACCTGCGGGCATCGCATCGCGGGCATTGATACACAGGTTGAGCAGGGCGTTTTCCAGCTGCGTCGGATCGATCAGGGCCGTCCACAATGCGTCGGTATCGCGCACACTCACTTCGATGGACGGGCCCACCGACCGCCGCACCAGTTCTTCCAGACCACGAATCAGTGCGTTCACGTCGGTCGGCACCGGGGCCAGGGTCTGCCGGCGGGAGAAAGCCAGCAGGCGATGGGTCAGCGAGGCGGCGCGCTTGACCGCGCCTTGGGCCACGTTGAGGTAGCGTTCCAGATCATCGGTACGTCCCTGTTTCAGGCGCATGTGCATCAGCTCGAGGCTCCCCGACAGCCCGGCCAGCAGATTGTTGAAGTCGTGGGCGATACCGCCGGTCAATTGGCCCACGGCTTCCATCTTCTGCGCCTGATGCAGCGCCTCCTCGGCTTTTTCCCGTTCGGCGATGGCGGTGCGTACCCGTTCTTCCAGGGTCTGGTTGAGCTCCAGCACCGCAGCCTCGGCCTTCTTGCGCGCTGTGACGTCGATGGACGAGCCGATCAGGCCGATGACTTCGCCCTCCTCGTCGAGCAGGGGCGTCTTGAGCGACAGCCAAGTTGCCGCCGTGCCGTCAGGAAGGCGGACCTCTTCTTCCACCTCCTGGGTGTGCCGGCCTTCCATGATGCGCCGGTCGGTTTCCATGATCACCCGGGCCTGGACCTTGTCTTCCAGAAACTCCAGATCGGTACGACCGATGTACTGCTCGGGCGGTTTGCCGATCAGTTCGGTGGTACCACGGTTGGCCACCAGCATGCGGCCCTGGCGATCCTTGGCGTAGACCACGCCCGGCACGGCTGCGGTGAAGGTGCGCAGCAGGTGGGTCATGCGGTCGCGCTCGGCCTCGGCGGCGCGGCGTTTCTGGATGTCCAGCAGCACACCGGGGAACCGCTGTGGCCGGCCCGCTGCGTCGAATTCCACATGGCCGTTGGCTTCGATCCAGCGGTAGCTGCCGTCGCTTTGCAGGACTCGGTACTCGCAGCGGTAATGCCCGCCGTTGCCCAGCGTTTCGAACACGGCCGCCTCGACCCGGGGTCGATCCTGGGGGTGGACGCTGGCCATGGCCTCCTCCAGTGCCAGCCCTTGCGCACAGACCTTGGCGGAAAGCCCGAAGGTGCGGGCGAAGCGGTCGTCGGCACTGAAGTGATCGGCCGCGACATCCCAGACCCAGGTGCCTACGATCGCCCCAGTGTCGAGGGCCAGCTGCAAGCGCTCGGCCGCATCCGCAGCACGCGGCTCTTCAGGTGCGCAGGGGTCGCGAGGGTGTTCGGGAGGCTGGGTCGGCATATCGGCTCACAGCGGAACGCAAGGTGCGCTGATGGTGACCTTCGCGTTTAGGTAATACAAGCCCGCAAGACGCAAAATCCGCCGACACTGCACCACCCCCGGTGCCCTGTAGCAGCGGCGCAAGCCGCGTCCGGCCGCACCGCGCAGTGTCAGGTACGCCGCCTGAGCAGATAACTGTCCATGATCCACCCATGCCGGCGCCGAGCGTCCTGCCGCGCCTGGGCGATCACTTCCGCCAGATCATCCAGCCGTCCACTCAGCAGCACCTCATCCGCCGTCCCCACATAGGCGCCCCAATAGATGTCCAGATCCTGGCCGACCAGCGCCTTGAAGCTGTCATGTGCATCGAGCATCACCACCACCGTATCGACCCCATCGGGCATCCCTGCCGCCAGGCGTCGACCGGTAGTGATCTGCACCGCGCCGGCAATGCTGTTGAGGGTGATGCGGTGCGCTGCCGTCAGCGCCTGGACGCTGGTCACGCCGGGGAACACTTCATAGCGCAACGCTCGCCCGCCGTCGGCGGCAATCGTCTCGACGATGCGCAAGGTGCTGTCGTACAGCGAAGGATCGCCCCACACCAAAACACCCGCACACTCCCCGTCGGCCACTTCGTCATCGAGCAACCGCTCGAAGACCGCCTGCTTGTGCGCATTCAACGTATCCACCGACGCCCGATAATCCGACCCGAGCGGACGCTCGGGCTGGAGCACTTCCACCAGCCGGTACGAGCCGGGTATGGCATGACGCTCGAGAATCTCGCGGCGCAGGGCATTGAGCTTGCCCTTGTGCTCGCCCTTGTCCATCAGGAAGAACACATCCACCCGCGCCAGCGCACGCGCCGCCTGCACGGTGATGTGCTCGGGATGACCGGCACCGATGCCGATGATGAGCAGTGTTTTCATAGCCGCTCCATGAAGGGCCAGACCCTGAAGCGCCAGGGCGGTGACGATACGGGACGCATCGCCACTACCGGCGTCAGTCGCGCCTTACAGCGTCCACTTCACGGTGAAGACCGCATTGCGCGGATCGCCGTAATTCAAGCTGCCAAAGCCGACACCACTGTAGTAGGTGCGATCGAAGACGTTGTTGAAGTTTATGCGAGTGTCCACATTTTCGCTGACCTTGTAGCCCACCATCAGGTCGACCAGCGCATAGCTGTCCTGCTCGAAATTCGAATAGCCCTCGGGATGGGTTTCGGTCTGCGCCGTCAAGGTGCCACCCACACGCCACTTCTCGAATTGCGGCAGACGATAGGTCGTGTTGAGCTTGAGCAAATGACGCGGCATTTCCGGCGAGAAGCGATTGCCCTGATTGACGTCGTCTTTCTTGTAGACCACATGGGTATAGGTATAGCCGGCACTGGCATTCCAGTTCTCGGTGATCGCGCCGCTCACATCCAGGTCGATACCTTTGCTTTGCACCTCACCCGATGCACGGGAGCAATAGATGGACGTGGGCGCGCTTGGGCAAGGGGTCGGTCCGCTCAAGTCGTTGGTTGCACGGTTCTCCTGATTGACCAGGAACAGCGCTGCCCCCGCATTGAGTCGCCCGTCCAGGTACTCGCCCTTGACGCCGATTTCATAGTTCTTGCCGACGATGGGCGCGATCACCGCGCCACCGGAGTCCAGCGCACTTTGCGGCTTGAAGATGTCGGTGAAGCTGGTGTACACCGAGTAAGTGTCGTTGATGTCGTAGACCAGTCCTGCATAACGAGTGACATGGCGCGTGACCTTGTAGTCGCTCTTGGCGCCACCGGTGCTTTCGATATCGGCATCGTACCAGTCCAGACGTCCACCCAGGATCAGCTTGAGATCATCGGCCAGGTTCCAGCGAGTGGTCACGTAAGTGCCCACTTGAGAGTTGTCGGTCTTGAGTGTCCAGCCTTGCAGATCATAGTTCGGCTTCTGCTCGGTGACATCGCCATAGCCGCCGTGACCGTCGAACAGCTCTTCGCGGTAACCGGTGCCGACCACCAGCTCGTGTTCGCGACCGAACAGCTGGAAGGGCCCGGAGGCATAGACGTCGTAGGAGCTGTGGTCGTCGGTGTAGATGTAGTTGCCGCCACCGAACGTCAGTTGATCACCACTGTAGTAGCTGTAGGCGCCGAGCATGTGAATCCGCGCCCACATCTTGTTCATTGCCAGATTGATCTTCCAACCGTTATCGAACGCGTGCTGCAGATTGGCGAATGCCTGGGTGTTATCGGTATCCCAGTAGGCCCATTTGGGCCCCACATAGGTCGAACGCGACAACCGCAGATCGGTACCGGCGGCACTGAGTGGCAGGCCAGTCCAGTTGTTGGCCTTGTTGTCGTCCTGATGGGATGCACCCACGGTCAGCGTGGTTGCGTCGGTCAGATCAGCCTCGAGCACACCATAGAAAACACCACGCTCGCGCTCGACGTAATCCTGGAAGCTGTTGCCGTCCTGATAGGCACTCACCAGCCGCCCGCGCACGCTGCCCTGTTGGTTCAAAGGCCCCGACACATCGACTTCGGTACGGTAGCGGTCCCAGGTGCCAGCACTGGCCGTGACACTGGCCTGCACATCGGCGGTGGGTTTCTTGCGCACCATGTTGATGGCCGCTGCCGGGTTGCCCGCACCTTGCATCAGGCCGGTCGCGCCGCGGACCACTTCCACACGATCGAACAGCGCGGAGTCGGCGCCGGTCACGACATCTTGGGTGTAGGTGGAAACATCGGTCGGCAGGCCGTCGTACATCAGGTTGTCGACGCTGAAACCACGCGCCACGTAACTGACGCGCTCCGGGCCATAGGACTGCACGATCACGCCCGTGGTGTTCTTCACCACGTCGTTGAGGTCAGTCATGTTCTGGTCTTCTATGCGTTGACGCGTGACCACCGTTACTGACTGAGGCGTTTCGCGGATCGACAGCGGCAGTTTGGTCGCAGTGTTCATGCTGCCGGTCGTATAGGAGCCCGTGCCTTCGGTGGTTGCGATCCCCTCGAGGGCATTGCCCTGAGCCGAGACGGCTGTCGCGCCCAACTCCACGGCGCCGGTCGCGACTACCGTCGGCGCAGTCACGCTGACCACATTGCCCTGCACGCTCCCCACCAGCCCACTGCCCGCCAGCAGGCGCTGCAGTGCAACACTTGGCTCCATCTGTCCAGCCAGGCGCGGCGCCGTCTTGCCTACCACTGCCGCTGGCTCGTAGACCACTTGCAGGCCGCCGGCTTGTGCGAGCGTGTGCAGGGAGTCGGCGAGCGGTTGCGCGGGCAGGTTGATGGCCACCGGCGCGGCCTGCGCCAGGCCGGCGATGAACAGTGAGACGCAGAGCGCCAGCGAGCGTTGGGGAAAGTCAGTCATGAATATCGATGCCCTAGGAATGGATCGCAAGGCGGTCCGCCCATCCTGGGCAGCGACTCGCAGCGGCGTGGCGCGGCGGCGAACTTGCGGACATGACCACTCGGCTGCGGTCGCGAGAGAAGATAATTAGTTGTGAAAATTTTGTAAATGATTATTTATGTTGTTTGGGAACCGGATGCGGTTGTGAATGTCCGCACCCACAACAGTGGGCAGGCGCATTGCACGCCCGCCCCGCCGGTCACCGGATCACAGCGTCCATTTCAACGAAAACATCAGGTTGCGCGGATCGCCGTAGGTGCCGCTGCCGGTGGCCGTAGGAATACCCTGCCAGTACTTCTCGTCCAGCACGTTGTTGAAATTGACCCGTGCGTCCCAGTGCTCGTCGAAACGATAGCCGGCCATCAGGCCCAGCACGGCGTAGGAATCTTGTTCGGCATGGCCGCGACCGACGCGACCGTAGGTGGCGCTCTGTGCCAGTACATCGGCACCGATGCGCAGTCTGTCCAGAGCGCCCTCGAATTGGTAAGTGGTCGCTGCCTTGAACAGATGCTTGGGCTGGTTGGGCGCGAACAGATTGCCCTTCTCGTACGTACGGTCTTTCACGTACTGGCTGAGCACCAGGGTGTAGGCCGCAGAGAACTGCCAGTTAGGCGTGAAGGCACCGCTGATCTCGGTGTCCAGCCCCCGGCTGCGAACCTCGCCAGCGGCTTCGTAACAGGTGCGGTTGGTCGCACGGCAGCTGGCGGGCTGGTCGGCAATGGCATAGGCACGGTTCTGCTGGGTCATGTCGAACATGGCCACGGACGCGTTGAGGCCACCGTCGAAATATTCACCCTTGATGCCGATCTCGTAGCTTTCACCGGTCATCGGGTCCAGCACCGTGCCGCCCACGTCCTGTTGCGTCTGCGGCTTGAAGATCTCGGTGTAGCTGGCGTAGACCGAGTAGGTGTCGTTCAGGTCGTAGATGATGCCGGCGTAGGGCGTGACTTCCTGGGTGACCTTGTAGTCGCCGATTGCCGAGCGATTGTCGTAGTCGTACCAACTGACCCGGCTGCCGACGATGATGTGCAGCGGGTCCACCGGGTTGAAGCGCGCCGCAGCGTAAACGCCCTTCTCGGTCGCGGTGTTCTTGCTCTCGTAGAGGCGATAGTCGTTACGAGTGCGCGAAGGCTTGGCGATGACACCCGGATCGAAATTGTAGATGTCGATGGGCGTGGAGTCGTTCCAGTAGCCACCGGTCTGGTCGAACTTTTCCTGACGGCGACTCGCACCGACGGTCAACTGATGCTCGCGGCCGAATAATTGGAAAGGACCGGCCAACGAGGCATCCACGTTGGTCTGCACGTCGGTGGTGTCGTAGGCGCCGGTGGCCTGCCCGTAGACGCCATTGCGCGGGGCAGTCAGGTAACTGGAGAAGGTGTTGGACTCGGCCCAGATCTTCGCGGCGGCGGCCTTGGCTGTCCAGCCGTTGTCGAAGCGATGGGTGACGTCGGTGAATACGCTGACGTTGTCCCGATCCCAATAGGCCCAGTCGTTGCTCAGGAACGTGGAGCGAGAAAGGTGCAGGTCTTCGCCATTCGGACCGGACGGCAGGCTGCCCCAGTCCGACGTGGCGTCATCACGCTGCTTGGAAGCGCCCAGGGTCCAGGTGGTCGCATCGCTCAGGTCGGCTTCGAAGACGCCATAGAACGTCTGACGCTGCTTCTCGCGCTCGTCGATGTAGCTGTTGTCGTCTTCGTAGGCCGCTACCACCCGGCCACGCAGCGTGCCGGATTCATTGAGCCGATTCGACGCATCGATTTGTGTGCGGTAGCGATCCCAGGTGCCGGCGCTGGTGGTGATGCTGACCTGCGGCGTAGCGGTGGGCCGCTTGCGCACCAGATTCAGCGTCGCCGAAGGGCTGCCCGCGCCGGTCATCAGGCCGGTAGCGCCGCGTACCACTTCAACCCGGTCGTACAGGGCCAGATCGGCGCCGGCAATGGTGTCCAGGGTGAATTGGCCAATGCTGGTCGGCAGGCCGTCGTACATGATGTTGTCGATGGAAAAACCACGCGCCTGAAATGCCTGACGGTCGCCACCGAACTTGCGCAACGTGATACCCGGCGCGTACTTGACCACGTCGTTGAGGTCGTTCATGCCCTGGTCATCCATGCGCTGACGCGTGATGACGCTGACCGACTGGGGCGTTTCGCGGATCGACAGCGGCAACTTGGTCGCGGTGCTCATGCTGCCTGTGGTGTAGGAACCGGAATGCTCGGTGGTGGCCGTACCGGCGATGGTACTGCTGGCAGCCGACACGGCGGTCGCCCCCAGTTCGATCACGGTATCGCTGGAGTCAGTGCCCGAGGACGCTTTGCCGGGCTGTTGCGCAGGCGGGGCCACCGCTGTCGGTGCAGCCTGGGCCAGGCCGGCGATGGACAAAGAGACGCACAGCGCAATACCGCGCAATGGAAAATGATTCATGGCATGACCTCAGGAACCCACACAAGGCGGTCCGTCCCCCCCGGACGAAGACTCGAATGCGGGCTGTAGGAAACCGCGCAAACTTGTGTGCGAAACCGCGTTGAATGCGGAAGCGGGGCAAGGCTATGCAAATGTCAAAAAAATGTAAACGATAATTCTTAGCGTCTGGCAGGGATTCCCGCTTGCCAATCATGATCATCCGAAAACACTGCTTGCGGGTTTGGCCGGGATGTATCCGTGAAAGAAGTCGAAACTATCGACTGAACGAAGCCTGGAAGGCACGAAGGATGTGGGCTGCACTGCGAAAACGAGCTCACAAGAAGACTGGCGACAACGAATGCCCCGGCATGGCTGAATGGCATGACCGGGGAATTATGTCTGGATGTTTCTTGTGGACGGAGAGACGAGATCAGCCGCGCGCAGGCAGCTTCCAGTCTGGACGTATGAAATGGCAGGTGTAGCCGTTGGGAATGCGTTCCAGGTAGTCCTGGTGCTCGGGCTCGGCTTCCCAGAAATCGCCCGCCGGAGCCAGTTCGGTCACGACCTTGCCGGGCCACAGATCAGAGGCGTCGACATCGGCGATGGTTTCGAGCGCTACACGCTGCTGCTCTTCACTGGTATAGAAGATTGCCGAGCGGTAGCTCAGGCCGACGTCGTTGCCCTGGCGGTTGGCCGTGGACGGGTCGTGGATCTGGAAGAAGAATTCGAGGATCTGGCGATAGCTGATCACACTGGGATCGAACACGATCTCGATGGCTTCGGCATGGGTACCGTGGTTGCGGTAGGTCGCGTTGGCGATATCGCCTCCGCTGTACCCTACGCGCGTCTGCAGGACCCCTGGATAACGACGAATCAGGTCCTGCATGCCCCAGAAGCAGCCACCCGCCAGCAGAGCGGTTTCGGTCTGGACTGTCATATCGATTACCTTCGCTGAATGAACGTGGCCCATTCTAATACAACTACTGCGAAGGCGCCGTACAGGCCGTCAGAGGTTGGTGAAACGGGCCACCGCCTCCACCACTTTCTTCGCGCCGTCCTGGATTTCGACGATCACTTCACCGGCCTGCCCGGCCAGTTCGACGCCCTGTTCGGCCTGCAACCTGCTGTTGGCCATGTCGCGCACGGTTCCATCGACCAGCGCCTGGTTCTGCTGCACCACCGAGGCGATCTCGTCGGTGGCCGTGCTGGTGCGCCCCGCCAATTGCCGGACCTCGTCGGCCACCACGGCGAATCCGCGGCCCTGCTCGCCAGCGCGTGCCGCTTCGATGGCGGCGTTCAGCGCCAGCAGGTTGGTCTGCTGCGCGATGCTGCTGATGGTCTGAATGATCGAGCTGATCAGCAACGATTGCTTGCCCAGCGCTTCCACCCCGCTTGCCGCCGACTGCATGTCGTCGGCGATCTTGCGCATGGTCTGCACGGTATCGGTCACCACCACCGCACCGCGCTGGGCACTGATGTCGGTGCTGCGTGAAATCTCATAGGCGGTCTGCGCGGCCTGATTGACTTCGGCTTCGCGCTCGACCTGCTCGGTGACCACAGTGGCGAACTTGACCACCTTGTAGAGCTTGCCTTCGGTGTCGTAGACCGGGTTGTAGGTTGCCTCGAGCCAGATGGTTCGGCCCATGCTGTCGAGTCGTTTGAAACGCCCGGCAACGAATTCACCGCGGTTCAAGTTAGCCCAGAACTCGCTGTAGCTCGGCGCATTGGCTTCCTCGCTGTGGCAGAACATGCGGTGATGTTTGCCTTGCACCTGCGCCAGGGTGTAGCCCATCCCGCGCATGAACTGGTCGTTGGCCGACAGCACGGTGCCTTTCAAGTCGAACTCGATGACAGCCGTGGAGCGCAACAAGGCGTCGATGAACGAGGCGTTTTCTGCTGCTTTCTCCATGCTCTGGGTGACATCGGTGGCAAAACACTTGATGTGCATCAGCACACCTGCCGCGTTCCTGACCGGCTTCCAATGTGCATTGACCCACACCAGGCTGCCGTCCGCCTTGAGGTAACGATAGTTGTCGGACACCGACGTGCCGGCCGCTACCGCCGCGCGAAAATTGTTGTAGCAGGGCAGTTTGGTCACGTAGCTGGGAACCAGATCGGTCATCAGCCTGCCCACCAGTTGCGCTTCGGTATAGCCCAGGGTTGCGGCGAACAGCTCGTTGCAGGCAATGATGCGCAGGGAAGTATCGATGTCCAGGCTGAGCATCTCATGGGTCATGCCGGCGACCAATTGGCGCAGTTCGACCAGCTCGTCGGCTTGGGCGCTGAGTTGCTGCTTGAGTTTGTTATTGAACATAGGGCACCGGCATCAGGGTCATGTGCGTGTTATCGGCGGTATCGGCAAGGGGTTTAGGCCTTCAGCGCAAATGTTGTCGTTCCCGAACGAGCCAACCCCGTCCTAGAGCGCGCCGCTGGGACAATCCACAGAAGCTGTGGATAAGTCAGTGGACAACACCCCCCCGCCCCTCGCAAACCCGTATGGAATGGGGCCTGAAGTCAAACTGTCGATTTTTTCACCAACTCGAAAAGACGTTTTTTTT
>Ga0308158_10004160_pt1 | contig 12331 bp, 10 predicted proteins | sample PhyBR2_FD_201038 | JGI IMG/M metagenome (GOLD analysis project Ga0308158, IMG submission 201038) | Phyllosphere microbial communities from UC Gill Tract Community Farm, Albany, California, United States - DLSLB.R2 | ecosystem: Host-associated > Plants > Phyllosphere > Unclassified | place: USA...
TGTTCGGCAGCATCGGCGCCGGCCTGGCCCTCGACGCGCTGCGCAAATTCGGCTAAGGTTTCGGTATGCACCCGCTTATGTACCACTTTGAACGCCCCATCGTGATGCTCGACTTCGAGACCACGGGCCTGTCGCCCGCCATGGGCGACCGCATCACCGAAGTCGCGGCCCTGCGCATCGAAGGCGGCCAGGTCACCGAACGCTACGTCTCGCTGGTCAACTGCGGCGTGCGCATCCCGGCCTTCATCACCGGCCTGACCGGCATCACCCAGGAGATGGTCGATACGGCGCCGCCGGCGTCGCGCGTGGTGCCGGAACTGCTCGACTTCATCGGCGGCGACACCCTGTCGGCCCACAACGCCAGCTTCGACGAGAAGTTCCTGCTGGCCGAGGCCGAACGCCTGCAGCGCAGCTGCGGCCACGCCGGCCTGGTGTGCTCGCTGAAACTCTCGCGCCGCGTGTTCCCGGGCATGGCCAGTTACAAGCTGGGCCAGCTCTCGCGCCAGCTCGGCATCGCCTTCCGCGGCTCCGCCCACCGGGCCGAGGCCGACGCCGAGGTCGCCGCCGACGTGCTGATCCATATCGGCCGCCACATCGCGTCGTCCTATGGACTGGAAGCGGTGGCGCCCGAGTTGCTGGTATCGCTGAACCGGCTGGCCGCGGCCAAGGTGCCGGGCTGGCTGGACAAGTACGCCGCCGACAGGCGCGCCCTGCGCGCCGCCTGAGTCCTAAGCCTGAGTTCCACGCCTGGGTCGCACGCCTAGGTTCCACGCCTGACGAGCCCGCCGCGCAGCCGCCCGGCGGGCTTTTTTGTTTGTGCGCACGCGGGCACGATTGCGCGCAGTCAAACTCCCGCTTTTCTTCGTCGTTAAAATTTTGCCAATACTTATCAGGTTGCCATGCGACGGCGCGCACCTCGGTGCCTGCCTTTGTGTCCAGCCCTGCCGCGCATGAGGCAAACCACGCGTACACACGTCCAACTTCGGGAACCGGCATGAACCGCCAGAAGCTCCACCGCGAGAGCCATCAGACCTACGTGTGGTTCCGCGACGCCGCCGAGCGCGGCAATCCGTATGCCCAGTTCAATCTCGGCATCCTGTACAAGAAGGGCGAGGGCGTGGAGCGCGACGATGCCGCCGCCTTCCGCTGGCTGCGCCTGGCCGCGCTGCAGGGGCTGGCCTTTGCCCAGAACCACCTCGGCGCCATGTATTACCACGGCCGCGGCGTGGAAGCCTGCGACGCCGAGAGCGCGCGCTGGTTCCGCCTCGCCGCCGACCAGGGCGACGCCTCGGCCCAGCAGAACCTCGGCCACATGTACCGCAAGGGGCGCGGCGTGGCGCAGGACCACGAGCGCGCGCTGTCGTGGTACTACCGCGCGGCCGAGCAGGGCGTGGCCAGCGCCCAGAACCTGCTCGGCGAATGCTACCTGCACGGCCTGGGCGCCGCCATCAACCATCCGCTGGCCATGGCCTGGTTCCGCAAGGCCGCATTGCAGGGCGACGCCGCGGCCCAATTGAACCTCGGCCAGATGTACCGGCGCGGGCAAGGCGTGGATGCCAGCGACTCGCAGGCCCTGTACTGGTTCCGCCAGGCGGCGGCTGCCGGCGAGCGCGGCGCCCAGCGCCAGCTCGGCCTGGCCTATGCCGACGGCCTGGGCGTCAAGGCCGATTCGCGGCGCGCCCTGGCCTGGCTGCAGCGCGCCGCCAACCATGGCGACCGCGAAGCCCAGTTCATCCTCGGCACCCTGTATGCCGAAGGGCGGCATGCCGAACGCGACGAGCCGCACGCCATCGAGTGGTACACGCGCGCCGCCAGCCAGGGCCACGTCGGCGCCCAGTACAACCTGGCCAACATGTACGCGCACGGCCGCGGCGCCCCCGCCGACCCGCAGCGCGCCTTCGACTGGTACCGGCGCGCCGCCGAGCAGGGCGCGCCGAACGCCCAGTTCAACCTCGGCGTCATCTACGCCAACGGCCAGGGCGTGGAACGCGACGACGCGCGCGCGGCCCACTGGTACGGCCTGGCCGCCGCCCAGGGCGACGCCAGCGCCCAGAACAACCTGGGCGTGATGTACGCCAGCGGCCAGGGCGTGGCCCAGGACGACCGGCGCGCCGTCTACTGGTACACGCAAGCCGCCGAGCAGGGCCATGCGCTGGCCCAGTACAACCTCGGCGGCATGTACAACAGCGGCCGCGGCGTGGCGCGCGATCCGGTGCGGGCCTATATGTGGATGTTGCTGGCGGCCGATGGCGGCGATGCCACGGCGAACGTCAACAAGACCATCGTGGCGCGGCGCCTGAATCCGTCCGAGATCGGGCGGGCGATCGACTTGTCGCACAAGTGGCAGCTGAGTCATCGGGAGACGAGGCGACAGGGGGGCTAGCGTCGGGCCTTGTGGGTTTGCAGGGTATCGGCATGGCCTGCGCGACGCCTGTGCCTGCGTCCCGGCCTGCGCTGACATGTGCGTGGCCTCGATCGTCGACAGGTGTACAAGGCGTGAGAATCGGTGATCTTTTTCGCTTGGCCGATCTGTTAAGCTGGCGCACGTATCCGCATCGGCACGATGCCGCCTGCTGCGTCGAGCGCTGGCACCGTGCCGCTATCCCACCACGACGAGGCGCCAACCCGCTCCGGCATCCAGGTCCATCATCCCACTGCTCATGTTCCATTTGCTTTTTCTTGCTTTGCCTTACACCGCGCTCTTCGCGCTGGCGCTGGTGATGCCGGGGTGGCGTTCGCTGGCCGCCTGCTCTGTCTTGCTCGGCTTGCCTCTGGCCTGGCTGGTGCTGGAGGGGTTTCGATCGATGGGCCGGGCACCTGGGGGCGCGATCCTGGGTGTGGCGGTCATGACGGGAATCATCTGTATTGCCGCGGCGGGATTCGTTTCCGGCGCCGTCTCGCGCTGGGCCATGCTGGCGCTCCCGCGCGTCGCGCAGACGCGTTCCCGCTCGGCGCTGCTGGTACTCGCCGGCTTCCTCGCGATTCCCTCGGTGCTGGCAGGATCGATGTGGTGGTCGCAACAGCGCATTCGTGTTCCCGATGGCGCCTGCCTTGCCGCACACCACCAGGTCGAACTCGCGGGCGCCGCATTCCGCCTGCCGTCGGCGCCGATCTTCACCGTGTGGACGAAAGCGGACAAGCCTTACGCCTTGTCAAGGCATGAGGACATGCGCGCATTTTGCAGCCTCAGTGGCGACGCGGACAAACCAATCGGCATTGTAAAACTGTCCATCGACACAGGCAGGCTCCTCTACAAAGGGCCGCCCGTGCGCGACAAGTTCTGTGCGTTGAGTAGAGAGGATTGGGCGCAGCAGCTTTGTCACGCCGGTGAACGAACGGCGTTGTCGCGTCAGGGTGTGCCCGACGAGATATCGATCTACTCTCCGACGCGGGAGGATCTCCGACGGATGGGCGTCAGCGATCAGGGTGCCTATCGCGCGTTCGTCAAGGAAAACGAAGCCGCAATAGCGTCGGGCCGGCCATTGCAGGTGACGCAGACTGCTGACTTCAGCCACTACGCGAACGGCTACTGGATCGCGCGCGACCGCAACTGGAAAAACGATGCGGGCGAGCCTTTTTCCCTCTACTGCTACGAGACCAAACCATCGAACATGCTGCTGTGTAGCACGACTTACCGCCTGAGTCTGGGGCCGCATGCCAGCTATAGCTTCCGTGCCCATCCTGACGAGCTCGCATCTGTGGCCAAGACGGTGGACGCGAATGTTCACCGTTTCATGCGCAATTTCCAGTCCAAGTGATCAGCAGGATAGCGAAGCGGATTGTCACTGCGGCGGCTGCCCATTCGACGCCATCAAGCCCGCATCCACCGGCAGGTTCACACCGGTGATCAGGCGTGCATCCTCGCTCGCCAGGAAAGCCATCACCGCGGCCACGCCTTCCGGGTCCTCGGGTGCGCCGAGCGGCATGCGCTCCCTGAACTTGGCGACCAGTTCCGGGTTGCTCACCATGTCCTCGGTCATGCCGGTTTTCGTGAAGCTCGGATTGACCGCGTTCACGCGCACGCCATCTTTGCCCGCATCCATTGCCATCGCGCGCACCATGTTGCTGACCGCGCCTTTCGAGGTATTGTAGGCAAACAGGTTCCAGTCGCCGCCCAGGCCCGATACCGACGAGGTCATGACGATGGACCCCTTCGTTTTCACGAGTTCGGGCATCGCCGCCTTGGCCATGTGGAAGTAGCCGGCGACGTTCACGGCCATGACGCGTTCGAAGTCTTCTTCGCTGGTCTGCGTGATGTCGCCTTCGGTTGCCATGCCGGCATTGTTGACCAGGATGTGCAATCCACCGAAGCGCTCCACGGCTGCCTTCACTGCGGTTGCCGCAGTTTGCTTGTCGGCCGTATCGCCGACCTGCACCAGGACACGGTCCTGCGGCAGCCCGGCAGCGGCTTCCCTCAGCGCCGCTTCGTCGATGTCGAGCATCACGACACGGGCGCCTTCATCCAGGAAGCGGCGGGCGGCGGCCAGCCCGATGCCGGAAGCGGCGCCCGTGACCAACACAGTCTTGTCATTAAAACGATGCATGTTCGCTCCTTCGAAATTGGCAAATTCGCTACATTGCGAGTGAAACGAACATAGCACAGCGGTGGAAAGCGGGCTTTTCGGTTGCTGGTCCTGCGTGACCGGAAGAACGGCCAGACACCCCGTATTGACGGGCTCGCTTCAGTCGTGCAAAGGATCGCCAGGCCTGCCGTGAAGTCGCGCACTGCCGGGTTCTAGGCTATGATGCCCGGCGGCACATCCGCCTTTCCCGAACCACGTTCCGAGAAGAATATGCACATGAGACAAGCAACGCTCGCCCTGGCCCTGATGATGGCTTTCGGCGCCCATGCCGCCGCCCCTGCGTCCTGCCCAGCCGGCCAGGCGCCGACCTACCCGGTCACCAAGAAAGTCGACCAGAGCGACAACTACCACGGCACCACGATTGCCGACCCTTACCGCTGGCTGGAAGACGCCAACAGCGCCGAAACCAAGGAATGGGTCGACGCCCAGGTTGCGGTGACCCAGGCCTATCTGGCCCAGATCCCGCAGCGCAAGGCAATCCAGGAACGCCTGACCAAGTTGTGGAACTACGAGCGCTACTCGGTGCCGTCGAAAGAGGGCGGCCGCTATTTCTACAGCCGCAACGACGGCCTGCAGAACCAGTCGGTGCTGTACACGATGAAGAACCTGTCGGACGAGCCGCGCATGCTGCTCGACCCGAACACCCTGGCAGCGGACGGCACGGTCGCCCTGGCCGGCGTTGAAGTCAGCCCGGACGGTAAACTCATGGCCTACGGCACCGCCGCCTCGGGTTCCGACTGGAACGAGTGGAAGGTGCGCGACATCGACAGCGGCAAGGACCTGGAAGACCACCTGAAGTGGGTCAAGTTCTCGCAGACCGCGTGGACGAAAGACGGCAAGGGCTTCTTCTACAGCCGCTACGACGAGCCGACCGAAGCCACGAAGCTGGCCGCCGTCAACTACCACCAGAAACTGTACTTCCACAAGATCGGCACCCCGCAAAGCGCCGACACCCTGGTCTACGACCGTCCGGACGAAAAGGAATGGGGCTTCCGCGCCAAGACCACCGACGACGGCAAGTACCTCCTGATCACGGCCACCAAGGGCACGGCGCATAAATACCGCATCTTCATCAAGGACCTGTCGAAAGCCGACTCGAAGGTCGTGCCGCTGATCGACAACTTCGATGCCGCCTACGACTTCATCGACAACGTCGGCGACGTGTTCTACTTCAGCACCGACCGCAAGGCGCCGCGCCAGCGCATCGTCGCCATCGACGTGCGCAAGCCTGCCGAGGCCAACTGGAAGGAAATCGTCGCCGAATCCGGCGACACCCTGAACGCCGCCCACGTCGTGGGCGACCGCCTGATCGTCGAGTACCTGAAGGATGCGCGCAGCGTCGTGCGCGTGAGCGATTTGAACGGCAAGTTCATCCGCGAGATCGCGCTGCCGGGCATCGGTTCGGTGTCGGGCTTCACGGGCAAGCGCGGCGACAAGGAAACCTTCTTCTCGTTCACCGGCTTCACCACCCCGACCACCATCTACCGCATGGACGTGGCCAGCGGCAAGACCGAAGTGTTCCGCCAGCCGAAGGTCGACTTCGACCCGAATGCCTATGAAACGCGCCAGCAGTTCTTCACCAGCCGCGACGGCACCAAGGTGCCGATGTTCATCGTCTCGAAGAAGGGCCTGAAGCTCGACGGCAGCAACCCGACCTATTTGTACGGCTACGGCGGCTTCAACATCTCGATGCTGCCTGCCTTCTCGCCGGCCAACCTGGCATGGATGGAAATGGGCGGCGTCTACGTGGTCGCCAACCTGCGCGGCGGTGGAGAATACGGCGAGTCCTGGCACCAGGCCGGCACCAAGCTGCAGAAGCAAAACGTGTTCGACGACTTCATCGGCGCGGCGCAGTGGCTGGTCGATAACAAGGTGACCCAGCCGTCGAAACTGGCGATCGGCGGCGGCAGCAACGGCGGCCTGCTGGTCGGTGCGGCCATGACCCAGCGTCCGGATTTGTTCGGCGCGGCGATCCCGATGGTGGGCGTGCTGGACATGCTGCGCTTCCACAAGTTCACCATCGGCTGGGCCTGGACCTCGGACTACGGCTCGTCGGAGAATCCGGACGAGTTCAAGGCGCTGGTGAAGTATTCGCCCCTGCATAACCTGAAACCGGGCACGCAGTATCCGGCCACGATGATCACCACCGCCGACCACGACGACCGCGTGGTGCCGGCGCACAGCTTCAAGTTTGCCGCCGCCGCCCAGGCTGCGCAGGCGGGCTGCAATCCGATGATCATCCGCATCGATACCAAGGCAGGGCATGGCGCGGGTAAGCCGACCGCCAAGCAGATCGAGGAAGTGGCGGACCGTTGGGGCTTCCTGACGAAGGCGCTGAAGATGTAAGCGCGTAAGCCCGACTGCTTTCGGCAGCCGGGCTTTTTTGATTCTGGAGCCGGCGGCGTAAAAGGAAGGACAATTTGAAGACTGCATCGGATGATTTCGACTATGACGCCGCCCTGGCCGCGTGTGCGTGCGGCGATGAGCGCGCCCTGCGCGGCATATACGACCGCGAAGGGCGGCGCCTGCTGGGCGTGGCGCTGCGCATCGTGCGCGGGCGTGCGCTGGCCGAGGACGTGCTGCACGACGCCTTCCTCAGCATCTGGACCCGTGCCCGCAGCTTCGACCCGGCGCGCGGCGCCGGCCGCGGCTGGATCTACAGCATCGTGCGCCACCAGGCGCTCGACGTCGTGCGCGCCGGGGGACGCGAAGTGCAGGCCGGCGAGGAGGAATTAGCGGCGCTCGACGCCGCTGCGGTACAGGACGACGGCATGACCGATGCCGTCGAGCGGCGCCAGGATCTGGGCCGCCTGCACGACTGCCTGGTCGGGCTCGATGAAGCGAAGCGTAACAGCATCCTTTACGCTTACGTCGATGGCTGCTCGCATGCGGAAATCGCGGCGCGCATGCAGTCGCCGCTGGGTACCATCAAGGCGTGGATCAAGCGCGGCCTTAGCGCGCTGAAGGAGTGCATGGGATGAGCGAGCCATTCGACGACGATATCGAAGCCCTGGCGGGCGAGTACGTGCTTGGCACCCTGCCTGCGGGCGAGCGGCGCCGGGTGGAGCTTGCGCTGCGGGGAAGTGAACACGAAGAGACGGCCCTGCGTGCGGCCGTGGCGAACTGGGAGGCGCGCCTGCTGCCGTTGACGGCGTTGGCCGAACCGGCCGAACCGTCGCCGCAGCTGTGGGCGCGGGTCGAGGCTTCGCTGGCCGGCATGCGCCTCCATCAGCCAGCGCCGGCCGTCACCGGCTGGTGGCAGCGCCTCGGTCTGTGGCGCAGCCTGGCCGCAACCGGCTTTGCCGCCGCTGCCGCGCTGGCCGTGGTAGTGGGCCTGCAGTCGCCGGGCGAACCGGCGCTGCGCTACACTGTGGTTCTGGCCGCGCCGGGCAACATGGCGCCCGGCTGGGTGCTGCAAATGAACGCCGAGGGCAGCCTGACGCTGGTTCCGCTCGGGACCACCGTTGTACCGCCGAACCGGTCTTTGCAATTGTGGACCAAGGCCGATGGCTGGAAGGGCCCGGTGTCGCTGGGCCTGGTCGAGCCGGGCAAGCGGGTCGAGGTGCAGCTGGCGAACCTGCCGCCGCCGGTGCCGAACCAGCTGTTCGAAATTACGCTCGAGCCGAAAGCCGGCTCGCCGATCGGGCGCCCGACCGGGCCGATCCTCTACATCGGACGCGCGGTCCGTCTGTAACGCGCGGTGTGTAGTGCGAAGGCCGGGCCGATAAAGGTCCGGCCTTTTTTTTCATGCGCTTATGGTTTCATCCAGATCGCGATGTCGCGCAGGCCCACCTGGCCGCTGCCGATGCGCGACGCCGCCGGATCGGCGCTGCCGTTCGCCAGCGTCGCCGCGCCGGTCGCCAGGTCGATGCGGTACAGCGACGAGGGACCATTCACCGCCGTGCGCAGCGCCGCCAGCACCAGGCCGTTGGCGCCGCCTGCGATGTCCATGCCATTGTCGCCCATCGTGGCCACGCCCAGTGCGCCGACATTCGCCAGCACGCCATCGTTCGGCGGATTCTGCATGGCGAGGCTGGCGCTGGCGCCATCGATGTCGTACAGCATCGTCGCGGTCGCACCGGCATAGCTGTTGGTGTAGGCGCCGGCCGTCACCATCGGCACGGACCCGGCGCGGTTGATCGCGCCGTCCGTCGTGGTGGCGCCGCTGTCGACGTTGATGCGCAGGTTCTGCCCGCCGTCGCCGATCACGCGCAAGCGGTCGGCCACCGGGTTGAAATCGACGGCGAACGCCGCGCCCACCAGCCCGGCATAGGGCAGGGTCGTGTCGGCGGTGTCGGCTGCCAGCGTGGCTTTCGCGGTCGCCACGCCAGTGGCCGGGTCGATGGTGACGATACGCGCCGCCGAGGTGATGCCGTACAGGAGGCCGTCCTTCGGACGCACGTCGATGCCGAGCAGGGTTTCGCCGCCATTCAGGCCACCGATCGCAAGCGAGGCGTCGATCGTGTTCGGCGTGCCCGGCTTGAAGCTGTGCAGGCGGCCGTCGTCGCCCAGGCCGAGCACCACCGGCGCCTGCGGCGTGCGCAGCGCCAGGCCGCGGATGTCCTCTGCGATGCCGAGCGCGCCGACGACCGTGGCTGGGTTGCTGGCGGCGCCCAGGTTGATGCTGTACAGGTTGCGCACGCCGCCTACCGTCAGCAGCGCGTAGCCGGTATTCGTGCGCGCGTCGATGTCCATGCCGTTGACCATGCCGGCATCCACGCCCAGCGCCACTGGCGTGCTCAGGGTGCCGTTGTTCGGCGGGTTCTGGGTGTAAAGGGTATCCGTTGCGCTGTCGAGCACGTACAGCGTGGTGCTGGCGGTACCGGCGAAGGAGTTCGTGTAGGCCGCCGCTGTCACCGCTGCATTCGCGGCGCCGCCATTGATCGTGCCGTCGGTGGTGGTCGCGCCGCTGTCGACGTTGATGCGCAAATTCAGGCCGGTATTGCTGACTACGCGCAGACGGTCGGCCTGGGGGTTGAAGTCGACGCCGAAGTCAGTGCCGGCGAGGGCGGTAAAGGGCGCGGTGGTGTCGGCTGCATCCGCCGCCAGCATGGACTTCATGGTGGCGGCGCCGCTGGCGGTATTGATCGTATAGATACGGCCGCTGCTGCCGACCGCGTACAGCTGGCCGTCGGCGGGGCGGAAGTCGATGCCGAGCAGGTTTTCGCCACTCTGCAGGCCAGTGATTGCCACATTCGTGCGCACGGTGCCCGGCGCATCGCGGTTGAATGACACCAGCTTGTTGCTCGCCGTAAGGGCAAAGACGTCGCCGGCGGTCATCACCGGCGGGGTTGGCGTCGGGGCGGGCGTGTCGCGGTCGTTGTGATTGCTGCTGCCGCAGGCGGCAAGGGAAAGGGCGACGGCGGAAACGAGGACCAGCTTGGGCAGACGAGGTGTTTTCATGATCGGCATCCTGAGTAGGTTGGCACCGGGGTGCGGGTATGACGGCGACTGGGCGCTGTCGATACCCTTACTACGTCGGCAACGACGATCTGGATGCAGCGATCTGAAAATATTTTTTGCTAATTCTTGGAGGAATTTAGCGGTGCACGACCACCAATAAGGCCTTGGCCTCGGTCTTGCCCACATTTCTCAGCACATGATCCTGGTCCGCCGGATAGCGCGCCGTCCCGCCCGCCTTGACCTTGCGCTTCGATGCCCCAACCTCGATCTCCAGCGACCCGTTAATCACGGTCATGTGTTCCTTGGTGCCCGGATCATGCGCCTGCGACGCCAGCTCGCCACCCGGCGCCAGCGTCAGCTCGTACCATTCATATTGCCCGGCCAGCTCCATCGGCCCCAGGATGCGCAGGGTGTAGCCTGCATGCGTGCCGGGCAAGGTAGGGGTCTCGTGCGCATCGAGCACGCGGATCGACTCCACGTTCGGGGTTTCCGATGCCAGCAATTCGCCGATCTGCACGCCGAGCGCATTCGCCAGACGCCAGGTGATGGCGATGGTAGGATTCGCTTTTTCGCGCTCGATCTGGGACAGCATCGACTTCGACACCCCCGCGATGCGCGACAGGTCCTCCAGCGTCAGGCCGCGCGCCAGGCGCAGGCGCTGCAGGGTGGCGCCGACTTCCGGCGGGGCGTTATTCGTCGTGACGGGGGTTTTCATCGTTTTCAGGCGCTAGTAAATGGAGAAACGCGGGGAAAGCCGCCGGACCTTGCCAAGTTCAACAGGTCGGCGTAATATTCATTATATTGAATTTCAGTTCGAGATAGCGAAAAAGCAGCGCAGCATCGAACTGGTACAACAAGCGGTCAACGGTACAGCATAGTCCAACGGCCGGTCAAGCCGGCAACCACAGACAGGGAAATCACATGAGCGAACAAGCGAAGAACGCCTTTTATACTGGCCTGCAGAACAATCTGTCGACCCTGCGCGACCAGGGCCTGTTCAAGCCCGAGCGCGTGCTGGCCTCGCGCCAGGGCGCCGAGGTGCAGTCGGAAGACGGCCGCACCCTGATCAACATGTGCGCGAATAACTACCTGGGCCTGTCGGGCGATGCCGAGACGCAGAAAGCGGCCGAAGCCGCGCTGGCCAAGTACGGCTACGGCCTGTCGTCGGTGCGCTTCATCTGCGGCACCCAGACCGTGCACAAGGAACTGGAACAGGCGCTCTCGAAGTTCCTCGGTACCGAAGACACCATCCTGTACGCAGCGGCGTTCGATGCCAACGGCGGCGTGTTCGAGCCGCTGTTCGACGAAAACGACGCCATCATCTCCGACGCCCTGAACCACGCTTCGCTGATCGACGGCATCCGCCTGTGCAAGGCCGCGCGCTACCGCTACGCCAACAACGACATGGCCGACCTCGAAGCCCAGCTGCAGGCCGCCACCGCCGCCGGCAAGCGCCACAAGGTCATCGTTACCGACGGCGCCTTCTCGATGGACGGCACCATCGCCCAGCTCGACAAGATCGTCGAACTGGCAGAAAAGTACGGCGCCCTGACCCTGATCGACGAATCGCACGCTTCGGGCTTCCTCGGCGCCACCGGCCGCGGCACCCACGAGCACTGCGGCGTGATCGGCAAGATCGACATCATCACCGGCACCCTCGGCAAGGCCCTGGGCGGTGCGATGGGCGGCTTCACCTCGGGCCGCAAGGAAGTCATCGAGACCCTGCGCCAGAAGTCGCGTCCTTACCTGTTCTCGAATACCCTGGCGCCGATGATCGCCGGCGCCTCGCTCGCCGTGCTGGACCGCATCAGCAAGTCGACCGAACTGCGCGACCGCCTGATGGAAAACACCGCCTACTTCCGCAAGGAGATCGAGCGCATCGGCTTCACCATCAAGCCGGGCACGCACCCGGTGGTGCCGGTGATGCTGTTCGACGCGCCGGTGGCGCAGAAATTTGCGGCGCGCATGTTCGAACTCGGCGTGCTGCTGTCGGGCTTCTTCTACCCGGTGGTGCCGATGGGCCAGGCGCGCGTGCGCGTCCAGCTCTCCGCCGCCCATACCCGCGAACAGCTCGACACCGTGCTGGCCGCCTTCGAGCAGGCCGGCAAAGAGCTCGGCATCCTCAAGAATAATTAAATCAATCAGGCTTCAAGGAATCACAGCAAATGGAACGCATCCTCATCATCGGCGCCAACGGCCAGATCGGCAGCGAACTGGTCTCCGCACTCGCAGAACAACACGGCGCCGGGAATGTGCTCGCCACCGACATCGGCAGCAACAACGTCTACGGCGCGGCGCGCTACGCCCAGCTCGACGTGCTGGACAAGGACAAGCTGGCGCAGGTG
>Ga0308158_10004161_pt1 | contig 12330 bp, 14 predicted proteins | sample PhyBR2_FD_201038 | JGI IMG/M metagenome (GOLD analysis project Ga0308158, IMG submission 201038) | Phyllosphere microbial communities from UC Gill Tract Community Farm, Albany, California, United States - DLSLB.R2 | ecosystem: Host-associated > Plants > Phyllosphere > Unclassified | place: USA...
TGATATGGGTTTATATGAACAAATTGCAGAAGAAGGACTGCGTTTAGCGTCTGAAATGGGCATTTTCGGGCGAAACAATTCAACAGATTTTACGTTTAATCATTTTCAGAATCAGCTAAAACAAGTAAAAGACTTTGAAGTTGTGAGTTTTGAAGAAGTAGATTTAGATACGGAAAATCCATCCTTAAAAAAACAATTCCTTTTAAACATTATCTACAAACAGTTGCCGTACGACATTAATTTGTTTGTGGTTGAAAGTAACGTTTTAGATTTGGACAATTACGCCCGCATTAACTATATCGATGAAAACGATGTACAGTTGGCAAAATCCGAATCGTTTTACTTGGAATCATCAATGTATTTTTCCACAAATGTTTTAGAAAGTTTTCATTTACAGCTAAAAGTGTTAACTGCTTTAATTCCAAACCCAACCGTTGTGGTAGATTTTATGCCGGCGCGTTTACTTTCGGGTCAGTGGGCTGTGTTTTCGTCGAAACTGCTTACACCGCCGTCGCCACAATACATTTACACCATTCACGGCGTTTTTGACGAAGTTGATGGCGAAAAAATTTACTGGTTGCACACACACGGTTTGCATCGTTGCGGATCGGTTGAACTGGAGATGATCGATATTAAAAACGGTGTAAACGAACTAAACGGATTGTTAGACGCCATGGTTGCTAAATTTATCTATGAACCGGCAAACGAAAACGAACCTTTTAATATTGGATATATTGGTTACGATTTAAATTTTACGTGGGTTCGATGGGAAGAAATGGTAGGGCAATATCCTGCCGAAATTCCGGGTGGTTTGCAGGAACGTTCTCCGGAACAAGAAAATTATGGTCCGTGTGGAATCGTGTATTTGTTGGAAAATGACGAACTTTACCCACCCGATGTTTTAGCAGAAGATTTAAAGGAAAATCCGGTATATTTTATTAAAAACGAAGAAACCGAACGTATGTCTGCATTGGCTTACGAGCAGTATGATTATTACAAAAAGGTTTTTCAGCAAAATTACGGTAATGAAAACTGGCGATTTCTTATAAAATTAGGCTTGCCTATTGATGAAGGCGAAGGAAACGAGCATTTATGGTTTGATGTTACTGCGATAAACGACGACGATACGCTGAATGTAATTTTACTGAATCAGCCGTATCAGATTGAAAAATATAACCAAAATGATGCGTTGGTTTTACCAATTGAACATCTTACAGACTGGCTGATTTACGGACCAGAAAAGAATTATACACCCGACAGTATTTACGAATTATTCACATAATACTTTCAAAACAATAAAAAAATGGAACTTACAGTAATTAAACAAGGCAACTTTAAAGTAGATAAACGTAAAAATTTTGAATATTTAAAACCGAATGACGAAAGCACAAACATTAAGCTTGCCATTCAGCCTTTTTTAATTACTCTTGGTTCCGATACCATTCTGCTTGATCTTGGTTTGGGATTTTTAGAAGATAACAAACCTGTTATTTTAAAGCGATTGAAAGATCAAAATATAAATCCGAACGACATTACAAAAATTCTGCTTTCGCATTTGCATAAAGATCACGCCGATGGTTTGGGATATTTTAGTGATAACAAATTTGTTCAGAATTTTCCCGATGCAGCAATCTACATTCAAAAGCGCGAATATGATTTTGCTTTGCAACAAACCGAAAATCCTTCATACAATATTCCGTTGTTAAATGAACTTCAAAACTTGAATAACATTGTTTGGTTGCATGATGATGAAGGAGAAATCTCTTCCGGAATTATTTTTAAGGTAACGGCTGGTCATTCTAAATTTCATCAGGTTTTTTGGATAAAAGAAAATGCTTCCACGATTTTCTACGGGGCAGACGATTTGCCAACAACCGGTTATTTAAAACGATCTATTGCATACAAAACAGATTACGACGGACATAAAGCCATGGAATTTCGCAAAATTTGGAAAGATCAGGCTGAAGCAGAAAATTGGCAGATTTTATTTTATCACGATTTAAAAAACCCGGTGGTTCAGTTTTAATTCGCAAGTACCTTTTGTGCCTGAACAATATGCCTTTTGTTGTGATAAATTAAAAATCGAAATGTATCGCCCAACTTCAATTTTATAAGTGTAGTTATGCTGATACTTGTTTTAACTTTATTAAGATTCACCAATCTTGCGGAATTTAACAAATCTAACAATTGTTTTTGCTGATCTATAAAAATGGTAACCGTAGTTTTAGACAAACTGCTGTGAATTGGATTCATGGATTTAAACGCTTTCATTTTATTCAGCTTTTCTTTTGGCAGCATACTTTGCGCAAAATAATTACCCAACCAACCGCTTTTAAATTCGGCTGTAGCTTTTGTGTTTGATCTTTCAATACGATTTTTTATTTCAGGCAGATAAAAATTTCCGTACAAATTCAAATGTTCCAAACATTCTAAAACGCTCCAGCTTTCGTTGGTCAGTCTTTTGTTTAATTCTGCATCGTTTTTTAAAAGCAAACCTTCTGCAAAAGCCAAATGTTCGTGTGTAAGATCGATTAATTCATTTATTAAGATTTCGGTAGAGATTGTCATGATTCTAATTTTAAGCAAATATCAAACTTTATACATCCTTAAAAATTGATCGAAATCAAGATTTTTTCAAACGCGACAATGTTTCGGGTTTCATTCTTAAATAATTTGCAATGTGTTTGTTTGGAATTTCCTGAAAAAGCTGCGGACTTCTCTTTAAAACGCGTTCGTATCGTTCTTTGGGCGCTGTGATCAACAAATCTTTTTCGCGCTCCATCTGCTGTAAAACCATGTCTTCTAAAATAGCGATCCACAATTTTAAATAACTGGGATCTGAATTTAAAAACGCCATAAAATCTGCTTTTGAAATCACTTTGACCGTCGATTTTTTAATTGCCTGAATATAGAAATCCGATGGTTTATCAGACAAAAAAGAATCTAACGAAGCAATGATGTTATTCTGGTATCCAAATCGCATAATCTGCTCTTCGGCATCATTAATCACATAAATTTTCAGGCTTCCTTCCTTAATAAAATAAATATCGGTATCAATTATTCCGCTCGTCGATAAATATTCGTTTCGATCTAAATTCAGCTCTTTAGTAAACAAATTATTTGCTTCGAATAAACTATAAAGGTCGGTAACTTTCATGCGATTGTTTTGTGAATTAAAAGTACTTAAAACCATACAATTATAAAAAGATTATTAAATTTATAGATACTTTTAAATGAATTAGCTATGAAAACGAACACATTCATTATTAACGAAGAAAATTTGTCTGTCACGGTAAACAGAACTTTTAAGGCACCGATTGAAAAAGTTTGGGACGCCTTTACAAATCACGAAACTTTAGACAAATGGTGGGCGCCAAAGCCTTGGAAATGTAGAACCAAACGTCAGGATTTTACCAACGGCGGCGAATGGCTGTATGCAATGGTTGGTCCGGAAAACGAAGAACATTACACAATAACTACCTATAAAAACATTTCAGAGAACGAAAGTTTTGGACTTAATGATGCTTTTTGTGATGAAAACGGTGTGATTAATTCTGATTTACCAACATCGGAATGGGCATTGAATTTTTATGAAGACACTAACGGCACGCATCTTAAAATTGTAGTGAAACAGATATCTTTAAAAGATTTGCAAACACTGATTAACATGGGCTTTCAAGAAGGTTTTGAAGCGACTTTAGAAAGTTTAAGAGAATTATTGGAAGAAAAGTAAATCAGGAAATTATTCTGAAAAACTTCTCTTTTCCGTTATCTGTTAAATAAGGAAACCACATTTTTATAAACAAATTGGCATACAGGTCAATTACCTGTTTTTTGGTAAGATCTGTATGATAGATTTGTGATGAAACAATCCACGAGTCACTGAAAATATTGATCTGATCGATAAAAAAATCATATTCGTTAGGATATAATTCTTTACGTAGATCTTTATTTTCAACAGCAGTTGTAATTACATTTTGATACATTTTAGCACGTACTTTTTCTACTTCTAAAAATGCCGTTTTCAAAACTTGATTTTCTTTCAAAATAAAATTCAAATCAATCATTAAAAATAGGTAATCGAATAGAATTTCAAATCCTTGTTTTGTACTTTCAAACAAGCTTTCAATAAAATCGGTATAAACAACAGCCTGCGTATTTAGTGCAATTGCCTTTTCCAGCAACTGATTATGCAAAGCAGTGGCAATATCGTTTTTGGTTTTGTAATGATAAATTAAATTACTGTGGCTAATGTTTAATTCCGAAGCAATTAAACGGATTGAAACATTCGCAAAACCTTTATCATTAAAAAGTTCTAAAGCCTTCTGTAAAATTTTTTCTTTACTATTTTTATTTTTTAGCACAACTGGTCTAATTTTTTAGTACATTTGGTCTAAAGTTAGAAATTAATCCGTTTAAAAAAAATAATCATGAAAAGAATACATCTTTTTGAGTTTGAAGATCAAACATGGTTTCCTTCTTTTTTAAGAAATTACGTAACCGATTTTCTTCAGTTTTTATCGAACAAAGCCAAAGTATATCAGTCAGTTGTTCCAGAAATCAATCAGGCTTTAAAGCAGACCGATTCAACAAAAATGATCGATTTAGGCTCAGGAAGTGGTGGCGGATTATTATGGTTAGCAACCGAACTTAAAAAAGAAAATACAGACTTACAAATTGTTTTGACTGACTTATATCCTAACGAAACTGCTTTTAACAGCGTAGCAAAATCGTTGCCTTATTTCACTTATCACAACCAGCCGGTAAATGCTACAAACGTTCCCGAAACACTGAAAGGTTTTAGAACCATGTTTTTATCGTTCCACCATTTTAAACCACAACTAGGGTTACAAATATTGCAAAACGCAGTAAACAGTAATCAGCCAATAGGTATTTTTGAAATTCAAGATCGTTCTGTTCCAAGCATCATTGCCATGTTGTTATCGCCTATCAGTGTTTTGCTTACAGCGCCATTTATAAAACCGTTTAGTTTACTTCGGCTACTTTTTACATACATCATCCCGATAATTCCACTTGTCGTTTTATGGGACGGAGTTGTATCAAGTCTTCGAACTTATTCTGTTGATGAAATGCAAGAAGTAATAAAATCGGTTGAAAACAATGAGAATTTCAATTGGCAGATCGAAAAAAAGAAAGCAAAAATGGGCTTTATAATTTATACTATTGGTATTCCAAAAAAACAAAACTCGCTATAAAAGCGAGTTTTCATTGTTATAATTTATTCTGATCGTCGATCAACTTAGCATCGCGGGTGTTTTTCTGTACAGCAATTGCTCCATAAACCGCCAAAATAAACGATACTCCGTAAAAACCTTTTTCGCTTAGTAGCAACTCTGCATTCCACAAACCAATGACCAGCAATGTGATCGACGCTATTGTTGCAAACCAAGCCAAACCGTAGTAAAGTTCTGTAACTTCTAACCCTTCAGCTTTGTCGCGCACCGTTTTTTGTACAGATATTACTGCGAACAAACCAAAAAGTAAAATGGTAAAGTAATAACCCTTTTCGTTTAATTGCATGGCGGCATTCCACAAACCTACACAATACGAAATTGTTCCTATAAAAAGTACCATCCACGAAGCTCCAATAAATCCAGGTGTTGGTTTTAAAGGATTTCTTGCCGATAATTGTTTTTTATTTTCCTCGTTGTTTGTTTTAACTGTTTCCATAATATTAATTTTTTAGTGATTTTGATATAGCAAATCTCCAACATAATCATTGACATAAAAAATAGGATCTTATAAAATACCGTCGATATAATATATTTAAATTATCTTTATTTTAGATTAAAAAGAAGAAAAGATGGATGCACTTTCAGAATTAATTTCGATTTTAAATGATAATGATTCAAAAGAGTTTAAGCTTTATTTAAAACAAAAGAACAAACGAAATGATGTAAAGAATGTTGAATTGTTTTCAATTTTAAAAACTGACGATATAAACAGATTAAAAAAGTTATATGGTGCAGATAAAAATAAAGATGCGTATCATTCTTTACGAAAACGTTTACATGAAAGTCTGATTCTTTTTCTATCGAATAAAACCTTTGAGAAAAATAATTCCGAAGCGCATGAAGCTTTACGTTTATTGGTCGTAAGTAAGTTTTTATTGGAAAACAATCTGTACAAAACAGCTTTTAAATGTTTGCAGAAAGCAGAAAATATGGCAGTAAAATTGGAACAATACAGTTTGTTGCATGAAATTTTACAGACCAAACTGCAATATGCTATTTTGAACGAAAAGGAAAAGTTGGAAGATTTAACTGATAAAATTATTAAAAACCAAGAACTTTTAAATAAAGAAATCCGCCTGAATATGGCTTATGCAGTTTTAAGACAAGCTTTTAAAAATACGCAGACAAATGGAGAAATAATTAATCTAACTGACTTGATTACCCAGATCGCTGAAACATATCATTTAAAACCTACTGATTTTTTCAATTACAAATCAATTTACCAAATTTTGCATCTTGCCAATGAATACGCAAATATTCAGCAGAATTTCTCTTTAATTGAAACTTATGTAAACAAGGCAGCTAAGATTATCAATCAACAATCGGCGAGTAACAATCAACTGTATTATCACATTCACATATTGTATTATCTGGCGAATTTCTGCTTTAGAAACAGGCTTTTTACCGATTCTGAAAAATATTTAAATCAAATGCAGGTACAAATACAGCAACAAAAGGGTTTGTACTTTACACTGTTTCAGCATAAATACAAAATACTACAAAGTTTAAATCTGCATTTCACGGGAAATACTAAAGAAGCACTAGAAAAAGTAACCAACGAATTGAACAATTTACCTAAAAAAATTATTACCGAAGACGTAATTGATCTACAGCTTTGCGAGGCTTTTTATTTAGCAAAACAAAACAACAGATTGGCATTGAAAAGCTTTGCAAAACTCCTGCATACTGATATGTGGTACGAAAAGAAAATGGGCGTTGTGTGGACGATCCGTAAAAATTTGATCGAAGTTTTAATACACGCCCAGTTTGCTAATTTTGATTTCGCCATTACGCGTTTGCAGAGTTTTAAAAACAGATACAAAAAATACTTAAACCAAGTAAATGAACAGCGAATTATTGATTTTGCTCAGCATGTTGAGAAATATTTATTGAATCCCGATATTATTCAAAAACAATCTTTCAGAGATAAGATACTTTCCATGCAGCATCAAAAAGAAAACCAGGACGTTTTTAGTTTAAGTTTCATAAACTGGTTTATTGATTTGTGGCAACCGAAAAAATAATTCTATTCAAATACAACCAACTCATCATTAGGCAAATCGTATTCGTACAAAATCTTATTTTCAGCATCGTAGAAAAGCCATTGCGCTTTGGTAATTTTGCCTTCGGTTACCGTTCCAATTCCTAAAACGGTATATTCTTTATCGTTTCGCTGTTGCTGCTCAACCGAATATTCCAACCTGCTTTTACTAGCAATGATGCTTTTAAGTAGTTCGTTTTTAGAATTCGCTATATAATATTCGGCAATTGAATAAAGTTCATCTAAATACTTCTTAGAATAATTAAAATCTCCGCTGTAATTGTAATAAATTTCTTTTCCGTAATTTTTTCTGAATTTTGAAACCTTAGAGTCCATTGAGTTTTTGTTTTGAGCCGATACGGAAAAACCACAGCCAAAAATCAGCATTAAAACTAAAATGATCTTTTTCATACAACTAAACTTTTAATAAGCCACGAAAACCGCGTGCTGCGTAGTAAGACGATGCGCCGTTGTGATAAAAAAACACAGTATCGTATCTGAAATCACCAAACAAAGCGCCATCCAAATCTCTGATTTTTTTTGGAGTTTCAATCCAACTCGATGTTTTCTTGTCAAAGGCTTCCAAAGTCTGCAAAGCGCGATACTCTTCTTCGTTCAATAATTTAATTCCTATTTCGTTCGCCGCATCAATAGCGCTGTTTGCAGGTTTATGTTCTTTTCGTGCATCTAAAGCAGGTCGATCGTAACAATAACTACGGCGACCTTTTGGAGTTTCGGTAGCACAATCGCAAAAAATAATTTCTTTCGACTTTTCATCAAAAACAACAACGTCTGGTTCGCCGCCGGTTTCTTCCATTCTAAATAAAACATCAATCTTGGCAGGATCTTTTTCCAGTTTTACCTGAACATCTTTCCAATCGATGTTTTTATGACGGTGCATATTCTTTTCAAAACGTTTTTTTATTGTATCTAAAACGCTTGATTGCTCTTCTGTTGATAATTTACTTTTCATAGTTTTATTTTTTTTTAAACTAATAAAATTCTTTCGTTATAATAATGAATTAAAAAATTGAAACTAAAGATAAATGTATATTTTTACATTGAAAAATTTTAAATAGATATGGCATCAGGTTTTTTTGCAATTTTAGACGACATTGCAGCGTTAATGGACGATGTAGCGGTTACAAGTAAAATTGCGACGCAAAAAACAGCTGGAATTTTAGGTGACGACCTTGCTGTGAACGCTGAAAAAGCAACAGGTTTTCTTTCATCGAGAGAAATTCCCGTGTTAATGAAAATTATGAAAGGATCTTTCATCAATAAACTAATTATTGTTCCTTTTGTTTTCTTGTTGGAGTGGCTTTATTCGCCCGCAATTACCATTATTTTAATTATCGGCGGATTTTATCTTGCCTACGAAGGTGTAGAAAAAATTGTGGAATTTTTATTTCACAGAGAAAAAAAGGGAGTCGAAGTTATTGAAGAAGCTACGGAAGTTAACGAAGACGGTGAAGCAATTGAAAAAGCAAAGATTAAATCGGCTGTTACAACAGATTTTATTCTATCGTTAGAGATTGTGATTATAGCGCTTGCTGCTGCAAAAACAAGTTACGAAGCTTTAAAATCGCAGTTTAACCCGCTTCTTGTTGAAATTGTTACGGTTTCAATTGTAGCCATTATTGCAACGGTTGGGGTTTACGGAATTGTAGCGTTAATTGTTCGTATGGACGATGCAGGTTACAAACTCATAAAAAAATCGAAAAGTGAAACAGGTTTTCTGGTTACAGTTGGAAACTTATTGATTAAGGCGCTTCCGTTAGTAATTAAGGCTTTAGCTGTTATTGGAACATTGGCTTTATTATTGGTTTCGGGCGGAATTTTTGATCATCACATAGCGTATCTGCATCATTTGTTACCAAATGTACCCGAAATGCCAAAACAATTTTTGTACGGTATTGTTGCCGGCTTAATTGTAGTTTTACTGGTTACAGCGTATAAAAAGATATTTACTAAAAAAGTAAGTCATTAAAAGTTAAAGGCATCCATTTGGATGCCTTTTTATATTTTAGTTGCCGTTAGCGAATAAACCATCGGGATATTATTTCCCAAATGTTCAATTCTAAACTTACCTGGTTCAAATTCTATTGTTTTTTGAAAGCAGTTATAAGGCGAATAATCGTATTCATTGAACGAATTTATCTGCAAATCATTGTTCAACAAACTTCTTAAAACTTCGCTTAAACTGTGATTCCACGTAATAAATTGCTGTTCTTGATCGGTTGTTGATTCAGTGTAAGATCCTTCCAACGTTTCAATAGCTTCATTTTTAAAATAATTGTATTCGATCTTTTCAAATGCATCATCAAACATCCAAACCACCGGATGAAATTCTGCAAAAACAAACTTTCCTCCAGACTTTAAGAATTTCGAAACCACAGCTGCCCATTTGTCTAAATCGGGTAACCAGCCAATGGTTCCGTAGCTTGTAAAAACAATATCGAAGGTTTTGTTTAAATGATTGGGTAAATCGTATAAATCGCAGCAAATGAATTCAGCATCGACGTTTAAATTTTCTGTCAATTCCTTTGCAACTTTTATGGCATTATCAGATAAATCGACTCCCGTAACTTTTGCTCCCATTCTGCTTAACGATAACGTATCCTGACCAAAATGGCATTGCAAATGTAGAATCGATTTTCCGGAAACGTCTCCCAATAAATCCAATTCAATCGATTTTAAAGACGATTTTCCATTCATAAATCCATCCAAATCATAAAAATCAGATTTTATATGAACATCGGTTCTATTGTTCCATGATTGTTTATTTATCTCTATATAATTTTCTTCGCTTTTCATAAATTAATAATATTCGTAATATTTAAACACTACCGATTTTGGAAACCGACTGTGTTCTTTCTCTAAAAAATAAATAATGGTTGCGTTGTTAAAAATATCAACCGATTTAATTACACGCACATCATCTTTAATTGTTGTAACATCATTTTCTGTCGAAGTCACTTTATATACGATTTTCTCCAACTGATTTTCGCTGTTATAATGATACAATGCTTTTTCTTCACTCTCAAAATTCAAAGCCTTAAAATTAACTTTATCAACCGTAAAATCGGGATTAAGTGAAATGTATCTACTGGTTGAATCTTGCTTGCTTACTGGCTTAATTTCATAGTTTAAAGGATCTTTCCAAACAAATTTATACGCCATATTCACTTCTTCGGCATCGTTCACCTTACTTACCTCTTTGTATGAAATATTTTTGCCCGAACCAGAAAAAACGGCTTTACTATTATAATTATAACTTGGTAGATTGTAGAGTCTGTTGTAAGTGGTTACATCGCCATTCTTGGTAAAATTCATGGTGCTTTTGCCAAAATAATCAAGCGTATCAACGGGAATTCTGTATGCCGACACATTTACCATGTATGTTGTTACTTTTTTAAGCGGACCGTTATAACCGTATTCCTTTTTTTGATTGTACGTATTTTGACCGTTCATCATGAAAGGCAGAAAAATTACGACAACCAATAAAATCTGTTTAATAAAATTCATTTTTACTTTATACTTTTTAGTTTGATCTTTTTAAGATCTGCCAACCAGTTTATCTCATTTTGCTGTAATTCATCAGGATTTGGCACATAATCTTTATTCGGAATATACCACGGAACACTTGCGTAATAGTTCTTTAAAATCGAATTGCTAAATATATAACCTCTGCGGGCATACGGCAAATTCTGAAGCACTTTTAAGGCATTTTCATCTGTCGCTTCTTCAAAATATGGATCAGAATCAGTACTCAAAGGCAAATACGTATCTAAACTAAAAGGTTCCTGATATGTTAGATAACGAGGATTGAACAAAAATAGCTCGCCTTTTAGATGAAAATTCTTCTTTTTAAACTGAACAGTTCCCTTTTGAACGAAGAAAGCGGCAGCATTTTGTCCGTTAGAATGACGATATTCTTTCATGAAACCATCAACTTTTTTTCCGATACCATTTACAGACCATTCGTCAACCGCTTTAAAAAAAGTAGGATTTATGTAAAAATCCTGATAATCGCCCATATCTACATTAAGCGTAAAATCGTCAATTTTATTGTTTGCCCAACGGTTTGCAGCCGTTAAAATGTATTCAAAATTGTACATGTAATCTACCGAACCAGACAAACGAAACTTGTATGTATGCACCAACCTATTTTCGCCAGGTTGAAAAGTTGCGTTGAAATGATACACATAGTAAAATTCTGTGTAATCAAACTCTTTTATATTAGTTTCGATATCTTTTAAGGAAAGTTCCTTTTTTGCATCTTCGGTTGATATATAAGAGATTTCAAATGGAAGTATCTTTTGATTCAAGTTTACAGTGAAATCGTTCATATAAGGATGCTGTCCGTTTTTTGGAAAGAAATCAGCATCGCCAGACGGAGAAAAAGCTTCAAACCCTACCAGAATTGTTTTAGATGTTTTCTCTGGATTGAAGAACGTATAATCAACAGTTACCTCTAAAAAATCATCATGTATGCGCTTTAAAGACAAAATTTCTTTACGCACCTGAACACTTGTCTCTTTTATAGGAATCAACTGATTTCCGCTCATAAAATAAGCACCATCGTTAGCAAAAAGAATGCTTGATTGCAATAATATAAAGAGTGTAAATAAAAAACCTTTCATAACTGCTTAATTTTAAAGGAAAGGTACGGATAAAAGTTGAATTTTTTAGGACTGATGATAGGTGTTTTGTACTTGATGTTCGATGTTTTAAGAAATCTAATCTGTGCAAATCCCTGTAATCTGTGGTTAATAAAAAAGTCCCTTACATTTCTGTAAAGGATTTAAAAAAGAAAACCCAATCTAAAAAGATTGGCTTCACTAAAAAAAGGCGGCGACCCGAGCTTGCGAACTGTGCCGCACATATAACAAACAAAAACCCCTTCATTAAAAAATGAAGGGGTTTATAAAAAAAGGCGGCGACATACTCTCCCACATTAAGATGCAGTACCATCTGCGCAATCGGGCTTAACTTCTCTGTTCGGAATGGAAAGAGGTGAGCCCCGATGCT
>Ga0308158_10004162_pt1 | contig 12329 bp, 10 predicted proteins | sample PhyBR2_FD_201038 | JGI IMG/M metagenome (GOLD analysis project Ga0308158, IMG submission 201038) | Phyllosphere microbial communities from UC Gill Tract Community Farm, Albany, California, United States - DLSLB.R2 | ecosystem: Host-associated > Plants > Phyllosphere > Unclassified | place: USA...
AACTTTTACCATTAAGAGATTAAGGAAATTGAGCTTAATGAATCTTAATTTCTTAATGGTTCGATAAAAGAATTGTAAATTCTAAAAGAAATCCGTGGAGAAAGAAAAGAGCTCCTTTGTGATAAAAAAAAATAAATTATGAAATATCAAAATATATTAGAAACCATAGGGAATACACCCCATGTAAAACTGAATAAGCTTTTTCCAACCCATAAGGTTTGGATTAAATTAGAAAAATCAAATCCGGGATCGAGTATCAAAGACCGGATTGCTTTGGCGATGATTGAAGATGCCGAGAAAAAAGGACTTTTAAACCCGGATTCTATAATTATTGAACCCACTTCAGGAAACACAGGAATTGGTCTGGCATTAGTAGCCGCAGTCAAAGGATACAAAGTGATTTTGGTCATGCCCGAATCGATGAGTATTGAAAGAAGAAAAATTATGAATGCCTATGGTGCTGAATTCGTTTTGACACCCAGAGAAAAAGGAACGGCAGGTGCGGTAGAAAAAGCACATGAATTAGCGGCTTCGACTCCCAATTCATTTATACCATTACAATTCAATAATCCGGCGAATGTTGCTGTTCACGAGAGAACAACGGCGCAGGAAATTCTAAGAGATTTCCCCGATGGAATTGATTATTTGATTACAGGAGTGGGAACTGGCGGACACATTACAGGCGTTTCCAAAATTTTAAAACAACATTTCCCTAAGTTAAAAACGGTTGCCGTTGAGCCAGGCTTATCACCTGTTTTGAGCGGCGGATTAGCCGCACTGCATCCCATTCAGGGTATTGGCGCCGGATTTGTTCCGGATGTTTTTAATAGAGAGCATGTAGACGAAATTATTAGCGTTGAAAAAGGAGATGCTTTTGCTTTTTCGAAAAAGTTAACCAAAACAGAAGGGATTTTTTCCGGAATTTCTACAGGAGCGGCTTTGGCGGCAGTTTCTAAAAAGCTGGAAGAGATACCTGAAGGTGCCGTAATCCTGACTTTTAATTACGATACCGGCGAAAGATACTTGTCTGTAGATGAGTTGTTTGATTCGGTTTTGTAATTCGATAAAATTAATAAAATAACAACCGGGGGTTGATTGTTGATTAATTAGAATACTTTAAATTAGTAGAATAGTACTACGTAAACAGAATTTCAAGAATACATTAATAATATTTTAAAAACAAAAAAATGGCAGAAGTAAAAAAACAGCAAACTGCGTTAGGAGACGTAGCAGCAAGACAGTTAGCAATTGCAACGCGTTCGGTGCCAACAATGGCAACAAGCCCAAGATGGCTTACCCATCTTTTACATTGGGTTCCTGTTGAATCAGGGGTGTATCGTTTGAATAAGGTAAAAGATGCCAATCATATTGAAGTGGATTGTTCAGCCAGAGACGAGCGTACGTTGCCGAATACCTTTGTGGATTATATCGACAATCCTCGTGAATATAATTTGGCAGCAGTTCAAACGATTGTTGACGTACACACCCGTGTTTCTGATTTGTACAGCAAACCATACAACCAAATTTCAGAGCAATTGCGTTTGGCTATCGAAACTATTAAAGAGCGTCAGGAAAGCGAATTAATCAACAACAAAGAATACGGTTTGTTGAATAGTGTGGCACCTTCGCAGGTTATCAAAACAAGAACAGGAGCACCAACTCCGGACGATTTAGACGAATTGCTGACTAAAGTTTGGAAAGAACCGGGTTTTTTCCTGTTGCACCCTTTAGCTATTGCAGCATTTGGTCGTGAGTGTACCCGCCGTGGAGTACCACCTCCAACCACTTCTTTGTTTGGTTCTCAATTTTTGACCTGGAGAGGAATTCCGCTTATTCCTTCTGATAAATTGCCAATTAAAGATGGTAAATCTAAAATTATTTTGTTGCGTACAGGCGAAAGCCGTCAAGGGGTAATTGGTTTGATCCAACCGGGATTACAAGGCGAACAATCTCCGGGACTATCAGTACGTTTTATGGGAATAAATGAAAAAGCAATTGCTTCCTACCTGGTATCTTTATATTGCTCATTAGCAGTAACTGTTGATGACGCTATTGCTGTATTAGAAGATGTAGAAATAGGAAAGTATCATGAGTATAAATACTAACAACACAGGCTTGCCAAGTATTGATGACCTGGAAAAGTTAGCCAATGAGCTGTTCAGTGCTTTGCCCAATGAGTTTCCAAAGGAAATTTCACTGAGTCCCAATACCAGTGAACATCCCCGTGCTACCAAAATTGCCGAAACGCTGTTGGCTGCCGGTAATTTGGGTGGAGTGGAAGCGGCGTTTCCAGTGAGCCATCACGATACTTTGGCAGGACAATCCGGTTTGGCTCCATTGGCAACTCCGGCGGTTTCAGCCAGTCCGATTGGGTCAGTACAAACACCGCCTTCATTTGGTGGTTTTGGCGGATCGCCTTCGGTGGTGCAGTATGGAAAGGCACCAGCATTTGGAGGATATTCGAATGCTTTTTCCGATCCTACTATCGAAAATATTTCACAATTAGGTGATTTGAATCTGGATACCAATCAAGGATTTGCATCTGCTCCTGTGTCAGGAAACGGAGCTGATCCCTATGCGGTGAATAACGGCAATAATATCAATGCCGAAGATCCGCAAACGGGTTTCAATGATCCTAATCTAAAAAATAGTGGTAGTAATTCTTCTTCGTCTACGAATTTAAATCCGAATTATTTGCCATTCGAATTAGATCATTCTTCTTTTGAAGCAGAATTAAAAACAGCTTTAGAAGCACTAAATTCCAGTTTCGGAATTCCATCTTTGGTAACAACTCCGGGAATTATTGATACTCCGGGTTCTTATTACTTTTTGAATGAAAATCCTTTTGGGTTTGATTTCAAAAAAGCAGATGTAACTCCGGTAACGCATCATGAATTTGAAGGTTTTGGAGGAAACAATTTCAATGCACATGTGGTAAAGAAAGATTTTCCTATTTTGAGAGAAACCGTAAATGGCAAACCTTTAATCTGGTTTGACAATGCAGCAACCACTCAAAAACCACAATCCGTAATTGATCGTATTGCTTATTTTTATGAGCACGAAAATTCGAATATTCACCGTGCCGCACACGAACTGGCAGCCAGAGCATCTGATGCCTATGAAGCCGCCCGTGAAAAAGTGAAAGTATTCCTGAATGCCAAATCGGTAAACGAAATTGTTTTTGTTCGTGGCGCGACTGAAGGAATCAATTTAGTGGCTCAAAGCTGGGGCGATCAGAATTTGGTTGCCGGCGATGAGATTGTGGTGAGTAATTTAGAACACCACGCTAATATTGTGCCCTGGAAACGTCTGGCGGATAAAAAAGGCCTGAAATTAAGAGTCATTCCTGTGGACGATAGCGGACAAATTCTGTTAGACGAATATGCAAAACTGCTGAATTCGAAAACCAAATTAGTCGCTTTTACTCAGGTTTCGAATGCTTTAGGAACGGTAACTCCAGCCAAACAAATGGTCGAAATGGCGCATGCTGTGGGAGCTAAAGTACTTTTGGATGGTGCGCAGTCAGTTTCACACATGAAAGTAGATGTGCAATATTTGAATGCCGACTGGTTGGTTTTCTCAGGTCATAAGTTATTTGGACCAACGGGAATTGGCGCTTTGTATGGCAAGGAAGATTTGCTAAACGAAACCCAGCCGTATCAATCCGGTGGAAATATGATTCAGGATGTGACTTTTGAGGAAATTAAATACCACAAAGCACCGAATCGTTTTGAAGCAGGAACAGGAAACATTGCCGATGCTATTGGTTTAGGTGCTGCGATTGATTATGTTTCGAAAATAGGAATAGAAGTGATCGGGCAGTACGAGCATTATTTATTAGAATATGCGACTAATTTGCTGAAACAAATTCCGGGTGTTCGATTGATAGGAACTGCTGCTCATAAAGCGAGTGTACTTTCTTTTAACCTGCAGGGTTTTACCAATGATGAAGTAGGACAGGCATTGAATAAAGAAGGTGTTGCTGTGAGAACCGGACATCATTGTGCGCAGCCTATTTTGCGACGCATGGGTGTAGAAACCTGTGTGAGGCCGTCTTTGGCCTTTTACAACACCACTCAGGATGTGGATGTTTTTATAGAAACCCTCTGGAAATTAAAATCCGGAAAGAAATAAAAGTAAAAAGCCTAAGATTTAATTCTTGGGCTTTTTTTGTCGAGTTTGGTTTTATATATCAATTTTTAGTAAGAAGATAGCTTTTATTAAGGGTTGTGGGGATAAAAAAACCGTTAAACATAATTTGTTTAACGGTTTGCTTTAGTTGAAATCAAATTGTTGGTTTATTGCCAAGTTACATCTAATATAAATGTTGTTTTAGGACTCGGGTTAAATGGGTTTGGATCTATATATTCTAATGTGATTTTATTTGGATATGCATTAGATCCTGTAGTGTAGTCTAATAATTTAAAAGTTTTCATGGCCATATTATATCCATATACTCCATCTATCTCGTCTATCGATAAATCATAACTTTTAGAAAGATTAGATATGTTTTTAGCTGGCATATTAGTCCAGGAAAGAGGAAATTGAGATTTACTAACATTATTATAAATTACAGATGATGTCTGTTCTTTATAGGTGTCAGTATCTACCAAATAGAACTGTATATCAGGACCGTCTGAACTATCCCACGCTTTGCTATTTTCATCTATCCATGATATTTCAGTTACAGTAATATTAGTAATCTTAGCCGATGTAGGTTTGATTGGAGCATTAATTTGGATTGTTTGAGTTTTAATGGCAGTTCCACCTTCACCAGTTACGATAAGTTCTACAGTGTAAGTGCCCGCACTAGTGTAAGTGTGACTCGGATTTTTATCAAGTGAATTAGCTGAATTATCCCCAAAATCCCATACATAGTTTGTCGCGTTTGTCGATTTGTTTTCGAATACAATCGATGCAGGTGCAGTAAGATTAGTGCTAGTAAATGAAAAATTAGCTGTTGGAGGTGTTGTAGTTGTTGGTGAATCTTCATTTTCACTTGAAGTACATCCTACTACTGTTGTTAAAAAGCATGTGACAAGAAATTGTAATAAAATTTTTTTCATTTTTTTGGTTTTAAATTTCTTACAAATATAAATTGCAATTTCTTTTTTAGAAAATATTTCTTACACTATTTTGTTCGAATAGCTTTTTTTAATTCCATCGTGATATAAAATATTCAGAATGTGGATTATAGAAACCCCCGATCGCTCGGATATACACTAAAAGAATCTCGTTAACGGTTAGCGCGGTTTTGCACACGAGCGATAGCGAACTGATGAAGTAAACCGTGCCCACAAAGTAGAGCAAGCAATATAATTCCAAAAAAGCTATAACAATAAAAGTTGTAGTTTTTTTTATTTGTTGTGGTTTTGTAGAGAAAAGTAGGAGGGAAGTAAGTATTTTGTAAGATTTATTTATATATTCGTTTTGATAATAAAAACGGATTGGAGTCATATATAACAAGTTGGGCAAAACATCATAAAAACGAATTAAAATGAAGATAATATTTACTGTAATTCTATTTTGTATTTGTTTTATTAAAACTTGGTCACAAGAATATAAATCATCTGAATATCAAAAAAAGAGTTTTGAAGAAGCAAATGAATATTTGAAAAAATCAGATTTTTTTAGAGCTGCTGGTGTTTTTCAATTTGTAAATGAATTAAATCCTAATAACGAATTAGGAAAAATCTCTCTCAAAAAATCCGACTCATTGAGACCAATTGCTCGTCAAAAATTAAAAGAAAGTTTAATTGGTAGTTGGAAACTTAACCGAACTGGTTCAAATTGGGGGTTTGAAAAAATAAATGATACAGTAAATGATAAAATCTTAATCGTAAATCAGAGTAAATTTATGTTTTATGAACAAAACATAAAAACTAAAAAACTAAAACTGATAAAATCAGAAGAAATTAAGTTTTCAAAAAGTATTCACGAAAGATTTTATTCTTATGAGTTTGTATTTTCTGATAACCAAATTTGGAATATTAGTAAAAATGAAGAAACAGGTGAATTAAGACAAGTAAATACTGGTGAGCAAAATGAAGCAGGAAGAACCGAAATAGTTTGTGGCAATTTGGAACTTATCTATACTAAAATAGAAAGTCTAAAATAGAAGCATCGCCCAAAGCCCGATCACTCAGATATACACTAAATATCTCGTTCAACGGATAGCGCAGATTTGCACACGAGCGATAGCGAACTGACGAAGTAATCCGTGCCCACAAACAAAATAAGCAATAAATTTCAAGAAGCTAAAGCAATAAAAACGTTGTAGCTTTTTTTATTGCTGTCCCTTAGACTTAATGAGTTTTTTTTCGTTTTTGATGAGGTCTTCTATGGTGTTTCCGCTAAGTACTTTTAGGCTGGCGGTTCTAAGTTCGGTCATTACTTTTCGCAATCCGCAGATGGTTTCATCTACACAGTCATCGCATTTTTCGTAAAAATTTAAACTGGCACAGGGAATCATCGCTATGGGACCGTCGGTTAAACGAATAATGTCTGTTAAAGCAATATCCTTCGGACTTTTTAATAAATAATAGCCGCCATTCACGCCCATTTTGCTTCCCAATAAGTTATGTCGGCGTAATTCCAGCAATATGGCTTCCAGGAATTTTTTAGGAATTTTTTCCTGTTCTGAAATTTCGATAATACGCATAGGAGAACCATCTTTATTTTCCTTTTCGTGTTTTGCCAAAGCGACTAATGCCTTGATAGCGTATTTTGATTTTTTAGAAAGCATGCGGTTTGTTTTTTACAAATATAAAATTACTATTTGTCATTCAAATATACTTTCGGAATTAATTAATTCAAATGAATTTTATATTTAAAAAGTGAATTTTTTTTAATGTTTTAAAATTAAATTTTAATCGGAAATACTAGATGTTAGTTATTAAAGTCTATTGTTTTTGTAGATTACTTGTTTTTTTGTAAAAAAATATTTTTATTGTAATTCGTTGTGTGTTAGTTATTTGTGTTTTTGTTGGATTCTTTTTTTAAAAATAAATAAAAATATTTTTTTGTAATTGAAAAATAGTTATACATTTGCAGTGTAAGTTTTTCGTTTTAAAAATCTATTAGTTTTATAGATTTAGTGATGTTTAAAATAACGGAAAACAATTGTATTTAAAAAACAAAGGAACGATGAAATCAATTACAAAAACAATGAGACTGTGTTGTATGTTGCCAATGTGCAGCACCAACAGCTATTGCCTAAAACGGAATATATAATCATAGTTATCTATGCAATGTAAAAGTCCTTTTGGTAAGCTGTCCGGAAGGACTTTTTTTATAAAATCAATTTCAATAAGAATAAAAAATAAATAGTTTAAAAACATTAAAACATATCATCATGAGCACTCAAAAATTTGAAACAAACGCATTACACGCAGGACACGACGTAACAAAAAACGCAGGAACCAGAGCTGTGCCAATTTACCAAACCAGTTCTTATGTATTTAACAATTCGGATCACGCTGCCAATCTTTTTGGTTTGGCCGAAGCAGGATTTATTTACACGCGATTAAATAATCCTACAAATGATATTTTAGAACAACGCTTAGCAAAACTCGAAGGTGGGATTGGCGCAGTGGTTACTGCTTCAGGTACGGCGGCTATAGCGACAGCCTTACTGGTTTTATTGAAAGCAGGAGATCATATCGTTGCTTCCAATAGTTTATACGGAGGAACTTATAATTTGCTAAAAGTAACCTTGCCTAGATTAGGTATTACAACCACTTTTGTAGATGCTTCTGACGCCTCTAATTTTATTAATGCTGCAAAAGAAAATACGAGAGTGTTTTTTGCAGAGAGTTTAGGGAATCCAAAATTAGATGTACTGGACTTAAAAGCGATTTCGGAAGTGGCTAAGCAATTTAAAGTGCCTTTTATTGTCGATAATACTGTTGCCTCGCCTTATTTATTGAACCCAATTGAACACGGAGCCAATATTGTTATTCATTCGTTGACCAAATACATTTCGGGTAACGGAACTTCGCTGGGAGGTGCGATTATCGATGCAGGAAATTTTGACTGGAGCAATGGTAAATTCCCTGAATTTACGGAGCCGTCTCCCGGTTATCATGGTCTAGTATATCATGAGGTGTTAGGAAATGCCGCTTATATTGCCAAAGTGCGTATTGAAGGTCTTAGAGATTATGGTGCTGCCTTGAGTCCATTTAACGCCTTTCAGATTATTCAGGGATTAGAAACTTTGGCCGTTCGTGTTAAAAGACATAGTGAAAACGCTTTGGCCTTAGCCCAATGGCTCGAACTTCAGAAAGAAGTGGCCTGGGTAAATTATCCGGGTTTAAAAGTGAGTAAGCAATATGTTCTGGCACAAAAATATTTACCAAAAGGACAAAGTGGTGTTTTAACCTTTGGTTTAAAAGGAGGATTTGAAGCGGCTAAAAAGCTTGCTGACAGTGTAAAATTGTTTTCTCTTCTGGCAAACATAGGAGATACAAAATCACTGATTATCCATCCTGCCAGTACAACGCATCAGCAATTATCAGAGGAAGAGCAAATTGCTACCGGTGTTACAAATGATTTAATTCGCCTGTCAGTAGGATTAGAAGATATAGAAGATTTAAAAGCCGATTTAAAAGAAGCTTTTGTACAGCTTCCGGTTGAAAAGTTAGTTTAGTTTGGTTGATTTTTTTTATTTAACTGCCCTCGTGGTTGGTTGAGGGCAGTTATAAAAAAACAATAATTATTTAGTATATAAAAGTCATGTCAGCAATACGAATAAATGTGGTCCTTTTTGGAGTTGGGAATATAGGCAGTGAATTGATCAGTCAGGTTATTGAAAGTCAAAAATTTTTTCTTGAGAAAAGAAATGTCGATTTGCGTTTCCCTATAATAACTAATTCTACGATAGCTTTTTTTGAAGAGGAAGGTATTAAAAATAAATGGGAGGCCGATTTTACAAAATTGGCGTTTCCGTACAAATTTCAGGATATATTGGATTATGTACAGGAAAAAAAACTGGAAAACCTGATTGCGGTTGATGCTACTGCAAGTTCGGAGATTATCAAAAATTATATTTCGTTGATTCAAAACGGTTTTAATATTGTGGCCGCCAATAAAAAAGCCAATACTTTACATATTGAGTTTTATAAAGAATTGCGTCGAATATTAAAAAAGCACGATAAAACTTTCCTGTATGAAGCTACCGTAGGAGCGGGTTTACCTGTGATAAAGACCATCCGTGATTTGCATTTTTCAGGAGAGAAAATTACCAAAATCAGAGGGGTTTTCTCGGGATCATTGAGTTACATTTTCAATCGGTTTTCTAATGAAGAAGAATATTTTTCGGCAATATTAAAGGATGCTGAAAAATTAGGCTTAACAGAACCAGACTCCCGCGAAGATTTAGCCGGAAATGATGTGGCACGCAAATTACTCATTTTAGCCCGTGAAATCGAAAATGAATTTGATTTTTCGGATGTGAAAATTGTGTCGTTGTTGTTACCAAATCTAAACGAAAATAGTTCAAAATCCGATTACGCCCGAAATAAATCCTTATTAGACAAGCCTTTTCGATTGGCTAAATTGGCACAGGCCGAAAATAATGTGTTGCGTTATGTGGCCGAGTTAGATATTGCCAAAAAGAAATTGGAAGTCAAGCCGGTTTCGGTATCCAGGGATTCCGTTATTGGCCAACTTAAAGGAGCCGATAATTTGGTTGAAATTTATACTAAAAACAATATAACACCTATTGTGATTCAGGGAGCAGGTGCAGGAAGGCAGGTGACAGCCAGAAGAGTCCTTAGTGATATTTTAGAGCTTGCCGAAAAAATTAAAATTAAAGAAACTGTTTTAGAATTGATTTAAATGTGCGAGAGAATTTAAGAGTGAGGAGTTGCTGTAGCCTGAAATTATTTAATTAAGGTGATATATTTTCTTGATTATCCCACTTTTGGATACATTTTAAACAATTCGCATCTGTTCTTAGAACCACAGATGTAAAAGACAGTTTTTATAAAAAATCCCAATCTTTAGCTAAAGATTGGGATTTCTGTTTTTATAGCGTAGTGATTTTTTTCAAATCAGCTATTGTGGCAATTGGATCAGCAGCGCCAAAAACATAACTTCCGGCTACCAGAACATCTGCTCCGGCTTCGACTAATTGAGCAGCATTTTTGTTAGTAACTCCACCGTCAATTTCGATAATTGTAGAAGCTCCTTTTTTATCAATCAATGCTTTTAGTTTTTGAACTTTTGCATAAGTGTTTTCAATGAATGATTGTCCGCCAAAACCAGGGTTCACACTCATAATTAAAACCATATCGATATCGTTAATAACATCTTCCAGTAAATCAACGCTGGTATGTGGATTTAATGAAACTCCCGCTTTCATTCCTTCCGCTTTGATAGCCTGAATAGTTCGGTGTAAATGCGGACAGGCTTCAATGTGAACCGTAAGAATATCAGCTCCCAGTTTTTTAAATGTAGAAATATATTTGTCCGGTTCTACAATCATCAAATGTACGTCGATGGTTTTTGTAGCATGTCTTTTGATGGCTTCTAAAACCGGCATTCCAAAAGAAATATTGGGAACAAAAACGCCGTCCATGATGTCAATGTGAAACCAGTCAGCCTCACTAGCATTAATCATTTCGATGTCGCGTTGTAGATTTGCAAAATCAGCAGCTAATACTGATGGGGCAATAAGTGTGTTTTTCATTTTGGTTGTGTTGTGTGTTGTAATTTTTTTGCAAAGGTACAAAATCAAATGTCTTTTATGCAACCCGCTTTATGCTTTGTTTTTGAGTAGATTGGATAATAAAAAACTCCGGTGTTGAGCCGGAGTTTTAAAAGGATTAATGCGAAGATTAACCTAAGTAAGTTTTTAAGATTTTACTTCTTGAAGTATGTTTCAATCTGCGAATTGCTTTTTCTTTAATCTGACGCACACGCTCACGAGTTAAGTCGAAAGTTTCTCCAATTTCTTCTAAAGTCATTGGGTGTTGGTCACCTAAACCAAAATACAAACGAACCACATCAGCTTCTCTTGGAGTTAATGTTTCTAAAGAACGCTCGATTTCGGTACGTAACGATTCGTGGATTAATTCTCTGTCGGGATTTGGAGATTCACCTGAACGCAATACGTCATAAAGGTTAGAATCTTCTCCTTCAACAAGAGGCGCATCCATAGATAAATGACGACCTGAGTTTTTCATAGACTCTTTTACGTCATTTACAGTCATATCCAGTTCTTTTGCAATTTCTTCAGCAGAAGGCGGACGCTCATTAGATTGCTCCAATAAAGCATACATTTTGTTGATTTTATTGATAGAACCAATTTTATTTAAAGGCAAACGTACAATACGAGATTGTTCAGCCAAGGCTTGTAAAATAGATTGACGAATCCACCATACCGCATACGAAATGAATTTGAAACCACGGGTTTCATCAAAACGTTGCGCTGCTTTAATCAAACCTAAGTTACCTTCGTTAATTAAATCAGGTAATGTTAATCCTTGATTTTGGTATTGTTTAGCTACCGAAACAACGAAACGTAAATTGGCTTTTGTTAATTTTTCAAGTGCTCTTTGATCTCCGGCTTTTATGCGTTGTGCTAATTCTACTTCTTCGTCAGCAGTGATAAGGTCAACTTTTCCAATTTCTTGTAGATATTTGTCTAATGAAGCAGTTTCACGATTGGTAACCTGCTTGGTGATTTTAAGTTGTCTCATGATTTTGTTGTCCCAATTTTTATAGTGTACAAGTAGTTATACGTAAGAGATATTAAAATGTTACATTATTTTGATTTTTTTTAAAAAAATTATGGCATTTCCTTCGGTCGGGCTGTCCGCACTCGCTTTATTGTTTCATTGCATTCCACTAATAAGAGCTCAAACAATTGCTCCCATCCCTAATGCAAATAGCTTATAGCCTGAATGTTCCTGTTTTTAGGGTAGTTAATTTTTTGTAAAGAATGTATTTTGTATTATAAAGTTGATTAAATTTAGTATCTAATCTTTAAATTAACATATCATGAAAAAAGTAGTTTTATTTTGTTTTTTGTTGGTTTTTTCAAGTCATTTTTATGCACAAGAAGCCGTTGGTAGTAAAGTTTTAAAAGAGAAAAAAGAAAAAGTAGCTGCCGAAAAGAAAAAAGTCGATAAGGAAGCTAAGGATAAAGCAATGACCGCTGCCGAAAAGAAAAAAATGATGACAGACGAGGCAAAAGGAAAAGCTGATGAAGCTAAGATGAAAAAAGACGCCGTCGGTATGAAAAAAGAGGAAATGACTGCTAAAGCTAAAAAGGAAATGAAGGCTAAGAAAGAAGCAGCTACGAATATGTCGGCTAATAAAGCACA
>Ga0308158_10004163_pt1 | contig 12328 bp, 12 predicted proteins | sample PhyBR2_FD_201038 | JGI IMG/M metagenome (GOLD analysis project Ga0308158, IMG submission 201038) | Phyllosphere microbial communities from UC Gill Tract Community Farm, Albany, California, United States - DLSLB.R2 | ecosystem: Host-associated > Plants > Phyllosphere > Unclassified | place: USA...
TCGTCATCGACTACGTGCCGGATCGCTGGCTCGTGGAGTCGAAATCGCTGAAGCTCTACCTCGGCGCCTTCCGCAACCACGGCGCCTTCCACGAGGATTGCACCGTCGGCATCGGGCGGCGGCTCGTCGCATTGCTCGAACCGCGCTGGCTGCGCATCGGCGGCTACTGGTATCCGCGCGGCGGCATTCCGATCGACGTGTTCTGGCAGACGGGTGAGCCCTTGAAATCCGTCTGGCTTCCGGACCAGGGGGTCGCGCCCTATCGCGGCCGGGGCTGAGCGACTGCGCGTCCGCCGTCAGTGCTGCTCGGCCAGCACGCGGACGGTGCGCGCGATGAAGGGCTCCTAGGCCTCGATCGGCCCGCCATGAATGACGGCGACGGCTTCCAGCATCCGCTCCAGATCATCGCGCTCGGAGGCGTCGAGCTTGTCCCGCAGAAGCGGCGCGAGGTGATCGAGGGCCGTATTGCCGTCGGCGGGGGGTGCAATCCCGGCGTGTCTCACGATTCTCGTACGCCGCGAATTCTCGCGCGATCTCAGGCATAACCGCGCACGAAAAAGGCGGCCGGTTGCCCGGCCGCCTCTTCGCATCGGATGAGGCTCGGCCTCAGTAGCCGTAGTCGTAATAGCCACCGCCGTAGGCCGGACGGCCGTAGTAGCTGTCGCGGGCATAGGCGTCGCGCGCCGCGCCAGCAGCGATCGCGCCGGCTGCGAGACCCGCAATGCCGAGGCCCACGGCCGCGCCGGTGCCGATGCCACGGCGGCGACCGCCGTAATAGGCGCGCGGGCCGTAGCCGCCGCCATGATAATGACCGTAATGGTGGCCGTAGCCGCGGCCGTAGGGGCGCGCATCGGCGGATGTGGCGGTGAGAGTGCCGACGGAGATCAGGGCGGCGGTCACAAGGGCAAGCTTACGCATAGCGTCCTTTCCAATCCAGAAGCATCTTTGCGGTCAAACACCCGAGCTTTGCCGGAAGTTCCCGCGGGCTCCGATCAGGATCGAAGCCTCACGCGGAGCCGCGTTGTTCTCGATTGCAGTCGAATATCGCCCAGGTTGCCTGAATGGAATCTGAAGCCGGTGCGTTCGCGCCGGCTTTACGCTTTGGCGAGACGGTCGAACGCCATGAGGGTCTCGATCAGAGCGGGCAGATCGGCCAAGGCCACCATGTTCGGCCCGTCGGAGGGCGCGCGGTCAGGATCGGGATGGGTCTCGATGAACACGCCCGCCACGCCGACCGCCACCGCGGCGCGGGCGAGCACCGCCACGAACTCCCTCTGCCCGCCGGAGGTGGCACCCTGCCCGCCCGGCTGCTGCACCGAGTGCGTCGCGTCGAACACCACCGGTGCGCCGCCGGTGACGCGGGCCATGATCGGCAGCGAGCGCATGTCGGAGACGAGCGTGTTGTAGCCGAAGGAGGCGCCGCGCTCGGTGACGATGACGTTGGGGTTGCCGGCCTCGGTCACCTTGGCCGCGACATGGGCCATATCCCAGGGCGCGAGGAACTGGCCCTTCTTGACGTTGACCGCCCGCCCGGTGGCGGCGGCGGCGAGCAGGAGGTCGGTCTGGCGGCAGAGGAAGGCCGGGATCTGCAGGATATCGACGGCTTGCGCCGCCCGCGCACAGTGCTCGGCCTCGTGCACGTCTGTGAGTACGGGAAGCCCGAGGCTCTCGCGGATTTCGGCGAAGACCGGAAGCGCCTCGTCGAGGCCGACGCCCCGGGCGGTGCGGCCGGAGGTTCGGTTGGCTTTGTCGAAGGACGACTTGAACACGAGGCCGATGCCGAGCTTGGCCGCCATCTCCTTGAGAGCGGCAGCGATTTCGAGGGCGTGATTTCGCCCTTCGAGCTGGCACGGGCCGGCGATCAGCGCCAGCGGCAGATGGTTGGCGAAGGCGACGCCGCCGGTCTGGACGACGGAACCGGAAGTCTGTGCGGTCTCGGGCATGGTGCCCGCTCTAGCCCGGCGACGCCGCGCGGGAAAGACCGCGGCGGGGCCGGTCCGCCGCCAGGCGGCACAGGCTGCCGACACCGAAGCCGTCCGGCCGGTCGCCGGGATCGCAGCGGACCACCGCGCCGCCGACGCGGCCGAGCTGCGGCGCGCCGGTGAGCAGGCTGTCCTGGTGCAGGCGCTGGGCAAGCGTCTCGACGGAATCGGCCGATGCGCCGGACAGCACTCGCGCGGCGAGCCCGATCAGCACGAAGAACCCGCGCGGCGGCTCGCGAAAATTCGAGCGGAACGCGAGCCGCCGCGGCGTGTCGCAATCGAGACTCATCCGGTCGGCGTCGGCGGCGCGGAACACGACGGTGGCGCCGCTCCGTCCGGCCAGGGCGACGCCCGTTCCCCGGATCAACCGCACGGTCAGCCCATCGCAGGAATCCGCTTGCGCCGCCGTGCCGAGGGCGAAAACGAGGGCAAGGCCAGCGAAAAGGGCGCGCAGGGTCATGCCGCGATCCATAGCACGGGCGCGCCGCTCAAGCCGCTTCACCGAGCATGGCGCGTCGTTGCCGGTCCAACTCTTCGCTGTAGCGCTTCAGCGTGTGGCTCTCGGTCAGCAACCCGATCACGCGGCGGCTCTGCCGATCGCTGAGCACGGCGAGCTCCTCGCTCTCGGCCTCGTCGAACGCTTCCGCCGCCTGCTTGACGGTCATGTCGGCGAGCAGAAACGACCCCGGGTAACGCACGACGTCGGCAAGGTGCGGCGTCTCGCCACCATTCTCGGCCGCACGCGCATGGGCCTCCGGCACGAGGACGATCCCGGCATAGCGATCGTGCGCGTCCACCACGACCACGCGCGACGGCGAGCCGAGGGGATGTGCGCGGAGGAACGTCGCCATCGGCGTGTCGAGGGGCACCGGCCGGATGTCCTTGCGCATCATCCGCCCGACCGTCAGGGAGCGCATCCAGCCGACATCGTGGGCGCTGCGGATGCTTTCGCCGCGCAGGTGGAAGCGCCACGTGGCGAAGGAGTAGCCGAAGGTCTTCCGCACCGTGAGCGAGGAGGCGATCACGGAGGCGAGCACGAGCCCGGTCACGGGGAAGCTGCCCGTCATCTCCAGAGCGAGAAAGGTCATGGTGAGCGGGCCGCCGACGATGGCGACGGCGAAGGCGCTCATGCCGATCACGGCATAGCCGACCGGCGCGAGGCCGAACCCCTCGAAGCTGGGCCAGACCAGCGGCGCGAGCCCGGCGAACAGACGGCCGACCAGCGCGCCGAGGAACAACGAGGCGAAGAACAGACCGCCGCGGAAGCCCGATCCGATCGACATCGCGGAAGCCGCGGCCTTGGCAGCGATGAGGCCGGCGAGCGCACCGAGCCCCGCCGTCGCTTCGGGCGCGAGGGTGATGTGGAGCGCGCCGTGCCCGGCCGAGAGCACCTGGGGGGTCGTCGCGAGCGCGAGGCCGCCGACGCACAGGCCACCGAGAACGGGCCGCAGGGGTGCAGGCAGGCGTGAGGCACGAAAGCCTTGCTCCACCAGCGTTACGCCCCGCATCAGCAGCACCGCGAGGCCGGCGCAGACGAGGCCAAGGACGAGACACGGCAGCGTGTCGCCCGCCCCCAAAGCCGTAATTTTGGCCAGCGCCAGAGCGCCGACATCGACCAAAGCCGGCTGGGGCGCGAGTGCCCGTGCCACGAGGCTGCCGCACAGCGCCGCGACGACGACGGGGGCGAGCGTCGCGATGGTGTAGGTGCCGATGATGAGTTCAAACGCGTAAAAGGCGCCGGTCAGCGGCGAGCCGAACGCGGCGGCAATGGCGGCTGCCGAGCCGCAGCCGACCAAAGTGCGCAGGTCCGAACGCCGCATCTCGAAGGCGATGCCGAGCCGCGAGGCGATCCCCGACGCGACCTGGGTGTAGCCGGCCTCAAGCCCTACCGAGGCGCCGCAGCCGTTCGAGACCACGTTCTGTGCCGCCACGTCGAGGGAGCCGCGCAGCGACATCCGCCCGCCGTGCAGGGCATTGGCCTCGATCGGATCGACCACGGCGCGCTTGGCCTTGCCGCGCCCCCTCGTCGCGATCACGAGCAGCAGGCCGAGAATCGCGCCGCCGAGCGCCGGAGCCAGGAATGGGGCCCCCATCAGCCCCTCGGTCGGAAGATCCGTCAGGCTACTGAGGCGCTGGCCCGCGGGAAGCCGATAGAGGATTTCGCGCAGGAACTGGCTGGCGCCGCTCATGGCGACGACGACGAGCCCCCCGACGCATCCCGTGACGGCCGCGAGCCCCACCAGGGCAATCTCGTTCCCCCGCACCCAGGCCCGAAGCCGCACCGGTGCCTGGACGAGCGGGGCGGTGGTGGGCGGAGACGGAGACGGGCTCATCGCACTCGCGGAGGCTGGGTCCGGATCGCAGGCCATAGCGGCCATGCGCCCGCCGTCTAGCATCGGTGGATCGATGGCGCGAACCGCGAAGAGGCGCATTCAAGACGCTTGAAATGCCGCGAGCCTCGGGATAAGTCCCCCCTCACGTGCCGCCGTAGCTCAGTTGGTTAGAGCACTAGATTGTGGATCTAGGGGTCCCCCGTTCGAGCCGGGGCGGTGGTACCATCGAATTCTGTATGGTTGGGAAGGGGTTGGCGCTGAGCCAGCCCCTTCTTCGTTTGGGCCCGGCCGATCCGCCGGCGCTTGCGAGCCGGTCGGGTCCTCTTGCGAGACAAGCCGGGCTTCCCCTGCCGCTGTGAGCCAGCGCGCAGGGACGGCGCCATGGCATCAGGTGGCGATCACCGGCTTCGCGATCGGCGAGCGCGTGAGCTGCTGGATTTCGCGCGGTGCCCGGCCGGCCTTCTGCGCGATTTCCGCTTCCTGCTCGGCGATGAGTTGACGCGCCGGCTCGTCGCCGTCGAGCCCGCCGAGGATTTCCATCGGGACACGCCGGTTGGAGGCGCGTGTGCCGTCCTCAAAGACAACGTCGAAGAGAACGAAGCCGCGCTGCTGCGGCAGAGATTTGGTGCGTTTAGACATGCCCGCTGATAGGCGGCCTTCAGCGGAAAGAGCAATGGCGACGGACGCATGCGGGGTCGCACCCGGCGCCCGGCCGGGAAAGGCAGCGATGAACGAGTGGGTGCACCTCGAAACCAGCGACGTGCCCGGCGGCGGCAAGAGCCTCGCCTTGATGCAGCGCGGCGGTGAATTCTCCATCGTCGTCGGCAACATCGAATTGATGAACAGCACGCGTGGCACCTCGGAGGAGGCGCTGGCGTCGCTGACCTGCGCCCGGCTGACGGGCCGGCCGGCGCCGCGCATCCTGATCGGCGGTCTCGGCATGGGCTTTACGCTGCGCGCCGCTTTGCGGGAGCTAGGACCGAACGCGCGCATCGTCGTCGCCGAACTTGTGCCGGCGGTGGCCGCCTGGGCACGGGGACCGCTCGCTTCCATCTTCGCTGGCTGCCTCGACGATCCGCGCGTCGAGCTGCGCGAGACGGACGTGACCCGCCTGATCCAGTCCGAGGCCGCCGGGTGGGATGCGATCCTCTTGGATGTGGATAACGGTCCGGAGGGTCTGCTGCGGCGCGCCAACAACCGGCTTTACGACGAGTGGGGCCTGAAGCGGGCACAATGGGCGTTGAAGCCCGGCGGCACGCTCGGGGTGTGGTCGGGGACGCCGGACCGGAAGTTCAAGGCGCGGCTTCAGCGGCTTGGTTTCACCGTCGAGGAGGTTCGCCGGCCGGCCAGCGGTTCGAGCGGTCCCCGCCATGTCATCTGGCTCGCAACGCAGCCCTGACCTTCGGTGCGCTGCTGGCGCGGAACGGCCGGGACACGCGCTTCAACCCGCCTCGTCGCGAGCGTGTCCCACGGGTTCGATTCCGCACGGGTGCTGGACCTGTGAGAGTCGCGCACCGGGCCGGAAACGTTCGGCCCGGTGCGCGATGTCGTGTCGCTCGACGATGCGAATGCCGAGTTCGGCTGCGGATCAGCGGTCCGCCTTCTCGCCCGCGATGGTGAGATCGACGTAACGCTTCGTCGTCGGGCCGATCAGTTCACGCACTCGGCGCGCCATCGCCTCTTCCTCCTGCAGGGATTGGCGGAAGCCCGTCAGGCTACCGCCCTGCCCGGCCGCCTCGCCGATGGTCAGCAGCGATTCGTAGGCCGCGATCTCGAAGTTCTCGAAGGCGTGGTTGGCGTAGGTATTCTTGAGGATCTCGTCCTGCGCCGGTGTGTGGCCCAGCGCCATCATGTTGCCGACGAAGCCGAGGATGCCTTCCTTGATCGCCGAAGGGCTGTCGCCGAGCGATTGAAGAGCCTCCTCCAGGCGCGAGCGCTGACCGTGCGTCTCCTCGATGTGGCGGCGCAGGGCCTCCTCCATCTCAGGGTAGCGGGTGAGCCGTTCCACCTGACGCTCCATGATCTGCAGGGCCTGCATTTCGAGAGCGTGGGTGTTCTTGAGTGCGGTGACGTAGATTTCGCGCGTGTCGAGGGCCATCGTCGGCGTCTCCTGTTCAAACGGTGTGGGGTGAAGCGCAAAAGAATCGCCCGGCCGCAGAGGCAGCCGGGCGATGAATCAGCCGATCTGTTGCGTCTCGGCGCCGCTGTCGGGGCGAGCGGGGCCGAGCACGGGCTCCTGACCCATGGGCTCGTTCTGGAAGACGCTGAAATTGCCCTTGCCGTCGATCGAGGGGCCGGCCGTCCACCGGCCTTCCGGCGGCGGAGCGCCGTCACGGTTCGTGGCGAAGAAGCTGTAGTTGAACTTCTGGTTCTCTTCCGATTGCGGGAAGCTGTTCGGGATCGGCAGGGCTCCCTCGGCGCCGCCAAGCTCCTCGATGACCGCGAGCCATTGCTGCTGGTGCATCGTGTCGCGGGCGATGAGGAAACTCCACATGTCCTTCATGCCGGGATCGTTGGTCGCGTTGGACAGGCGCACCGCCAAGGTCCGGCCGGTCGCCTCGGCGGCGACGTTGCAATACATGTCCGCGGCGATGTTTCCGCTGGCATAGATGTGGTTCATGTCGAATGGCACGCCGTCGGAATTGCCGGGGAAGGCGGCCATGCCCGAGGAGAGCAGGTGCTTGTGCAACATCCCCTCGGCGATGTGGCGCGGGTTTTCGCCACCCATCACGGCGCCGACGATGGCATCGGCCGCCCCGGCTTCCTGAACCTTGGTCGGTGCGTTTTCGAGATTCATCGCAACGGCTGTTGCCAGCATCTCGATATGGCCGATCTCCTCCGTCGCGGTGTGGAGCAGCATGTCGCGGTACTTGGTGTTGGGCGCGCGATTACCCCAGGCCTGGAAGAAGTACTGCATACAGACGCGGATCTCGCCTTCGACACCGCCGATCGCCTGCTGTAGCATCCGGGCATAGATCGGATCCGGGCTATCGACCCGCACTGGGTATTGGAGTTTCTTGTCGAAATAGTACATCGGCTAACTTCCTCGGCACACAGATCACACAGCCGTGCACGGCCAAGTCTTTCGACTGGCTGCGCTTAGGCTCTTGTGTCGGGGAAATCGCCAACTCCGCGCTTTGTTCAGCGGAAACTCGCGCCGATCGTGTCGCACTCATATGTTGTGCTGATATAGCACAATGCATAATCGCAATGAGGTGGCGTATAGCTTCGTGAGAGCAACGGGACCCGCGACCGGTCGCGTCGCCGTTCAGGCCGCGTTGCGGCCGAGTGCCGTGACCAATTCGCGGATCGTGGCCGAGGGGACGGGGCGGCTGAACAGGTAGCCCTGACCCTCGTCGCATCCCTCGAGCCGAAGCTGCTCGAGTTGCGCCTCGGTCTCGATCCCCTCCGCCGTGGTCGTGATGCCGAGGCTGCGGCCGAGGCCGACCACGGAGCGCACGATCAGGCGCGAGTTGCCCGGCGCGGCGAGGTTACGCACGAAGGACTGGTCGATCTTGATCTTGTCGAACGGGAAGCTCTGCAGGTAGCTCAACGACGAGAAGCCAGTGCCGAAATCGTCCATCGCCACCCGCACACCGAGGCGCTTCAAGGTGTGGAGCGTTGCCAGCGTCGTCACGCTGTCGTTGAGCAGGACCGACTCGGTGATTTCCAGTTCCAGCCGGTGCGCCGGCAACCCGCTCGCGGCGAGCGCATCCATCACCGCCCGGACGACGGCTGCGTTCTTGAATTGCGCGGCGGAGACATTGACGGCGACGCGAATGTTCGAGGGCCAGGTCGCGGCCTCGCTGCAAGCCTTGCGCAGCACCCATTCGCCGATCTCGCCGATGGTGCCCGTCTCCTCCGCCAGGGGAATGAAATCCGCAGGAGAGACATAGCCGCGCTCGGGATGGCGCCAGCGCAGCAGCGCCTCGCAACTGGCGATCCGCTGTCGGTCGAGCTTGACGATCGGCTGGAACACGAGCTCGAACTCGCCGTTCCCGACAGCTTTCTTGAGATCGCTTTCGAGAGCCCGGCGCTTGCGCAGCTCGACATCCATCTCCTCGTCGAAGAACGCCCAGCAGCCCCGTCCGGTCGCCTTGGCGCGGTAGAGCGCGAGATCGGCGCTCTTCAGCAGCTTCTCCGGGCTCGTTCCGTGTTCCGGTGCGAGCGAGATGCCGATGCTGAGCCCGACCGTCACGGTGTGCCCGTCGAGCAGGAAGGGCTGCTGGAAGGCCGCGATCAGGCGCTTGGCCAGGGCGCTCGCATCCCGCCGCGCATGCGTGCCGGCCTGGACGCCGGCCTGGACGATGGCGAACTCGTCGCCGCCGAGACGCGCCACGAGATCGGTGTCGCGCAGACAGCCTTGCAGCCGTTCCGCAACGCTGCGCAGCAACCCATCGCCGATGGGATGGCCGAGGGTGTCGTTGACTTCCTTGAACCGGTCGAGATCGAGGCAAAGCGTGGCGAACCCGGCACCGGCCCCATCGTCGAGACGCGCGGCGGCCTCTTCCAGGCGCTCGCCGAACACCATGCGGTTGGCGAGCCCCGTCAGCGCGTCCTTGCGCGCCATGGTGATAATCCGCGCTTCCGCCTCGTAGCGCTGGGTGACGTCCTCGTAGGTGGCGATCCAACCACCTTCCGCCGTCGGCTGCTGCTTGAGCGCGACGATGCAGTCCGTCCGGATCGGGCAACACAGCGAGGCGCTCAACCCGCGTTGGAGCAGGGCCTCCTGTTCGACGAGGAGATCGATCGCGCGGCCGTTATCGGACGAGGCTTCGACGAGACGGGCCACGTCGCGGATGCTCATGCCGGTCCGCAACGCGGCGGCATCGACACCGAACATATCGCAGAAGCGGCGATTGTAGACGAGGAGGCCGCCCTCTGCGTCGTAGAGGCAGAGCCCCTGGAGCATGTTGCTGAGAGCCGCGTCGAGCTGCGCATTGCTGCGCTTGAGCTGATCCTCCTGCTCCTTCAGCAGGGACACGTCGCTGCAGACGGCAACGAAGCCGCCCTCGCGTGTGGGACTACGGCTGATGCGCAGCCAGCGCCCGTCGGCGGTATGCGTCTCGGCAGTCAGGGTGGCGTGACCGGGCATGGCGAGCAGGGCATCGGCAACGGCCGAACCGCGCGCGTCAGAGAGCGGGCGATGGCCGGGCTCGGCCTGATCGATCCCAAGCAAAGCGGCCGCCCGCGCGTTCGCGAGCACGATGCGGCCCCCGGCATCGACAACGACGATGCCTTCGATCGACCCCTGCACCGCGTCGGCGAGCAGGCTTTGGGCGGAGCGGCGCTGCGCGACCTCCTCCTGCATCATCGCCGCGATGTTGTCGCGCATGACCGCCATGGCGCGCAGCAGGATGCCGAACTCGTCGTCGCCGCCCTCGGGCACGCCCACGGTCAACTCACCCGCGGCGATGCGGCTCGCGACCGTCGAGGCGTCGGCCACCGGCCGAACGATCTGCCGCAACAGGAGCAAGGCGACGATGCCCGAAAGAATGATCGCGAGTGAGGTCGCGAAGATGCTTAGACCGACGTCACGGGCCACGTCGGCGCGGGCCGTCTGCCGATAGGAGAAGCCGTCCCCGGCGGTGAAGTTGATCAGCAGGTCGATATGCTGCTCGGCCACCGCTGCGTGGGCATCGAGCGCCTGCCAGACATCCGCCGTCTGTTGATCGGGGCCGAACTCCCTCCGGGCGGCGAGCCAGTGCGCGACGGCGTCTTTGGCGGCGGCGGCCTCGCGCGTCGCACGCTCCGACTGGGCCCGGTCCGCGGCGATCTCCAAATCTTCTTCGAACGATTGCGTCAGCGCCTCGATCCGCGCTTCGAGCGTCCGCCGCTCGGCGCTATCGCCCGCCAGGCGAGCTCGGGCCACCGCAGCCTGGAGCATCGCGAGGTCGGTCGCGGCAGCCCGGGCGTAATTGATCGCCATCAGAGAGCGATCGTAGGTTTTGTCGACCAGCGCACCCGTCGTCATGATGCCGAAGGCGGCGTAGCCGCCGAGTGCCGCCGTGATCGCGCTCAGCATCAGGAAGGCGAGGAAGATGCGGCCGCGAATCGTGCGACCACCGCGCAGCACGGCCCCGACGGCGGTGCGCCCGAGCGAAAAGCCAAAGGGTCGGCGTGGAAGACTCATCGGGCAAACGCTCGCTTCTCGCAGCCAGCATGTCCGACAATCGTTAAGGTAATCTGCGACGTCAGCGATTTCGGTAGTGTATCCCTCGAATTCGGTGATGACGTTAAGGCGAACGCAACTTCATGGATGCTCATCTGAAACGAACGAGTGCGCGGGGGCGTCCTCGAAGTAGAGGAGACGGGCATGATGGATGCGTGCCGGATGAGAACTGCGCCCACGCCGCGGCGTACAGGTTCAGTCCTGTTGCTCACATCCCTCATCGCATCCGGAACGGCGCTCGCGCTGGCGGGCGATACGGCGTCCCACCGCGTCACGCAGAAGGGCCGGTCTTTCGCCCCGGGGGCGATCTCCCTGCGGGCCGGCGAAGGCCTCGCGATCGTGAACGACGACGGTGAACTCGTCCATCACGCCTACCTCGAAAATCCTGACTTCAGCTTCGACACCGGAGAGCAGATTCCGGGAAGCAAAACCGTCGTGTTCTTCCCGAAGCCAGGGCAGTTCACGATCCTGTGCGGCATTCATCCAAAAATGAAGCTCGCGGTCTCGGTGAAGTAAAGAAGCGAATAACATCTTATGGTTGTATGTGGCCGAGATGTTTTTCAGGCTATCGGTCCGTCATCATCTCAGGATCTGGGCCGGCCAGCGCTATTCACGCCAATATTGAGCCAATGCCTTAACTGAAATTAAAGCCAAAGCCCCGAAGGTCGAACCTGTCGAGGTTCGAATGGCTTGGAAATTCGTGGGGGGCGTCGCAGCCCTCCTAACGATCCTGATGGGAAGCTTGGCGATCGCGACGAACGGCGAGCCCGATCGTTCGGCTGTGCTCGCCGAGTACCGCCGTCCGGCCGCGATCCCCTTCCCCGACGATAACCCGTATCGGGCCGCGAAGGCCGAGCTCGGCCGCGCGCTGTTCTTCGAGCCTGTTCTCTCACGGGACAGCGACCGCACCTGCGCCACCTGTCACGTCCCAGGGCAGGATTGGACCGACACGACGCCGCGTGCCCCGCGCAGCGACGGCGGCTTCATGGATTTCCGGACGCCGACGCTGCTCAACGTCGCCTGGACCGAAACGATCTACGGTTGGGATGGTAAGTTCCGCGGACTCGAAGCGGTCGCCCGCACGCCGCTGACCGCGCCGGGCAACATGAACATGCCGCCCGAGGAGATGGTCCGTCGCCTCTCGGCGGATCCGAAATATGTCGTCGCCTTCGCTGATGCGTTCCCTGGACCGACCCCGAACGGTGGGCCGATCACTCAGGAGCGGATCGAACAGGCACTCGCGACGTTCCAGCGCCTGATCGTGTCCGGTCGCGCACCCTTCGACCGCTGGGTCGAGGGTGATGCACGTGCGCTCGGTTCAGCCGCTAAGCGCGGCTTCGATCTGTTCAACGACAGGGCCAACTGCGCCGCCTGCCATTCCGGCTGGAACTTCACGGACGGCTCGTTCCACGACATCGGCGTCGCCACGGACGGCGCGATCGGCCGGGGGCGGTTCTTCCCGCACTCGACGGCCCTGCGCCACGCCTTCAAGACGCCGACCCTGCGCAACGTCGCGCGGCGCCCGCCCTACATGCATGACGGATCGCTGGCGACGTTGTCCGAAGTGATCGACCTCTATGACCGCGGCGGCATCGATCGGCCGAGCCGGTCCCGCGACATCCGTCCGCTTTATCTGACGGCGCAGGAGAAGGCCGACCTCATCGCCTTCCTGGAAACCCTCAACGACGACGGTGCCGAGGGGCCCGCCTACCTGTCGATCGGAGCCGAGCCACCGCGGCCGTAAGGGATGCCGAGGCCGGCGCGTCCGTCAGTAGTTGATGGTTGCGCGCAGACCCAGAACCGTGGCGTTGCGCAGGCGGCGCCCGCGCTCGTCGGCCACG
>Ga0308158_10004164_pt1 | contig 12327 bp, 7 predicted proteins | sample PhyBR2_FD_201038 | JGI IMG/M metagenome (GOLD analysis project Ga0308158, IMG submission 201038) | Phyllosphere microbial communities from UC Gill Tract Community Farm, Albany, California, United States - DLSLB.R2 | ecosystem: Host-associated > Plants > Phyllosphere > Unclassified | place: USA...
AACAGCCGCTGACGCGGCGGGAGGCTCAGCGGGGTGATCAGCCCTCCGCGGCCGGCGACCCGTCGCCCGCCCCCGCTGATGTGGAGGACGTCGATACACCTGTGCGCGGACTGCCGCTGTCGGACGCGGCGTTTCCGTCGTTCGATGCGGAGCGGATCCCGCCGCGGCCGCCGATGCCTGGGCCGGGCACGGATTCGCATGCGATTCGCGAGCAGTGGCGAGCCGCACGCGGCGAGTTCGAGTCTCACGTGTCGCAGGCTCGCGAGCAGTTCGATCAGGCGAACGAGCGCATCAAGCAGCGCACCGGTCGCGATCTGATCCTCGCGATCCTGATCGGCGTCGTCTTCGGTGCCGTGCTCATCGCTTCGCTGCTGTTCGTCAAGTGGCTCTTCATCCCGATCGCGGTCGCCGCGGGTCTGCTCGGTACCTACGAGCTCTCTCGCGCGCTGCGCACGGGGGGCCGTCGAGTCGATGTCGTCCCTCAGCTGATCGCCGGAGCCGCTGTGCTGCTGACCGGCCCTTTCGCGGCTCTGTGGCTGAGCTGGGTCATGCTGATCGCGGCGGTCGCGTTCGTCAGCGTGTGGCGCATGGTCGCCCAGATGATCGCAGCCGACGGCCGCACCTACGGCGATGTGCTCGCGGACGTCGTCGTGGGCGCCTTCGTGCAGGTCTACGTGCCCTTCCTGACATCGGTGGCTCTCATGCTGCTGAGTCGCGACAACGGCGAGTGGTGGGTTCTCGGCTTCGTCGCTGTCGCCGTCGCGGCTGACACCTGCGCGTACGCGTCGGGGCTGGCTTTCGGCAAGCACCCGATGGCGCCTCGGATCAGCCCGAAGAAGACCTGGGAGGGCTTCGCCGGAGCCGTCGTCGGCTCGCTCGTCGTAGGAGTCCTGCTCGCGATCTTCCTGCTGCAGCTGCCGTGGTGGTGCGGTCTCGTCTTCGGTGCCGCGGTCGTCGCGTGCGCGACGCTCGGCGACCTGGGGGAGTCGATGCTCAAGCGGGACCTCGGGATCAAGGACATGAGCTCGTGGCTCCCCGGTCACGGCGGGCTGCTGGACCGGCTCGACAGCATCCTCCCTTCGACGATCCCCGCGATCGCGCTCTATCACCTCTTCACTCCTCTGATCGGATCCTGATGACTGACGCAGACCTCGAGGCGCTCACCACGCCGAAGGACGACGTGGCGCCGGCCTTCCCGCTGACCAGCGGACGGGAGCGCGGCTATCACCGCGCGGCCGTCGACAGCTTCCTCGATTCCGCTCGTGCCGCTTTCGAGCAGTCCAGGGCGGACTTCGGCGCCGACGACGTGCGCGCCGCATCGTTTCCTCTCGTGAAGGAGGGGTATGCGATCGCGGACGTGGACGCCGCGCTGTCGCGGGTGGAGGACGCCTTCGCTCAGCGCGAGCGTGAAGAGGCGATCCGCCGCGTCGGTGTCGACGCGTGGGTCGCTCAGGCGCGCGATGACGCCCAGCAGGTGCTCGATCATCTCAGCAGGCCGCACCGGCAGCGCTTCGCGCGCACCGGCATCCTGACCTTCGGATACCGCCTGGACGAAGTCGACCATGTCGCCGATCGGATCTCGGCATTCCTGCGCGACGGCGACGCACTCGACGTCGAGCAGGTGCGCGGCGCGGCTTTCCGCATGCAGCGCGGCGGCTATCGGGAAGAGCAGGTGGATGCCCTTCTCGACGCGACCGTCGAGGTGATGCTCGCTGTGCGTTGAGGCTTTTTCGGTGAGTTCTCATGGATGTCTCGGCGACGTATGCGTAGACTGAGGGCCATCGTGACTCCCGATAACGAATTGATCTCGAACAGGCTGCGCCCGAACGCTGGTGGTTCGACGAAGAAGAAGCAGACGCGTCGCCGCGCCAGCGCTGTGCTGGCGGGCCTCGCGGTGGTCGGAATATCGGCGGCCATGATGGCTCCGACGGGCGTGGCCGTCGCCGACCCCGAGCCCACTGACGCGCCGCTGACCGCATACTCCCTTGCAACCGCCGAGACGCAGAGCATCACCGTCTCGTCCGTCGAAGGGGCAGATATCGCTCCTGTCGCGCGCAGCGCATTCGACGTCTACGTGAAGCCGAAGCCCAAGCCGAAGCCCAAGCCGAAGCCACAGCCCGCGGCCGAGCCCGCGTCGTCGAAGCGCAGCAGCGGCCCGTCGATGCCCCGCTACAGCGGTGGCGGCTCGAAAGAGGACTGGATGACGGCGGCGGGCATCGCGCGCGGCGACTGGGCGTATGTCGACTACATCGTGTCGCGTGAGAGCGGCTGGAACCCGAACGCCACCAACGCGTCGTCGGGTGCATGCGGTCTGGTGCAGGCTCTGCCCTGCAGCAAGGTTCCCGGCAACGGCTACGACCCGGTCGACAACCTCCGCTGGGGCAACGGCTACGCTGTCGGGCGCTACGGCAGCTGGGCAGCCGCTTACGGGTTCTGGTCGCGCAACCACTGGTGGTGAACCGGCGGCGTGCCACGCTCACATCGTCGACGGCCTGAGCACAGCGGCTCGGACGACTCCTTCGACCGGCTCCTCGCGGGCTGGAAGCGCACCGAGACACGGCGGGGCCGCGAATGGATCGTGCAGCCCGTCACAGCGAACCAGGCTGTCAAGGACTATCGGTGCCCTGGCTGCGCCGTGATGATCGCGCCTGGGACAGCCCACGTCGTCGTGTGGAGAGGCGACGGCGTGATGGGTGACGGCGCGGATCTCGCCGCGCGTCGCCACTGGCACAATCACTGCTGGCGTATCGCCTGAGGCTCGCGAGGCACGCGCGCGGACGGCCTCAGCGTTCGTTCATGCGCGGGATCAGCACCTGACGATAGATGATCAGCACGCTGGCGGCGACCGGGATGGCGATCAGCGCGCCCAGCAGCCCCAGCAGCGATCCGCCGGCGAGGGCCGCGATGACGACGACCGCGCCGGGGACCGACACCGCGCGGCTCATGATCCTCGGTGCGATGAAGTACGCCTCGACCTGCATGTAGATCAGGTAGTAGATCGCCGCCGCCAGGGCCGTCGCCGGAGAGCCGACGCCGGGCAGCAGGCAGGCGAGCACGATGATCGTCGAGCCGGTGAGTGTGCCGACCAGCGGGATCAGCGAGAAGAAGAACGCGACCACAGCCAGCACCGCGGTGAAGGGCGCGTCGATGATCGAGAGGTAGACCATGCTCAGGATGCCGTTGATCACGCCGAGGGAGACCTGACCCATCACATAGTGTCCGACGGAGTCGGTGATCTGGTCGGCGATGTCTATGAAGCGCTCGCGCTTGGAAGCGGGCACCAGCTGGTAGACGGCTCGCTTGAGCGAGGGAGTCGACGCCGTCATGTAGATCGTGAGGATCAGCACGATGAAGGCGCCGAATCCGCCGGCGAGCACAGCGCCGCCCACGACGAGCACGCCCTGCCCGATCGACTCGGTCCAGCCGGCCACCGTGTTCTGCCATTCGTCCTTGGCCATCCACTCGTTGATGTAGGCGAAGACATCGTCGACGGCGAGGTTCGGGAACGTCTCGGTCATCCAGGCCCTGAAGCCGCTGATGGTGCCGGGGCCGTCCTGCACCAGCGGGCTGATCTGGTCGACGAGCTGCGAGACCTGATCGACGAGGACGGGCACGACGATGAGCACGACCGCCGCGAAGATGCTCAGCACGGCGAGGATCGTCACCAGAACCGCCGCCCAGCGGGGGAGGCCCCGACGCTCGAGGAACGTGACGAGGGGGTCGAGTCCCAGGCTGAGGAAGAGCGCGGTGCCGATGTACAGGATGATCGTCGACAGCGTCTGCACGCCGTTGATCAGCAGGATGCCGAGGCCCACGCCGAGCGTCGCCACCAGAGCGGTGCGGAAGGGACTGTGAATCTTCATGGCTCTCCTGGTCGACCTGCGAATGATCCTAATCGCCTGGCGGTCGCTCGCCCCGGCGACTGGCCGCAGCGTGGCTCGACCACCTCGAGCGGCTCGTTCGTGGGCAATGCCCAGGTGGTTTCGCTAGTCTGAAATGTCGAGCGGACCGGCGGCGAATGCCCGGTCACGTAAGGAGTTGATTCGTGCGTTTCGTATGGGCCGTCGTGGCCTTCGTGCTGGCCACGGTTCTCATCGGAGCCGGAATCGCCCAGCGCACCATCTTCATGGGGCCGTCCGAGCAGAGGATGGAGCTGTCGGTGAACGAGCCGCAGCCCTACGTCCTCGTCGATGCGGAGGTGCTGGGAGCCCACCCTGGACTCCAGACCCTCCTGGTGCGCGGTGAGGGCGAGATGTTCGTCGCCTACGGCCGCACCGACGACGTGAAGGCGTGGCTCTCCGACACGAGCTACACCGATGTCACGCTCGGCAAGGGCGAAAAGCCGAAGAGCAGCACGGTGGCCGCACAGCAGCCACCGGCGGCCGGCGGCGAGACGTCGGGTCGCAATCCGGCGGGGTCCGATCTGTGGCTCGACTCCTTCACGGATGAGGAGCTTCTCGTGACCAAGATGCAGCTCACCCCCGGGCACAGCGTGCTGATCGCCCGGGATGGGGTGGAGCCCGCGCCCGACGACATCCTGGTGAGCTGGGGTCTCGACACTCGCACACCCCTCGCCGGCCCGCTGATGGTGGCGGGAGGCGTGCTGCTGCTCGCAGGCCTCGTGCTCTACATCCTCGCCATCCGGCACCAGCGGCGTGGTCGCGGCCCGCTTCGGAAGGGCCCTGCCCCGCTGCCGGAGACCGAGCCGATCGAGATGCCCGCCGCTCCGAAGCGCAAGGCCATCGAGGCTGGCGACGACGCGAGCACCGATGCACCTGACTCTCCTGACTCGATCGCCGGTGACAAGCCGGCTTCTGCCGAGCGGGAGCAGGGGGAGGGGCGTGCGCAGCGCTCCGCCCTGCGCCGCCGTGCATGGCTGGGGCTTCCCGCGCTGGCGCTCACGGCGGTGCTCGCGACCGGCTGCTCGCCGGAGTCGTGGCCGGACCTCGGCGCCGAGACGCCCACGCCGTCCCCGACGCCCACTGTCGTGACTCCCGAGGATCAGAAGCCGCCTGTGGTCACGGAGAAGCAGGGGCACCGCATCATCGCGCAGATCAAGGAGACCGTGGCGAAGGCCGACAGCGACCTCGACATCGATCTGGCCGAGACCCGCCTCGCCGGCGCGGCACTCGACGGCCGCCGCACGGAGTACGTTCTTCGCGGAAAGATCGCCGATCGCGACACCAACCTCACCGCGCCCCGCGAGAAGGTCACGATCCTGCTTCCGGAGGCCGCTGACGGCTGGCCGCGCTCGGTCCTCGCGCTGACCGTCTCGGAGAAGGACGACACGGTGCCTCCGGTGCTGCTGACGATGACCCAGGACGACCCCTGGTCGAACTACCGCATCTCCGAGATGGCGGACATGCCGGCCTCCTCCGAGTTCCCCGACGTCGCACCCGAGTGGCTGGGAACCACGCGCGTCCCGCAGGATTCGCCGTTCCTCGCGCTCGCTCCCGAGCAGGTCGCGGCTGCATTCTCGGACTTCGTCGACAGCGGAGACAAGAGCGAGTACGCAGGGCGATTCGACGAGACCGCCGTGAAGCTGGCGCAGAGCGTGCGCGATAGTCGCGCCGCCGTGGTCAAGGGGCTCAAGGACAAGAAGGCGGACAAGACCTCGCAGGTCGCCTTCGACATGAAGCCCACCGATGAGACGCCTCTGTCGCTCGCCACGCTCGGCAGCGGTGCGGTCGTATCGGTCAGCGTCGACGACATCGAGACGATCACGCCGACCACGAAGGAAGCAGTGATCCGCGTCGGGGACAACCCCGAGGCGAGTGCTCTGACCGGCGTGAAGGAGTCCGCGAAGGGCTTCACGACCACATATTCGATCCAGCTGTTCTTCTCGGTCCCTGCACAGGGGTCGAACGAGCAGATCCGTCTTCTGGCGTACCACCAGGACCTCATCAGCGTGAAGGTGATCAAGTGACCGAAATCTCCGCTGCCGCTCTGCGCGGCGCCGTCGATCTCTCCTCCCTGCGCAATCGTCCGTCAGCTCCGTCGCAGCCTCAGGGGGCACCGGCGGAACAGGGCGAGGGCGAGCAGGCCGCAGCCGATGTGGTGGTCGACGTCACTGATCAGTCCTTCGGCGAGATCCTCGAGCTCTCGCGTTCGGTGCCCGTGGTCGTCGATCTCTGGGCCGAATGGTGCGGGCCCTGCAAGCAGCTCAGCCCCATCATCGAGAAGGTCACTCGCGAGCAGCGCGGACGCGTGGTGCTCGCGAAGGTCGACGTCGACGCGAACCCCCAGATCGCTCAGGCGTTCCGGGCGCAGTCGATCCCGATGGTCGTCGCGCTCATCGGGGGTCAGCCCGTTCCCATGTTCACGGGCGCGGTGCCCGAGGAGCAGGTTCGCGAGGTCTTCTCGCGTCTGCTCGAGGTAGCGGCGCAGAACGGTGTGACCGGCTCGGTGCCGTTCGGCGACTCGGACGACGTCGCCTCGGCGGAGCCCGAGGAGGCGCCGCTTCCTCCGCTGCACGCGGAGGCCTTCGAAGCCATTGAAGCGGGCGACTACGCTCGCGCGGTCACGGCATATGAGCGAGCTCTTGCGGAGAATCCGCGCGACGACGACGCGAAGGCCGGGCTCGGCCAGGTCAGGCTCCTGCACCGGGTACAGGGGCTCGACCTCCAGCAGGTGCGCGCAGCCGCAGCCGCGGCGCCCGCTGATGTCGACGCCCAGTTCCAGGTGGCTGATCTCGATCTCGCCGGCGGACACGTCGAGGACGCGTTCGGGCGTCTGCTCGACCTCTTCGCCACCGCTGATCCCGATGCGCGCACGCGCATCCGCGAGCGTCTGGTCGAGCTGTTCGAACTCATCGGCCCGACTGATCCGCGCGTCGCGGCGGCCCGCACCCGGCTCACGTCACTGCTGTTCTGAGCCGAGCCTCGAGCAACGAGAGCGCCCGACCCCTGTGGGGTCGGGCGCTCTCGTTCACCAGCGACTGGGAGTCGGGAGGTGCGGGTCGGCCTGGTAGCGGAACCACAGGGTCGACAGTGCGGGAAGCGTGACCGTCGCGATCGCGGGCGCGTCATCGGTGTCCTTGTGCGCGCTGATCATGCCCAGGTTGCCGGTGTCGTGCCCGCCGAAGACCGCGGCGTCGGTGTTGAGGATCTCCTGCCATGCACCCTCGACGGGGAGTTCCAGGCGATACCCGGTGCGCGTCACCCCCGCGAAGTTGGAGATCACCACGAGACGGCCGCCGTGGGCATCGCGTCGCTCGAACGCGATCACGCTCGGGTCCCAGCTCGGCGCTCCCAGCCGGGAGAACGACGTCCCGTCGTTGTCGCGCTCCCACAGAGGAGCCTGCGAGCGATACACGGCATTCAGCGAGCTGACCAGATCCTTCAGCTGGGCATGCGAGGGCTGATCGAGCAGCCACCAGTCGAGTTCACGGTCGACCGACCACTCGCCGATCTGGCCGAACTCCTGACCCATGAACAGCAGCTTCTTGCCCGGATGCCCCCACATGAAGCCGAGGTAGGCCCTGAGGTTGGCGAGCTTGTGCGCGTGGTCACCCGGCATCCTCGAGATCAGGCTTCCCTTGCCATGCACGACCTCGTCATGGCTGATCGGCAGCATGTAGTTCTCGCCGAACGCGTAGACGAACGAGAACGTCATCTCGCCTTCGTGGTGCGAGCGGTGCAGCGGATCGCGTTTCATGTACTGGAGCGAGTCGTTCATCCACCCCATGTTCCACTTGAACCCGAAGCCGAGTCCGGCGTGGTCGGTCGGCGCGGTGACACCCGGGAACGCGGTCGACTCCTCGGCGATCATCACGATGCCCTTGTGGTGCCGGTACGCTGTGGCGTTGACCTCCTGCAGGAACCGGATCGCCTCCAGGTTCTCGCGCCCGCCGTGGATGTTCGGCTCCCACTCGCCGGCCTTGCGCGAGTAGTCGAGGTACAGCATGGATGCGACGGCGTCGACGCGCAGGCCGTCGACGTGGAACTCGCTCAGCCAGAACAGCGCGTTCGCCACGAGAAAGTTGCGAACCTCGTTGCGGCCGTAGTCGAAGACGAGAGTGCCCCAGTCCTGGTGCTCGCCGCGCCGCGGGTCTCCGTGCTCGTACAGTGCGGTGCCGTCGAAACGGGCGAGCGCGAACTCGTCCTTCGGGAAGTGGCCCGGTACCCAGTCCATGATCACGCCGATGCCGGCCTGGTGCAGGCGATCGATGAGATAGCGCAGGTCATCGGGGGAGCCGAAGCGGCTGGTCGCGGCGTAGTAGCCGCTGACCTGGTACCCCCACGATCCACCGAAGGGATGCTCGGCGAGGGGCATGAACTCCACGTGCGTGAAGCCGGTGGACTGCACGTGCTCGATCAGGGGGTCCGCGGCGTCGCGGTACGTCAATCCGCCGCGCCACGAGCCGAGATGCACCTCGTACACCGACATGGGCTGGGCGACGGCGTGTGTCGCGGACCGCCTCGTCAGCCAGGCCGCGTCATTCCAGCGATACGCGCTGAGCGTGACCACCGACGCTGTGGCCGGCGGCAGCTCGGCCTCCTGCGCCATCGGATCGGCCTTCAGGCGCCAGCGGCCGTCGGCGCCGCGTATCTCGTATTTGTACCTGGCGCCCACCTGGACGTCGGGGACGAACAGCTCCCACACGCCGCTTCCGCCCATCGAGCGCATACTGTGGCCCTCGCCGTTCCAGGCATTGAAGTCACCCACCACGCGCACCGCGGATGCGCTCGGCGCCCACACCGCGAAGTCGACCCCCTGCTCGCCGTCGAGCGCCCTGGGGTGCGAGCCGAGAACATCCCACAGTCGCTCATGCCGACCCTCGGCGATCAGATGGATGTCGAGTTCTCCGACGGCGCTCAGATGGCGGTACGGGTCGCCTTCGAGACGCTCTTCAGCGCCGTCGTAGGTCGTGGCGATGCGGTAGGGAATGGGCGGCCCGCTGTGACTGCCCTCCCAGATCCCATGCGCGACATGCTCGAGATCGAGCCTGGTGCCGTCGTCGAAGACGGCCTGCACGGTCTGCGCCAGGGGCCTGCGCGCACGAACGGTGGTGCTGGTGCGTCCTACCGAATCGGTGTGCGGATGCGCGCCGAGTACGGCATGGGGATCGTGATGGGTGGATTCGGCCACCGCAACCCACTCGGCCGAAGCTGTGACGTCCTCGAGATAGCTCATGATCGCTCCTTCACCTTCAGGATGTGCACTGGCTCGGCGAACGCGTCGAGTCGTACGTAGTTGTGGTCGGACCAGGTCCAGACCGCACCCGTGAGCAGATCCTCGACCTCGAACGTCTCACCCGGTTCGACACCCCAGATCGTGGTGTCGAGGTGCACGGTGGTCTCCCGCACGGAGTGCGGGTCGACGTTCGCGACGACGATGACGGTGTCGGCGCGGCCGGTGCCGGTGAAGGCGGCATCCAGATGCTTCGAGTACACGAGAACCGCGTCGTCATCGCTCCAGTGGGCGGAGAAGTTGCGCAGCTGGCCCAGCGCAGGATGCTCATGCCGGATCTGGTTCAGGCGCCGCAGCAGAGGTGCAAGCGATTCACCGCGCTCCTCGGCGCCGTCCCAGTCCCGGAACTTGTACTCGTACTTCTCGTTGTCGATGTTCTCTTCCGAGCCTGGCCTGGCGACGTTCTCGATCAGCTCGTAACCGGCGTACACGCCCCAGACCGGCGCCGCGGTGGCTGCTATGCAGGCCCGGATGCGGTAGGCGGCGCGCCCGCCGTACTGGAGGTACTCGGTGAGGATGTCGTGCGTGTTCACGAACAGGTTGGGCCGCATGTAGTCGCTGGTCTCGTGCGAGACGGAGGTGAGGAACTCCTCGAGCTCGGCCTTCGTGTTCCGCCAGGTGAAGTACGAGTAGCTCTGCTGGAATCCGACGGCCGCGAGAGCTCGCATCACGGCGGGCCGGGTGAAGGCCTCGGCGAGAAAGATGACGTCGGGGTCCTGTCCGTTGACCTCCGCGATGAGCCATTCCCAGAACTGCAGCGGCTTGGTGTGCGGGTTGTCGACCCGGAAGATCTTCACGCCCAGCTTCACCCAGTGCATGACGACGCGGAGCATCTCCGCATAGCTGCCGGAGGGATCGTTGTCGAAGTTGATCGGGTAGATGTCCTGATACTTCTTCGGCGGGTTCTCGGCGTACGCGATCGTCCCGTCGGGAAGCGTGGTGAACCACTCCGGATGCTCTGTCACCCAGGGGTGGTCGGGCGACGCCTGCAGCGCGAGGTCCAGGGCGACCTCCAGGCCCTCTTTCGCCGCAGCGCGGATGAAGGCGCGCAGATCCTTCTCGGTGCCGAGCTCCGGATGGATCGCGTCATGTCCGCCGTCGGGCGAGCCGATCGCGTACGGTGAGCCGGGGTCGCCCGGCTCAGTGGTCAGGGTGTTGTTGCGGCCCTTGCGGTTGGTGGCGCCGATCGGGTGGATGGGTACCAGGTAGACGACATCGAAGCCCATCCCGGCGACTCCTGGTAGTCGCTTGGCCGCCGTGCGGAACGTGCCGCTCTTGACCGACCCGTCCTTGAGACGCACCGCCCCCTCGGAACGGGGGAAGAACTCGTACCAGGCGCCGACCCCGGCCCGCTCGCGCTCGACGCGCAGCGGCAGCCAGTCCGTGACCGATCCGAGCGAGGTCTGCGGCCGGGCGCTGAAGGCGGCGCCGAGCGCCGTATCCGTCGCGACGGACCGAAGCACCACGGCGTCGGAGCCCTTCTGAGCCTTCCGCAGGCTCGCCGCGGCGGCCTTGAGCATCCGGATCTCTCCCGCAGGGCGGTCGGCATCCTTCGACGCCGCCGCCAGCAGCTGCACTCCCAGTGCACACATGACGGGCACATCGACGCCAGCGGCGGCCTTGACGTCAGCAGCGTGCGACCAGGTGGCATAGTCGTCGGAGAAGGCCTCGAACCGGTAGCGCCAGGCTCCTGCGCGGTCGATCGCCACGGTGGTCCGCCACCGGTCTGTGCCGTCGGCGAGCGCGGTCAGCCGATGCAGGGTCTCCTCTCCGGTCGGAGAGGAGAGACGCAGGTGCACGCCGATGAGGTCGTGGCCCTCACGGAACGAGACGACGTCGAACGGCACCGCCTCTCCGACGAACGCCTTCGCGGGATAACCCTGGGGAACGTGCGGCGTCGGCGAGAACAGCGGGATCCGGCCGGCCCTCAGTCCTCTTGCCGCGGTCGTCTCAGCGGCAGGGCGCAGAGGGATCTGTGCGGGGCTTCTCAGGCCCGCAGATTCTTGTGCTGTCTGTGCTGCCACACCTTGAATGTACCGCTCTCCCGGGTGTGCGTCACTCCACGCGGAAGAGCTGCATCGAGGTGCCCGCGATCGGCAGAACCTCGCCGGGACTGTACCGCCGCTGTTCCTCGCGGGGCGCGTCGTCGGCACTCGACCACAATGAGACGAACTCCGTCGCGCCGGAAAGATCGTCGGGGAGGCGGACGTCGATCGGTGCCTCGGTTCCGTGCACGATCAGCAGGATGCGGTTGCTCTCGCCGTCATGCGGATCGCTGGTCGCGACGTACTGCAGAGTGCGGTTGCGAGGATCGTTCCACTGCTCGGCCTCCATGGTCTCGCCGTTCTGGTCGAACCATTCCATCTCAGACGCTCCTGGCACGTGCTCGCCGAGCACCGCATAGCGCGCCGGCCGGAGGGCGCGGTTCTCGGCCCGCAGCCGGGTGAGCAGCGTCACGTGCGCCAGCAGGTCCTTCTGCCACGGCTCGTGGGCCCAGTTCAGCCAGGTGAGCGGGGAGTCGTGACAGTAGGCGTTGTTGTTGCCCTTCTGGGTGCGGCCGAACTCGTCGCCCGCGGTGATCATCGGGATGCCCGCCGACAGCAGCAGAGTGCCCATCAGGTTGCGCATGGCCTTGCGGCGCGCGGCGACGATCGCCACGTTGTCGGTCTCGCCTTCGACGCCGTGGTTGAACGATCGGTTGACATCGGCGCCGTCGCGGTTCTGCTCGCCGTTGGCCTCGTTGTGCTTGACGTCGTAGGTGACCAGATCGTGCAGCGTGAACCCGTCGTGCGCGGTGACGAAGTTCACGCTCGCCAGCGGGCCGCGCTCAGGCGAGTAGGTGTTGGCGGATCCCGCCAGGCGGTTCGCGAACCCGCCGACGCCGACGGGAGTCGAGGCGCGGCGGGCGTAATCGATGTCGCTGAGCCAGAAGTTGCGGGCGCGGTCGCGGTAGCGATCGTTCCACTCGCTCCACCCCGCGGGGAAGTTGCCCGTCTGCCAGCCGCCGAGACCGACGTCCCACGGCTCGGCGATGATCTTCACATCCTGCAGAGCCGGGTCCTCGCTGATGGCGCGCAGCAGCGGGTGCTCGATGTCGTACTCGTGTCCGCCGTTGCGGGCCAGTGCGGTGGCGAG
>Ga0308158_10004165_pt1 | contig 12326 bp, 9 predicted proteins | sample PhyBR2_FD_201038 | JGI IMG/M metagenome (GOLD analysis project Ga0308158, IMG submission 201038) | Phyllosphere microbial communities from UC Gill Tract Community Farm, Albany, California, United States - DLSLB.R2 | ecosystem: Host-associated > Plants > Phyllosphere > Unclassified | place: USA...
CGGCTGGCACGCTGCACGGCACCGAAGGCTGGCAAGCGCTCGCGAACCTGCTAGATGCGGCGCCAGTATTTATGGCGTCCGATCCTTCCCCCACTCCGACGACGGCGATCCGCCGTACCACCGACAGATTGCGGGGCGGGTTCGCACGCGCCTGGGCAAGCCGTTGGACCAAGGCGGCGCTCGCGCTGTTCGGGGCCGGGCTGATCGCGATCTTCGCCTTCTGGCTGATCGTGGTGCGAGATCTTCCCTCGGTCGATACGCTGCGCACCTATGAGCCGCCGCTGCCGACCAACGTGCGCGGCATCGATGGCTCGCCGATCCACAGCTATGCGCGCGAACGCCGTGTCGAACTGAGCTTCGCCGAATATCCGCCGATGCTCGTCAACGCGTTCCTCGCGGCCGAGGACAAGTCGTTCTTCGAGCATCACGGCGTCGATTATCCCGGCCTCGCCGGCGCGGTGTATGACTATGTGTCCAAGATCGGCAGCGGGCGTCGCGCGCGGGGTGGATCGACGATCACCCAACAGGTCGCCAAGAACCTGTTGATCGGCAACGCCTATTCGCCATCGCGCAAGCTGCGCGAAGCGGTGCTGGCCTACAAGATCGAGGATACGCTGACCAAGCAGCAGATCCTCGAACTCTATCTCAACCAGATCGCGCTGGGGCGAAACGCGTTCGGGGTCGAGGCCGCGAGCCACGCCTATTTCGACAAGGATCTGGGCCAGCTCGATCTCGCGCAAATGGCGTATCTGGCGATCCTGCCGAAGGGGCCGTCCAACTACGATCCGGCACGCTATGCCGAACGCGCGATGATCCGGCGCAACTATGTGCTCGACCGGATGCTGCAGAACGGCTTCATCACGCGTGCGCAGTTCAGCGAAGCCAATGCCCAGCCGCTGGGCACGGTGATGCGCCGCACGCCCAAGTTCGAAAGCGTCGGCGGCTATTTCGTCGAGGAAGTCCGCCGCCAGCTGATGGCGAAGTTCGGCGAAAGCGCGAAGGACGGCCCGTACAGCGTCTATTCGGGCGGCCTGTGGGTGCGGACCTCGTTCGACACGCGGCTGCAGGATCTGGCGCAGCAGGCGCTGCGTGACGGACTGGTGCGGTTCGACAGCGGTCGTGGCTGGAACGGGCCGATCCGCCATGTCGAGATCGAGGACGACAACTGGCTCCAGCCGTTGCTCAACAGCAATATCGCGCTCGACTATCGCGACTGGGTGGCGGCGATCGTGACGGGCAAGGACGGCAACGCCTGGAACCTCGGCTTCCGCACCGGCAAGACCGGCACGCTGCCGCGCTATGCCGCGCAGATGGCGGTGCGCGGCAAGGGCGGCAACGCGTTCGGCGCGATCAAGACGGGTGACATCATCGCGGTGGCGCCCGACGGCAGCGACTTCGCGTTGCGCGCGATCCCCAAGGTATCGGGCGCCTTCGTCGTCGAGGAGCCCGCGAGCGGCCGCGTGCTGGCGATGCAGGGCGGGTTCGACGACCGGTTGCAGGCGTTCAACCGCGCGACGCAGGCGATGCGGCAGCCGGGGTCGACCATCAAGCCGATCGTCTATTCCGCCGCGCTCGACAACGGGATGACGCCCGCATCGATCATCGTCGACGGGCCCTTCTGCGTCTATCAGGGCGCGCGGCTCGGGCAGAAATGCTTCCGCAACTTCGGCAATTCGCGTGGCGCCGGGCCGCACACGATGCGCTGGGGAATCGAACAGTCGCGCAACCTGATGACCGTGCGGACCGCCGCGCAGACCGGGATGCCGAAGGTCGTCGCCACCATCAAGAAGATGGGCGTCGGCGACTATGCGCCCTATCTCTCGTTCGCGCTGGGCGCGGGTGAGACGACGGTGGGGCGGATGGTCAACGCCTATTCGATCCTCGCGAACAACGGCAAGGGCGGGCCGCCGTCGCTGATCGACTTCGTCCAGGATCGTCACGGCAAGGTGATCTGGCCCGAGAACTGGCGCGCCTGCGACCGCTGCAACGCCCCCGACTGGGACGGCAAGCCGATGCCGCGTCCGGTCACGCGCCAGCGCCAGGTGCTCGACGCGATGACCGCCTACCAGATGGTCCACATCACCGAAGGCGTCGTCCAGCGCGGCACCGCGGTGACGCTGCGCGATCTCGACCGGCCGATGTTCGGCAAGACCGGGACCAACAATGGCCCGACCGATGTGTGGTTCATCGGCGGCACGCCGCAGTTCGTCGGCGGGCTGTATATCGGCTTCGACACGCCGCGGAACCTAGGTGGCGCCGCGCAGGGCGGCACGCTCGCCGCGCCAATCTTCAAGCAGTTCGCGGTCAAGGCCTATGAGGATCTGCCCAAGCTGCCGTTCCGCGCGCCTGCGGGGATCCGCATGGTCCGGATCGATCGCGGCAGCGGGCGGCCGGTCTACGGGACCTGGCCCAACACCGACGATCCGAAGCCCGCGGTGATCTGGGAGGCGTTCAAGCCCGAGAGCGAGCCGCGGCGCGCCGCCCGCCGTGCAGGCCCCGCCCCGGCCGCTGCCGCGACGGTCGCGGTGAAAAAGGCCGAAGCCCCGCGCGACAGCGATTTCTTGCAAAGAGAAGGCGGAATCTACTAGCGCAGTTCCTACATCGTCATCCCAGCACACGCTGGGATCTCCGTCCGCACCCGCGCGCTCGCGGACGGAGATCCCGGCGTCCGCCGGGATGACGGACATTTTGGAGAATACCCATGCGCGCCGAAGCGCAGGCTCACGTAGACACCATCAAAGACGCGCTGGCCTTGCTGCGCCGCTTCCTCGACTGGGACCGCGCGCTGCGTCGTCTCGACGAGCTGAACGCGCGCGTCGAGGATCAGGCGCTCTGGTCAGATCCCAAGGCCGCGCAGGAGGTGATGCGCGAGCGTCGTCGTCTCGACGAGGCGATCGGTGCGACTCGCGCGATCGAGAGCGAACTGGCGGACACGTCCGAGCTTATCGAGATGGCCGAGGCCGAGGGCGACACCGCGATGGAGGCGGACGGCGTCGCCGCGCTCGCCGAACTCGCCGCGCGTGCGGACAAGGACAAGATCAAGGCGCTGCTCGCGGGCGAGGCCGATGGCAACGACACCTATATCGAGGTGAACGCCGGCGCCGGCGGCACCGAGAGCCAGGACTGGGCGGGGATGCTCAGCCGGATGTATTCGCGCTGGGGCGAGCGCCACGGGCTGAAGGTCGAACTGATCGACCAGCATTCGGGCGAGCAGGCGGGGATCAAGTCCGCCACGCTGCTGCTCAAGGGCGAGAATGCGTACGGCTATGCCAAGACCGAGAGCGGCGTCCACCGCCTCGTGCGGATCAGTCCGTACGACTCGGCCGCGCGTCGCCACACCTCGTTCGCCAGCGTCTGGGTCTATCCCGTCGTCGACGACAATATCGAGGTCGAGTACAACGAGAGCGACCTGCGCATCGACACGTACCGCGCGAGCGGAGCGGGCGGGCAGCACATCAACACGACCGATTCGGCGGTGCGCATCACGCACATCCCGACCGGCATCGTCGTGCAGTGCCAGAACCAGCGGTCGCAGCACAAGAACAAGGCCGAGGCGTACAACCAGCTCCGCGCGCGCCTGTACGAGCGCGAACTGGCGATCCGCGAAGCCGCGGCGAATGCCGAGAATGCGGGCAAGACCGATATCGGCTGGGGGCACCAGATCCGCTCCTACGTGCTGCAGCCGTACCAGATGGTGAAGGACCTGCGCACGGGCGTCGTCTCGACCAGTCCCTCGGACGTGCTCGACGGCGACCTCGAGCTGTTCATGGCGGCGGCGCTGTCGCAGCGCGTGACCGGCGAGGCTGTCGAGGTGGAGGACGTCGATTGACGCTGAGGGATGCCCTCGTTCTGATGCTGTCGCCGGTGTTTCTGCTCGCGGCCTGCGACGGCAGCAAGCCGCTGATCAAGCGCGAGCCGAAGGAACCCGTGTTCCCCGCCGCCGACCGTCCGGTCGCGTCGATCGTGTCGTCGCGCTGGTCCAACGAAGAGGCACGCGATCGGCTGAACGAGGCGGGCGAGGTCATGAACAAGGCCGACATCCGCAAGGGCATGACCGTCGCCGACATCGGCGCGGGCGAAGGCTATTACACGATCCGCATGGCCGCGCGCGTCGGCAAGGAAGGCCGTGTGCTGGCGGAGGACATCGTCGCCAACGTCCGCGACCAGCTGGCGGAACGCGTCGCGCGCGAGGATCTGGCCAATGTCAGCGTGAAGCTCGGCGAGCCGAACGACGCGAAGCTGCCCGAAGCGAGTTTCGACCGCGTGCTGATGGTGCACATGTACCACGAGATCGAGCAGCCCTATGAATTTCTCTGGCGGCTCCGGCCATCGCTGAAGCCGGACGGGCTGGTCGTCGTCGTCGATGCCGACCGCCAGACGCAGAACCACGGCACCCCCCCTGCGCTGCTGAAGTGCGAATTCGCCGCGGTCGGCTATACCGAGGTCGATACCGACGCCATGCCCTCGGCGGGCGGATACATCGCCACCTTCCGCGCGACGGGCCCGCGCCCCGCGCCGGACGCGATCCGCGCCTGTCGGCTGCGCTGACGCCCTGCCCGTCGTCGTGACGACGCCGCTCCCCCCCTTCCGTCATCCTGACGAAAGTCAGGATTCAGAACCAAAGACGGCACGGTCCTAACCCTGGATCCTGACTTTCGTCAGGATGACGGCGACGGGCAGAACGCGCTCAGCCTGTCCCGACCGTCACGCAACGCCTCGTCACCCGACAAACGCACGCCAACGACATTCCCTTGAGCCCGAACGCACACCCGACTACGCCCGCCGCCATGCGCCAGTATCTCGACCTCATGGACCGCGTGCTCTCGACCGGAGTCGAGACGATGGACCGCACCGGCACCGGCACGCTGAGCGTGTTCGGCGCGCAGATGCGCTTCGATCTCGCCGCGGGCTTTCCCGTGCTCACCACCAAGAAGCTCCACCTCCGCTCGATCATCGTCGAGCTTTTGTGGTTCCTGCGCGGCGACACCAACGTCCGCTGGCTGCAGGAGCGGAAAGTCGCGATCTGGGACGAATGGGCGGACGAGAACGGCGATCTCGGCCCGGTCTACGGCAAGCAGTGGCGCGACTGGGCCACCGCCGACGGCCGCCACATCGACCAGATCGCCGAGCTGATCGACCAGATCAGGACCAACCCCGCCTCGCGCCGCCAGATCGTCAGCGCGTGGAACCCGGGCGACCTGCACGCGATGGCGCTCGCGCCGTGCCACTGCCTGTTCCAGACGCATGTCGCCAACGGCAAGCTGTCGCTGCAACTCTACCAGCGCTCGGGCGACATCTTCCTTGGCGTGCCGTTCAACATCGCCAGCTACGCGCTGCTCACGCATATACTCGCGCAGCAATGCGGGCTCGAGGTCGGCGAGTTCATCTGGACCGGCGGCGACTGCCACCTCTATTCGAATCATCTCGAACAGGCGCGGCTGCAACTGAGCCGCGACCCCGGCCCGCTCCCGCGACTCGAGATCGTCCGCACGCCGGACTCGATCGACGCGTACGAGTATGAGGATTTCGTGCTCCACGACTATGTCGCGCAGCCGCACATCAAGGCACCCGTCGCCGTCTGAACACAGAGAGCGAATCGCAATAGGAACCGGGCGCGGCGCCCGCGGTTGACCGTCCGAACCCATTCGGAAGGCCTATCATGGACATCACCCAGCTCATTCTCGACGAACACGCGCAGCAGCGTGCGTTGTTCGCGCAGATCGACAGCATCGACGCCAAGGACACCGAGGCGCTGTCGGCGCTGTGGACGCGCCTCAAGAACCTGCTCGACGCGCATGCCGAGGCCGAGGAGCGCTTCTTCTACCCGCGGCTGATGAAGATCGGCACCGGCGGCAACGACGCCGACTCGGCGGCCGAGGAGACCGAGGACGCGATCGAGGATCACAACGACATCCGCGAAACCGGCGAAGCCGTCGACAAGCACCCGGTCGGCTCTGACGCGTGGTTCGAGGCGGTCGGCGAGTGCAACAAGGCCAACAGCGACCACCTCGCCGAGGAAGAGCGCCAGGGACTGACCGACTTCCGCAAGCACGCGACGCTCGAAGAGCGGCATGAGCTGGGCGTCCGGTTCGCCGCGTTCGAGGCGAACCACCTGAACGGCGTGAAGGTCGTCGAGAAGGACCCCGAGGCGTACGTCAAGGAACACGCCCCGAACTGATCCTCCCCACCACCCCGGCGAAGGCCGGGGCCCAATTGGCAAGGTCGGGGTAACGGAGCGCCGCGCTCGTCATCGACGTTCCCCAATTGGGCCCCGGCCTCCGCCGGGGTGGTATCCTAAGTGCCTTCCCATACGGGGAGTAGCCCCCCGCCCCCCGATCCGGCATGATAGCCGCATGATCACCTTCTACCTCGCCCGTGCCAGCAACGGCGTCATCGGCCGCGACGGCCAGCTCCCCTGGCGCCTCCCCGCAGACCTCAAGCGCTTCAAGGCGCTGACGATGGGCAAGCCGATGGTGATGGGGCGCAAGACGTTCGAGAGCTTCCCGAGCCCCCTCCCCGGCCGCCGCCACATCGTCCTCACGCGCGGCCACTGGCACGCCGACGGCGCGGAGGTCGCACACTCGATCGAAGACGCGCTCGCGATCGCGGGCGACGAGGTCGCGGTGATCGGCGGCGCGCAGATCTATGCGCAGTTGCTCCCCAATGCCGACCGGATCGAACTCACCGAAGTGCACGCCGAGCCCGAGGGCGACGCGATCGTCCCCGCGTTCGACGGCTGGCACGAGATCGCGCGCGAAGACCACCCGGGCGAAAAACAGCGCCCCCCCTTCAGCTTCGTCACGCTCACCCGCCGCTGAAGACTGTTCCCCCGCGAAGCCGGCGCGGGCGGGCAAGCGTAAGGAGGGACTATCGTGATCCGCGGCGTCTGGGTACTGACCCGTACATGCAACGGCTCGACGGTGGCGCATCCATCCCTTCGTATCTGGCGGACGGGATCGTGGCGCTGGGTAATTTCGACGGATTCCATCTCGGTCACCAGGCGGTGGTCGCGCGCGCGATCGCGTGGGCGAAGGCCGAGGGTCGCCCCGCGCTGGTCGCGACGTTCGATCCGCATCCGGTGCGCCATTTCCGCCCCGCTACGCCCCCCTTCCGCCTGACCACGCTCGACCAGCGCCAGCGGCTGTTTGCAGACGCTGGCGCCGATGCGATGGTGGTGTTCCATTTCGACGGCGATCTCGCCGCGCTGACCGCCGAGCAGTTCGTCGCCGACCGGCTCGAACGCAATCTGCGGATCGGCGGCGTGGTGACGGGCGAGGACTTCACCTTCGGCCATGCCAAGAGCGGCACCGTCCACACGCTCGCCGCGCGCGGCCCGGTCCACGGCTTCCGCGCGGAAACGGTCGGCGCGGTCGCGCTGGATGGCGAGACGGTGTCCTCGACGCGGATCCGCGAGGCGCTGCGCGCCGGCGACATGGCGACCGCGACGCGGCTGCTCACGCGCCCGTTCGCGATCGAGGGCGTGGTGAAGCATGGCGACAAGCTCGGCCGCACGATCGGCTATCCGACCGCGAACATCGACATGGGCAAGTATCTGCGTCCCGCCTACGGGATCTATGCGGTGACCGGGCAGCTGGAGGACGGTCGCGTCCTGAAGGGCGCCGCCAATCTCGGCATCCGCCCGAGCTTCGATCCGCCCAAGGAACTCCTCGAGCCCCATTTCTTCGATTTTGCCGAGGACCTGTACGGCCGCGGCATCGAGGTCTCGCTGATCGACTATCTCCGTCCCGAAGCGAAGTTCGACGGCCTCGACCCATTGATCGCGCAGATGGACATCGACTGCGCGCGGGCACGCGCGATTCTGGCACGATAGACCCGCCTTAATCCGTCACCCCAGCGCAAGCTGGGGTATCACGGTAATGACGCGGCCCCCCGCAGCACGAGACCCCAGCGTTCGCTGGGGTGACGGAAGTAAAAGGGGAGCAAACGGCCGGGGTGACGTGCCACACCGGACGCGCTACAGCCCGGCCCACTTATGACCGATACTCCCGCGCCCGCCCGCGATTACCGCGACACCGTCTTCCTGCCGAAGACCGACTTCCCGATGAAGGCGGGCCTCGCCGCCAAGGAGCCGGCGATCCTCGAGCGCTGGGCGAAACTCGGCATCTACGACCGGCTGCGCGAACAGCGGCTCGGGCGCGAGCGGTTCATCCTGCATGACGGCCCGCCCTACGCGAACGGCGACATCCACATGGGTCACGCCATGAACAAGGTGCTGAAGGACATCATCGTCCGCTCGCAATCCTTGATGGGCAAGGACGCGCCCTATGTCCCCGGCTGGGACTGCCACGGCCTGCCGATCGAGTGGAAGGTCGAGGAAGCGTATCGCGCGAAGAAGCTCAACAAGGACGACGTCCCCGTCGACCAGTTCCGCGCCGAATGCCGCGCCTATGCCGAGAAATGGGTCGACGTGCAGAAGGCCGAGTTCGAGCGGCTCGGCGTGATGGGCGACTGGGCCGATCCGTACCTCACGATGAAGTACGACGCCGAAGCGACGATCGTCGGCGAGCTGCTCAAGTTCGCCGAGAGCGGCCAGCTGTACCGCGGCGCGAAGCCCGTGATGTGGTCGCCGGTCGAGAAGACCGCGCTCGCCGAGGCCGAGGTCGAGTATGAGGATATCGTCTCGACGCAGATCGACGTCGCGTTCGAGATCGTGGAGGCGCCGAACGCGCCCGAACTGGCCGGCGCGCATGCGGTGATCTGGACGACGACGCCGTGGACGATCCCGGTGAACCAGGCGCTGAGCTATGGGCCAGAGATCGAGTATGTGCTGCTGGCGGACGGCGATCGCCGGTTCCTGATCGCAGACGCGCTCGTCGGTAGTTTCAATGCCCGTACCCTCTCCTCCCGTCATCCCGGCGAAAGCCGGGACCCACTTACCCAAGTGGGAGACGGCGGTGAGGTGGGTCCCGGCGTCCACCGGGATGACGGAGAAGAGGGTGGCGCAATCGTGTGGCGCGGCAAGGGCTCCGACCTCGCCGACGCCACCGCACGCCACCCGATGCACGCGCTCGGCGGCTTCTTCGCAAAGCCGCGCCCGTTCCTCCCCGGCGAGTTCGTCACGACCGACGCGGGCACCGGGCTCGTCCACATGGCGCCCGACCACGGCGAGGACGATTTCGAGCTCTGCAAGCAATACGGCATCGACCCGGTCTTCGCGATCGACGGCGCAGGCATGTACCGCGCCGACTGGGCGTGGCTCGGCGGGCAAGGCTCGGTCATCAACAAGAAGTTCGTGGCCGCCGACGGCCCGATCTGCACCGACCTGCGCGCAACCGGCGCGCTGCTCGCGGCGAGCGACGACTTCAAGCACAGCTACCCGCATTCGTGGCGCTCGAAGGCCAAGGTGATCTTCCGCGCGACGCCGCAATGGTTCATCCCGATGGATGCGGCCACGCCTCCCTCTCCCCTCCGGGGAGAGGGTCGGGGTGAGGGGCAGCCAAGCAGCGCTGCGCCCGGAACGGCCCCTCACCCCAGCCCTCTCCCCGACGGGGAGAGGGAGCCGGACGGCAACGGCGCCACGCTCCGCGAGATCGCGCTCGACGCGATCGCCGCGACGACCTGGATCCCCGCGCGCGCCGAAAACCGGATCACGTCGATGGTGCAGGGCCGCCCCGACTGGGTCATCTCGCGCCAGCGCGCCTGGGGCGTCCCCATCGCGCTGTTCGTCAACCGCGCCACGGGCCAGTACCTCAACGACCCCGCGGTCAACGCGCGCATCGTCGAAGCCTTCCGCCAGAACGGTGCGGACGCGTGGTACGCCGACGCCCATCAGGCGCTGCTCGGCCCCGACTACGCGCTCGCCGATTATGAGGTCGTGAAGGACATCCTCGACGTCTGGTTCGATTCGGGCTGCACGCACGCCTTCACCGTCGAGGCGCGTTACGGCGAAGGTACCCGCTCGAATCTCTATCTCGAAGGCTCGGACCAGCATCGCGGCTGGTTCCAGTCGAGCTTGCTAGAAAGCTGCGGCACGCGTGGTCGCGCGCCGTACGACGCGGTCCTCACGCACGGCTTCGCGCTCGACGGCCAGGGCCGCAAGATGTCGAAGAGCCTCGGCAACGTCGTCGATCCGCTCAAGATCATCGGCGAGAGCGGCGCGGACATCCTGCGCATGTGGGTCGCCTCGACCGACTATTTCGACGACGTGAAGATCGGCAAGGAGGTGCTCGCCACCGCCTCCGACGCGTACCGCAAGCTGCGCAACACGTTCCGCTACATGCTCGGCGCGCTCGAAGACTTCGACGAGTCGGAGCGCGTCGCGGTCTCCGACATGCCCGAGCTCGAGCGCTACGTGCTCCACCGCCTCGGCATGATCGACACCGAACTGCGCCAGGCCGCGGAGGCGTATGAGTTCAACCGCTACACGCGCCTGCTGACCGACTTCGCGAACGAGGATCTGTCCGCGTTCTTCTTCGATATCCGCAAGGATTCGCTCTATTGCGACGCGCCGACCGACATCAAGCGCCGGTCGTACCGCACGGTGCTGGACGTGCTGTTCCACGCGCTCGTCCGCTACGCAGCACCGGTGCTGTGCTTCACCACCGAAGAAGTCTGGCAGGCGCGCTTTCCGAGCGATGACAGCTCGGTGCACTATCTCGAATGGCCGTCGCTCCCGTCGCTCGACGCGGACGACGTGATCGGCAGCAAATGGCGCAAGATCCGCGACCTCCGCGTCGCCGTCACCGAGGCGATCGAGCCGTTGCGCCGCGAGAAGACGGTTCGCTCCAGCCTCGAGGCCGAAGTCACCGTCCCCGCAATGCTGCTCGACGCCGACGCGCTGGCCGAGGCCTTTATCGTCGCCAAGGTCACGCCGGGCGACGGCGTCACCGTCACGCGCACCGACTTCCACAAGTGCGGCCGCTGCTGGCGCCACCTCCCCGAGGTGACGGTCGATGGCGAGCTGTGCGATCGTTGCGAAGAGGTCGTGGCGCATGCGTAACCTGCCAAAGGCCGGCTTTGCAGCCGCGATCGTCCTCTTCCTCGCCGACCAGCTCAGCAAATGGGCGGTGACGAAGCCGCTCGGGATCGATTCGCTCGGCGATGCGCGGACGATCACCTCATTCTTCGATCTGCGGTTCGTGCCCAATATCGGCATCTCGCTCGGGCTGCTGCCCGCCGACGGCCACCTGACGCGCTGGGCGCTGGTGCTGCTGACGGGTGCGATTTCGGTCGGCGTCGCGGTGTGGATGACGCGCGAGAAGAACCCCGCCGATCAGATCGCGCTCGGCTTCGTGCTCGGCGGCGCGGTCGGCAATATCCTCGACCGGATCCGGCTCGGTTATGTCGTCGATTTCGCCGATCTGCATATCGGCGAATGGCGTCCGTTTTTGGTCTTCAATGTCGCCGATGCAGCGATTACTGTCGGCGTGCTCGTCCTGCTTGTCCGGGCGCTGCTCGTGCGCGAGAAGCCCCCTGTGGAGAATTCCCATGCGTAAGTTTGTGCCCCTGGCTGCCGGTCTGGCGAGCGTCGTGTTGCTGTCTGGCTGCGGCGCCGGCAAGAGCCTCGATCGCGCGCGCCCGGACGAGTTCGCGGTCGCGCGTCAGGCGCCTCTCGTGATCCCGCCCGACTTCGCGCTGGTCCCCCCGCAGCCGGGTGCCGCGCGCCCGCAGGACACCGCCGCCAACGCACAGACGCTCGACGCGCTGTTCGGCGGCACGGCAGCGCGGAGTGCGGCCGAAGCCGGCGTCATCGGCGAGGCGGGGCAGAACAACGCCGACCCCGGCATCCGCTCAACCGCAGGCGATCCGGGCACGACGGTGGTCGACAAGGGCTCGACTACCCGCGACATCGTCGCTGCGCCCGAGGGCGACGGTCAGGACGCACGCGCTTCGGCAAACTGATCGGGACATACCGGCGCACGTGAAAAAGGGCGGCCCCGCGAGGAGCCGCCCTTTTTCATGTGTCCGGCGTCCCGTGCAATCGCCCTGGTCGGTCACCCCGCAAGACGAGGGTTACTTGCCAGAGCGACCGCCACCGCCCCCGCGAAACACCCCATCTAACGATAGGGTGCCGCTATGAGGGGCCGACGTATGTTGTGCGCGGGCGTCTATTCAGAACGCCGCGGTGAGCGATACGACGACCTTGCCCCCGGCGATCGAGCCGACACCGTCCTGGCCACGACTGAAGCTCGGCTGAAGATAGGCGGATTCGCCCTTGCCGATGTCGGTATCGACATAGGCCACGCCGAGCGTCAGCGGGGTCGTCGGGATCACATAGTCGGCGCCGAACAGCCAGTCGAAATACTCGCCGGTCGGCGACACGCTGGTCGCGAACGGGCCAAGGCCCTTGTTGCCGTTCGAATAGC
>Ga0308158_10004166_pt1 | contig 12323 bp, 13 predicted proteins | sample PhyBR2_FD_201038 | JGI IMG/M metagenome (GOLD analysis project Ga0308158, IMG submission 201038) | Phyllosphere microbial communities from UC Gill Tract Community Farm, Albany, California, United States - DLSLB.R2 | ecosystem: Host-associated > Plants > Phyllosphere > Unclassified | place: USA...
GACGCGTACCCAGTGGGACTATATCGCGAGGATCGCCCAAGGCGTCGTCGAAATGCTAGGTGTCGACATCTCCACGGCGTCGGAGGCGATCAGGGCGCGGTTCGGCTCATCTGGCGTCGAATCGCTTCTCAATTCGATCCTCCCGCCGAAAGCCGCGTAGGGGTGGCATGACGGGGGACACAACAGAGCGGGTGTACTTCAATCCGCCGCCTTCGCCAGCAGACACAAGCCGCTCGTGGTGGGAACGGTACGCTGCGGAACTTAAGGGACTCACGGTCACATCCCGCGAGGCGCTGGAAGCCGACTGCAAATACATCTTGAATCGCGGCATCTTCGGCATTGGTGAGCCCAATTCCGCCACATGGCCTGCGGACAGAGTTCGGACCGGCTTGGTAATGGGCTCAGTCCAATCGGGCAAGACCGCGTCGATGCTCGGAGTGACAGCACTCGCCCTCGACCAGGGCATCGACATCGTGGTCATCCTCGCGGGCACACGGTTGTCACTCTGGCGTCAGACTTACGAGCGTCTGACCGAGCAACTCGATGCAGGGTCGGACGATGCGGCGCGAGCTGCACGGCGCATCCTGTGTCCCCGCCCCGGAATCGTGCTGTCCGGGGCCGCAGCATCATTGACGGAGACATACCGGGTCGCGTCCGCGCAGATTCGGCGGAATCTGACCGCTAAGCAGCCGCTGATCGTTGTCGCAATGAAACAGACCAACCACCTCTACGCGCTCGGAAGTTCCCTCCGCAGCAGCGTCTTCGATGCGGTGAGTGGGCTCCCGCGCCCGGCACACATGCTGGTGCTCGATGACGAGGCGGACGATGGCTCGGTCCTGGACGCCGTTGTGGAAGCGGGCCAGGACCCTATCTTTGGGAATCTCAAGCAAATCCCTCGCGCGATTGCCGATCTCTGGGATCCCCGCGCGATGAGCCCGCCGTCCAACCTGTTCGCCACCTACGTCGGCTACACCGCGACGCCGCAGGCGAACCTGCTGCAGGAGGACCACAACCCCTTGGCACCGCGGGACTTCGTGATCTCGCTGCGGACGCCGCTCGACAGCGGGTACCCTGTCGACCTCAGCAATGACCGCGCGCCAAGGTCGTCGACATACCCCGAACCGGCTGGACTCGACAGCTTTTACACCGGCGGCGAGGTGTACTACCGGCGGGGCGCATCGGCGGAGCTGTGTGTGGAACTCGCTGGTCAGCCTGATGACGACCTCGGAGAGTCCTTGCGCGCTTACCTGGTGGCTGGCGCCATCAGGCTCAACCGGGCGGCCTCCGGGAAGCTGGGACCGCACTCCGCGGCACGGGTCGACTTCGCCAGCCGCGAGGATGCGCTGGCAGCCGCGTCGGAGCCCCACTCAATGCTCTTTCATCCGTCAGCTGACATTGACGGGCATTTCAGAGGGGCCGAGGACGTGCTGCTCTGGGCAGGCATCAGCGACCGTACAGCCGCCCGAGAACTCCTGGAATCGGGAGATGCGCGCCTCCCGGCCAACCTCGTCAACAAGATGCTCAAGGAGCAGTCACTGTGGGCTGTGTGGCTCGACAGATACAGGCGCTCACTGAGCGAGATCAGCACCGAATTCAATGTCCTGAACGTGCGCGAGGTGCCGGACTGGCCCACGGTCAGGGACTTATTGGCAACCGAGATCATTCCGGGCACCCGAGTCTCAGTGGTCAATAGTGACCCCACTGCCGACGACCGCCCCGAGTACAAGCCGTCCTTCGCCGAGACCACCGGGAGGTGGCGCGCGGCCCGCGACCTGTCCACCATCTTCGTTTCCGGAAATGTGATGGCTCGTGGGCTGACCCTGGAGGGGATGACGACGGCGCTGTTCCAGCGAGGATCTGCGAATCCACTTGCGGATACTCAGATGCAGATGCAGCGCTGGTTCGGGTATCGCGGGCCGCACATCGAGTTGTGCCGTCTGTTCGCCACACGCTCTCAGATTGATTTGTTCAGGGCCTATCACGACATTGATGAATCGGTCCGTGTTGCCATATCTGAAGCTATGGAGGGCGACGCGCCCGACCCGGTCGTACTGCACGGCTTGCAGTTTCTCGCTACAGGGAAGATCGCGAACCTCGGTCGGAAGCCGCTGTGTCCGAGTTCCAAGCCCTTCGTGACGCTGATCAACGACGGCTCCACGCCCGACTTGAATGCGCAACTCGTCGCTGACCTGTTTTCAACCCGGGATTCTTCCGAACTTACTGTGGGACAGAGAACGAGAGGGCGCGCGCTCCGCGAGACTCTGTCACTGGCGGAGGCTGCGAACCTCCTGGATGACCTCGCGTACGACTTCTATCGCCCCGGTGCTGATAACCAGTTGGGATACCTCTGGTCGCAGTTGCAGGCCCGCGTCTCGGCGATCCATCCTCTACCAAGTGGCGCGCAGTTATATAAACCACCTGCGCCGCCTTCTGGTGCGCCATCGCAGGTGCGGCAAGACTGCCCCTATACGATCCCGGCTTACCTCCGCTTGTGGGAGGCATGCTTAACTCGGCCCGTCCGGGGTCTCTTTGTGACGGGCTCGCCGGCCGACCTCTGGTCAATGGCGAACCTACACGAAAAGCGCCTGCAGCAGCCGAGATTCTCGGTGGGTATCCGTTTCGGCGATGGCGCGCCAATCAGCAGCGGCCCTCTCGCAGAACTGGGTTTTCAAATTCCTGCGACGAGAAAGCGGGTCGGAGCCAACGGTGAACTCGAGACGACGTGGGGCGCGAACGACCCGAGTGCAGGCCCGCTCGGCTATCGCGGCGACGAGTTCTTCGATTATTACCACCGTGGCGAGCAACTCCCGGTGGTGACCAATGGTGCTCCGTGGCGGCCACCGGGGTCACACGGCCAGATTCTCTTCTACGTGAACCAACTGCCGGGTCAGGCACACCCTGCCGTGGCGGTCGGTGTCTGCATTCCATCGGGCGGCCCCGAGCAGTTCGCGGCGACACGCACCGGAACGCTGAGCGTAGTCTGACGAGGAGCCAAGATGACAACTTATGAGTCAGTTCTCGATCTTATCGCCAGCGTACCGATCGCGTCATCAGTCGGTGTCCGCGATATCAAGTGGGTGACCGGGGCTCATGTGGTTGGTGTATCGAGAGACCACATGGGCCAGGTCGAGGTGTTTCTCAGTGGCGCCGAACTCAAACCTTTGTCGAAGGTGGTTGGCGAGGCGATCGAGTTCCGCGCATGGCACCGCGATCAGGCACCGCCGTTCGAAGCGAACCGGCTTCTGCTCCCTTCGCTCGGGTACTTCGATCAGGTGGCCGCGTTTATCTGCACCGAGTTGCTGCGAGGCGGTGCTGACATGTCCCTGAAGCAGGCGTTTGCTCAGACCGAGCCGATCATCGAACTGGCTATTGAGAGACTTCGCCTGTCGAACGAGGCTATTCTCGGTCTCGCTGGCGAACTTCTCTTGCTTGACGCCCTGTGCCGCCAGGCCGATGATCACCAGGTGGCCTCGATCATCGGATCGTGGGACGGTTGGACGAGGTCGTCGAGGGACTTCTCCTGGGGCTCCACCGGCGTGGAGGTGAAGACTACAACCCGGAGCGTTTCCTCGCATCTCGTTGAGGGGATCCATCAAGTCGAGCGGAGTGGTGGCTCCGATGGAGGCGCGCGGGAGGACCGGCTGTTCTTGGTGAGCATCGGTTTGTGCTCTGCCGAGCCGGGGGGTAATGCCTTCACGATTCCGCAGCTGGTGGATCGAATCATCGAGCGGATGGAGGGAGCAGGGGCTGGCCAATCAGTGGTTGACTTATTCCTCGCCCATGTCGCGGAATATGGCGCGAACTCGGGCGGCGGATACCAGCACGGCACGCAGGTGCCCGGCCCCTCATACACCACACCGTTCCTTACAAACTTCTTCCGTGCGTATGACATGTCTGACAGCGCCGTCAAGGTTTTGCGCAGGGAGGACGTCACGGCTCGCCATCACGTTGATGTCGGTTCTGTGAAATTCCGCGTGGATCTCCCGATAACTGCAAGTCCAGGCAACCCCATCGGGGGCGCGAATCAAGTGGCACAGATCATCCTCGACACCGCTACATAGGCGTTCAGGTTAGCTCGTGGGCAAAGAATAGCTACGACGTCAATCACCGCGTCATCAATTAAGGCTTTACTAATTATCGTGGCAGTAACTGCATCCTAGGAGACGAAGACGCATGACTTCCGTTCCCATAAATCAGCATGCGCTTGGCCTGTTCCGGGCAATACGTACCCGAGATGCTGTCGCTCAGGCGCGTGATGGATGGCCCTACTTTGAGGCTAATCCTCGCGGACGGGACAAAGACGGCCAACCGCTTTTTGAGATCCGGTTCGGAGACGGCCAGTGGATGATTGCTGTTCAAGACGATCTGAGCCCTTGTCAGTGAGACTATCTTGTCAGCGGGCCGGTGGCTGCTCAGCTGCACAGTGCTCACTACGACGACGCAGGACGCACTGGGCCACGTTATCTAGGGGTAACGGGCTCGAGGGCAGGAACTATATGCCCACAACGATTGAGTCACGTTAGGCACGTGCCCATTGCAGGCATAATCGGTGCTCGTAAGCCGCGTGCATGACCGTTCCCGGGTCATCATCCCGCCGGACCGGTTCGCTGAATGGCTCGACCCGGACCTGACTGATAAGGCCGACATTCAGCACTTGTTGGGTTCCTTGCCGGAACCGACCCTGACACCTCGGATTGTCAGCTCCAGGGTCAACAGTGTGCGCAACAACGGTGCGGAGCTTGTCGAGGCCGCAGAGCCTGTGTAGAAATAGACTCGTGCGGTGATACTCGCGGGCACCTTCACTAACCCGGACGGCAGCTACAGCCACAGTATCTGGAGGGTCGGATCCGGTTGTTGGTAAGGTAGTGCCACACCCCAGTTGGCTTCGGCTGCTGGTTAGAAGGCCCCGAGGAATCGGGGCCTTCGGAATTTAAGAGCCTCCTTACGCCTCAGCTGCCCGGTGCTACACACTTCGCAGCCTGGGCATCAGCCTTCGGTGACGGATTCAAGCAACCACTGCTCCGAGAGGGGTTCGCGGCGAAGTTCAAAGGTCCGCAGCTGCGAGTCCGACCCGCCGAGTCGGATTATCTACCCCTCAACTCCATTGCTGCAGGTCACAGCAGCGACGACGGGTTAGTTACGTTAGGCATGTACAGAGTGGGAAGGTACTGCCTCCTCTGCGCCTTCGCTGGCGAATATCCCTGCGCCGGGGCAGGCGATACCCGTCTTATCGGCCGTACGGCGGTTTACCCCGGGAGGCCGGGCGGATGCCGGAACAGGGCCACCCTCGTCGGGTGGGGTTGGGTTGATTCTCTTCCGCATCGTTGCCGGGCCGGGGTACCCTGACTTTCATCATGGCCGTTGTGGCTGTGGCGACGAGGGTGTCGCAGCGCTGGGGTGCGCTATAGGAGTGAGTCCTGCCCCCGCCATTTCATTTGAATGGCAGGAGAATGTTCCATGTTTGAACAGCGTTTCATTGTTGATGCTATTTCCCGGAGTGCCGAAAACGCGGTGGACCGTCGACGGTTTTTCCGTGCCGCGGGCTTGAGCGGCATGACTGCCGGGGCGGCGTTTGTGGCCGCGTCCGCGGCCGCCTCGCCTGCCGTTGCGGAGGAGGCCGGTGCGCCCAGTGACGGGGCGATCCTGAACTTCGCCCTGAATCTGGAATACCTTGAGGCCGAGTTTTATCTCCGCGCTGTTACGGGCATGGGTTTGCCCGACAGCATGACCACCGGCACGGGGAAACGCGGCCCGGTCATCGGTGGACGCGCGGTGCCTTTCAAGAGCCCCCTGATCAAAAAGTATGCCGAGGAAATCGCCGCGGACGAAAAAGCCCACGTCGCGTTCCTGCGCAGTGCCCTGGGGTCCGCTGCGGTGTCACGGCCAAAAATCAGCCTCGATGACAGCTTCACCGCCGCAGCCAGGGCTGCAGGACTGATCGGTGCCCACGATAAGTTCGATGTCTACGCCAACGAAGTGAACTTCCTTTTCGGGGCGTTCATCTTCGAAGACGTCGGCGTCACGGCCTACAAGGGCGCGGCCCCGCTGATCAGCAACAAAACCTACCTCGAAGCCGCCGCCGGGTTGTTGGCTGTGGAGGCCTACCACGCAGGGATCATCCGCACGACCCTCTACGCCCTGGGGGTTGAGACGCCTGCGATCTACACCACGGTGCAGAAGATCTCGGATGCCCGGGACAGCCTGGACGGGACAACGGACCTGGATCAGGGCATCGGCACAGCAGCTATGGCCAACCTCGTTCCCACTGACGCGAACGGGTTGGCCTTCAGCCGGACCGCGGCTCAAGTGTTGAACATCGCCTACCTGGATTCAGAGCAGGTCACCTCGGGCGGTTTCTTCCCGGCAGGTGTCAACGGAAGCATCAACACCAGCGGTGATAACGACAACGACTAAGACCCGCGAACCGACGGGCCGGTCCGCACGCTGCCGAGGTCTCTGCCTGTTCCGGGGATAACGAAACCCCCGGAACAGGCAGCTAAGAAGAGAAGTACGAAACACCCGAAGGACATCGGCTCCGAGTGAGGGGCGGTACGGCTACAGTCGTGCGCGGGACACCGGAGATCGCTCCTGCGATGGGTTTCCAGGTCACGACTTTACTTATCCCCGCGGGTTGTCCGGGGCACAGCGGGTCGGGTGCCCGAGTGGCCTATTCCGAGCCGTTGTCCCGTGCTTCGAGGTGTTTGGCCATGGCCTCAACGGCCTGGTTCCAGCGTGCGGTCAGGGCTTGTCTGCTTAGTGGTTCGAACATGCCGGTCAGGACTTTTTCCACTGCATCATATGCGGCGTCTTTAACCCGTTCCTGCGCCGCCGGGCTGTAATAGTTCATGCCCATGATTCGATACCGCGGCCACAAAGGATGGCCCATCCGAGGCGGTCGACATAGCCCCATGGGGCCGGTGTCCGACAGGCGTCCGGAAGCGTCGATAAACGCTTGTGCCTCTGGTTTTTCGACATTCGGAAGCGCATGTTGGATACGGTCCCTAGTACTTCTTTCGTTCAGCCCGTGGGGCACGTGTCTGCGATCAGTCCCGTCCCGGCGCATTCGCGGGCCGCACGGATACCTTCGACAGCCGAGGCCTTGTCCGGGAAGGGAACGGATACCGCCACAATTGTCCCGTCGGCACTCTTGAGCCGAAACCTGAAAGATGTTTTCCCGTCCCGAAAGAGCTCAAATATTCCGGCCATCACCCCACCCTTTTCGGCCGTCCTCGGCGGAAGGGGCCCGGACGTCGTCTTCGAACCGGGGTGCGACACTGCAGCCCGGCCGGCATGGTCATGGGACGGGGAAGCAACCGCATCAGCCACGCCACACCACACCAGCATCAGGTTAAGGCTGAATTCACTTACCGGACAGTAAGTCCCTGGACCGGCGGTCCGGCACCCCTCCCGGCAGTGGGGGTTAGTGGTGGTGCCCGGCCGGAGAGGTGATGTTGGTGCTGAGGTGTTCTCCGTGTGGGACGGCATGCTGGCCCGCGGCGGTCGCTGCGAGTCCGGGAGTGGTGATCGCAGCGACGGCGAGGGCGGCAGCCAAACTCGCCATCAGGAGGCGCCCGGCGGCAGGGCGGACATCGGCCGGGCCGATGGTTTGGCGGGCCAGCCACCCGACGCAACCGAGGAGGATCAGTTCCAGGACCGCGGCGCTCAGCGCGGTTCCGTCGAGCGAGCGGGGGGACTGCCCGGGCCACCAAATCCTCAAGGCGACCGCGGTCAGATGCAGGAACACCCCGGCAGGGGCCACCCGGAGGACCGCCCGGGACCATACCGGGGCCCCCGTTCGCAGGCTCTGCACCGCCCACACCGTGAGTAGCGCACCCCATAGGCCAGCAGTGACGGTCCCGCCCATCGTCCAAGGGCTCGCGGCCGTGGCCAGCTGCGTTGCACTGATCCCGAAACTGAGGGTCGCGGCTCCCAGAGCGGCGAACGCGGCAAGGGTCCTGACGGTCTCGGCCAGGAGACCGCTCCGGACCGGGGCGAGGCTGTCATCGGGGATCCGCGCCGTTGTTGCCGCCGCGGGGGCGTGGTTCATGCCCGGCCGGCCCGGACAGTGCTGCGGCGGTTAACGGTCTTGTCTTGGGAGAGGCCTACGCCGAGCAGGAGGACGGCGCTGGCCAGGTGCAGGACGTTATCGGCGCCATTGAGGGCAATGATGTTCGCCGCGCTGTCCAGCAGGAACAGGCCTACAATCCCGACCAGAAGGTAGACGGCCCCCACGGTGGTGTTCACCGACCGGGCCGCGGGTACGGACCTCAAGCCGGCCAGCAGCAGGGCGGCGCCGATAGCCAGGTGGATGATGTTGTGCAACGGGTTCACAGCGAAGATGATCAGGTTCGCCCCTTCGGTGGCGAAGAATCCGACGCCGGAGGTCACCGCGAAACCGGCAAGCCCGACGAGAAGGTACACGGCACCGAAGACGGTGGCGAGGAGCTTGTTGGGGGATGTGCGCATGATGGAGCAGCCTTTCAAAAACAGGGCCCGCCGCTCAGCAAAAGGGTGCGAAGCCAGGAGCCCGTTGGAAAAGGGGTCCCCGGGCGGGGACCCTGAGCATTATTCGGCGTCACACCATCAACGGATGGGACCGCGCCCGTACGCATCAGTGCCCGCAAGTGGACCCGCCCAGAAAGAGGACCCCGGGAAAGGAGCGGCCGCGGCAAGGCTCCTGCCGGCCGGTGACCGGTCAGGTTCCACCATGCAGGACCGGGACGCAGAACCTGGTGCAGACCCGTCCTGGCCGGTTCCGGTAACGAATAACCGGGTGACGGGCCAGTAAGGTGTCGGCCAGGACTAGCTTTGGAAGGGTGTGTGCTTCATGGGACGAGTAAGCTGGCCGCCACGATCTGCCACCCGTCGGGTGCTGGTGCCGGCTCTTGCAGGGCTGTCGATGCTGGTTCTGGCAGGATGCGGCGCCCCGGCGTCCGGTCCCGATCCGGTTGGCACGGTGGCTGCATCCGCATCCGCGTCGCCGCTCTCTGATATTCCCGTTGCTGCGGCCGGTGGGCCCTCGGCAGCGGCGTTGATGGTGTGCGGTGAGGAAACCCGGGCCAACATCGTCCGGATCCTGACCCTGCCCTCCGTCCCGGGCACCACGGCGTCCTGGGCGGACAAGCTCTACACCTGCACCTATGCACTGCCGGGCGGTCCGCTTGTCCTGTCGGTTAAGGAAGCCACGGGCCCGAACGCTGCCCACGCCTATTTTCAGGAGCTGCAGCGAAGCACGGCTGGGGCCGCGCCGATCGAAGGGTTGGCGAACCTGGGCTTCCCGGCCTTCCAAACACCTTCTACAGCTGTCTTCGCCAAGGACAACTTCGTATTGACCGTGGACGCGGCGGCCCTGCCGGAAACGCTGGGCCCGCACCAGGTCACCCGTGCCGCGTTCGCGTACCAGGTCGCCACCACGGTCCTGGCCTGCTGGTCCGAATAGGCCCTTCCTGCTCCCACTGCGGGACTGATGCCGCACCGGTGCGGGACAGGTGTCTGAGCGGGTGAGAGGCCTCAGGTGCCGGTAAATAGTTTCTCCTGACTTTTGAGCAATCCGTGACGTGGAGCACAACGAACCATCAGTGTCACATCCGTGGGCGTGTCCATCAGGGAACCGTCCATTTCCAACGGAGGAAAAAGTCATGAAGAAATCCGCTTTCCTGATTGCCCCGGCCCTAGCCCTGGGCGCCCTCGCACTCTCCACCAGCCCCGCCCTCGCAGCGGACACCACCAACTACCAGGCGAACCTCGCATCGATCAACGGCAGCAATGCCTCGGGAACCGTTATGATCACCGTCAATGGTGACCAGGCCACCGTCACCGAGAAAGTCTCCGGGCTCGCCGCCATGTTCAACGGCAGCCCCTACCCGCACGTCCAGCACATCCACATCGGCGCCAAGGGCACCTGCCCGGACATGTCCGCTGACACCAACAAGGACGGGGTAATCAGCACCACCGAAGGCGCCCCCTCTTACGGCGGGATCGGAGCGACCTTGTCCACCAGCGGTGACACCAGCCCGGCAGCCGGCACCGACCTGAAGGTTGCCGGGATGGGCGCCTCCTACACTTATCAGCGGACCTTCGCCCTGGATGCCAAGACCGCTGATTCGCTCAAGGCCGGCACCGCCGTCGTCGTCGTCCACGGCCTGGACCCCGCAACTCTGTCCGACGCCGCGCAGAAGGCTCCCAGTGACCTGGTCCCGTCCCTGCCGCTGGCCGCGACCTCACCGGCCCTGTGTGGAACCTTGAAGGCAATGCCCGCCGGCGCCCCCGGCACCGGCATCACCACCCCGGCCCCGGCCGGACCCGACTTGGGTCTCCTGGCAGCCGGTGGGGGCTTGGTCCTGGCAGCCGGCGGAGCCTACGCTATCCGCCGCAAGATGGCAGCCTGAGGCCTGAGAAGGCACAGGGAATTTCAGGGATCTGATGGGAACTGAGAACAGCAGCCGCCGCGGACGCCTCTTCGCGTCCGCGGCGGCCGCCCTGCTCCTGGCCGGCGGCATCACCACCATCGGCCTGGGCCTGCACGCCGAACCCTCCACCCCGGGCGGAACCGTCTCCGCGCCCGCCACGGTCGCGGCTCCAGCCCCCGACGCGGCCGCTGCAGCGCCCTCGACGGACCCGGTCACCGCACCGACACCCCCCATCCCGCCTGCGCCCACCGCTGCTGCTCCGGCGCCGGACGCTGCGCTGCCCGCCTCCATTCCGGTCCGGGTAGAGGTCCCCTCCATCGGGGTTAACGCGGCCCTGATCCCGCTGGGCAAACAGCCCAACGGCGAAGTCGAAACCCCACCCGGCGAACCGGGCTCACCCGGGGGCTGGTACCAGGACTCACCCACCCCCGGCCAGAGAGGATCCGCAGTTATCCTCGGCCACGTCAACGCCACCAACAGCGATATCGGGCTGTTCTACCGCCTCCACGAACTCGCCCCCGGCCAAACCATCACCGTCACCCGGGCCGATCACACCGCGGCGGTCTTCACCGTCGACAAGGTCGACGTCTACCACAAAGCGACCTTTCCCACGATCGAGGTCTACCAGAACGCGGACCGCCCCGAAGTCCGCCTCATCACCTGCGGCGGCTACAACCCCGCCACCCGGGAATACCTGGACAACACCGTCGTCTACGCCCACCTGACCACCACGCACCCCGCCTAAACGCCTGGACTGCCCACTGGTGCCGGTGCCGGCCAGGTTCCCGGCCCTCCCTGCCAAAGACTCCGGCCCTTCCTGCCACTACAAAGAGGACTCACTGTGAAGACGACCACGGCCCGCCAACGACTCACCCTGGCCCTGATCGGGGCCGCCACGATCCTCGGCGCCAGCGCCTGCAGCACCGCCGGCACCGGAACCAGCTCCACCACGGCACCGTCAGCGGCGGCCGGATCAACGGGCGCTTCCATGGATTCCGGCATGAGCATGAGCGCTTCCCCAATGGCCTCTTCCATGCCGTCGACGATGGGCGCCTCAGGCGCGTCCGCCGGGACGATGGACGAGGCGACTATCCACATTAAATCCTTCGCCTACACCGGCCCGGACAGCGTCCCGGCCGGGGCGACAGTAACCGTGATGAACATGGACAACCAGACCCACACCGTCACCGCTGACGATGGCTCCTTCGACGCGGTCGCCAAGGCCGGGGCCAGCACTACATTCACCGCCCCGGCGAAACCCGGAACGTACACCTACCACTGCACCTACCACTCCAACATGCACGGAACCCTGAGCGTCAAATGAGCCGGGACCACGGCTCCGCCCGCGGCGCCCATGATGCCGAGAGCGCGAAACCGCTGAACCGGCCCCGGCGGGGCAGGGCTGCAGAGCTGGTGCTGCGGTTCCTGGCCGCGGCGGCCCTGGCCGTGGACGCCGTCGTGCACGCCCGCCTCGCCCCGGGCTACCAAGCCGCCGCCCCGGAAGGTTTCGGCGAAGGCAACCTCTTCCTCGCCGAAGCCGTCACCGCTGCCATGGCCGGGCTCTATGTCCTGATCCGCGGTAGCCGGCCCGCCTGGGTCCTGGCCCTGCTCACCGCCGCCGGCGGCCTGGCCGTTCTGCTGCTGTACCGCTACATCGACCTCCCCGCGGTCGGGCCCTTCCCGGCCATGTACGAACCCATCTGGTTCTTCGATAAAACCCTCACGGCCCTCGCGCAGGGCCTCGCGGTGCTCCTCGCCGCTACCGCACTATTCCTTCAGAGCCGAGCCGGGAACACCCCTCCCAACACCCGTCGGGTTGCGCCGGCACGTCAAAACCCCTGCCCAGCTGCTGGGCAGGACCGCGGTGGGCTGCGAAGGAACCCACGGCGTCTTTCCCAAATGCAACCTGACCTG